>Ga0247727_10012358_pt1 | contig 14682 bp, 15 predicted proteins | sample WisWelCaveWW1625_FD_202498 | JGI IMG/M metagenome (GOLD analysis project Ga0247727, IMG submission 202498) | Biofilm microbial communities from Wishing Well Cave, Virginia, United States - WW16-25 | ecosystem: Environmental > Aquatic > Deep subsurface > Groundwater > Cave microbial mat | place... | reverse complement strand
TGCACAATTCAATTTTTCTGTCGATCATCTGGCTCAAAATATGATCGAGATGTATAGAGAAGTCATTCGGCTTACGAAAAAGAAATAATGATGAACGAAAAAATTCTAGTATTCACAAAAAATTGGTTTGGCGATGTCATTATGCAAACTCCTTGCTTCCGGGCATTAAAAGAAAATTTTCCGGATTCGAAAATTTTTGTGGCAATCCCGAACCGGACACAGTGGATTGTAAAAGAAAATCCCTTCGTGGACGGCGTTCTTCCCTTCCATGAGCGTGAGGAAGATAAGGGGCTTGTGGCAAAAATCCGATTTATCGCCCGTCTCCGAAAAGAAAATTTTACGCGGGCTTATCTGTTTCATCGCTCTCGGACCCGAGCCTTCATGTGTATTGCGGGTGGTATTCCTGTCCGGGTGGGATATGCGGTGAAGGGGCGCGGGTATTTGCTCACTCAAGCTATTCCCGAATTGGAAGAGAAAATGCATCAGACAGATTACTGGATTCATTTACTGAAAGCTTCGGGGCTTCATGTTCCCGAAGAATATTTTTCAGAATTTTATTTTTCAGAAAAGGATCGTGCCCGGATCGACAGACTTTGGGAAGAGATCATTCCCTCTGGTACGAAGCAGGTCATTGCACTCAATCCCGGAGCCAACTGGGAACCCAAACGTTGGCCTGCCGAGTATTTCGCTCAGGCTGCGGATCTTTTGTCGGATAGCGGCAAAGTGGCTTTTATAATTACGGGCGCTGAGAAAGACATTCCACTGGCAGATCAAATTCTGAAGCAGGTTCGCAAAGCAAAGCCGGTCTCGCTTTGCGGCAAAACCAGTTTGGGAGAGCTGGGAGCCTTTCTCGAAAGATGCGATGTCATGATTACGGCGGATTCAGGACCCATGCATATCGCTTCCAGTGTGGGTACTCCGGTGGCCGCACTTTTTGGACCGACGGATTCAGCTCAGACCGCGCCGCGCGGCAAAAGTCCGGTGCTGATTATTGAGGAGCCTATGAATGGGCGCGAGGATCCTCAGGGATTGATGCGAGCGATTCAGCCTGAAAAAGTGGTTCAGGCGATCCGGGAACTGGGATGGGTATGATCGATCGATCGCGTATCTCAAAAATTTTAGTTGTTTCCCTGACAAATATCGGGGATTGCATTATTACGTTGCCTGTGTTGGCGGTGCTTCGTGCTGAATTTCCAGAAGCTCAAATGGATCTTATTTGCGGCAAAGCGGCATTGACTCTTTTCCGGGGTTCGTCGGACCTTGGGAAGGTTTTTGTTTATGATAAAAAGTGGAGCCTGCGTCAAAAGTGGGCCTGGGTGCGTGAAATCGCAAAAGGAAATTATGATTTAGTGGTTGATTTACGTCATACCGTGATTCCAATTTTGGTGGGAGCCTGTTATCGGACACGGCTTATCCGAAACACAAAATTGGAGCCGCTTTCAGTTCGAGAAAGGCATCTCGCGCTTCTTTCCGATTTGGGATTGGATATCACGAAGCGGCGTCCGATTTCACTGTTCAGTGCTGAGGATGAGGAGCGTATGCGTATTCGAACAGGAGGAAATCGCTACGGAATCATTGCTCCTGGAGCTAATAGCTCGACGAAGCGATGGACTGTTGAAGGATTTGAAACGATTGCTCACTATCTGAAAGATGAAGCGGGATTAAATGTTGTTCTTGTCGGAGGACCTAATGAAAATTGGTCAAAAATTTCAGGTTTAGGTATTCTGGATCTTACGGGAAAAACTTCGCTTCGGGAACTTGCTGCGCTGATTAGAGGGGCGGAACTTGTAGTTGCTAATGATTCGGCCATTATGCAGCTGGCTCAAGAACTGGATGTCCGCACAGTGTCGGTTTTTGGGCCCACAAATCCTTGGAAATATACTAAACAGAATGAACGGGTCAAGGTCATACGGCTAGATTTGGAATGTTCACCGTGCGAATCCGCACAATGCAGAATTGAACGGAGAAAATGTCTGGATGATTTATCGCCCGAACGTGTGAAAGAAGCGATACAAACCCTCACCCTGTCCTCTCCCTTTTGAAGGGAGAGGGGAAGGGGTGAGGGTTAAATTATATGAACAAATCGATCGACGTTGAAAATATCGAAAGCATTTTAGTGACTCGCACAGACCGGATTGGGGACGTGGTTTTAAGTACGCCTGTTCTGGAAGCTTTGAGAACTCGATTTCCGTTCGCCATGATTGCCATGATGGTCAGTCAAGAGACACGTGAACTTGTGCAGGGCAACCCTAATCTCGATGAGGTCATTGTCTACGACAAGAAGGGTGAGGAGCATTCTTGGTATGGAACCTGGAAATTTGCTCGGAAGCTCCGGCAAAAGGAATTTGACATTGCCATTCACCTTCATCCAACGAATCGCGTTCACTGGGTTTCTTTTTTAGCGGGAATTTCCGTTCGTCTGGGGTATCGCTTTAAAAATTATAGATTGCTTACGCATGCGATTCCTCATCTGAAGCATGAAGGATTAAAGCATGAGGCCGAGTATAATTTTGACTTACTGAGGCCTTTAGGGATCGAAATGCCGAGTGAACTCAGAACTTATGTTCCTCTTCCTGAAAGTGCTTTTCATGATTTGGAAGAGATGAAACGTGCCGAAGGGCTGAATGGCTGTTCTTATTTTGCGATCAATCCGGGTGCTAGTTGTCCGTCAAAAATGTGGCCCGCAAGTCGTTTTGCAGAATTGACAGATCAGTTGAATCAGCAATTCGGCTTTCCAGTTGTGTTGATTGGGGGTAGTGGCGAACAATCGATTTCGGATCAAATGATCCGCTGGATGAAAACCAAAGCGATTAACATGACAGGACGTTTGAGTTTAAGTCAAACGGCTTGGCTTTTGAAAGATGCGCGGCTATTGATTTCCAATGATTCCGGTCCTGTGCATATTGCGAATGCTGTAGGGACACCGGTTATCTCTATTTTCGGAAGAAAGCAACCTGGGCTGGGACCAAAACGATGGGGGCCACTTGGATCAACGTCCACTGTTATTCATAAAGATGTGGGCTGCACTCACTGCCCGGCCCATTTATGTGAGTTTTCTTTTCTCTGTTTGGATTCGATTTCTGTCGAGGAGGTCTTGGAAGCTGTTGGGAAATATGAAACGTGTTTTAATCGTTAATCCTTTTGGACTGGGTGATTGTCTTTTTCTCTCGCCTGTTTTTAGAGCTCTCAAAGAACAGGCACGTGTGGAGAGAATCACACTTCTCGTTGGATCAAGAACTTCTGAGCTCTTCGAAAATCATCCTTTTGTGGATGAAGTAATAGCGATAGACCGGGACTGGCTTCGAAGCCAGAGTCAATGGGGCATGCTTCGTTTTTTGGCGGGAATGATAGGGAAGCTCGGAAAAGAAAAGTTTGATACGTTGATTGATGTTTCTATGTCGCGTGAATACGCTTTTTTCGCGAAGTTTTTTCTTGGAATTCCAAAGCGCGTCGGTTTTGATTATCACTCGAGAGGCATTTTCTTGACCGACCGATTGCCGCTTTCAGAAGGGTATCGAGATAAACATGTCATTGAATATTACCGGGATTTACTTAAACCGCTGGGTTTTGAGGCATCTACTCGTGAACCTGAGATTTTTCTTTCGCAGACCGAGATGGATCATGTCCAATCCCTCTTGTCTGAAGCAGGCATTCATGCAGGTGAGCCCTTTACAGTTCTTGTTCCTGGCGGTGGAGAGTCTTGGGGAAAAGATGCAAGGTTTAAGAGATGGCCAGCGACTTATTTTGGTGAATTATTGACCCGACTTAAAAAAGAACTTCCTTCTGAGAAAATCGTTATTCTTGGAAGCGGGCGGGAGAGTGAATTATCAAAGGGGTTAGCTGGAGATCTTTCCGCGTTTCAAGTTGTCAATTGGCTTGGAATGAGAACGTTGAGGGAATCACTTGCCGTTCTCTCTCAGGCGGCTCTGGTATTCACTAATGACGGAGGATTGTGTCATGCTGCCAGGGCATTTCATCGGCCACTTGTGGCTGTTTTTGGACCTGTAGATCCGTTGGTCTATGGGCCTTATCCAGAATCGGAAAATGCTCTTGTGGTTCGTAGAACGGATCTTGCCTGTCAGCCTTGTTATCGGAGTTTCCGCTATAACTCCTCTTGCTCGACGATCGAGTGTTTGAACGATTTATTGCCTGAGAAAGTAGCTGGAATGATTCAAGAAAGGAAATTCGTTACGTGCTCAAAAAATTCGCTTTAATACTTTTTGTAACGATTTTTACTGGATGTTCCATGAGGCCTGGTTATTACGCAGAAGATTTACAAATCCAGAAAATGGCTGAACCAGCTGAAGCCAAAACGTCTGAAGCTGAGACTGTCCCTCAGACTGCGTTAGTTCCGTTAGGTTCTGATGTTTCTCCTGGCTTAAGGCAATTACCTGTTGGGGAGAAGTTGGTTTTCAGTATTCGCTGGCTTGGACTTGAGGCGGGTAGAACCACGGTAACTATTAAAGAAATTGTAAAGATTAATGGTCGGGATTGTTATCACATCCAGGCTTTTACACGCACGACGTATATCTTGGATCTTTTATTTCGTATCCGTGATTACCATGACACTTATGTGGATACCGAAGGATTTTACAGTCATCGATTTGTGAAAAGAGCTTCTGAGGGAGAGCTTTCTTATGACGAGACGAATGATTTTGATTACGTACAAAACAAAGCATTTTATACCAATAAGAGAAAGAATGAATCCAAGGTCACGGATTTGCCCGGGAAAGTTCAAGATATCGTTTCTGTCAGTTATTGGTTCCGAAGTCAGGACGTGAAAGTAGGGGACAGTGTTAAGGCGTATCTTCACTCTGATGAAAAAAATTACGATGTCACAATTAGCGTGCTTAATAAAGAAGAGTTCAAGGCGGACGGAAAAGATCAGGTGCCAGTGATGGTCATTGAGCCTAAATTACAGAGAGGCAATAAACCCTACAAGAAAGGGCGTGGCAAGATCTGGGTTACTGATGATGCGGAACGGCTCCCGCTTTTCGCTGAGGCTCACGTTATTATTGCGGGAACCCTCAATATTGTTCTTCTTTCGAAGGAAAATATTTACGCGAATAAGTGACGAAAATTTTGTATAATATAAAGTTTAAATTAAGGACCTATTAGACTTATGCCTATAGCGATTAAAGGGAATTCAACTATTCTGAATGAGAAGACTCAGGCGAGATTTCGTCAGATCGTAAATCGCTTCTCCAAGGCTCGTATCTTGGTGATTGGTGATTTCATTCTGGATGAGTTTATTTGGGGAGAAGTGAACCGGATTTCACCGGAAGCCCCGGTTCCCGTAGTCAATGTGAGGGAACAATCTTACATGCCTGGGGGATCTTTGAATGTGGCTAATAATATCCGAAGTCTGCGGGGTATTGTTTATCCGTGCGGGGTCTTGGGAAGAGATCTGCCTGGACGTGTGCTTCATAAAGCGATTCGAAAGCAGGGGATTGACACCGGCGGAGTTATTTATGACAAAAGCCGACCGACAACCATCAAAACTCGTATTATTGCTCATTCACAGCAGGTCGTTCGTTATGACAAGGAGAGTGCGCATTCCATTGGCAGGAAGGATGCCGAGAAAATTGTGGATTATGTGGCCAAGAAATTGAAAGATACAGATGTGATTGTCATTGAGGATTATGGCAAGGGAGTCATTACAGAAGAGTTGCTTAAAAATGTTATTCAAATGGCTCGTCGAGAGAAAAAGAAAGTGGTTGTAGATCCGAAAGAAAAACATTTCTCGTATTACCGTGGAGTGACAGCGATCACGCCGAATCACCACGAAGCATTTGGAGCTGTTCGTGGCAGTGAGGAAACAAATCTCACTTTGGACAAAGTTGGAGAGAAACTTTTAGATAAACTGGAATGTGACGGGGTTTTGATTACTTTAGGTAAAGATGGAATGGCGCTTTACGAAAAAAATGGAGATGTTACTCAAGTACCCACGGCAGCTCGGGAAGTTTACGATGTTGCGGGAGCCGGCGATACAGTGATTTCAGTTTTTGCTCTGGCTTTGGCAGCGGGTGCTGATATGAAAGAAGCGGCAAAGATTTCTAATCTGGCTGCGGGGATTGTGGTCGGTAAAGTTGGTGTTGCCGTATGTACTCCTGAGGAATTGATGGCGACGCTTCGGAATGGAAGAAAAAAATAATGAAAGTATTAGGTGTTATTCCAGCGCGTCTTGAATCAACTCGGCTACCCCGGAAACTTTTGCGGGATCTTTGCGGCAAGCCCCTTATTCAGCATGTTTACGAGAATGTGAAAGAGGCGCAGAGCTTGAATGATGTTGTGGTTGCCTGCGATGATCAAAAGCTTGTGGATGCAGTGAAAAACTTTGGTGGAAAAGCAGTACTTACTTCCACTGAGCATCAAAGCGGGACTCAGAGAATTCAGGAAGTGGCCGGTAAAATTTCGGCTGACATTTATGTCAATATTCAGGGCGATGAACCCTTAATGCCGGGATCGAATGTCGATCTTTTGATTCAATCTTTCTCGGAGCGCAAGGAATTTTTAGTGGGTACTTTGGCGCTTCGAAAAAATGACTCAGAAGAATACGGAAATCGGAACGTGGTTAAAGCGGTTCTCGACCAAAATGGAAAAGCGCTCTATTTTTCAAGATCTCCGATTCCTTGCTACCGCGATGGGGGCGAAACAAGTTTTTGGAAACATCTAGGGATTTATGCTTATCGCGCGGAATTTTGGAAACATTACAAAGAAATGAAATCTTCATTGCTTGAGCAGGCTGAAAAACTGGAACAGCTTAAATTTTTAGAGAATGGTGTTTCAATTCAGGTTGTGGAAACGCGGTATGATTCTATTGGAGTGGATACAGAGGAAGATTTGATGTTGGTAAAACGATTATTAACCCAAGGAGCAACCCGTTGAAGAGGAAAGGGAAGAGCCATGCCTAAATATATCTTTATTACCGGCGGCGTAGTGAGCTCACTCGGCAAAGGCATTGCAGCAGCATCGATCGGGAAAATTCTTGAAGCTCAAGGATTCAAAGTGGCGATGCAGAAACTCGATCCTTATATCAATGTAGATCCGGGCACGATGAATCCTTATCAGCATGGCGAAGTGTATGTGACTCAGGATGGAGCAGAAACAGATCTTGATTTGGGACATTATGAGCGGTTTACCAGCGGTTCCATCAACAAAATTAACAATGTGACGACCGGCCAGATTTATTTTTCTGTGATTCAGAAAGAAAGGCGCGGAGATTATCTGGGTAAAACGGTTCAGGTAATTCCCCATATCACTAACGAAATCAAAGAACGTATCCGCGCAGTTTCGGCCGGGAAACGGGTTGATATCGTGATCTCAGAAGTGGGTGGTACGGTGGGTGATATTGAATCACTTCCATTTCTCGAAGCCATTCGTCAGTTTCGTCACGATGTTGGAAAAGACAACGTTCTTTATATCCATTTGACGTTGGTGCCTTATATCAAAGCGGCAGGGGAATTGAAAACCAAACCTACTCAGCACAGCGTCGGAACGCTCCGCGAAATCGGTATTCAGCCGGATATATTACTTTGCCGTACTGAGAAAAAATTGTCTAAAGATCTAAAAAGCAAAATCGCACTTTTTTGTAATGTCGAGGAAAACGCAGTCATCGAAGCCCGTGATGTCCGCAGTATTTATGAAGTGCCACTTGTGTTCAAAGAGCAAAAAATGGATAAAGTGATTTGCGATATGCTGCATCTGGAGCATTCGGCTTGTGATTTATCCTCCTGGAAGAAAGAAGTTGTGGATCCGATCCTCCGGCCGAAATACCAGGTGAAAGTGGCCGTGGTGGGAAAATACATGGAGCTGCAGGATGCTTATAAATCCATTTTTGAGGCACTGCGTCATGGCGGTATTGCCAATAATGCCCGTGTCATCATCAAAAAAGTAAACGCAGAGCATTTAACAGATAAACGGGTCGTCGAAGCACTTAAGGATTGTGACGGAGTTTTGGTGCCGGGAGGATTTGGTGATCGGGGAATCGAGGGCAAAATAAAATCGATTACTTATGCCCGGGAAAATAAGGTTCCATTTTTTGGAATTTGTTTGGGGATGCAATGCGCTTCCATCGAGTTTGCCCGCAATGTGGCAGATATGAAAGGGGCTCATTCTACCGAATTTAATAAGAAGACGGCTTACCCAGTGATCAGTCTTTTAGAGGAACAGGAAAATGTGAAAAATTTAGGGGGGACGATGCGACTGGGTGCTTATCCCTGTGAAGTCAAGAAAGGCACAAAGGCGTACGACGCTTATGAATCCGAAAAAGTTCTGGAACGGCATCGCCACCGTTATGAGTTTAATAACAAATACCGGGATGAATTTCAAAAATTTGGAATGATTTTTTCAGGTATTTATGCCAATGGCAACTTGGTGGAAATTCTGGAATTGAAAGAGCATCCCTGGTTTGTCGCGGGTCAATTTCATCCGGAATTCCAATCGAAGCCTGATAAAGCGCATCCGCTTTTCCGTGAGTTTATCAAACATTCCCTTGAGAACCGGAAAAAGTCGGGACGTCCTGTTATTGCTGAGCCTGTTCATGAGGGCGACAAAGATAGCCCGGAGCCTTCTCCAACTCGTGACACATTGGAAAAGGAAGATCACCAAGACGAACAATCATCGTCTGCCGAGGAGTTTTATGATGAAAATAAACGACCCATCATGTGTTAAAGAAGTACGCATTTCCGGAACAAAAGTCAGTTTCGGAAAGGGGGCCCCCTTTGTTTTGATCGCGGGCCCTTGTGTGATTGAAAGTGAGACATCATCGCTTCGTCATGCAGAAAGAATTTCGAAAATAGCTCGTGATCTGAAGATTCCCTACGTGTTCAAGTCCAGTTACGACAAGGCGAACCGGTCTTCCCATGAGTCGTTTCGTGGGTTGGGCGTTCGTAAAGGAATCAAAATTCTCCAGAAAGTAAAAGAAAGATTCGGAATTCCAGTTCTTTCAGACGTCCATTGCCGTGAGGAAATCGATATTGCGGCGGATGTTTTAGATATTATTCAAATCCCCGCGTTTCTCTGCCGGCAGACTGATTTGATTATTGCCGCTGCCAAAACAGGTAAGGTTGTGAACGTAAAAAAAGGTCAATTCATGGCTCCTTGGGATATGAAGAATGCCATCAAAAAAATTGAAGGGGCGGGCAATCAAAAAATAGTTTTGACTGAACGTGGCGCTTCCTTTGGTTACAACAATCTAGTGAGTGATTTCCGCGCGATTCCAATTATGCGTCAGTTCGGTTATCCCGTAGTTTTTGACTCAACCCATTCAGTGCAGCTTCCTGGTGGTTTGGGGCATGCTTCTGGAGGTCAACGAGAGTTTATTCCGACTCTTGCGAAATGTGCGGTTGTATCCGGAGCTGACGGACTTTTTTTCGAAGTGCATGAAAATCCGGATAAGGCATTGTCGGATGGGCCTAATGCGGTTCCACTTAAAAATTTAAAAGACTTGCTGAAAATTCTAAAAGACTTGAAAAAGGCGTTGGCGTAATGACTCACTTACTGTCCCTGGCGAAAAATGTTTTTGATATCGAAGCCCGTGCGATTAGTGGACTTAAACGTGGTTTAGGGAAAAGCTTTGAGGTGGCAGTTCGACTTCTTTTCAACTGCTCGGGGCGGGTTGTGGTTACTGGCATGGGGAAGCCGGGGTTTATCGGCCGTAAAATATCCGCGACGCTCTCTTCGACTGGAACTCCAAGCGTTTTTATGCATCCTGCTGAGGCGATTCATGGAGATCTGGGTCTCTTGAAACGTGAGGATGTTGTGCTTGCAATTTCGAATAGTGGCGAAACAGAGGAAATTACTAAACTTCTTTCGACGATTAAAAAAATTGGTTCCCGGCTGATTGCGATGACGGGAAATTCAAGATCAACGCTGGCGCGTTACGCGGATGTGGTGTTAAGTATTGAGATTAAGAAAGAAGCCTGTCCTTTGAATTTAGCTCCAACTGCGTCAACCACAGCAGCGCTTGCCATGGGAGATGCTTTGGCGCTGGCTGTATTGGATCTTCGTGGATTCAAACCTGATGATTTTGCATTTCTGCATCCGGGTGGAAGTTTGGGAAAAAAATTACTAAGGGTTAAAGATGTGATGCGAAAGGGCAAAGCTCATGCGATTGTTTCTGAAAAAACAAGTGTGCAGAATGCCCTGATTGCAATCACGCGTTCACGTTCTGGTTCTTGTACTGTGATTGATGGAAAAGGCCGGCTTGTGGGCATATTTACAGACGGGGATTTGAGGCGACGCCTTGAATCCGACGGACGGAATCTTTTGTCGACTCAGGTTGGAAAAGTGGCCACAAAAAGGCCTCTCAATATTTCAGAGAATAAGCTGGCGGCTGAGGCGCTTCAGATTTTGCGGGATCGGAAAATCGATGAATTGCCTGTTATCAATGACGGGAAAAAAGTTGTCGGGCTTTTGGATGTACAAGATCTATTAAAGGTGGGACTTGTTTGAAAAATAAGCCTTACCGATACGGGCTTTATCTGATAGCAAGATTTTTAGTGTTCATGTTCCGGCTGATGCCGAGGCGTACTGCCCTTGCCCTCGCTTCAGGTTTGGGTTCTTTGGCATTCAACTTTTTGGTAAAAGAAAGAAAAAAGACTTTGAACCATCTCCGTTTGGCTTACGACGAATCAAAGTCCGAAGAGGAAATTAATTTGATCGCCAGTAAGGTTTTTGTGAATTGTGCAAAATCCGCCGTGGATTGGATATTTTATCCGCGTTATGACAAGTTTAACTGGCGAAAAATAGTGCTTTGGGAAGATGAATTGGACCGGAGCCATCGAGTCCTGGCTCTTGGAAAAGGCACAATTTTCGTGACAGCACATTTAGGCAATTGGGAAATGCTGGCGGCCACGTATTCATTTTTCGGATTTCCGTTAAGCGTTGTTGCGCGCCGTGTTTATTACGAGCCTTATAACCAGTGGATTATGAAAGCTCGGCTTTCGAAGAGTCTCAGGACTATTTACCAGGATGATTCTCCCAAAGAATTGCTTAAAGCGATAAAAGCGAATCAGCCGATTGGCATTGTTGCCGATCAAGATGTAGATGCAATTGGTGGAATTTTCGTTCCGTTTTTTGGACATTTAGCTTATACGACGACCGCACCTGCGAAACTCAGCTTGGCTACGGGGTCTCCTATCGTCCCCATTTTTTTAATTCGGAACGAAGACGATACTTATCGAATCCTCTTGGAGGATCCTATTTTCCCTGATTCTGGTGCCGAAAAAAATCAGGAAATAGAACGGCTAACCCGGTTGTGGAGTGCTTCGATTGAAGAAAAGGTGAGGTTGTTTCCTGAACAATGGGTCTGGATGCACCGGCGCTGGAAAACAAGACCTCCTCAGGAGGAAGTAAAAAATGTTGTTTCCCCGATCGGGGAAGAAAAGAGGTAATTCTAATGGTTAAACGTTTTATATTTTTCAGTTTGATTGTCGTGATTGCCTATGTGGGGTCTGTTGTTTTTAAGGTTTATGAAGCCTCGAAGAGGCCTGTCGAACAAATTAAAAATCAAGGGGCTAAGGCAGAAGAGCCGATTCACAAAGTCTATACATTTAGTTTCTCGAAATACACCACGAATGGGACTAAAGAACTTGTGATTGATGGAGATTCAGCAGATATTTTTTCGAGAACTGTGGTGCTTTCCAATGTGATTGCCAAAGCCTATGCCGACGAGTCTCCGGTAACAGTGACGGCTGATAACGGCCTATTCGACAAAGGTTCCGGGAAGGTTCACCTAAAAAATAATGTGGTCGCTACTACCGAAAATGGCGCAAAAATGATCACTGATTCTCTTGATGTTTTCCCAAGTAAGAAAATTATTGAGACTGAGGCGACAGCGATTGTTAAAAAGGACAATATGAATATCAAGGGCGATGGCGCAAGGGGCGATTCGCAGATGAAAAAGATTAAGTTTAAAAAAAATGTCACAGTCGTTGTTCAAAGTGAGGCGGGTGGAAAAAAGATTCCAACAACGATTACCTGCGATGGAGCACTCGATATCGATTATGATAAAAATATCGCAAGGTTTCATAATAATGTGGTTGCTGAGGATGAGCGTGGGCGCTTAACTGCCGATGAAATGGAAGTTTTTTACAACAAGGGCACAAGGAAAATCCAGAAGATTGTTGCTACAGGGAATGTCATTATTCGCAATCCGGATGGAAATGAAACTTACAGCGACAATGTCGTTTATCTGGCTGAGGAAGGACGCATTATCCTTGGCGGCGATACTGAAGCGCTCTATGTGACAGGTTCGAAAGGTTCGGGAGGTGTTAACGGGTTTGATGGAGCTTTGGACAATTTGATCCAGGGTAATAAGACGAAAAGTGCCGAAGTAGTCAATGAGGAAGTTTCATGAATTTAATAGAAACTAAAGGTTTAGTGAAGAGTTATAAAGGACGGAAGGTTGTTGATCACGTATCGATTCATGTCGGTCCGGGAGAAATTGTGGGACTTCTTGGGCCCAATGGAGCGGGCAAAACAACAACTTTTTACATGACTGTCGGCGTCATTCAACCCGAGCAGGGAGAGATATTTTTTCGGGGTGAAAACATTACGAATCTACCCATGTACAAACGGGCTCGTTTGGGGATGGGGTATCTTGCCCAGGAACCTTCTATTTTTCGCAAATTAACCGTAGAAGAAAATATTATGGCCATTCTTGAAACCTTGGACATTCCTAAAAAAGAACGTGAAAACCGTCTGAAGCATTTGCTGGAGGAGTTGGATATTGCGCATCTTGCTAAAAACAAAGCCTACACACTTTCAGGCGGCGAGCGCCGGCGTTTAGAAATTACACGTGCTTTGGTGACTAATCCTTCCTTGATCCTTCTTGACGAACCGTTTAGCGGTGTGGATCCAATTGCTGTGTTTGAAGTTCAGAAAATTTTATCGCGTCTTAAAGCCCAGAAATTAAGTATTCTACTCACGGATCATAGTGTTCGCGAGACTTTGGCCATCACGGATCGTTCGTATATTATGGCAGAGGGGAAGATTCTAACATCGGGAACTTCACATTATTTGGCGACGGATAAGAAGGCTAGAGAAATTTATTTAGGAGAAAAATTCGTTTTGGCATAAACCTAAGAAGGAGGTTTGTCTTGAAAGTTTCTATTACCGGCAAGCATCTTGCAGTACGATCAGGAATGAAAACCTATGTTGAGAATCGACTCGAGAAACTCAAGCGTTTTTTCAGTGCAGTGGATGAAGCTCATGTCATTCTGAAAACAGAAAAATATCTCAACACGGCTGAAATTTCCTTAAATGGAAAGCGCCTGCATTTGTTTGCTGAAGGATCCAGCGAGGAAAATCTTTATATTGCCATTGACCGGGCTGTAGAACGGGTTGAAAACCAGATCAAGCGCCAGGTAGAAAAGATTAAAGGTCATAATCACCGCGGAGGACAAAAATTAAAAGGTGAAATGGAAGGTGCTCGATTTGAGAAATTTCGAGATCAAATTCAACGTGAGCCTTTAGATTCAAAACCGATGACGATAGATGAGGCTCGCATGCAGCTTCAAATAGAGCCTAGAAACTTTTTTGTTTTTCAGAATGCGCAGTCGGGTCAGATTAACGTTATTTTCAAGAGGACCAATGGAAGTTTTGGCCTGATTGAACCTCAATATTAATACCCAGTTGAAAGGAGAGTCAGGAGAGACATGAAAATTACAGATTTTTTGGATCCCCGTGCAATCACTCTGAAGTTGGAGGCAACAGACAAGGAGGGTGTGCTAAATGAATTGGTGAATCGTCTGGCATCCGTCAAAGATTTAGGTGATAAGAAATCTGTTGTTAAATCTTTGATCGACCGAGAAAACCTAGGTTCAACCGGAATTGGTCAGGGGATTGCTATTCCTCATGGGAAAACAGATAAAGTTAAAGAGCTTTGCGCGTGTTTGGGAATCAGTCATAAAGGAGTCAATTTTGACTCTTTAGATGGCGAACCTGTCTATATTTTCTTTCTTCTGGTGGCTCCCAAAGACTCAGCGGGGCCTCACCTTAAAGCATTAGCAAGAGTTTCTCGCCTTCTTCGAGATAGCTATTTTTGCCAACTCCTTCGCAATGCCAAGTCTGATAAAGATGCCTATCAGCTTATTGCGAGTGAAGAAGATAAAAAACCCTGATCGATTCAAAGGATTCCTAAATAATTATGTCTTTTGTTCTTGTTAAAGATCTTTTTGATTCATTGAAAGACAGTCTGAAACTTAAACTGGTGACGCCGGAAGTTCCTTTGACCCGAAGGATTAAGTCATCCGAGATTCATCGTCCGGGACTTGCCTTTGCGGGGTTCTTTGATTATTTCGCGTATGACCGGGTTCAGATTCTCGGAACTACCGAAGTTTCTTTTTTAAACAAACATACATTGGGTAAAAAAGAAGAGTCATTTAAAAAATTTTTTAACTATAAAATCCCTTGCATTATTGTTTCAAAAAATCAAGTGGTGCATAAAGAATTTTTAGAGCATGCAAGAAAAAGTCGGATTCCTGTTTTTCGCTCGCCGCTTCGGACAACTTCTTTAATTGGAAGAATTACAATTTTCATTGAAGATGAGCTGGCTCCAAAAACCACAGTGCATGGAACGCTTCTGGATGTCTATGGTGTGGGGACTCTTCTTGTGGGGAAAAGTGGTGTCGGCAAGTCAGAAACCGCTCTGGAATTAGTGCAGAGAGGACAACGACT
>Ga0247727_10012357_pt1 | contig 14683 bp, 8 predicted proteins | sample WisWelCaveWW1625_FD_202498 | JGI IMG/M metagenome (GOLD analysis project Ga0247727, IMG submission 202498) | Biofilm microbial communities from Wishing Well Cave, Virginia, United States - WW16-25 | ecosystem: Environmental > Aquatic > Deep subsurface > Groundwater > Cave microbial mat | place... | reverse complement strand
CGCCGAGACGGCGCTGGCGGCTATTCGCGAGGCGGTGGATCTTTCCGTCGATTCGCTCCGGGCGACCGGGAAGAACCCGCGGCGAAGCCCGAAGTATTTCAAGCGCGCGGAGATTCAGATGCGCAAGCTGGCCCGCCGGCTGGAGGAGTTCCGCACGGCGATGGCCGTCGACGACCGCGTGCTGGTCGAGCCGCTCGTCGCCCACGCACGAACAGTACACGAAGCCCTGTTGACCGGCATCATGAGTAAGAATAAGTAAGTAGGAGGCGGGAACGATGAGGTGGCGGACCGTGGGGGCGGTGTGGCTGGCGATTGCGATCCCGGTGTTGGCCCAGCGCGACTTCCTGACCGCCGACGAGGCGGACCAGATCCGCGTCGCGCAGGAGGCGAACCTGAGGCTCAAGCTCTACGTTCACTTCGCCGAGCAGCGGATGAGCCTGCTGAAGCAATTGACGGCCCAGGACAAACCGGGGCGGTCGAAGTTCATCCACGATACGCTCGAAGACTTCACCAAGATCATCGAGGCGATCGACACGGTCGCCGACGACGCTCTCAAGCGCGGCGCGGCGGTCGACGAGGGCATGGCCGCGGTGGCGTCGGCGGAAAAGGTGCTGCTCGTCGAGCTCGAGAGGATCGAGGAGAGCAAGCCGAAGGACGCGGGCCGCTACCAGTTCGTCCTCACCACCGCCATCGAGACGACCCGCGACAGCCTCGAGATGTCGCTCGAAGACCTCAAGGAGCGGAAAGCCGAGGTGCTCACAAAGGCGCGCGAGGAGAAAAAGGAGCGCGAAGCGCTGATGACGCCCGAGGACGCCGCCGAACGGCGCGCCGCCGACAAGAAGACCGCCGAGGCGGAGACCAAGAAGAAGGCGCCCACGCTGCGGCGCAAAGGCGAAGTGGTGAAACAGCCGTGATTCCCTGGCTGCTGGCATGGCAGATCGCCGTCGCGTCGCAGAACCGGCCGGTCACCGACGACGAAGTGCGGCGCGTGCACCAGTCGGCCCTGCTGATCGACACGCACAACGACGTCACCAGCGAGACCGTGCGCGGCCTCGACATCGGCCCCAGACGCCCGCGCGGGCACACGGACGTGGCGCGGCTGCGGGAAGGCGGTGTCGGCGCGGTGTTCTTTGCGGCGTACGTCGCCTCGAGCTTCGTCGAAGGGAACCGCGGGGCCCACCGGACGCTGGAGATGATCGACACGATCCGGAATGACATCGTCGGCCGCTACCCGAACGACTTCACGCTGTGCCTGACCGCCGGCGATATCGAGGCGGCCCGGCGCCAGGGCCGGATCGCGGCGCTGATCGGCATCGAGGGCGGGCACGCCATCCAGGACAGCCTGCGGCTGTTGCGGACCTATTACGATCTCGGCGTCCGCTACCTGACGCTGACCCACAGCAACACCAACAACTGGGCCGACTCGTCCGGCGACATCGCCCGCGCCGACGTGAAACATCATGACGGGCTGACCGCTTTCGGACGCCAGGTGATCGGCGAGATGAACCGACTCGGCATGATGGTCGATATTTCGCACGTCGCCGACAAGACGTTCTGGGACGTGATCGAAACGAGCGCCGCGCCTCCGTTCGCGTCACACTCCTCCTGCCGCGCGCTGTCCGGCATCGGGCGCAACATGACCGACGAGATGATCGCGGCGCTGGCCCGCAAAGGCGGCGTCGTGCAGATCAACTTCGGCTGCGAGTTCCTTTCGCAGACATCGGCCGACAGCTCGGCCTGGGGCAACCCGGCGCGAATGCGGGCTCTGCGCGAGCGCGTCGACAAGGAGACGGCGGACCCGGAGGCGCGGCGCCAGTTGCTGCGGAAGCTGATGAACGAGGACGACCAGAAGGTGCGGCCGGCGGCGCTCGCCGACGTGGTGGCGCACGTCGATCACATCGTCAGAATCGCCGGAATCGATGCCGCCGGCATCGGCAGCGACTACGACGGCGTAGGCTGCACGCCGGTGGGGCTCGAGGACGTCTCGAAGTTTCCGAACCTCACCCGGGCGCTGCTCGAGAAAGGCTACACCGCCGACCAGATCCACAAAATCTATGGCGGCAATCTGCTGCGGGTGATGCGGGCGGCCGAGCGGACCGCCCGGGAACGGCGGCGGTAGCCGTCGTGATAACCTATCGGACAAATCACCGGGAGGTGACTATGATGTCTTCCAGACGCCATTTCCTGCTGGCCGCCGCCGCCATGCCCGCCGCCGTGCGGGCGGACACCGGCCGTCGCGGCATGAGCTGGGCGGAGGTCGAGAAAATCCTCGCCCGCGGCGACATGAAAGGCAGACTGACCCGCGACGATCTGCCGACGCCGGCGCTGCTGCTCGATCTCGACCGCTTCGAGTCGAACGTCGCGAAGATGGTCGGTCACGTCAAGGGCCGGAACCGCGCGCTGCGGCCGCACGGAAAAACGCACAAGTGCCCGGAGATCGCCCGCTATCTGGTCAAGTCGGGCGCGGTCGGCAACTGCGCCGCCAAGCTGAGCGAGGCGGAGGTGTTCGCCGCCCACGGGCTCGCGAATCTGCTGATCACGACGGCCGTGGTCGGGAAGCACAAAATCGAGCGCGCCGTACGATTGGCGTCGCGGCGGCCCGACACGCTGTTTTCGGTCGACAACGCCCAGAACGTCGCCGATCTCAACGCGGCGGCGCGCGCGGCCAGGCTCAAGCTGAACCTGATGATCGACTTGAACGTCGGCGGCCGGACGGGGATCACGCCGGGCGACCCGGCGGTGGCGCTGGCCGCGCTGATCGCTGCGCAGTCGAATGTCCGGCTCGCCGGTCTGCAATCCTACGCCGGCCAGGCCTCGCACACCGTCGGATTCGACAACCGCCGGCGTGTCTCGCGCGACGCCATGGCGCCGGCGGTCGAGACACGGCGCGCCGTCGAGCGAAAAGGCATCGAGTGCCCGCTCGTCACCGGCGGCTCGACCGGCACCTACAACATCGACAGCGAGATCGACGGCGTCACCGAGCTGCAACCCGGCAGCTTCATGTTCATGGACGTCGATTACAACATCATCGGCGGCCGCGACGGCGACCGCTACACCGACTTTGCCAATGCGCTGACGGTTCGGACGACGGTCGTCAGCAAGCCCAACGATTCCACCGCCATTGTCGACGGCGGCTTCAAGGCGTTTGCCACCGACCGCAAGTTCGGTCCCGAGCCGGTCCGGCTTCCCGGCGCCGCCTATGCGTTTGCCGGCGATGAACACGGCCGGCTGACCCTGAAGGAGAGCGCGGCGCTCCAGGTCGGCGACCGCGTCGAGCTGATCATCCCGCACTGCGATCCGACGGTCAACCTGTACGACCGGATCTATTGCCTGCGGGGCGACGCCGTCGAGGCGGCTTGGCCGGTCGCCGCCAGGGGGATGAGCCAGTAGGCGCCCGCCCGGCTAGCGTAGTGTCCACGGATTAGCGGTAAAAATTCTTCTCCCAGGCGTGCCGGCGCAGCACCCCGAGCGTCGGTTCGTCGAGCGGCCCGGCCGCGCCCGCCGAGCAACTGCTCTCGACGGTTTGAAGTCTGCGCATGCCGGGGATCACCGTCGATACCGCCGGATGCGACAGGCAGAAGCGGAGGGCGATTTCGGCCAGCGTCCCGGGCGCCCCTTCCAGATCGCTGCGCAGGGCGGCAACGCGAGCGGCGACCTGCCGCCTGCGATCGCCCCGGAAGTACCACTCGCGGAAATCGCCCTTCGGGAACCGGGTCCGGGGGTCGATCCCGCCGGTCAGCGCGCCTTCGTCGAGCGGCACCCGCGCCAGCACGCCGATGTTCCTCTCGAGGCACAGCGGGAACAGGTTGCGCTCCGGCGTCTGGTCGAAGACGTTGTAGATCACCTGGACCGTGTCGATCAGACCGGTGCGGATGATGTCGAGCGCGGAATCCGGCTGGTGGTCATTGATCGAGATGCCTACGGCCAGCGCCTTGCCGGACTGCCGGATGTCTTCGAAGCCGCGCCGCCAGTCGTCGGTGTCGAGCCACTCCGGATTCCAGACGTGAATCTGCTGGAGGTCGATGGCCTCGAGGCCGAGGTTCCTGAGGCTCTCTTCGGTCGACCGGACAATGTAGGCGCGCGGGAAGACCTCACCGATCGCGATCCCCGGCCTCGCCGGCCACAACAGGTTCTTCGGCGGGACCTTGGTGGCGACATAGATCTTCCGGCCCGCTTCGCGAACGATCCTGCCGACGAGTTGTTCGCTATGTCCGTCGCCGTAGGCGAGCGCGGTATCGATGAAGTTCAGGCCGAGCTCGACGGCGCGGCGCAATGCGGCCAGCGACTCGCCGTCTTCGGCGCCGAGCCATTGCTTGCCGCCGATCCCCCAGGCGCCATAGCCGATCTCGCCGACCTGCCAGCCGGTGCGTCCGAGGGCGCGGTGTCTCACAGGATGGGAAGGGGGCCCCGGCCGGGCCGGGGCACTGCTCACCTGCTAAAACGTATACTTCAGAACGAACTGGGCAATGCGTGGTTCCTGGGTCAAGGTGACCAGGCCGAAGTTGGCGGAGCCGATGTCACCATTCGGGTTCAAGAACTGCGTGTGGTTGAACATGTTGAACAACTCACCGCGGAATTGAACTTTGTGGCCTTCCGAGATCAGAATATTCTTGAAGAAGGAAATCTCCCAGTTGTTCAGGCCAGGACCGTGAAAGACGTTGCGGCCGAAGTTGCCGAAGCGGCCGGCGCCCTGCTCGAAGGTAGTGCCGTTGCCAACCCGGCGGAACGCCGGATTGGTCGCCGCATTGACGGAGCCGCCGCCGGTCCCGTCAAACCAGGAGTTGGCTCTTCCGGTGACCGCGCTGGTGGAACGCGGATCGAAGAAGCGGATCTCACCGCCAAGGTAATCGGGCCGTTGATTCCCGCTCGTGCACAGGCAGCGGTCGGTCCCTTCGGTGATGTTAAACACGAGTCCGGTCTGGAAGGTGGTTACAACTGCTGCCCCCCAGCCGCCGATGATACGGCCCACGGCTCCCTTCTGGTCCTTCATGAATGGCAGCTCATGGATGGCGCTCATGACGTAGCGATGGCGCACATCCTGCTCTGAGTTGCCGCGATCCGCGCGGGCGCTGTCGATTCGCGACCCCACGCGAAGTCCGGAGGCGTTGTCGATCGTATGACCCCAGGTATAGGCGTGCGTCATCTGGAATCCATGGGAGAAGCGTTTGGTCAGTCCGAGTTGCAGGCTGTTGTAGTTGGAGTTGGCGTCGGTCAACTGGTTGGTGATGCCTCCGAATGGCGTGTTGTTAAACTGGGCGCGCTCCGGGTGAGTCAAATTCAGCACCCGGCGTGCGTTCGTGTTGCCCGTCGTCGCTCCCGGACCGGGAATGGCGGGATTGGCCTGCCGGCGGTTCAACAGTTTCACGCCGGTCGAGCCGACGTAGCCGGCATCCATCAGCCAATCCCGGCCCATCTGGTACTGGATTTGGAGGTTCCACTGTTGCGCGTAAGGCGTCGCGAAATCCGGATCCATGACCGTCAGCGGAATCGGCGCGATATTGGCGAAATTGAACCGCCCGCCGCGCGCCACGGGCGTGAACGGAAACGGCTGCGGGATGGGATTGATTCGGGATCCGGCCCACGGGTTGTTGTAGTTGGTGAACAGCGTGAACGGCTGCTGCGCGTACGGGGCCGAGGTCAGGAACTGCAACGTCAGCTCGGAAATCGGGGCGTCGTAAAAGAAACCATAGCCGCCACGCAGGCTGAGTTTGCCGTTGCTCAACAAGTCCCAGGCGAATCCGATGCGAGGCGCGAAGTTGTTGAGATCCTCGCCGTAGGTCGAGCGCGAAATCCCGGAGTCTCCCGGATACACCATGCCGGTGGGAGCATCCTGGAAGACGGTCGATTTCTGCCCTCTGCGCAGCGTCACCACGCGGTCCCGAATATCCTTCAGGCCATTGTTGTATTCCCAGCGGACGCCGAAGTTCAGCGCGAAATTCGGTCTTACTTTCCAGTCGTCCTGCCAGAACAGGTTCAGTGACCGGGTCCGGTAGCCGCGGCGCCCCGCCGAATTCTGGACAAACTGCGTGGCGAAGTTGGTGGCGAAGTCGTTCAGCGTGGCTGGCAGACCGGCGATGACTCGAGGCACCAGGGGCGGGTTGGACGTGGTGCCCGAACCGTCGATGAAGATCAGCCCGTTGTTGATGAAATCGAACACCTGGTTCTGGGCAAAGGTTCGGAACTCGCCGCCGAACTTCATGAACTGACGGCCGCGGGTCCAGCTCATGTTATCGAGGTAATGAAACGTGTTGTCGGCGCGTCCCTGCGGCCCCTGAATGGAGTTGCCGAAGGTCGTGAACCCGATGATCTGGACACTCGGCGGGCCCTCAGCGCTGGCATCGTCGGAAATGATCGCGCCGAGTCCGAGGCTGCTCAACTTGGTGCTGTTCAACGGGAGCACGCTCAGCGTGCCGCGGCGGTGAAAGGAAGCGCGGAATTCGTTGAACAGCGACCCGGAGAAGGTGTGGGTGTCGCGCAAGACCAGGTTCTGGAATTTCAGCTTGCCGGAGGTGCCGAAACCGGGCACGGTCCCGCTGCCAAAGGCGAACGGGTCCGTGAACACCTGGTTTTCGATGAAATAGCTGGCCGAAAAGCGGTTCGCCTCGGTGAAGTAGTGGTCCCACTTAGCCAGCCCCTGGTCGCGCGTCTTCGAGTTGGACGGCGAGCTGAACAGCGTGTTGCCAGTCGAGGCGGGCGGAACCAGCGCCATAATGGCCCTGGCTTCCGGCGTTCCGGATTGCTGGATCAACGCACGTTGCGCGTCGTTGAAAACCACCGCCGATGCCGACACGCCCTGGCGGCGCCGGAACCCGAGGTAGCTCAGGAAAAAAAAGCTCTTCTCGCGGACGACCGGCCCGCCAAGCTGAGCGTCGAAGTCGTTGCTGTTCCACTGCGGCTTGCGGGGAAGCCCGCTGGCGAACCGTTCCGGCGTTCCACCGGCCGTCGATTTCTGAAAGTAAGGCACCGCGTTCAGCTTGGTGTTGCGGAACGTCTCGTGGGCTCCGCCGTGGAACGAATTGCCGCCCGACCTCGGCGTCACCATGACAATGGCGCCGGAGTTGCGGCCGTACTCGGCTTTCATCGCCCCGGTCACCAGGCGGAACTCGGTGACTGCGTTGGGCGAGACTACGTGCACGGAGTCGGGAACATTGATGGCGAGATCGTTCGAATCGCCGCCATCGAACATGTAGTTGTTGGCCTGTGCGCGCTGGCCATTGGCTGAAAAGATGCCGCCCGCCTGCCCCGACAGTTGACCCGCGAACACGACCCCAGGTTGAATTCCGGCCAGGGCAAGAACGTTGCGGCCGTCGGCGCCGGAAAGCAGCGGCAGCGTACCAACTTCACGCAGAACTTTGCCCAGTTGGGCGTCCTCGGTGTTGACGGCGGTGGCGGTGGCCTCGACGTTGATGACCTCGGTCAATTGCCCGACTTCGAGACTGACGTCGATGCGCAGCGCGTCGATGGCCGAGAGCCGTTGGGGAGAAATCGAGCTCTTGCGGAACCCTTGGGACTCGACTTCAATCACATACTCGCCGGAGACCAGGTTGGCGATGCGATACAGGCCTTCGGCATCGGTGGAGGCTTTGGTCTCCGCGCCGGTGGCCGTGTCCTTGGCTTTGACGCTGGCGCCAGGCACCGCTGATCCGCTCGGATCGGTGACCTTGCCGGAAATAGTGCCGGTGATCGCCTGGCCAAATGCTGCTTGAAGGACCAGGAGGCTGATCACTGCCAGAACAACTGCACGAACTGGGATCGTTCTCATTTTCAAACCTCTTTTGGTTGGATACGGGTCGGGTTAACCCGTTGGGTGCCAATTGCTTCCCGAGGCGGACAGTCGCAACTCGGCTCCTGTAGCGACCAAGGCAACATCCAGCGGCGCTTGTCTTGCGGCAAATCCCTTTCCCCGGGGACAAGAGTTGGGTAAACCTAGCTGATCCTAGCAGCTTACGCGCCAAAACGCAATCCCTTCGTTTTCAGCATGTTGTATGGCATGGGCTTTCCACGATTCATAGCCGGGTAGCTCGATGGCTCCCGAAATCGGTATGCCATCGGCCATTGCCGAAAGGCTCGGTGGATGCCGTCTTGAAGCCGCCTGGACAATCGGTCCCTTACTGCCGATAAGGATACTGGGAGAATCCCGGAAAAGGATACGCACCACCTGTTAGGCCTAGTCCAAAATCGGGTATCATAGAAGACCGGTTCGCCGTCGTGCTCCGGCATCCGGCAACATAACATGGCACAAGTCACCTCCCCCAAGACGCACTGCGTCCAGCTTCACTTGGCAGCCCGGCGGGAAAAAGCCGGTGTGAGCCTGGAAGACATCGTCCTCCGTACTAAGATCACTCCCCGCTTCCTGCGGGCTATCGAAGACGAGAACTTCCAGTTGCTGCCCGGCGGAATATTCACCACCAGCTACATCCGCCAATACGCCGACGCTCTGGGCCTCGACGTAGAGGAGCTGCTTGCCTGCTATCATGCGAGCATGCCCGCCTCGGAAGCCTCCGATGAACCAGCCCGCAAGCCTCCCACCGCGCAGGAAAGTTTCCCTGGGCGATTGCTCCGGGCGGCGCTCCGGTTTCGCTGACCGATCGATACTCTGGCTGCTTATGGCCGCACAGGCGGCCGGTCCCCTCGGCGCCGCGGCCATTCGCGGGCTTGCGCAAGACTCCAGCGGCCGTCCGCTGGCGCGCGCCAGCGTGGGTCTGGAGGCGCTGCCCGGCGGCGCTGTCGCCAGCAACAGCGCTGTGCTGACCGATTCGAGCGGCCGCTTCCAGTTTCATTCGCTGCCCGCGGGAAGCTACCAGATCTCGGTGCAAAAACGCGGTTACGCCACCGTGCGATTTGGGCAGAAACAGTGGCGGCAGCACGGCACGCCGATCGTGTTGGAAGAGGGGACCGACTTTGTGGCGATGATCCGTTTGAGCCGGCTCGGCGCCGTCAGCGGCGAGATCGCCGACGAGAACCGGGTCGGTCTGGCCGAACACCAGGTGTACGCCTGGCGTGTCGGATCGCGGCCCAGGCTGGCCGGTGCCGCGCAAACCGACGATCGCGGCCGGTATCGCATTGCCGGCCTCGAGCCGGGCGGCTACCGGATCCGGTCCGGGGCGCGGGTGCTCGAGGACGGCCGAAGCCTGCTCCCCACCTACCTCGGGCAAACGACATCGGCGCACGACGCCCGGACGGTCGAGGTGCGGCTGGACGAGGAAGACACGGGACTTGATATCGAGCCGCTACCGGGCCGCCTCTCGATCATCGAGGGAACCGTACTCGCCGCCGCCGCCGTCACCGTCGGCCTGTTCACCGATACCGGCAAACGGGAAACCACCGCGGACCCGGCGGGCGCTTTTCGCTTCGATCAGCTTCCGCCCGGCACCTACGAGATTCTCGCCGAAACCTCCGGCCCGCCGCCGCAGGCGGCCTGGCGTCGTCTCGCCGTCGCGGCCGAGAGGGAAACGGTGCAATTGTCGTTGTCGCCGGCGCCGGTCATCTCGGTTCGGTGCCGGGAAAAACAGGGACGTGCGTTCGACCCCCGGACGGTCACTCTGTTCTTGAAACCGAAATCGCTGGTCGATGACGATCCGCGGCGAATCCAATGCGGTGAGAGCGCCACGTTTTCGCCGGGCGAGTGGGAAGTGGCCACCGTGACGCCGCCAGGGCTCTACGTGGCGGCGATCCTCGAGGCGCGCCGGGCGGAAGGCGCCTACGAGTTCACGCTGGCGCCCGGACAACCGCTCGAACTGTCGCTCGTCATCTCCACCCGACCGGCCACGGTAAAGGGAAACGTCACCACTTCCGACGGCGCGCGCGCCATCGGCGCCCCGGTGTTCTTGCAGGCCTCCGATCCGGAGCTGGCCGGGCGGCTCGGCGGCGCCCGGGTCGTTCGCGCGGGCTCGGAGGGAGAGTTCCGCTTCGACGGACTCCCGCCGGGCCACTATGAGCTTCTCAGCTCGTTTAGTCTCGGCGCCGGCGCCGACCCGCCTGGCTGGCGGCCGGGTATGGGCAAAACGGTGGTGCTGGAGGAAGATGGCGAGGAGACGGTGGATCTGGTATTGAGCGAGCCCCAGGGCTGACCGGAACTCCAGTGATAGACTGAACTCCTTGCACCTTCACCCGGTCGATTACCTGATCCTCACCCTCTACTTCGTCCTGGTTCTCGGCATCGGCTGGCGGCTGAAGAAGCGTGTCGCCTCGTCGGAGGATTTCCTCACCTCGCGCCGCTCGCTTCCGCTGTGGATCACCAGCCTCGCGTTCCTGGCGGCCAACCTGGGGGCGCAGGAGCTGGTCGGCATGTGCGCCTCGGGGGCCAAGTACGGCATCATGACGGCGCACTTCTACTGGGTCGGAGCGATCCCGGCGATGATCTTCGTCGGCGTATTCATGATGCCGTTCTATTATGGCAGCCGCGCCCGGAGCGTTCCCGAATATCTGAAGCTGCGGTTTGACGAAAAAACGCGCGCCCTCAACGCGGTGACCTTCGCCGCCATGACAATCTTCTCGAGCGGCATCTCGATGTACGCCCTCGGCCTGCTTTTCCGGCTCATGCTCGGCTGGACCTTCACCGAGAGCGTGCTGCTGGCGGCCGCCATCGTGTTGGTCTACACGCTGCTGGGCGGGTTGACCAGCGCCATTTACAACGAGGTCCTTCAGTTTTTTCTGGTCGTGCTGGGCTTCGCGCCGCTGGCGGTTCTGGCGGTGTTCAAGGCGGGCGGATGGGAGGGCATGGCCTCGCGATTGCCGCCGGTGATGACACATTCCTGGACCTACCTCGGCCACTCTTCGCAGAACCCGATGGGGGTCGAGGTGTTCGGGATGGTGGCTGGCCTCGGCTTCGTGCTCTCGTTCGGCTACTGGTGCACCGACTTTCTGGTGGTGCAGCGGGCGATGGCGGCCGAATCGATGGCCGTCGCGCGGCTGACGCCGCTGATCGCCGCGTTTCCGAAAATGATGATTCCGTTCGTGGTGATCGTCCCCGGGATCGCCGCCATGGCGATCCATCAGATGAACATTGGCTACGCCCTGCCGGCCAAGGGCGAGGGCTTCGATTACGACCAGACTCTAACCACCCTGATGGCGCATTTTTACCCGAGCGGGATGCTCGGCGTCGGGCTGACCGGGCTGATGGCGTCGTTCATGTCGGGGATGGCCGGCAACGTGACGGCGTTCAACACGGTGTGGACCTACGATATCTATCAAAGCTACCTTCGCCGCGGGGCGCCCGATTCGCATTACCTGCTGGTCGGCCGCGCGACCACCGTCGTTGGCATCGGCCTTTCGGTCGCCACCGCGTACCTGGCGCAGCTCTACAACAACATGATGGATCTGTTGCAACTGGTTTTCGGCTTCGTCAACGCGCCGCTGTTTGCGACTTTCCTGCTCGGCATGTTCTGGCGGCGCGCGACCGGCCACGGCGCGTTCACCGGCCTTGTGGCCGGCACCGGCGCGGCCGCGTTGACCCATGGCTTGACGCTCGCCGAGAAAAAAGGCGGCTGGATCGCGACACTCCACCAGTTCCCCTCGACGATGGCGCAGAACTTCTGGATCGCCATCTTTGCCTGGTCGGCCTGCTTTCTGACAACCATTCTGGTGAGCCTCGCCACCCGGCCGAAGCAGGCGTCGGAGCTCGACAACCTGGTCTATGGACTGACGAGCATTCCGAGCGAGGAGGGCGTCCGGTGGTATCGGCGGCCGGCGCCGCTGGCGGTGGCGGCCGGCGCGGGTTGCCTCCTGCTGAACGTGATTTTCTGGTGAGGCCGGGCACGCCGGTCCGTCAGAAGCGCACAGGGCCGCGGAGCGCGGCTCCGACAGATGAGGAACCTCGACTGATGCCGCGCGGAGCAGGCCTGTGGCTTCAGCTTGTCGAATCGGCGACTGAAGCCGGCGCTACTGGTGGGACAGGCTGACGTCGGCGCTCCCAGTCGACGACGGTTCCACCATTGACTGGTTACCGTGGCGGCCCGCCGGCCGCTCAGAATTCGATGCGTACGCCGGCCTGGATCCAGCGGCTGCCGTCGGTGCGGTTCGGCGGCGAGAACTGACCGGTGATGACGCCGAATCCGCGCGGATTGTTCAGGTCGAGGCTGGGGTTGCCGAAATCGACCTTGTTCAGGAGGTTGAAGAAATCGAAGCTGAAGCGTAACGTGATCGGATGTTCCCCGCCGATCAGGGTGGTGCGCTTGCCCACCGAGGTGTCGAGGTTCCAGCGCGGCATGCCGCGCAGCGGATTCGAGCGGCCGGCGCGGCCGTCGCGGCTGAGCTCGACGCGGCGGAAGCTGTTGTAGACCTGGTCGGGGCTGGCGAACATGTTCAGCCCGGTTCCGCGGGTGGCCGGATCGCTGTTGGTGCCGATATTGCTAGCGCCCCGCACGCCGTCAATGACGGAGTTGCTGAACGTCGACGGCTTTACCGTGGGAATGGCCCCGGAAGCAAAGCCCAGGAAGAGGCTCCCGCCCCAAACCTGGGAGCCCTGCACCACCACCACCGGGTCGCCGCTGCGGGCGGTGAAGATGCCGGAAACCTGCCAGCCGTTGAACAACTGCTTCAGGATCGGCTTCTGAAAGCGAGAGGGCAGCTCGTAAAAACTCACTCCGTTGAAGATGTGGCTGATGTCGAAGCCCGAGGGACCGTACTCGACGTTCTGGTCGAAGCTGTTGGGGGAGATGCTGGCGGAATTCTGGATGGCGCCGAGCTGATCGAGCGACTTCGACCAGGTATAGGTGGTGTAGAAGTGGAGGCCGTGCGTGAAGCGCTTGTGAACGGTGGCGAACAAGGCGTGGTAGTTGGAGAGGCCGTTGGAGGTCTTCATGAGCATCATCTGCGACATGTAGTTGTTGAAGGGTTGCAGACTGTTGCGCATGCGCTGGGAGTCCAATAGCTGGAACAGCGTGTTGATATCTCCATTAATGAAGCTGGCGCGTCCGTTGGCGACCATGTAGCTGGTGCCGCCGGGGACGTTGTTGTCGAACCACGGCTGCGCCCCCGGGGTCAGACCGCCGCGGAGGGCGATGGCGACGTTGTCGAAGGCCTGGGCGAAACTCTGCCCCGAGGCGCGATCCGCCTGAATGTAGGGGGCCTGAAGGAAGTTAATGCTCTGCTGGAGTTTCCGGCCCATACGAGACGTGTAGCCGACTTCGACCAGCAGGCTGCCGGGCAGCTCCCGCTGGATGGTGAAATCCACGGCGTGGTGTTTGCCCTGCCTGAGCGATGGGTCGACCTGGAACGACAGCACTTCCGGATACAACTGGAGCTGGCCTCCCAGGAAGCCCCAGGGCGGCGACACCGGCACGGACTGCGCGGGAACCACGGGCCTGGGGATGGTGCCGTCGACGCCGACGCGGAACCCGCGCAGCGCAGGGTTCGCATTGGCCGCATCGCAGCCGCGCCCGGCGCCTCCGGTGGCGTTGCAGGCGGGCGTGGTGACATTGAGGGTTTGCGCGAAACCGATTCCAAGCGAGGGGACAATGACGCTGGAGACCGTGCCGAGGCGGTCGTAAATGAGCGCGTAACCGCTCCGGATGACAGTCTTCTTATCCCCGAAGAGCTTGCCAAGCAGGCCTCCCGAGTAGGCGGGGTTCCAGGCCACCGCCACTCGAGGGGCAATGTTGGACCAGTCGATGTCGAACACACCGCGGCCGCCGGCGTTGTTGATAGGCAAGAACGCAAAATCGGAGCCCAAGGGCTGTCCGGCGCGGGCCGAGGCAATGCGCCCCTGAAGATACGGGTCGGCGTTGAGGATGTTCCCGGTGGCCTTGTCGGTCTGGAGTGTGTAGCGGCCCTTACGCTCGGTGGGCGGCGTCTGCCAGCCGTAGTTGACACCGATAGTGAGCGTCAGGTTGTTGCGGATGCGCCAGACGTCCTGGACATAGAACTCCGGAGCGCGAATCCCGAAGGTGTCCGACTCGAGCAGGTCGCCGAAAGGCAGGGGCTTGAAGCTGCCGTCACGGACGGCGAGCACGCTGACGTTGTCAATCAGCCCGGTCATGCCGGCGTAGAGCCGGTTCCATGTTTGCGCGTCGCCGGAGAGCAGACAGCCGGTCGAGCGCGCGGGTCCGCACAAGGGCGGGGCAACGGAAGCGGGGAGCACCAGCGCGCCCCGATCCGAGTCGATCTGGGCGACCAGGGCGCCGAGGGCGCCCAGGACCTTGTCGTCGCGCTGGTGAAGAACCGGCAGGTGGCGGATGTGGCCGCCGAACTGGATGGTGTGGCGGCCCTTCAGCCAGTTGAGGTCGGCATTGTACTGATACGTGCGGTTGTCGTTCTTCTGCTTGCGCGCCAGTTGCGTGTCGACATCGAAGGGCTCCGACAGAATGTTCTGCGCGCCGCCTCGCGCGCCGATGTCCAGCGCGATCGGCCCGTCGGGGGTGTTGGCGGCCGCGATCCCCAGCACGGCTGCCGAGGCGTTCGGGCGCAGGACGTCAGTGGCGCTGCGGTTGCGCACGCGGCCGAAACGGAAATCGGCGGTGAGCGTTGGGCGAATGTTGCCGCTCAGGGCGATGGTCTCCATGTTCTGGCGGGTGGGGAACGTCCGAATGGGAGCGACGTTGCCGCCGCGGATGTCCAGCGAGCCGGAGTTAATGTCAAGCTGGCGGAAATAACGGATCGAGGCTTCGATGCGCCAGTTCTGGTTCAGGTGGTGATCCAGGCGGGCGAAATAGAAGTCCGTCTTAATGGGATGAGTTACCGTGCT
>Ga0247727_10012356_pt1 | contig 14684 bp, 6 predicted proteins | sample WisWelCaveWW1625_FD_202498 | JGI IMG/M metagenome (GOLD analysis project Ga0247727, IMG submission 202498) | Biofilm microbial communities from Wishing Well Cave, Virginia, United States - WW16-25 | ecosystem: Environmental > Aquatic > Deep subsurface > Groundwater > Cave microbial mat | place... | reverse complement strand
GGGGACAAATTTTTCCCTGAATGCCCTGACGGCAGGCGGCAGCTACCTCTGGCAGGACGGATCAACCGCTCCCACTCTCAATGTATCTTCAGGAGGAACATATCATGTAAAAGTCAATACCGGATGTTGCGTCCTTCGTGATACCATTCAGGTGATTGCTGTCCCTGGATTTTCCGTTTCCGTTGGAAACGATACGACGATGTGCTCCGGATTCACCAAGGTATTGCAAACGAATACACCGGCATTTGTTCATCAATGGTCAACGGGAGCCACGACACCGGTCATACAGGTGACGGCGCCAGGTCCCTACTCGGTCACGGTCATTGATAACGACGGCTGTATATCTTCGGATACAATGAACCTGATCGTCAATCCAAGTCCGTTCTTCAGCTTCGGGAATGACACGACTTTGTGCGCGGGGGATTCGGTTGTCCTGAATGCCACGATAACTATGGCATTTTCTTACCTATGGAGTACCGGCGTTTCCACACCCTGGATTCTGGGCGGCGGCAACAACAGTTACACCGCCTGGGCATTCACGGCAGCCGGATGTTCACATTCCGATACCATTGTGATACAAACACCAACCTTGCCTAAGCCTTCATTGGGCAATGACACCATTACCTGCGCCGACCAGGCTCCGGTGACTCTCAATGCCAATGCTCCGGGACTGAATTTGCTTTGGTCAACCGGTTCGACTTCTTCATCCATTCAGATCACATCTGGCGGAATGTATTATGTAAGCGCAACAGATGCGTTTGGTTGTACGGGAATTGATTCGGTTACCATTTTCATCAATCCCATGCCGGTCGTCAGTTTGGGCGCCGATACGAATATGTGCGGTGTGACCAACTGGACACTCGACGCCGGAAATCCTGCTGACATTTATTCATGGTCCACCGGCGAATCCACCCGTTTTATCACCGTCACACAATCCGGAACCTTTTCGGTGGAAGTTACAAATGTGTTCGGATGCAAAACGATTGACACCATTGCAATCATACTTGGGGCGATTCCGGTCATAAACCTTCCGGATGACACAGTTCTGTGTGAATCGGATTGGATCACTCTCGATGCGGAAAACAATGGTTCAACGTATTCCTGGAGCAGCGGTCAGACCGTGCGTTCCATCAGTGTGAACCAGGGTGGGAAATTCTGGGTGGAAGTGACAAATCCGGGTGGATGCAAGGCAATTGACACGATCAATATCTTCCTCTTTCCGGAAACTTCTTTTTCTCTGGGAAATGACACAAACATTTGTGAGGGTGATTCCATCCTGGTTTCAGCAGCCGTTCCATCCGGACAATATTCCTGGTCTAACGGATTTTCAACGCCGGTGATTTCCGTTGCGGCAACAGGAAATTATTCGGTGACCGTAACCGGTGCGACAGGATGCCAGGCATCGGACGAAGTATATATAAATGTATTGTATCCGTTTGGAGTTAATCTGGATCAGGGAATCCATCCCTGCGGCGGGGATCCGGTGGTACTCAACACATTGCAACCTGGAAAACAACATTTGTGGTCAACAGGACAAACTTCTTCTTCAATTGTCGTTACCGAATCCGGAAGATATTGGGTGAACGTAACAGATGAGTGTACCTTTACGGCAGATACCATCACGCTTGACCTGTTTGCCAATTCAAGCGCATATTTTCTGCCGAATGCATTCACCCCGGACGGCGATGGTCTCAATGAACTCCTGATTCCGGTTTGGCGGGACAACATTCCCGACGGATATACTTTCCGCATATTCGGGAGGTGGGGCAATTTGGTATTTGAATCCCGCGATCCGTTTGCAGGATGGGATGGGCGAATCCAGGGAGAAGCTGCTCCGGATGGGAATTACACTTTGGTGATCAGCATGGAAGATTGCCATGGACGGATCCGGGAATTGCCGGCGATGGTTTCGCTTTTGCGGTGAGCGAATGCTCTCTTACTTCACTACCGACAATTTCCCGGTCGCCTTTCGTCCATCATCGCCGGTGAACCGCCAGAAATACATTCCCATTTGCAAATCCATTATGGTTATCTCAATATGTGCGGAATGAATTACGGTTTTCTTAACAAGGATTCCATTCACATCATATAGCTGAAAATCGCCGGCTGCATTTCCCGGCATTACGATATTCAGATATTCAGTAGCAGGATTGGGATAAACCCCGATGCGGTCTGTTGAAGCATCATTCTCCCTCCAAACTAACTGACAATCCATAACAGGACAACCAAAAGAATCAACTTTGAGAAGCCACCCATCTATATCGCCCTGTATGCCGGCACCTGTGCCACAAATGATAAAGCCGCCATTTGGCAAAACATCAAAGCCATACATATCGATCAATCCGGAAATCCCGAAAGGACCGAAGTATTCATGCTTCCAGAGGGAATCGCCATTGGCGGAATATTTTATGAGCCAAGCTGCCTTCAAACCCGCGGTCATGCCGCCGGCAACTATGGAACCATCTTCCAATTCTATAGCCGATGTTTGATTGTAATCGGTAAGTTTGCTTCCCGATGCTCGTTCCCAGATTATCTTGCCATCGGAATCTACTTTCCAAAGGACAGCCTGCAAATCCTTCCCATCTCCATAATCGTTGGCGCCACTTAAAAGATAATTACCATCTGACAATTGTATCGCGAAACAGCCGCCATTGTTTTCTATTGAACCGTATGATTTTTGCCATTCGAGGTTTCCTGTACTGTCTGTTCTTAAAACATAGGGCCTTGATTCGCCGGAAGTGAAACGATAGATACCGCCGATTATAAATCCACCATCGCTACATTCTTCCACATTCAATCCAGAAATGCGACCCGAATTTGAATATTTTTTCCACCATTCCAGATTTCCACCGGCATCGCATTTTATAAGAAGAATATCTTTGACATTGGCAGAAGGGTAATGCGTCCCGGTAAGTACAAATCCGGAATCTTTTGTCTGCCTCGCGCAATAGCCAATATCTTCAATTCCAAAACCAAAACTCCGGGACAGGATCGTATCCCCAAGTGAATCATATACTACCAGCAATGCCCTCGATATCCCGGCGGTATCATTGATCGCTCCACCAATCACTATATTTTTTCCTTCAAATTTTTGCAAAAAACGTCCGGTTCCCGGGTAATAATAATGCAAAGAATCTGAAATGACCTTTTGTATCATGGAATCACCATTATGATTTACTTTGAAGAATAATAATCCTCCAATCGTGAAATCCTTTCCGACCGCAACATACTCGGAATCAGAAATCGCAACCACTGTGCCCAATGAAGATTGAATTGTATTCTGCTTATAAAAACGATTGAAATAGTTCTGAGCCTGCAATCCGATTGGCAACAGCATTGCAAGCAACAGGAACCACGATGGAATGTGACGTGTCATCTCAGAACGATCATCTTGCGCACCGAAACCAGAACATCACCGGCAATCAGGCGACAGGCATATAAACCTGCAGGCAATTGGCCGGGTGAAATGGAAACTGTTTGGGTTCTGTTTTGATTTATGTTTTTTGTGAGCAGAGTTTTGCCATCCGCAATAGTCACAAACGCCAGGCGGGCATCCGTTACGCCTTCGGCCAGTCTGACATCAATTTTAAATCCGCCGGTAACGGGATGGGGGTAGCATGGCCCCATCCAGGATTCATCTGCCGAAGATTGAATTTCCACCGGTGGTCCGTCTTCAATTAATCTCTTCGGTGATTCGGGCCATTGTATGGTATCCGGCAGTTCCACCCATTCCTCTCCGAAACCTGCTTCAAGAATTGCTCTTGCAGCGTGGGAGGCGGGACCATCTGATCCAGCAATTGTTCGAATTAATGCTTCTTCACCTGATGTCATTTCATCGTAATTGCGGGCAGAACTGTCCACAGTAAGGATGACGCTGTACAGGTCTGCATAGCCGGCGAATATGTCATTTTCCGGAAGTTCGGAGATTTTTTCACCGGCCTGGGTATAATTTCCGGCGGAAATTTCCAGGGGGATGGAAGCGAGAATGGAAAGGGAATCGCCCAGGGAATCCAGAAAGGAAATTGCCGTTTCATGATTATCGCCCAATGCAATCTTCCTTCTCGTGATTTCTGCAATGTGGTTCCTCCTGCTTGTATTGTAAAACCAAAGCCCGCCAAGAACTTCCTGAAGGCCTGAATATTGTGTTTGTGCTTTGGTATTGCATTCTATCATTTATGCTATCTCACCACCGACAATTTGCCCGTCGCCTGTTGTCCATCATCAGTGGTAAACCTCCAGATGTAAATGCCAGGCATAAAATGGGAAAGATTGATTCTGATATGGGGAGAATATACATTTTCCTGGAAAACACATAACCCTGTTAGGTCAAATATCTCTACGAAACCAGAAGTTTCACCAGGAAATTCCAGCTGAATATTGTCGCTTGCCGGATTGGGAAACAAATAGGCGGGAATATGCGGAACACCGCTGCCCCGGCTCAGGAACTGACAACCCGGGGTGTCGCAGCCCAAGCTGTCAAGTTTGAGAAGCCAAACATCCCAAGACTGCGGGCCAAGTGCATAACCGGTTATTAAAAATCCACCGTCACTGGAACGGGTGAAATTATGCACATTATTGAAAAAATTGAGAGGATTGGAATATTGCCTGCTCCAAACGGAATCACCATCCGCAGTAATTTTCATGATCCATGCCAAAGCGAGACCTGAGCTGAGCCCGCAAAAGAAAATCTCACCATTAGAACCTTGAATAGGAGTCGTGGTAAAAGCATCATTTAGGGAAATACCGAACGACTTTTCCCAAATAACCGAACCAGAATCATTAATTTTGGCAGCGTAACCTTCCAATCCCATTCCATCGTTGTAATCAATTGCGCTTGACAAAACATGATTACCATCAGACATTCTCTGGCCCATGCAGCCCGAGTTATCTTTATCGCCGGTGCCATATACATTTTGCCATTTGAGATTGCCAAGACTGTCGGTTCGAACCACATAAGGCATCGCTGTGTTGGCTGACGCTCGCTGCCCACAAATTAAAAAACCTTTTTCTTCCGCTTCCGAAATCGTAAATCCAACTTCTATCATACCGTTGCCATACGAATTTTGCCAAATGACATTACCAGATGAATCCGATTTAATCAAAAAAGCCTGCCAATCTGAATTTGAATTTATTTTCGTTGCACCAGTCACCAGAAAAAAGCCGTCATCACTTTCCATGCATCCCTTCGCGATCGATTCATAGCCGAATTCAATTATTTTGAATAATATCGTATCGCCATTTGGCTTTATTTTCAAAATCAAGATATCGCTAATGCCGGAAGTGTCAACTATGCTTCCGGCTAACATCAAATTCCCACTTGCCAATTGCACCATTGAGGGACCATTCCCAATATAAAATATGTAGTTAGTATCGGAATACAATTTCGTCCAAATCAGGTCACCGTTTGCCTCGTTTTTGAAAATCCAAAAGCCGCCCTTTCCCTGGTCGGAACCGATCGAAATAAAGGTACAGTCTTGTAGTTGCCTGGATGACCCGCCCAATTCAATTCCTTGGGCAAAGTCAAAAGTCTTATTGAAATAATATTGGGCAATTGTCGTTTCCACAGAAATCAAAATTGCCAGACCCGCGATTACCAGATTTCTCCATTTCACAGCAACCATTGAATGAGTTCTGATAGTATTGGTTCCCATCATTTATCGAATCAAAACCAATTTCCGGGTTGAAATTCTTTGTTGATCAATGGTCAGCGAGTACAAATAAATTCCATTTGACCAGCCGATTGTATTTACTTCGAGTTGGGAATATCCGGTTTCCCTTACCTCAATTTCCACTTCCATTTTACCGGTCAACATACTGCTGATCTGAATCGTTGGTAATTCATTGCTATCTGGAACGAAGACCGGTATCATTGTGCTTTCTGAAACCGGATGAGGATAACATTGTCCGATCCACGGTGATCCCGTCTTAGCTGATCCATTTTGTGGTATGCCTGATCCTTTCTTCTCAGAAGGATCAATAATTGAATCAATCCGCAATTCGTATTTTTCCCCAAAAACAAATTCCAAAATATTCCAGGCATAAGCAGATGCCGGAATGTTGGCCAAGCCAACAGCCCGGATTTGGGCAATCTCGACCGAATCCATTTCCCAGTAAGTTCTTCCTGATTCCTCCAGGCTGATGAATACTTCCTGAATTGCGGAAAAATTTTCGAGATTTTCATCCAGGCCAGAAATATACCCGGTTTTGCTTCCGGCTTCTGCGAGATTACCCAGCATGGTTTCAAAGGGAATCGAAGCCATAATGGATGCAGAATCTCCTAATGAATCAAGAAAGGAAATTGGCGCTTCCAATGTATCATCAAGCCAATAACGGGTGACAATTTCATTGATCAGGCCACGTTGTTCCCGTTGCAGGTCCCGAATCCCAGAGGTGATCAGATATAGATCCGACAGATGTGTTTGTGCGGAATCTACCAGATCAAGTGTCGCTTGTGATAAAGGCGGATCAAGGCTTTCGATGGCAGAAACAAGGCTGGTAGGCAATAAGGAATTTTCTACGAGTATTTCCCGCAAATCCTCCTCATCAAGTCTGGGATTCCGGTTTACCGCAGCCAACAGAACAACTTCCGATGATGGAGAATTTCCAAGCAATTCATCTCGGATTTCCACTGAGCTATGGTTGGTGGCAGGATCAATGAAGGAAATCATGGCTGCAGTATTTCCCCCATCTACTACAGAATAAGCTGCTGAAATTTCTTCATTGATTAAAGCGAGTCTGGCTTTCAGTGCCCCTGTCCCATTCCCGGAATAGGGATCATCACAGGATGTCGAAATTTTTTGTTCGTTGCAAGGAAATAATACTGCTCCTTGCCCTTGCAATATAAAATTTGTATAATTAGTTGGAGTAATGTTGGGATATGAAACGGATGTCGCATGATGGTAATACCCCAAGACTTTTGCGCCACCAAAAATTGGATTTGCATTTATTGTATTCTGAAAATGTATGCCTTTGCCATTCGAAATATTAAGGTCAAAATCATTTCCCGCTGGCGTTTTAAAATTACCCGTAATACATTGCCCCTGATCTGGAAATACCCCGCCTGTAACCGCAAGCCCATATCCCTCCTCAAATTCATTGCACGTGACATCCATCATATGATTTGAACCCATTGCCTGCACGCCGACGATAAATCCATCGAGGGTATTGCGCTGAACTTCATAACCATATGCTCCGGCATGCCAGCTCAGAATTCCGCGCCGCAAATAGTTGCCGGTAGAGGCACAAGTGACTACATTGTCCCAAACCTTATTGCCATGCCCGATCAAGCCATAGATGCCAAAGGATGTTTGCATGTATCCATTTCCAAGAGGAATATATGACCAATCCGGAATGTTTGAGATCGTATTATTCTGAACCAGAGAAAAAACGCTTCCTGACAAGATGATATTCTGGTAATTGTTGTTGAAAACGTTATCTGTGATTACCACATAACCGGCGGCATTGCCGGTTCCATGCCATATACCCTGTCGCAATCCCGTGAAGGTATTTGGAATTCCCGAGCTGCAATTTCCCGAATTCCACGTCGTGCATTGCTGTGTGATATGGTAACTCGCATCGAGACTATAAATAGCCGTGCCACGAATATCTGCATCAAAAGTTCCTGAATTCCTGAAAGTATTGCCTTCAAATCTGACTCCATTGACATCCCAAAGCGTCACAAAGGTTGAAACTCCCAATGGACGCTGATACTGATCCACATACACAGGATCGGGAAGGGGACCACGACAATCGAACAGGCAATTGACGAAAAAACTCCTGTTTGGCTTCTTATAAGACCGGAATTCAACAGCCCTTCTGACATCAAGGAATTTGCCATCGGTAACGAAAATCCTGCCGCCGCCATATCCGGATAAATTTCCGTTCCGTGTTGAAATTGCCAGTTTGGCATATTCGAGGGTACCAGCATTTCTGAGGATTACGGTTCCATGATTGGGATCCAATTCAACAGATGGGATTGCCTGCGCGAATAAAGAATTCCCCCACACCTCAACACCTGCCCACATTTTGTCGCCACAGACATTTGTAATTTTGCCGCCATCAACAACGAGTGCAGCGCCGCGCTTGACAATGATTTTTCCGTCCGGCGGCATAGAGACGGTACATTTGATTGTCAACTTACCCCCGGCTTCGATGACAAGGTTTCCGTACAGGTATTTGGTAGAGAGCCAGGTGATGTCTTCTCCGTTTTCTATTGTAATCGTCGCGTTTGGGTCATGTGCACAATAGTCTTCACGCCAGACATCTAAGAGATCACCATTATTTTCATAAAAATTGAAGTGCATTTTGCCCAGCTGGCATTCGGTAAATGCATACAATGAATCGCCATATGCCATTACGTTATTGTGAACGCATTCGAGGTCGCTGCAATCGGGACAATCGGTTGTGGAACATCCTGATCCCATCGTACCATTCAAAACTCCGCAATGAGGTTTTTCCGGTGTATCAAGGCAGCCATCATTATCACTGCAACCGCATGGCGAAAAGCAAAAATTGTGGATAAGGCCCCAGGCATGTCCAAATTCATGGAGCAATGTTCCGGTTGCCCGCTCAGCCGAATCGCTTGGATCAGTCCATTTCCAATGGGCCCATGCATTGTCAAAATCCTCTGTTAAAACCCATTTCTTGCATCCAATATCACATGCGCACCCAGTCGCCGCTATGCTTTTCTTCCCGAAAAAAACATGGATCGAGTTGTAAGGATATGTGCAATTTCCATTGACCACATAATAGTCGTAATACCTTGAATCATAGAATGTTAGTGTCCCGCATTTGGTGGCAATATTGATTAAATCCCAATCGTCAATTTGCCTGGGATCATCATGAAACAATATCTCCACCACTTCCAACTGAAACCTGTTATTCGGAACGTGCGGCGAAGTTGAATGCTCCCGCGGGTCAGCATTCTGCCGAAGTCTTGTGTTCAACCGGCCGAAAAACCGGTCTTTGATGTATGTTCGGTTCACGGCGTTATCAGGAACATTAAAACAGCCCGCAGGCAATGTGCTATTGGGATGCGAATTCAATACATGAACCGTTACTCTAATTGCCTTGGTTGGGACGTGTTCATCATTATCAAATGGCGGTGAATAGGAAATACTATTGTCGCAAGGCGGTGTAGCTGTTAGTGGAAAACTTGAACCTGAAGCAGGCATTCCGCATTCATTTTGCTGGGCTTTCAGTTCCAATCGAATGAAACAGGAAATCAGGATGAAAACAAACGAAATTAGCCTAAGTGGTCGGCAGGTCGGCAGGTCGGCAGGTCGGCAGGTCGGCAGGTCGGCAGATTCTCATACCAATTGGATTTTTGTGATCGTCAAGGAAATCAAATATAGAAAAAAATCAGTACGAACCAAACAAATTGTTTTCCACATATTGAAAATATTCATCAATATCCTGCGACATCAAAACTCAATGAAACAATGAAATTCCCGGGGTTTTATCAGATCACCCTTTCATTCCCCCCGTCAACCGGCAACTGCGCACCGGTAATCTTCAAAAACAACTTCCCCGCCATCGCGCAGGCGAGATCCGCCACTTCACGTGAAAGGACCTCAACTTTCAGGACATTCCGTTTTTTATATTCATCTACGGTCAATCCGTAATGCGAGGCTCGGGATTGCAGGACTTCCTCTGTCCAGATTCCTGTATCATAAACCGAATCCGGATGAAGCACATTCACCCTGATTCCTGCCTTCCCCCATTCGAGGGCGGCGATCCTTGCGAGTTGCGTGAGTCCGGCCTTGGCGACGGAATACGGGGAAGCGCCGGGACCGGGAGCCGGAACATTTTTTGACCCGATGACAACCACCGCGGGTTCGATTCCATTCTCGAGATAAGGATATGTCGCAGAGAACAGTTGCTGGTGGGCGGTGAGATTCACCTGCAGGCTCCGCGACCAGGCCTCAGAATCCATCTCACTGATCATGTAATTGCTTGGGAAAAATCCGGCATTGCTGACAAGAATGTCGAGTCCGCCGAACGTATTCACCGTAGTCTCAACCGCATGGACCAAGGCGGCCGCATTGGTGACATCACACTGGATTCCGATCGCACTTCCCTTAAACATGCTGCTTATGTCCGGATTCAGATCCAAAGCTGCAACTGCAGCTCCACGGGACAAAAACGCCTCTGCACAGGCTTTTCCGATCCCACTGGCTGCTCCGGTAATGAGGACGATCTTGCCCGCAAATTCGGGGGCGGAGCCGGATTTTTTCAGTTTCGCTTGTTCCAGCTCCCAATATTCCATTTCGAATATGTCTTTTTCGGGAAGCGCGGTCCAGCCTCCAAGCATTTCACCTTGCTGAATGCATTTCAGAGTATGCCTGACAATGTCACCGACGATGCTGGCGTCTTTGAATGTATTTCCGAATGAAACGGTACCGCTTCCCGGCAGGACAGCCCAGGCGGGAGCGGGATTCAGCATTTGCAATCCGGTAGTTCTATTTCGCTCGAAATATTTTTTGTATTCGCCGACAAAATTCTGAACGGAAGAATTTGCATCTTCCCGGACGATCATCGCTTTCTGTTTGGTGCGGATCACGTGATCGGGAGTGACGGGACCCCGTGTTGCAATTTTCTCCACGCCGGGAATGGAGGAGAAGAATTTTGCTTCCGGAGCGGAATCAAATCTTGCGATGACGGCTTTGCCGGATGCAACTGAAACCGCTTTCCGCAATTTGGATAGCCGGAGGCCATTGACCATTCCCGGATCTTTCCCTCCAGAGATTTCAGCTCCCTGATTCGCCAGGTATTGTTCTGCCTCTGAAACCAGGCCGATCATCCGGTCATAACTCAATCTGGCATCGTCATGGAACGTAAACAATCCATGATTCAGCAAAACCATCCCTTCGAATTTTTTCCAGTCAACGGATTTCGTTTCCTTATATATTTTTTTAGCCAGAATAAATCCGGGCATCACATACGACACATAAATCACGCGATCACCATACAATTCGCGGATTCGCTTTTCTCCATTGGGCGTGTTGGTGATCGTAACAACGGCGTCGGTATGGGTATGGTCAACAAATCTGAATGGAATGACGGCATGGAGTATGGCTTCGACAGACGGATTGGGAGCTGAGGGATCGGTCATGGCAGCCCGCTGACGACTGACCATTTCCGAATCTGACATCGAGCCGAATTCCGCCATGCGGAGCAATGCCCGCATCTGTACCGGAGCGAAACCGGCTTTTTCAATTGTCGCGAGATCCCATCCGCTTCCCTTGACATAAATGATTTCCTCGTCTTCTCCATAAAGGTTTTTCTCTGTGATTTTTACCGATGTATTGCCACCGCCGTGAAGGACCAGGTCTTCATCGGCGCCGAGAAGGCGGGAGGTATAAACGCGCATGCCGAGGTCATCTGCATTGAATTTGGCAGAATCGGCAGTATTCCAGCGATTGATCATGCCGTGAAAATAAGCGGGAAAAGGGAATCATCCCATGTTTGAAAATTCAACATTCTGCAATGCCTGAATTCAGGCTGATTCCGTTCCTTTGTCGTATCTGATCATCCTGGTTCCGGCCTTGTTGTTCAGATCATTGCGGCTGACCAGGAATTGGCAGAAACTGTGGCGCGTGTTACTGTTTAACTTTTCACTTCTCATCAGCCTCCTTTTGTGGATCACCTGGTGCGGGGAAACCTGGCTTCGCTATTTCTTTATTGAGTCCACCGGAAATGGAATTGAACTCGTCACGCAGAGGTTTGTCCGGGACAATTATATACTGAACAATTTCGGTCTGCGCGACAACCGGACTTACGCCCTGACTCCTTCCGCCGGAAAAATGCGGATTTCATTTATCGGAGATTCTTTTGCCAACGGGCATGGCATTGCAAATGTGGAAGATCGCTTCTCCAACATTATCGCTACGCGGAACAATGGCTGGGAAGTGTACAACTTGTCGCGGGATGGATATTCCACACAAATGGAGATTGATGCTCTGAAAGATTTACACTCAAAAGGATACAAGACTGATTGTCTCGTATTGATATATTTCATAAATGATATCATTGACCTTGTACCACAGGAAGCAGATGCGAAAAAAATTTATGAGACCGGCGAACGACCTATCTTATCCAGAATCTCCTATTTTTTCTCAATCATTCATGCACGGTTGCGGGAGCTGGAAATCGGAAATGCCGAAAATATTTCTGCTGCGGATCCAGATAAACCTGATTTTTACGACCCTGCGATACAGCATTCACATCCGGCTATGTGGATTCCGCAGAAGGATCGTTTGCTGGAATTGCAACAAGTTGTCGAAAAAAACGGAAGCAAATTTGGTGTAGCGATTATTCCCTACCTGGATGCGGAAGAAATCGAATATCCCTTCCGGGCGGTCAATGATTCACTCCAATCGTTTTTCCGTCGCAACGGAGTTCCGGTCATGGATTTGCTTCCGGTTATTGAAAATTCAAACATTCCCGGAAGAGAACTTGTCGCAAGCACTTATGACTACCATCCGGGGGAAAAGGCACATCTGTTGTTTGCCGGCGCCCTGGAAAGTTTTCTGAGAGGCATCGTTGAATAATAAAAAGCCGCTGTGAAACGCAGGTCCCGATAATTTCTAAAGTGAACTTCTAAAAACTTCGAATTTCTTCACTTCGATAAAAACTCAGTGTAAACGTTGGGCTCCATTGAAAATGCTCATTGGCCACAGTAAACTCCGCTTTTCACCTGTTCATCCGCCTCGAAATCATTGTTATCAGAGGTTCTCTAAAGCAAATTGCCGGGATAGAAATCAGATATTTCCCGGATCGTTTCGGTGTTTTTCTGTTACCTCTTATGCATACTGTTCCGCAATTGTTTCAGCGCCATTGGTAACATTTTCAACGATCATTCCGGATTTCATCGCAAAGGCAATTGCCTTTGGTCGAAAAGAATTGTTACCAGGAGGCAAAATTTTTCCGTTTGGAGATTTGCAAACTATCCATAATTTGCTCATGGGGAGGAGGATGGTGGCCCCGAACGTTATTATCTATTTATTATATATTTATCATTTCATATGATTCAGCAGCAAATATCGAAAAAATCAGTTGAAGCTATTCACTGCAAAACATTCGGTCATGATTTTTTGCATATTCTCCTCTATCTCTTTATCCATTTTACGCCAATCGCTTCGCCGCTGGTTCCCGTGATTTGAAAGAGATAGATTCCAGCAGAAAAACCCCCTGTCGGTATTTCACAAACTCCGGGAAATATTCCACTGAAATTGCGAACTTCATGTCCGAGCAAATCAAATACCGAAACTGATTTGATTGCGAAATTGCATTCAAGGCACAAAAAATCGCCGCCAGCTTCTGTGAAGATCCGAATGAAATGTTTTGGAACATCTTTGCGCGAAACTCCAGTCCCATCGGTTTGAACAAGAACAATGTCAGATTTATTCGCCGGTGAAAGCCATCCGTTTCCCAAAACCGTGAACCTGCCATCCGGTTCCCCGATTGTTTGTTCCGCGCTCTCCCATCCGCTTCTTGCCGACCAGGATTCCTGCCCGGTCAAATTGGTTTCCAAAAGAAACATTGATTTGTCTCCGCTTCCATCGGTATTCCATCCGCTCAGAAGGTAACCGCCGGAAGCAAGCTGAATGACATCGTTTGCGATTTCGTCATCTGCGGTTCCCGGATATTCGTCCCAAATGGCGTCCAGATTCGCATCAACTTTCACAATCATCATATCTGAATCTGAAGCCGAATCCGCTTTTCTGTATCCGCCTGCAACCCAACCGCCGCTCACTGCGATCACGGAATTCCCGCATTCCTCAGCCGAATCACCAATGAGCGTTTGCGAAATCAGGCCACCGGGGGAATCTGTGTTGACGAGGTACAAATCCTTCGTACCGTTGTTCAGGGAAAAACCTGCAAGGAGCAATTCATCTCCCGAGATCGCCAGATCCATTGCTACATCATTCTCCTGTCCGCCAAATGATTTCTTCCATTCCAGGTTTCCGGCGCTATCAAAACGGACCAGAAGAAAATTCAATCCGGGCGGACCAAAACTCGCTGTCGTTCCGGCGACGTAAATTCCCTTGTCGGCAGATGCCACTATCGCGTTTCCAATGTCTGTGAATACACCGGAATAAAAGGAAGTCCAGATTTCGGTGCCGTCGTCATCAATCCGAACTACCCATAGGTCGTCTTCAGTTGAATCTGAACTTATGGTGCTGCCTGCGAATAGATATCCGCTGTCTGCCGCTTCCGCCACATCATATACACGGCTCGTGGAATCGCCATATACATTTTCCCAAATTGTGTTTCCTGACGAATCCACAAGCGCAAGGAATGCACGACCGGATCCGAGAGAATCGAATTTTCCATAACCTGATACAAGGTAATTTCCATCCGAATCCTTAATCAAAGCTGTGGCGCGATCGAAACCTGTTTCACCAAAGGACGCGAGGAGGCCGGTTTGGGAAAAAGCGGCGAAAGATAGAATCATCGGGAATAGAATCAGAATCAGCGCTTTCATCGGGGGTTGAAAATAGGCAAAAAACCCCTCCCGATCCCGGTAGCTATCGGGAACTTCAAAAGCGATTTCAAATCTGCCCTCCCCCCCGGAAAATACAGAGCGAGAGCGAGTGCGAGAGCGAGTGCGAGTGCGAGTGCGAGTGCGAGTGCGAGTGCGAGTGCGAGTGCGAGTGCGAGTGCGAGTGCGAGTGCGAGTG
>Ga0247727_10012355_pt1 | contig 14685 bp, 9 predicted proteins | sample WisWelCaveWW1625_FD_202498 | JGI IMG/M metagenome (GOLD analysis project Ga0247727, IMG submission 202498) | Biofilm microbial communities from Wishing Well Cave, Virginia, United States - WW16-25 | ecosystem: Environmental > Aquatic > Deep subsurface > Groundwater > Cave microbial mat | place... | reverse complement strand
TCTGTGCCCACGGGAAAAGGGATTCCGGCAGGCACGCTGCAAAACACCATCGCAGCGCCGTTCAACGACCTGGACGCGCTCGGGAAAATCTTCGAGCGCAACAGGGGCCAGATCGCCGGCCTCATCACCGAGCCCATCCTGATGAACCTGGGCATTGTGATGCCCGACGAAGGCTACCTGGCCGCGGTCCACAAGATGTGCGCGGACCACGGCGCTGTGTTCATCCTCGACGAGGTGAAGACCGGCTGCAAGCTGGCCTACGGCGGGGCCTGCGAATACTTCAGGCTGAAGCCGGACCTGGTGTGCCTGGCGAAGTCCATCGGTGGAGGCGTCTCGCTGGCGGCGTTTGGCGGGCGGCGCGACATCATGCAGAACATCGCCGACGGGCGCGTCTTCCACGCCGGCACGTACAACATGAACCCGCTGGTGCTGGCCGCGGGTCTGGCCACGCTTCGCGAGGTGCTGACGCCGGATGTATATCCGCGAATCGAGAAATTCAACAAGATGCTTCTCGACGGCTACGACGCGCAGATTCGGAAAACCGGCCTGGATGCCTATATGGCCGGCGCGGGGACCAACGGGGCCATTATGTTCTCGAGCAGGCCCGTGAAAAATTACCGCGACTGGCTGGACGTGGACGCCAACCTCTGGCGACACTACTGGTTTGCGATGCTCAACCGCGGCGTGCTCTGCCAGCCCTACTGGTGGGACGAGCAATGGACCATCTGCGTGGCGCACACCGAGCAGGACGTCCGCAAGCACGCGGACACCTTTGCTGAAATTGCCCCGGCCCTGGCCGCAGCGCAGAAGTCCGGGATCTACGCCAATGTGCAGGCGGCGGGACACTGACGCCGGATTTTTTCCACACGGATGTCCACCACCACAACGCCCGCCTCGGCGCTGGCTGCCGCGCCTCCCGCCCATCCTGAGCTGCGGCGCACGCTGGGCCTCTGGGACCTGGTGCTGCTCAACGTCGTCGCGGTCGTAAACCTCAACCTGGTGCCCGTGGCCGCAGCGGGCGGGTTCCCTTCGCTGACGCTGTGGATTGCCGGCCTGCTGTTTTTCTTTCTGCCCCAGGGCATCGCGGTGGCCGAATTCGGCGCGCGATACCCGGAAGAAGGCGGCATCTACTCCTGGGCAAAAAAATGCTTCGGCGAATTCCACGGTTTTCTCGCCGGCTGGTGCTACTGGACCAACAATGTCTTCTACATTCCCACTCTGCTGTTTTATCTGGTGGGAATTTCCCTGTACGTGGGCGGCGAAGAATATTTGAAACTGGGCGACGACCCGGCGTTCGTCCACCTGTTTTCCGTGATTCTCCTCTGGCTGTTTACGGCGCTGAATATTCGCGGGCTGGCGGTGGGGAAATGGGTGAACAACCTGGGCGGCGTGTGCGCGGTCCTGGCAACCATACTGCTGGTTGCGGTGGCCGGCGCCGTGCTGAGCAGCCGCGGACCCGGCACGATGGCGGCGCCTGCCAGCCTGCTTCCCAGTTTTGCCGACTGGCGCACTTTTTCTGCGCTCAGCGTCATTTGTTTCGGCCTGGTGGGCCTGGAGCTGGGCTCGGTGATGGGTGGCGAAATCAAGCATCCCCGCCGCGATGTGCCCCGCGCCGCGCTCATCGGCGGAATTGCCTGCGGCGTATTCTACCTGGCGGCCACGATGTCGCTGCTGTTTGCGCTGCCAGCCGCGCAAATCAGCGTGGTGCAGGGAGTCTTGCAGGCCTTTCAAAAGCTCGGCGCCGAAGCGGGGCTCGCCTGGCTGCTTACGCCGCTGGCCCTGGTGCTGACGATTTCGATTGCCGGGACAACGGCGGCGTGGCTGGCGGGCTCCGCGCGCATCCCGTTCGTCGCCGGGCTCGACCGCTACCTGCCCGCCGCGCTGGCAAAACTGCACCCGAAATGGGAGTCGCCTTACGTGGCGCTGGTCGCGCACGCCACAGCGTCCACGGTTTGCATCGCCATGAGCTTCCTCGGCGCGCAGGTGAAGGAAGCCTATCTGACCATGCTGCAACTCGCCGTGTTCATCCAGCTCGTACCGTTCCTCTATCTGTATGCGGGGCTGTTCCGCGTGGCGGGGATGCCGGGAGGGCACTTCTCCAGCCCCGGGATGCTGCGCGCCGCGGGAGCCGCAGGCCTGGTGATGACGGTCGCGGCGATGGTCACAGCCTTTGTGCCTGCTGACGCCATTGACAGCATATGGAGATTCGAGCTGAAGATGGTCGTGGGGGTAGCCTTGTTCCTGGGAGCAGCCTGGGCGCTGTTTTACGGGCGAGGCAGTGCGAGGATGTGACCTTTGCCGGGATTTGCAGTAGTCTTTGGCGCAGGCACCAGCGGTGCGGATTCCTCCGGGAGGTGAGTCATGGCATCAGGAGCAGGGCAGGCCAAGGGCGGGGCGGCCAGGCGTTACAAGCCGTTCATCAACGGGGAATTTGCCGAGAGTAAGTCGGGCAAAACTTTTCCCGTGTACGACCCCTCGACCGAGGAAGTGATTGCCGAAGTGGCCGACTGTGGCGCGGCGGAGGTGGACGCCGCGGTGGCCGCGGCGCGCGCGGCGTTTGAAAATGGGTGGTCGAAATCCACGGCGCAGGAGCGCGGCCGCGTGCTGCTGCGCATCGCCGAAAAGATCCGCCAGCAGACGCCGTTGCTCGCCGAGATCGAGACGCGCAACAGCGGCAAGCCCATCGTCGAGGCTGAATACGATATGGCTGATGCGGCGACGTGCTTCGAGTATTACGGCGGGCTGGCCACCAAAGTGACCGGCCACGTGAACCCGGTGCCCGACAACGCCGTGAGTCTCTCGATGAAAGAACCCATCGGCGTGGCCGCGCAGATTATCCCCTGGAACTATCCGCTGCTGATGGCCGCCTGGAAACTGGCGCCGGCGCTGGCCGCGGGCTGCACGTGCGTGCTGAAACCCGCGGAACAGACGCCGCTGACCGCGCTGGAGCTGGCGAGATGGCTCGAGGAATGCGGCGTGCCCAGAGGCGTGGTTAACATCGTGACCGGATTCGGCGACACCGCCGGCGTGCCGCTGGTGGCCCACAAGGACGTGGACAAGGTGGCCTTTACGGGCAGCGTGTCGGTGGGCAAGTCCATTATGCGCGCGGCGGCGGAGACGCTGAAGCGCGTCACGCTGGAACTGGGCGGCAAGTCGCCCAATATTTTCTTTGCCGATTCGGACTTCGAATCCGCCGTGGATGGCGCGCTGTTCGGCGTGTTCATCAACCAGGGTGAAGTGTGCTCCGCGGGCAGCCGCATACTGGTGGAGCGTTCGATATACAAGAAAATGCTCGACGCCATGGTCGAGAAATCGAAAAAAATCAAGCTCGGCGCCCCACTCGAACGCGAAACCAAGATGGGCCCGCTGGTCAGCCAGGAACAGCTCGAGCGCGTGTGCAGCTACCTGGAAGTGGGGAAGCGCGAGGCCAAGGTAGCCACCGGCGGCAGCCGTCCGAAGCAGTTTGCCAAGGGCTGGTGGGTCGAGCCCACGATTTACTACGACGTGGACAACTCCGCGCGCATCGCCCAGGAAGAAATCTTCGGGCCGGTGGCCGCGGTCATCCCGTTTGACAATGAAGAACAGGCGGTGCGCATCGCCAATCAGACCCAGTACGGCCTGGCCGGCGCCGTCTGGACCCGCGACATCTTCAAGGCCTTCCGCATGGTGAAAGCGCTTCGCGCGGGCATTGTCTGGGTGAACCACATGCAGCCCACCTACGTCGAAGCGCCGTGGGGCGGCTACAAGCAGTCCGGCTTCGGCCGCGAACTGGGGCCCTGGGGCATCGAGGAGTACCTGGAAACCAAGCAGGTGCATATCAACTTGAACGAGCAGCCCATCGCGTGGTACTGACGCGGCCGGCAGTCCATTCGGCGCGGGCGAGTTAAAGCTCGCCCCTGCAGTGAGCCGGGCTTTGAATCGTGAGATTGCTCACCGGCCGGTGAAGAGCGTCTTCGCGTCCACGAAACAGAGCGGATTCCCGAACGGGTCCTTCAAGTAAAACGAGCGCTCGCCCCACGGGCGCTTCGCAATTTTTCCCATCGGCAATTTCCCGTCGCCAATTTCTGTGGAAAGTCCGCCCAGAGCTTTTGCCCGCTTGTAAACCGCTTCGAGATTCGCCACGGCGAAATATACATGCTCGAAGTTCGGTCGCGGTGCCGTTTTGTCCCCATCCCCTTTTGGATCAAAAAGCGCCAGGATGACGCCCCCGCAGTCGAAGTAATGCCGCCCACCGGAAATGCGCCGACCCTCAATTCCCAGCAGTTTCGTGTAGTAGTTCGCCGCTTTCTCGATGTCTTTCGTCGGCAGGATCACTCGGCAAAGCTGTGGGCCGGTGGCAACCGCTCCTGGCAATCTTTTCGCTATCATCACTGCGCCGATGCTTTCTACGCCGCGGCAGGTTTTTCAAACGCGCGCCGAGTCAGCCGGTCGTAGAGCGGTTCCACTCCGGCGTCAATCTCCGCGGCCACGCGCAGGCCGGACTCCACCGCGCCGTTCATATAGCCCTGCCAGACGGCGGTGTGTTCGCCCGCGAAGTGGATGCGTCCTGCAGCCTGCGAGAGGTGCGGCCGCACGCGGACCATTTCGCCGGGGGCGAAGAATGCGTAGCTTCCTCCGGCCCATTTCTCTTTCACCCAGTACTGGACAAACCCGCGCTCGAGTTCGGCCGAGGCGGCGGGCCAGATTTTCACCGCAAACGCGCGCGCTGCGGAGATTTTCTGCGGCTCCGGCAGCGCTCCCCAGCGGTCCGCTCCCCAGCCGGCCACGTAACACGTCAGGATGCCTCGCGGGCCGCGCTGCCCGCGCGTGGCGTCGTAGACGTAGTCGGCCACGTCGTGGGTGAACACGGCCTTGCACGGGAGGGCCCCGCGGTCCCAGAACCGCGTGCGCGCCTGCTGGGCCACTTTCATGATCCGTCCGTGCTTCAGTGCCGTGTAAGCCCGGCGGGATGGTTCCGGCAGCGGCGGCTGGAATTCCAGGTTTCTGACAAGGTGACCCGGTATGGCGATGACCACGCGGTCCGCCTCCGCTGTCGCGTCCTTTTCCTTGCCGCGAAAGTGCACGCGCACCCCGCTGCCACTATGTTCCACCTTGCTCACCGCTACGCCAGTGCGCACGCGGGCCCCGAGTTTCAAAGCCAATGTTTCCGGCAGGCGGCTGTTTCCGCCGCGGATGCGTGAATCTACAGCGTCGGGCCGCGGCAGAGCGTGCTCGTAGAGCATATGCAGGGCAGAGATTTCGCCGATGTCCACAGTCATCAGGTCGTTCACGATCACGCGGTGACTCTCGATCGCCTGCGGCGTGGCCTTCAGACTCTTTAGCCATTCCAGGTAGCTCATCAAGTCCAGCCCGGCATATTTCGATTGCGCGGGGCTTTCCTGGATGCGGATCCTGGCGACAACTTCGTCCACTTTTTTGTCCAGCTCGGCCAGCCCCGGTACGCGCTTCTCCGCCTCCTCGGCGGTCACCAGCGCCTTCCCGTCCCAGAACCCGGTTGGCCCTTCGTCGGGGTTGAGTCCCAGGCCGAATTCCGCGACGTAGTGCTTGATGTAGTGGTCCTGCGGGTGAATCCACTCGCCGCCCAGCTCGCAGTACAAATTGTTGTCGAAATGGTTGCGCAACGTGAACACGCGCCCGCCCACGCGCTCGCGCGCCTCCAGGAGGGAAACTTCATGTCCGCGACGCATCAGCTCAAACGCTGCGGTCAGGCCTGCGAGACCCGCGCCGACCACTATCACCGACGTGGCCGGCCCGGCAGGCGCCGCCAGCCACGAGGGCCACGGAACCGCCGCCGCCCCCATGGCGCCGCCCGCCCGGTTCAGAAATTCGCGCCGATTCATTTGCCTGTCCGAGGTCATCACCTTCGCATCACCCCATCGTGAAATCGAACATCTATATCACATCTCCCTGCGGCCGGGGTCGTTCCCGGGCAGTGCTCCACATTCTGTTTGATATACTCCCGCCCATGATGCGCACAGCTCAGTTCTCCCTCGTGTTGCCGGCTTGCATTCTATTGCCAGCATTGACGGCCAGCGCGCAGACCGCGCCTGCACCGCGGGCAACGGTCCTGCGGTGTGCGCGGCTGCTGGACGTGAAGGCCGGAAAATTGCTGGCGGACAACAATGTAGTAGTTTCAGGAAACAAAATCATCGCAGTCGGGCCTGCGGCCACTACGGCTGTCCCTGCGGGGGCCACGGTCATCGAGCTTCGAGACGCCACCTGCCTGCCCGGGCTCTTCGACGCGCACACGCATCTGGTGGATTTGCAGGACCCTGCAAGCTATGACTGGGACCGTCCGCTGAAGGCCAGCGCGGCACAAATGGCCTTTGCCAGCATTCCCAATGCGCGCAACACGCTGCTTGCGGGTTTTACCAGTGTGCGCGACCTCGGCACCTATCGCGCATTCGTGGACCTGGCCCTGCGCGACGCCATCGAACGGGGCACGATTCCCGGGCCGCGTATGCAGGCTGCCGGAGCCTACATCACCATAAGCGGGGGTGCAGGCGCGCTCACCGGCTACGCGCACGATGTCCAGTTGCCTCTCGAATTGCGCTTCGGCCGGGCCGACGGCCCGGACCAGGTGCGCCAGCGCGTGCGCGAGATTGTTCGCCAGGGGGCTGCGGTCATCAAAGTTCTCGCCACGGGGGCCATCCTGACCCTCGGTAGCCAGCCCGCGGCGCAGGAGTTCACCTACGACGAGCTGCGCGCGGCCGTCGAGGAAGCAACGAAGGCCGGGCTCAAAGTGGCTGCGCATGCGCACAGCTCCGCGGGCGCCAGAGACGCCATCCGCGCGGGCGTGGCTTCCATCGAGCACGGCACTCTGCTGGACGATGAAACCTTGCTGCTGATGAAAGATCGCGGCACATTCCTGGCGCTGGATCTGCTCGCCGCGTGGATGTTCTGGCCCGGAGGCACGCCGGAGGGCCGGCCGGCAGGCTATCCGCAGGAGTTCCTGGACAAAGAAAAAATCAGCTTTGCGTCGCAATTGCGCGTGGCGCGGCGGGCACGCGAGCTGGGCGTGAAAATCGCCTTTGCCACCGACGCGGGCGTAATCCCGCATGGCCGTAATGCCGTCCTGTTTGAGAGCTATGTGCAGAGTGGAGTGACCCCGCTGGAAGCCCTCCGCACCGCGACGCTCCATGCGGCGGAATTGCTGGGCTGGGCAGACCGGCTGGGCTCGATGGAGGCGGGGAGGCTGGCCGACATCATCGCCGTGCGTGGGAATCCGCTCGAAGACATCCGCGTAATGCAAAAAGTCGAATTCGTGATGAAAGACGGCGTCGTCTACAAAAACGACCTGCGCTGACGCCGTTCGAAATGCCCCTCACGTGGCGGCGCGGATCACGGATCAAACCGCCTGCGGAGCTCGGGCGGCAGGACGGGGCAGGAATCCGCAGGTCGCGCAAACCATCGCAGCCGCCGCGCTGCAACGGCGTCATAGAGGGCGTCGCGCCACCGCGCAGGCAAACTTCCGAATACGGAACCCAGCAGTCTCCATCCCCCCCCGAGATTTTTCAAAATGTGGACCACCGCGGCGGATCGCGTAAGCAGGGAACCATCGTCGCTGCGCAGCACGATGCTGTCCGGAAGCCCGGCCCGCGCCGCAGGCAGGATGGATCTCTCAAACGTTGCGCCGTGCAAGGGCGCGAAACGGAACCTGCCTTTGCGGTCTGCGCGAGCCACAAACCGCACGCCGCGGTGGCACAGGCCGCAGTGGCCGTCATAAAAAAGAATTTCCACGGTAGGTGGCGTCTGCGGGGCCGCCCTGGCTATTGCGCGCGGAGCTGCCGCAACACGTACTGCAAGATGCCGCCATGGCGGAAGTAGGAGATTTCCTCCGGCGTATCCACGCGGGCTACCACGGTGAATTCATTCTGGCTGCGGTCATTGGCGCGGGCGTGGACGGTCAATTTTTTCCGCGGCGCGAACTTCTTATCCAGGCCGGAAATCTCGTAGGTTTCGGTCCCCGAAAGCCCGAGTGAGTCGCGGTTCTGGCCGGCGCTGTACTCCAGCGGGAGCACACCCATCCCCACCAGGTTGCTGCGGTGGATGCGCTCGAAGGATTCGGCGATGACGGCGCGGACTCCGAGGAGGCGCGGGCCCTTGGCGGCCCAGTCTCGCGATGACCCGGAGCCGTACTCTTTCCCGCCCAGGATAATCAGCGGCGTGCCTTCGTCCCTGTATTTCATTGCCGCGTCGTAGATGGACAATGTCTGGTTCGTTCCCAGGTGCAGGGTCACGCCGCCCTCGGTGCCCGGGGCGAGCAGGTTTTTCAGGCGGATGTTGGCAAAGGTGCCGCGCATCATCACTTCGTGGTTGCCGCGCCGCGCCCCGTAGCTGTTGAAGTCCAGCGGCTGCACGCCGTTGGCGATCAGGTATTTTCCCGCGGGTGAATCCTTGGGGATGGAGCCGGCGGGGGAGATGTGATCGGTCGTGACACTGTCGCCCAGCACAGCCAGGACGCGCGCGCCGCGGATGTCGGAGATATCGCCGGGCTCGGCGGTGAAGTTTTCAAAATACGGCGGGTTCTTGATGTACGTGGAACTGTCGTCCCAGGCGTAGAGTTCGCCTTCGGGCACGCGTATGGCGTTCCAGTTCTGGTCGCCGGAGAAAACCTGCCCGTACGAGGAGTGGTACATCTCTGTGCTTACGGAAGCCTGCAACACTTTTTCGACGGCCTGCGGCGAGGGCCAGATATCTCGGAGGAACACCGGCTTGCCGTCTTTTCCGTTGCCCAGCGGCTCGCTGGTCAGGTCCAGGTCCATAGTCCCGGCCAGGGCATAGGCCACCACCAGCGGCGGGGAGGCCAGATAATTCGCGCGCACCAGAGGGTGCACGCGGCCTTCAAAGTTGCGATTGCCGCTGAGCACTGCGGCGGCCACCAGGCCGTTGTCTTTGATGGCCGCGCCAATTTTCTCGGGCAGCGGGCCGCTGTTGCCGATGCAGGTGGTACAGCCGTAACCCACCAGGTGGAACCGCAGGGCTTCCAGGTACGGCATCAGCCCGGACTTGTTCAAATACTCGGTCACCACCTTCGATCCCGGGGCCAGGCTGGTCTTCACCCAGGGCTTGGAGACCAGGCCGCGCTCCACGGCGTTCTTGGCCAGCAGGCCCGCGCCGATCATCAACGATGGGTTGGAAGTATTCGTGCAACTGGTGATGGCAGCAATCACCACCGAGCCGTGGGTCAGCTCGAAGCGGTCGCCGTTGTTCTGCACCGCGACGCGCTTTTCTGCGGCCTTCGCGGCCGCCAGGGATTCAGCGAAGCCGGATTTCGCTTTGCTGAGCGGAACGCGGTCCTGCGGGCGCTTCGGCCCTGCCAGCGTCGGCTCGACGTCAGACAGGTTCAGCTCCAGGCCGTCGCTGAACAGCGGATCGGGCATGTGATCGGTTCGAAATAAACCCTGCTCTTTGCAATAGGCTTCGACGAGCTTCACCTGTGCCGAGTCGCGGCCGGTGAACTGCAAGTAGGCCAGTGTTTCGTCATCTACGGGGAAGTACCCGATGGTGGCGCCATACTCAGGCGCCATATTGGCGATGGTAGCGCGGTCTGGCAGGCTGAGACTGCTCAATCCACTGCCGTAGAACTCCACAAATTTTCCCACCACGCCTTTCTTGCGCAGCATCTGCGTGACAAAGAGCACCAGGTCCGTGGCCGTGGCGCCGTCGGGAAGCCGCCCGAAAAGCTTGAACCCCACGACTTCCGGGATGAGCATCGAGCACGGCTGGCCCAGCATCGCAGCTTCTGCTTCGATGCCGCCCACGCCCCAGCCCACCACACCCAGGCCGTTGATCATCGTGGTGTGCGAATCCGTGCCCACCACGGTGTCGGGGTAGGCAAAATTGGTGCCGTCGCGGAGCTGCGTGAAGACCACGCGCGCCAGGTACTCGAGGTTCACCTGATGGACGATGCCCGTGTCCGGCGGCACCACCTTGAAATTCTGGAAGGCCTTCTGCCCCCAGCGCAGGAAGGCGTAGCGCTCGATGTTGCGCTGGTTTTCCATTTGCGCGTTGAACGCAAACGCGCCCGCCTGGCCGAACATGTCCACCTGCACGCTGTGGTCAATCACCAGCTCCGCGGGGAGCAGTGGATTGATTTTTCCGGGGTCGCCACCCATGCGCTTCATCGCGTCGCGCATGGCGGCCAGGTCCACCACCGCGGGCACGCCGGTGAAGTCCTGCATCAGCACGCGCGCGGGCATGAACGAGATTTCCTTGTCCTGGTGCGGCCCGGCGTACTCGATGGTGGACTGCGGGCTGTTTTCGCCGGCTTCGAACAGGCGCACCGCTCCGGGGTCCACCTGCTGCGGCATCGTGGCGTCAATCAGAACTTTTTCGGCGGAGATATCGTGACGCGCAGGGTTCCAGCGGGCCAGCGCGCGCACGTCGTCGGCCTTCACCGTGGCGCCGTCTTCGTTGCGCAACAGATTTTCGAGAAGGATTTTCAGCGAAAAGGGCAGCCGCGACGAGTCGGCGCCTTTCTCCCTGGCCAGGGCATCGAGACGGAAAATATGAAATTCCTGCCGCTCCACGCGCAGCGTGGCCCGCGATTTGAATGAATCAGGATGTTTCGGTTTCGCCATAGACGGACGCCCGCTGTCCGCGCCGCAGGAAGCGCAATCATAACCCATTCCCACACGAACAGGCACAGGCTTTTCCCTTGCTCTGAGCCCTCCGTGTCTGCGTTACGGCTGTGGAGTTCTGCACGGTTGTCTTGCGAAGCGGCACGCTATGTAATAATTCCAGGTGCAGACACGGATGATAAAGACGCTCCTCATTTCTACGTATGAGCTCGGGCGCCAGCCCTTCGGCCTGGCGTCGCCGGCTGCGTGGCTTCGCGACGCGGGAATCGAAGTGGTGTGCCTGGATCTGTCGCGCCAGGCGCTCCATGAAGAAGCTGTGCGCACGGCGGACCTCGTGGCGTTTTATGTGCCCATGCACACGGCAATGCGGCTGTCGCTCGAGTGGCTCGCCGTAGTGCGCGGCCTGAATCCCCGCGCGCACATCTGTTTTTACGGCCTCTACGCGCCGCTCAACGAGCCGTATCTGCGCGAACACGGCGTGCGGACGGTCCTGGGCGGGGAATTCGAAGAGGGGCTCAAGAAGCTGGCTGCCGGGATTGCGCAGGGAGCCGCGCCTGCGCCACCCCGCGTCTCGCTCGCGCGCCAGAACTTCCTGGTGCCGGTTCGCGAGGGCCTGCCGCCGCTGCGCAGCTATGCGCATCTGGTTTTGCCGGGCGGCGAACACCGCGTCGCCGGTTACACCGAAGCCAGCCGCGGATGCAAACATCTGTGTCGGCACTGTCCGATCGTGCCTGTCTATGGCGGCGTGTTCCGCATTGTGCAGCCCGAAGTGGTGCTTGCGGACATCCGCCAGCAGGTGGCTGCCGGGGCGGAACACATCACCTTCGGCGACCCGGACTTTTTCAACGGCATCGGTCATTCCCTGCGCATCGTCGAAGCCCTGCCCCGGGAGTTTCCCCGGCTCAGCTACGATGTCACCATCAAGATCGAGCATCTGCTGAAGCACGCCGCGCACCTGCGGACGCTGCGCGAAACACGCTGTGCCTTTGTCGTCTCCGCGGTGGAATCTGTGGAGGATGCCGTCCTGGAGAAGCTGGACAAGGGCCACACGCGCGGCGATTTCCTGGCCGTGCTCGACCTGATGCGCGATTCCGGCTTGCCTCTGCAGCCGACCTTTGTCCCTTTTACACCCTGGACCACACCCGAAGGATATCTCGAGCTTCTGCGCGTGGTGGCCAGCGAGGGCCTGGCAGACTCAGTGGCCCCGGTTCAGCTGGCCATCCGGCTGCTCATCCCCGCAGGTTCGCGCCTGCTCGAGCTGGACGACATCCAGCGGGTGATCGCGCCGTACGACGCCCGGGCGCTGATGTATCCGTGGCGGCATCCGGATCCGAGAATGGACGCACTTGCGCAGCGCGCGGACGAAATCGTGCGCGCCAGCGAAAAACTGAACCGGCCGCGCAGCAAGACATTCGAACTCCTCTGGGACGCCGCCAGCGATGTCGCTGCGCAGGGGAGCAGCGTGCCGCGAATGCCCGTACTGGCCTCGCGCGCCGCCATCCCGTACTTGAACGAGCCCTGGTACTGTTGAGCGGAGCCAACCGGGGAGCAGTTGGCTCCCATTGCCAAGCAGCGCGAGCTGGTCCGGCAGGTTGAATCGTTTATGTGACTGGAAGAGTCAATGGGCCCTGCAAAAAACATCCTGCTGCTGGCCAGCAAACTTGGCTATCAAACCCGCAGCTTCGCGGAGGCGGCGCGAAAACTGGGAGTCGGCGTCCAGTTCGCCACCGACCGCTGCCACCAGCTTGACGACCCCTGGGCCGATGGCGCCCTGGCCCTGCACTTTGAAAAACCGTCGGAAGCCGCGGCGCTGATCGTCCAGCTCGAATCACAGCGGCGAATCGATGGCGTTCTCGCTTTGGGCGACCGCCCGACAGTGGCGGCGGCAATGGCCGCGCGGGCGCTGGGCCTGCCTGGAAACGACCCGGCCGCGGTGCTCGAGTGCCGCAGCAAATTGCGCCAGCGCGAAATCCTGCGCAGTGCGGGACTCCCGGTGCCCGGGTTTGCTTCGTTCCTGATTCAGGAGGATCTGGCCGCTGCACTCCGGAATGTGCAGTTCCCCTGCGTGGTCAAGCCGCTGTCGCTGGCGGCCAGCCAGGGGGTGATCCGCGCGAATTCCGCGGAAGAGTTCGCCGGCGCCGTGTGGCGCATCCGCGCGCTGCTGGAATCGCCCGAGGTGCGCGCCACGCGCGAGCCGCATCTGGACCGCCTGCTGGTGGAGGACTACATCCCCGGAAAAGAAGTCGCCGTCGAGGGTCTGCTCGACAACGGGCGATTGCGGGTGCTGGCCATCTTCGACAAGCCGGACGCGCTGGAAGGCCCCTACTTCGAGGAGACACTCTACGTCACACCGTCGCGCCTATCAGCCGAAGTCCAGCGCGAAATCGAATCCTGCGCCAGACGCACCGCGGCAGCGCTGGGGTTGACGCACGGCCCCGTGCACGCCGAATTTCGGATCAACGCACAGGGGCCGTGGGTCATCGAGATGGCGCCGCGGCCTATTGGCGGCCTGTGCGCGCGGGCGCTGCGTTTCGGGCCGGAAAAAATCTCGCTCGAGGAATTGCTGGTGCGCCATGCGCTGAGTATGCCCGGGGCAGACGCACAGCGCGAAGAGCTCGCCGCCGGAGTGATGATGATCCCCGTCCCCAGAAGCGGAGTTTACGAAGCCGTGCAGGGCACCGAGGAAGCGCGCGCCGTGCCCGGTATCGAAGACGTGGTGATTACCGCGCGGGAGCACGACCCGCTGCTGGCCTGGCCCGAGGGTTCCAGTTATCTGGGATTTATTTTTGCCCGGGGAGATTCTCCGGCGGCAGTCGAGGCGGCCCTTCGCGCCTCTCACGCCTGCCTTCGATTCGCCATCTCCGACCGCCTGCCCGTGGAACACCCCGCGACTCGCCGTATGCCGGCTCCCGCCCGCGACTGAAAAAAACACGTGACTTCGCAACTCGCCAAATCACGTAATTTTCCACGATGCACTCTTCACTTCTCACTCTTCACTGGCCACTACGCTTTGGCCTTCGGCGGGACGTATCCTTCCGGCAGGCGCGCGCCCTGGCCGAAGAAAAACTGCTCCATCTGCTCTTCCATAATCTTGTGGGAGTTGGGGTCCATGGGGTTCAGCCGATACTCGTTCATGATCATTTTGGAATGTTCGATCCACATCTTCCAGGCTTCCTGCGAGACATTCTCGAACACGCGCTGGCCGAGCTCCCCCTTCCACGGCACGCGCTCCAGCCCGGGCATGTCCCGGCCAAACTTTACGCACTTCACCATCCGCGCGCCCGGCTTGGGCGGCTCGGACGGCCCTGCGGGATGTCCACACGAATTCGCCATTCCATACTCCTCGATGGAGGTTCAACGCCTCCACGATACTGCATTTTTTCGGCGAAGGCCAGCGGCGGTCTGCTGCGGCGTGGATTCCGTTTCTATAAAGTCGCAACAGGGGCCGCGGACTGATTTATACTCTCCGCCCGGCGCGAGCCAAACCAATGTTCAGGCCCTCAATCCCCGAACAGGGCATTCACGCCGGGCGGCTCGAATCCGCCTGGCGCAAGGAAGTAGCGCGCCTGAACGAAGCGAATGCCATTGCAAGGATCTGGCGCAAGGACCCGACCCTTTGGAAAAGCGACGACGCGCACGCCAAAGTCATTCGCAACCGGCTCGGGTGGATCGATGTCCTGGATACGGTTCCGGGGCAACTGGCCGAACTCCGGCAATTTGCGGAAGATGTCCGCGCGGACGGCTTTCGCGACATTGTATTGCTGGGGATGGGCGGGTCGAGCCTGGCCCCGGAAGTGATTTCGCTGCTATTTCCGCCGCCGTTCCAGCATGCGCGCTTTGAAGTCGTAGATAGCACCGATCCCGCCTCGATCCTGGCCGTGGAGGGCGGCCCCGGGGCCACCGGCCACGGCGCAGACTTGCGGCACACGCTGTTTATCGTGGCCAGTAAGTCGGGTAAGACCATTGAAACCCTTACGCAGACAAAATATTTCCTCAACGCAGTGCAGAGTGCGCTCAGCGGCCCGCCGGGTGGGAATTTCGTCGCCATCACCGATGCCGGTTCTTACCTCGACGAGATGGCGACACAGCAGAAATTCCGGAA
>Ga0247727_10012354_pt1 | contig 14687 bp, 14 predicted proteins | sample WisWelCaveWW1625_FD_202498 | JGI IMG/M metagenome (GOLD analysis project Ga0247727, IMG submission 202498) | Biofilm microbial communities from Wishing Well Cave, Virginia, United States - WW16-25 | ecosystem: Environmental > Aquatic > Deep subsurface > Groundwater > Cave microbial mat | place... | reverse complement strand
GAATCCAGAGGGTAGGTCTTCACTACATCGAGGTTTTCAAAGAGCCGATCACAAAAACAATCAGTTGGTTTATCCGCCGGCGCCAAAATGCTCAAAAAAATTTATTTCCTGCGGAAGTGGGGCTAGTTCTCTAATGAGTTGAATCTTTGCAGAAGAAGCAAAAAGAATTTCCACCGAGAACCACCGAACACACCGAGAGTCCTCGAAAGAGAATTATTGTTTCGGCGAATTTCGGTGACTTGGCGAAATTCGGTGGATAGCTTTTCCTGTTTGATTCCGGCACGTCCGGTGTGGGTTTGATCGGTTGTGTGAAAAAGAATGATGTTTCATGAAGAGGAGGAGATCATGTCAATTACTCGGCGTATTTTTTGCGTTAGTGTTTTGGTTACGACTGCCGCAGCGGCGCAAAGCTTTGACGAATTTTTCATCAACAAAACCCTGCGGGTGGATTATTATCACACCGGAACCAAAGGGCAAGAGTTTTTCGCTCTCGATCAGTGCTACGAAGAAGGAGAATGGGCAGGCTCGCAGAAAAATCTCATCGACAAGCTAAATCTCGGCGAGTATCAAGTGCGTGTTTATGATGCAAAAACCGCCACGCTGATTTTTTCCCGTGGCTACTCGACGATATTCAATGAATGGCAAACCACCGGCGAAGCGAACAAGAGCTATCACACTTTTCATGAAACCGTTCTGGCGCCAATGCCGAAAGCAAAAATCCAGCTCACCATTTGCCGCCGCGACAAGCAGATGAGTTTTCGGGAAATTTTTTCGACGGTGATCGATCCCAATTCGCCGACGCAAATCAATCGCAGCATTCGCCAGCCCAAATTCAAAGCGACACAATTGATCAAGAATGGCCCGGCGGCGAACAAAGTCGATATCGTCATTCTCGGCGACGGCTATGCCGCCAAGGACATCGAAAAGTTTCGCAAGGACGCCAAACACTTTTGCGATGTGATGTTTTCAACTTCACCCTTCAAAGAACGCAAGCACGATTTCAATGTCTGGGCGATTGAAGTCATCTCCGAGGAATCCGGGATTCCCAAGCCCGACAAAAATATCTGGAAGAATTCTTCGCTGGGCACCATGTACAACACCTTCGGCTCGGCGCGCTACATTCTCACCGAAACAAATAAAACTTTGCGCGACATTGCCGGACAGGTGCCATACGAGAGCATCAACATTCTCGTGAACGATGATCGCTACGGCGGCGGCGGAATTTACAATCTCTATAATACGACTTACACGATCACCGACAAGGTTGGCCTCGAATGGCAGATGGATTATGTCTATGTTCACGAGTTCGGCCATTCGTTTGCCGGCCTCGGCGACGAGTATTACAGTTCCCAGGTTTCTTACGAGGAATTTTATGCGAAAGACGTCGAGCCGTGGGAGTTGAACGTCACGGCGCTGCTTGATAAGAGCAATGTAAAGTGGGCGGAGTTCGTAGAGAAAGGCACGCCACTTCCCACGCCCTGGGAGAAGACAGTGTATGATAGTCTCGGAGTTGAGCGCGGCAAGCTGGACCGCCTCGCGCCGGATTATTATGAAAAACGTGAACCCTATTTTCGCGCGCAGGAAGAAATATTGAAAAAGGCGAAGTACGCCGGAAAAGTCGGTGCGTTCGAAGGATCGGGCTACGAAGCCCGCGGCTTGTATCGCCCGGCAGCGGATTGCCGAATGTTCTCGTTGAGCCTTGTCGACTTTGATCCGGTCTGTCGCGCTGCGATTGTGAAAGTGATCGATTATTATTCTCGTTGAATATTTTTTGACACGCGAAAGGGCGCGAAAGATTTTTTAGCGTTTTTTCGCGTGGTTAGCGGGCTACATAGATACCAAATGATTCTGTGTAGCCTTGAAAGGAGAGAAGGGTGCGAGTTTGTTTTGTAACGAGTGAGTGCGTTCCATTTGTCAAAACCGGCGGCCTCGCAGATGTGAGCGGCGCTTTGCCGAAAGCCCTTGCCATGCTGGGTTGCGAAGTGAAAGTTTTCCTGCCTTTATATAGCTCAATCAATGCCACCGACCACGGACTAGCTTTCGCACATGATCTTTACGACATTCCTGTATCCATCGGCAATAAGATCGTCCACGTTCACGTTTGGTATAAAAAGGATGAGGACTCTGGGGTGGAGTACTATTTCATCGAAAACATCTCTTACTACCACCGCTCACAAGTCTACACCTCCGATCCCGATGAAGACGAAAGATTTATCCTTCTGCAAAATGCCGTGCTCCAGATTTTGCAACGCTATCATTGGGCGCCGGACATTTTACATTGCAACGATTGGCAGACCGCGCTTCTGACGGTTTATCTGAAAGAAAAATTCGCATGGGATGCTCTCTTCAGCAAAACTGCGAGCGTATTGTCGATTCACAATTTCGGTTATCAAGGACGCTTCGGCAGCGCTTCGATTTTCAAAGCCGGCCTGATGTACGACAAATATTATCCCGGCGGGCCGTACGAATTTCTCAACTCGTTTTCTTTTTTGAAGGCTGGGATCGTCTACGCCGATCTCATCACCACCGTCAGCGAGACGTATGCGCGAGAGATACAAACTCCCGAATTGGGCGCAAGCATGGACGGCGTGCTGGCGACGCGCCGCGACTCGCTCTTTGGAATCCTCAACGGCATTGACACGAACGAATGGAACCCGCGCCTCGACAAATTCATTCCGCAGCGGTACTCGCGTGACGATTATGATCTTAAGCTAAGAAATAAGCAAGCGCTGCTGGCGCAAGTGCAGTTACGATTTGACGAGAACATTCCAACCATCGGAATGATTTCCCGGCTCACGCCGCAAAAGGGCTTCGAGCTGTTGCCGCCGGTGTTTCATGAGATCATGAAGCTTCCGCTGCAGCTCGTGGTGTTGGGCAGCGGCGAGCGGAAGTATGAAGATTTTTTTCGTTGGGCGGTTTATGAATATCCAGACAAAGTTTCCGCCTCCTTCGGATTCAACAACCAACTGGCGCATCTGATCACCGCCGGCTGTGACATGTTCCTAATGCCGTCACGCTACGAGCCGTGTGGGTTGAATCAAATGTACAGTTTGAATTACGGAACCGTGCCCATCGTCCGCAGAACCGGCGGCTTGGCGGATACCGTGCATGATTATCACGAATTCAACGGTGAGGGCAACGGCTTTTCGTTTTTTGATTTCACGCCCTATGCGCTGTGGACGTCCATCGAGCGCGCGCTCGAGTTTTTTCATCAAAAAAATATCTGGCGCGAGATCATTCAACGAGGCATGAGCGCGGATTTTTCATGGGAGGCTTCGGCGAAAAAATATCTCGAGGTTTACACACGCGCGAAGATGAGGAGAGCCTGATGTGGCTCGACGATCATGTCGAGAAAAAAGCCTTGCTATTTTTTAAGTATGTCGATATTTTAGCGTCGCGTGATTCACTAAACCTGTCATCAGTCATACGACGAGTGATTTTATGATGAACAAAAGATTTTTGTATCGATGCTTGATCATCGCCGCGGTTTTCGCTACGGTGCTTGATGGTTTTGGCCAACAAAGGAGTTACAATGCATCCACTCCATATTATCCGAATCGCATTGGTGTGGATGCCTATATGCACGGCGGCGCATTTGCAGCGACAACAGGCAGCATCTCTGCCATGTTGTTTAATCCTGCCGGACTCGCAGAATTGCCAGGACGATTGACAATACACGCGGAAAGTTGCTGGTCAGCGGAAGCTGAATATCTTGGGCTTTCCGGCATCAATTTTTCTTCTCAGTTCCAGGCATTGCAGTTTGCAGGAATAGCCTTGAAAACGAAATCAAAATTCTTCGTCGGTGCATTCTATGCTCGACCGACTGATTTTACTTTGAAGATTGATCCCATTCAAGTCACTACGGAAGAAAATCCGGATGGTACTGGCGAATTCTTTGACGCACGCGTGGAACGAGAGCAAACTAGCCTTGGAGTTGCAATGGCGACTTCATTTGGTGAAAGACTTTCGTTGGGTGGGAGGATCGAATGGCGTCAATCTAAAGCTCGTGAAAAGATTGCTAACGTTATTGGTGAAGGCGATGCCGATGCCGTTCGATTCTCGATTGGATCCGTTTTGAAAGTGAATGAGTGGAGTTTTGGCATTTCTGCGCAAAGCCGATATAAAGCCACTGGTGACTTCACGTATAGCTCATTCCCACCTCTCATCCGTGTCGATGTTGATCCGGAAATGCGAGGTAACAACGAACTTATCGTCGTAGAACCCGACGCGTTTCCATTTTATTTCGTGGATCCGGCTACTATCCGCTTCGGCATGGTGACTCCCTCGGCATTTGAAAAGATTCGTCTTCACTTCGACATCGAGTATAAGGGTTTTAATGACAGAGACTCTATTGAGCCGTGGCAGTTCTATGGCGGAGGAACTCTGAATTTGGCATCCCATTTTCAGGTAGGTTTTGGCGCTTTTACTTTTACAAAGAATTACGATAACGCTTTTAACATCTCGAATGCGGAAACTTTCTTGACACTCGGCAGCGCGATAGAATTGAAAAACTTTCGTCTTTCCGCAAGTTTGTTGGATAGCAGCTTGCTCGCCGATGACGATACGGGCCGGCTATTTCTCAATCTTGCAGTCGGTTACGTTTTGCATTAATCCGAGAATTTATTGCGGCGAATCTGACAATGCTCCATAAGGGAGCATGACTACAATCAACGGAGAGTTCATGCTGTCTCAAGAAAAAGATCAAGAGCTTCGCCAAAAAATTGCCAACGGCTTTGTCGTCGAAAGCGAAGACGACATGACGCCTTCATACAAAAAGTCTCTCGAAGTCATTCTCACCGTCCAGGGCGATACGGAATTAGTGAGCGCGCCGGCTTATTATTTTGCCTCCAAAGATGCGCCAACCATTAACAGCCGTCTCGCCGTCTCGGCGATTATTCAAGATGAGCTTGGGCATGCCAACATCGCGTATCGTCTGCTCGAAGACCTCGGCGTGTCGAAGCAATGGCTGATGTACGGCCGCCAGCCGCATGAGTTCAAACACCCTTACGGTTTTGATCAACCTCTTGAAAACTGGGCGGAGATGGTTGTTGCGAATGGATTTTTTGATCGAGCAGGTATTACTCTCCTCGCCGACGTTCACAAGAATTGCAGCTACGGTCCGTGGCAACGCGCGCTGACCAAAGTCGATCGCGAGGAAGTTTTGCATCTGCGTCACGGCGAAAGCTGGATGCGGCGCCTTGCTAAAGCCGGCGGTGTTGCCAAAGCCGCGTTGCAGCGCGCCGTTGATTGGATGTTTCCCATGACCCTCGAATGGTTCGGCCTGCCCGATGCGATGAAGAAACATCAAGACCAGCTCGAATATAAATTGAAAGGTCTGACCAACGATCAACTCCGTCAGGTCTGGATGACCGCGACTGTTCCGCTCTGCGAAAGCATCGGCATCAAAGTGCCGGCGCATTTCGACGCGGCGAAGAATGAATACATCCTCGAATATCATTTTCCCGTGCAATACGATCCAAAGGAAAAACGCTGGCTGTTCGATCAACCCATCAGTTGGGATGAAGTCTTCAAGCGCTGGAAAGCGCGCGGCCCGATGAACATCACCTACATTTCCATGATTCAAGGTGACAAGCAGGGTGTGTTCGGAGGAATGAAGTGGTGAATGGTTTCTAAGAATTGAATCTTTGCAGATAAGGCAAAAATTTCCACCGAGAAACACCGAACGCACCGAGATTCGCCGAAAAAAAACAATAATAAAAGATTCGGTGACTTTCGGTGCTTTTCGGCGGCCTTCGGTGGAAGATGATTTTCCGTACTATAATCGTTAAGAAACACGTAATGTTCTCGCACGCTGAGTTAGCAACGGCATGATTAGTGAAAAAGAGATTTGGTCAGCTCTCAACAGCGTGACCGACCCCGAGATGCCGATCAGCATCGTCGACATGGGAATGATCTACGGCGTTCGGGTAAATGGTGGCGCAGTGGAAATCGATATGACTTTCACCGCCATCGCCTGCCCGGCAATCGACATGTTGATCGATGACGTTCGCGAAGCGCTGACTGCATTGAACGGCGTTGATTCCGTCAAAGTGAACGTCGTGTGGAATCCGCCGTGGACGAAAAGCAAATTGACCGCTCAGGGGAGAGATATTCTGCATAGTTTTGGCGTTTCGGTTTGACGACGACTTATGCTCATGGGCTCCAACTCCAACCATACTCCGGAATCGAACGGCGTTCGCCGGCCTCGGCGGATTCGCTACGAGCGGACTATTTCTCCCGAAGAAGCGGCGCTCGGAAAAATTCTTATCCTCAAACCTTATTGGAATCGATTGCCCACGCCCGGCACGAAGGTACGCATCGTCATAGGCGGCGAATCGATGCGCGCGCGGATTCAACGGGTGCGCTGCAAGTGCGTGGGGCCGGAGCGTCCGCACTATCATTATTACTTCGTATTGCCCAAGCGCGTCAGCTTGAAGTCGTGGCAAAAGATCAAGATGCACATTAGTGAGAGTTGATTAAGCTTGAATGAAAGTAAATCCATGCCAGTCCAAGAAATCTACGAAGTCTTTGCCCGCAAAAACCACGGCGAGCCGCTGATGCACGTCGGCAGCGTCAATGCGCCAAATGATGATCTGGCAAAAGTCTATGCGTGGACGGCTTACGATGAAGAGACGTGGGTTGAAATGTGCGTGGTGAAACGCCGGTCGATCGTGCCGGTGTTGAATCCTGAAGAGAAACCGATTTGGGGAAATTAGGCAAGTTGCAAGTGAGAAGTAAGAAGTGAGAAATCATGCAGAACGGTATTACTTCTTACTTGCAACTTCTCACTTCTGAAAATAACAAAGCTCGAGAGCTATTCCGTGAAATCCTTTCCATCCGCAAAAGACCTTCCTGAAAATCTGCGCGAGCATGTGCGGTGCTTGCTTTTGGCGATTGCCGATACCAAGCTGCTGCTCGGCTTTCATTATGCCGAATGGACTTTCGGCTCGCCGGCCTTGGAGGCCTCCATCGCCGCGTGCAGCATGTCACAGGATGAGTTCGGCCATGTGCGTCTTCTTCATGCGTGCTTGAATGCGCAATTCGGGATGAGTCCGCACGAGCTGATTGAACATCGCCCCGCCGAAAATTTTTTGACGGTTGCCGTGTTGAATCAGCCGCTAAAGACCTGGGCGGAAACTGTTGCCGCGAACCTCATCGTTGACGGCGCGATCACGGTGGCGCTGAGCGGCTTGCGAGGTTCGAGCTTCGAGCCGGTGGCGAATTTCATGGACAAGATGATCGAAGAAGAGAAACATCATCTGCGCCATGGGCAGGGGTGGTTTCGCACCTTAGCGGCGCGTTCGCCGGAAACAAAATCGGCGCTGCGCGTAGCGAGCGAGAAGGCCTTGCAAGCAACTTTCGAATGGCTTGGGCCGGATCAGCAGACGATGGCTGCCGAGCTTGCCGCTGCTGGAATCTTGAAGTCAACTTGGGCAGCGTTGCGCCAGCAATACGTGGATTGGATCGGCGGCGTTTCGGAATCATCCGGCATTACATTCGGCGTCGAGAAAAAAAATGACGCCTACCGCATGGCGGCTGAGATTGATTACAAAAATTGGCAGCCGCACAATCGTCGATGCGGAAAGCCCGTTGCCGATGGTCTATCCTCCGTGGTCGACGAAAAAATTCTTTATCACCTTCGCGGCAGCAAGAATGCAGAATTCAAACTTGGAGAAGCGGCATGAACCCGCCCCAAGCGCCTCAGGCCCCGAGCAAGAATTCACTCAAGGCGGACGCTGCACATTCAATAGTGCGATGTCCATTTTGCGAATCCACAAACACGCACAAAGAATCCGATTTTGGCACCACACTGGCATACGCTCAATTTTATTGCAATGAGTGCCGCACGATGTTTGAATGGCTGAAGTGGGAAGATGGCTTGGAGGACCAAAACCTTCCGAAATTTGTGACGAAGTAATTGCTTGGCGTTTGGGTCGATCACTGATAGATTGAAAGCGATGCCGATTTCTCACCAGCAGGTTTCGATCACGACGAAAAAATCTCTTTCGAGCCGAAGGACGCAAATAAGAGTGAGCAGATATATTTTCGTTGCGCCCATCTTCATTTTATTCGTTCTGTCGTTCACTCCGGCAAGTGGGCAGACGGTTGAGTTCATCGTGCGTTCGCAAGAGGTGTGTCTGATACGGAAAATGTATTCATTGCGGGTAACCATCCGGCGCTGGGAAATTGGAATCCCGGCGCAGTAAAGCTTAAACGGGAGGCAGACGGCTCGTGGCGTGGCCGCTTCGCATTTTCAAGGGGCACGCCCATAGAATTCAAGCTGACGCTTGGAGCTTGGGAAAGCGAGGCGCTCGATGCCCAAGGCCGCACGCCGCAAAACACGCGTTTGATCGCACAAAATGATACCACGGTGATGATCCTCGTGCCAAAATGGAAGAAAGCGTCAAAGATAAAGAGCAAGGTGACTGGCAGCGTGCGCTACCACAAAAAATTTCATTCAGCAAAACTCGGCAACGACCGCGATGTGATCGTTTGGCTGCCGCCGGATTATGAAAAAGAAAACCCCCGTCGCTATCCGGTGCTGTATGCGCACGACGGCCAAAATCTTTTTGATCCAAGCACGGCTTTTGCCGGTGTTGATTGGGCGATTGACGAAGCCGCCGACTCTCTCATTCGCGCCGGAAAAATCGAACCGATCATCGTCGTCGGGATTGCCAATACGCTCGATCGCATGAATGAATACACTACCGCCAAAGGCAAGGAGTATTCGGCTTTCATTATTAATGAACTGAAACCGTTCATCGACGCGAACTATCGCACGCTGCCCGATCGCGATCACACGGCGGTGATGGGCAGCTCGCTCGGCGGCTTGATTTCGTTCTATCTCGCGTGGGAGAATCCTCACGTCTTCAGTATGGCCGCATGTCTCTCCGGCTCGTGGATGAGGGACAATGATGCGGTTTTCCGCTTGATTGAAGATGACACCACCGCGGCGCCGGACATCAAGTTGTACATCGATCACGGCTCCGAAGGCGATGAAGGACGTTACGCTTGGATTTATCGAACGATTCGAGATACGCTGATCGGCCGCGGCTTTGTGCTCGGCAAGAATCTCGTGTACAATTTTGGGATCGGCGATGCGCACAACGAGTCTGCGTGGGCGCGGCGCGTTTGGCGGCCTTTAGCGTTTTTCTTTGGGAAGAAATGATGGCGATGAGAGCGTGCTTCATTTGTGAAAGCAAGGCGCGTGTCCAAACGTATCACGAAGTGGGCGGGCATGACTACGTGCGCTGCTCGCAGTGCGGCCTCATTTTTGTCGATCGCGTGGAGCCAACTGAAAAACTTTATAAATCCTACGATGGAGGGTCGGCGAAGTCGCTGCGGCGGAAATTGCTGGCGCATGTGCGCGGCTTTGCGATGGTGAAAAATTATCAGCGCTCGATGGATCGGGCGACGCATATTTTCAAATTTATCGCTTCCAACATCTCGAATCATCGCCACCAACCCGTGCTGCTCGACATCGGCTGTAACAAGGGATTTTTGCTCGCGGCGGCCATTGCGCATGACTGGAACGTTTACGGGGTTGAAATTGTGTCGGAGCTGCTTTTACCCTTTCGCAGAAAGTTCAAGCTTTTTGCCAATCAGGTTTTTTCAGGAAGATTCGTCGACGCGCAACTTCATTTCGCGGACAATTTGTTCGATGCCGTCACTGCTATCGACGTCATCGAGCATTTCGAAGCGCCGGAGCAGGACATGAAGATTATTTATCGCAAACTTAAGCCCGGAGGCATTTTCGTCGCGCAAACCCCGGATGGTGGATGCGAGCAAGCGCGGGTAGAACGATCAGACTGGGGAGCGCTGAAACCGCTTGAGCATTTGCACATCTTCAATCGCGAGAATCTTGAGAAGTTTGCAATGAAGTTAGGTTTTCTCAAGATCGAATTCTTCGAGCCGTTCGAGCCGGCTGATGGAAATTTGGTGGCGATGATGAAGAAATAAAAACAGTGAGCAGTAATCAGTGATCAGTGATCAGTATACAGTATAACTGTTCGCTGGCTACTGGTTACTGAACACTGATCTCTGTTCACTGCATACTGTTTACTGACAACACCGGAGGGATAATGAGTCTCGCCATTTCTCCCATGAGCGTAGGGGACATTTTTGACAAGATCATCAAGCTCATCGGCAAAACCGCTTTGCGCAATTTCATCATCGCGCTGATCATTGTCGCGCCGGCGACGGTTGTTTTCACTTATGGGATCGATACTTTTTTATCAACGGTCCTCGAAATCGTTCGTGAGCATGGGACGATCGAAAAGGCAAATCCGGAAAGTCTCGCCGCTTTAAGCGGTGGATTTATCGTAGTGTCTGTTTCACTTCTTCTCTTCGGCATGGCTACGCTGGCCGCGACATTGGGAATTATCATTGTCGCCTGCGGAGAAATGACCGGCCGCAGCCTGACATGGAATGAAGCACTCGCCATGACATTCGACATGCGGTTACTCTATGCCTTCGGTCAAGTCATTTTGCAGTATCTCGCGATTGGCAGCCTGATCGCTATTCCCTTTCTCGTCGTGGTGATGGCGGGAATTGCGCAGATGGTAGTCGTCGGCTTGCTGGGAGGGTTTCTCTTTGTGCCGGCAATTTTCCTTTCAACTTTTCTTGCGGTTCGATGGGCGTTCACGTTACAGATTATTGCCTGTGAAGACGCCGGCGTGGTCGAGTCTTTCAAGCGCAGTTGGCATGTGGTCGGTGGACTCTGGTGGCGAACTTTCGGCGTTTTGATTCTGCTCACTCTGGTCGCGCAATTTGCGATTTCGATCATCACCACGCCAATCTCGTTAATTGTACTGTGGGATTTCTTTGCCGAGTACTTTAAAATTCTGGGATCGCTCGGCACGGCTAATCCCGATCCCAGCGTCTTTCTCGAGATGTTCGATTCGCTGGGGATTGGAATCGGCATCATGACCTGTTTGAGCACGATTTTTTCTTTGCTTTTTACGCCTTTGGCAACGACGGTGATGTACTTCGACTTGCGCGCGCGCAAAGGTGAATTTACTCGAAGCGAACCGCCTGATGTGTATGCGCGAGATAATGAACGAAGCTCTGAAAATTGAAGGCAAAATTATTTTATGGCAAAATGATTTGAAATGATCTTGCCATTAAATCATCTTGCCTTAAATTTTTTCTGTTTTGCCGGACAGGCTCGATTATCAGTTTACTGAAAGTCCGGCGTGGTTCATCATCTCACTTTGAAAACAGAAAACGTCGATGCAACTTGATGTGCAGCACAGTGATGATCTAACGCGTGTTCAGGCGCCATCGCCTACTTATGAGGGTTCTTGGGAACAGGGAGGACGCAGCCCAAGCTCCGCTGCTGTCCTTGGGTTGCTCGGCGTCGGCGTGCTTTATTTCAATACGCAAACCATACTGGCGTTGATTGCCATCGGCATTGCGCATGTGCTCAATCCGGAGGTTCAGCTCACGGGAAATTATTTCGAGCGCCTCGCGTCGATAAGCAGGCTCTACGCCGATCCAATTCGCATCGCGCTGGTGATCTCCCAGTATCTTTTTATGCTGCTGCCGGCGTGGTGGTTGGTCAAACGCTGGCACACGAAGAGAGTGCGTGAATATGTCCGGCTGCAAACAGCGCCGGTGCTGGAAATTCTTCTTGCCGTGCTGGCGACTATCGCCTTCATCCCGACGGGAACTTACATAGCCAACGCACTCACCAACAAATTGAAGATTCCGGATTTCCTGATCAAAATTAATTCGGAATTGTTCACCGCCTATTCGGTCGGCGAGTTCATCTGGCTGGCTTTTGTCATTGCGGTCACGCCGGCGATTTGCGAAGAAATATTTTTTCGCGGATTCGTGCAGCGGAATTTCGAGCGCACGCTGCACGGCAAAAGCGTTTTGTTGATCGGCGTCATCTTTGGCCTCTTTCACATGCAGCCGTTGGGGTTGATCACCATCTCGCTGCTCGGCATTCTCTTCGGCTATTTTTATTTTCGCAGCAAGAGTTTGTTGCCGTCGATGGCCGCGCACTTTGCGAATAATTTTATCGCCATCTTCATCTTATACAAGTCGCCGCGCTTTGATGAAATAGCCTTGGCGTCAACAGAGCAAATTCCCATCTCCTGGGTGCTCGTGACCGCGCCACTTGCTATCGTGATAATATTTTTTTATCACGTGGCAACTCGGGAAAAAATTTTGCCGCCGATATTACGCGTTAGTTAACCTACCGAATCAGACTCAGAGTAATATTTGGAAATCTTATATACCCGCGAAAAAAGAAATCTCACTGAATTGAAAGTTTGAAGAGCCGTTGTTCCCACACCGATCAAAAAACCACGCTGAATGTTGTTGGCTTTTCGTCGGCGTGGTTTCTTAATCCGCGTGGGATTAGCTTGATTTTCTGTGGGATTTCCTTATTTTGTGGGCGACAAATGTGCAAGGTGAGCGTTGTTTTAATTTTCCACCAATTATTTCGGATGATTCCTCACGCTGCGTGAGTTAATAAAAAATGAATTCCCGTCACTTCATTCTCGGCACTGCCGGTCACATCGATCACGGCAAGACTTCGTTGGCCAAAGCCCTCACCGGCGTCGACACTGACCGCCTTCCCGAAGAAAAAGCCCGCGGCCTCACCATCGATCTCGGCTTTGCGCATTATGGCGACAACGTTACCATCATCGATGTACCAGGACACGAAAAATTCGTCAAGAACATGGTTGCCGGTGTCAGCACGATCGATCTTGTGCTCTTCGTCATCGCTGCCGACGACGGCATCATGCCGCAAACTCGCGAGCATCTTGAGATTTTGGAGCTTTTGCAAGTTCGCCACGGCATCATTGCGCTCACAAAAAAAGATATGGTGGATGAAGAATGGGTGGTGTTGCTTCGTGATGAAATTCGTCAGTTCGTCTCCGGCACATTTTTGGAAAGGTCGCCGATCATCTCCGTCTCTTCAATGACCGGCGAGGGCATTGCAGATCTCAAAGAAACGATTCGAGTTTTTCTCAACGAATTGTCGTCGCGCGCCGATCGCGGTGTTTTTTGGCTGCCGTTGGATCGCGCCTTTACGATGAAGGGCTTTGGCACGGTTGTCACCGGCTCGGTGCTTTCCGGCGAAGCTGCCGTTGGAGATTCTCTCGAAATTCTTCCCGCAAAAAAAACCGTGCGCGTCCGCGGCTTGCAACGACATGGCAAATCGGTGTCCTCGGTTCGAATTGGTGATCGCGCCGCCGTCAATCTTCTCGGCGTTTCGACTGAAGAAGTTTCTCGCGGCCAGGTTCTCACCTTGCCGAACTACTTTGCGCCTTCGCAAAGACTCAATTGCCGTATTCGATTGCTTGCCTCTGCGCCATCTCCGCTGCGAGAGCGCACGCGTGTGCGAATGCACATTGGCACGGCGGAAATCCTGGCGCGCATCATACCCATCGGCCAAAAGGAAATTTCTCCCGGCAGCGACGGGTATGCTCAGCTCGTTCTGGAAAAACCGGCAGCGGCGCGGCGGCTCGATCCGCTTGTCTTGCGCCGTTATTCGCCGCCGCGAACTATTGGCGGTGGCATCGTGTTAGAAGCGCAAGCCGCTCAGCTTGGGCGTGATCGTTGGAATGCTGCATTGGTCGAAAAGCTGCGCAATTTGGAACGCGAAGATCCGGCAGAATTGTTCGTCGCTCAATTGCTCCAGCCGGGCCGCTATGTAGTGTCGCTCGATCAAGTCGCAGCGGGTTCCGGCGCTCGCAAGGAGGACCTGCAAAAACTCGTCACAAGTTTGCAAACCGCGGGAACGGTTTTCGCCATTGGTAAGCGTGGTGTTGTTCACAAGCTGCGCATCGAGGGTCTCCAGTCGCAAATTGAAGAAGTGCTCAAGGAATTTCACGAAGCCCATCCGGCGCAGTCGGGGTTGCGCAAAGCCGAGCTTGCTAATCATCTGCCGGCGTTGGCCGATGCTGCGTTGCTCAATTTCATGATCGAGCTGCTGAAGTCATACGGACAAATTAAAGAGCAAGATGCGATGATTGCCCTGGCCGACCACGAAATACGTCTGACGCCCCAGCAAGAAGAATTGCGAAAACGAGTCGATAAGCAGCTTTATGCCGAAGCCTATTCAACTTCGAGCGCTGCGGAACTGGCCGGCAAGTTGAATGTCTCGCAAAAAGAAATTGACGAAATCATTTCTTTACTGCTCGCCAGCCGCGACGTGATTCGTTTGGAAGAAGGAATTTTTATTCACAAACTCCGCATTCATGAAGCGCGAGAAAAAGTGGTTGCTCTTTTGCACGCGCAAAAGCAGATGACCGTCAGCCAATTCAAAGATCTGCTCGGCAATACCAGCCGCAAGTTTGCGGTGCCGATTTTGGAGTATTTCGACGGTGAGGGTGTTACAGAGCGACAAGGTGATGTGAGGGTTCTTGGCGTGGAAATAGAATAAGTATCGGAGGATAAGCAAAATGCGATGAGTTTTCGATGCACTCGAGGCTTGCAAAGCTTGGAGTAATTGTGTAAGTTTCAGCCAGATTCGTTTTTGAGTTTAGTTGAGAAATCAAATCGGAGATAATCATGACATCAATCACTGTTCAAGTTCTCATCTCGTTTGAATCATTGCTCGATTCAGTTAAAAAACTGAGCGCGAATGAAAAGCGGCAACTTTTGGCAGTCTTGGAGGAACAGCTCGGCCAGTATGAAGAGGATTTGCTCGAACAAGATCCTATGGTTCA
>Ga0247727_10012353_pt1 | contig 14688 bp, 12 predicted proteins | sample WisWelCaveWW1625_FD_202498 | JGI IMG/M metagenome (GOLD analysis project Ga0247727, IMG submission 202498) | Biofilm microbial communities from Wishing Well Cave, Virginia, United States - WW16-25 | ecosystem: Environmental > Aquatic > Deep subsurface > Groundwater > Cave microbial mat | place... | reverse complement strand
CGGTGACTTTCTCGCCGAGATAGTCCTCCGCCGTCTGCCGCATCTTCTGCAGAATCATGGCGGAGATTTCCGGCGGGCTGTAGCGTTTGCCGCGCAATTCGACGTGCGCATCGCCGTTGTCTCCCTCGGACATCTTATAGGGCAGTCGCTTGGCGGCGTCTGTCACTTGCTGGCTGCGGAATTTGCGGCCCATCAGGCGCTTCACGGAGAAAATCGTGTTCTCCGGATTCGTAATCGCTTGCCGCTTTGCAATCTGTCCGACAAGCCGTTCTCCCTTGTCTGTAATGGCGACGACAGATGGCGTGGTGCGGGCTCCTTCTGCGTTCGCGATTACAATCGGGTCGCCGCCGCTCATGATGGCGACGCAGGAGTTCGTGGTTCCAAGGTCGATGCCGATCACTTTGCCCATGTGCCTGCTCCTTCCTTCCTACTCGGTCTGTGTTCCAACAGGATGCTGAAAAAGTCCGCCAGCGTTCCGGAAGGTTAAGGCTTAGGTCAAGGCTGAGATAAAAGAGCCTGATCTTCGCTCAACCTTGACCTCGACCTCAGCCTAGTTCACTCGGTGCGGGCCATTGAATTTCCACCGTGCCACAATAGTTTTTCCGCAGCCTGTTAACGATGGTGTTACGATAAACCGATCGTATCGTCTGTTCCTGATGCGCTGTCCTGTGCCTGTCCGGTTGAGACGCTCACCATGGCCGCCCGCAACATACGGTCGTGCAGGCGGTATCCTCGCTGAAACTCGTCGACCACATGCTTATCCGGAACCTTCTGGGACGCGACAGAGGCGACGGCTTGATGCGTGGCGGGATCGAACGGCCGGCCGATCGTCTCGACGGGTATGACATCAAATCTCGTCAAGGCTCCCGTCAATTGCTTGAGGATGAGATCCACGCCCTGGATAAGGACGTCGCTGCTCCCATCGTTTCGAGAGGCCTGGATGGCCCGTTCCAGATTATCGACGACCGGCAAGAGTTCCTTGAGCAATTGTTCATTGCCGAATCGGATCTGATCGCGCTGGTCCCGCTGAGCCAAGCGCTTGTAGTTGTCAAACTCAGCGGCGAGTCGCAGATACTTGTCGTTGAGTTCCTTGAATTTTTCGGTATTTTCCGCGAGAGCCAACTGAAGCTCAGCGACCAAACCTATTTCTTCCGTGGCGGGGCAATCGCCGGGCGATGGAGTATCCAAGTTCTCGATTGTATTCGCGTTCTGGTGTTCCTCAGGCATGAAAGACTCCTTTGTCCGTCAGGAGATAGCCACAGGGCCGATAAAGTCAACCGGGCCAGAAAAATTAATTACTTGTGCAGGGGGCGCACGACAAGCGAGCGGAGCGAGACTTGCGAGAAAAGCGGGACGGGTGAGACGGGTGAAGAAGTTCTGAGTTTTGAGTTCTGAGTTCTAAGTGAGAGGCGGACAGGGAAGGACGGGACGGACGACGGTTCGAGGTCCGAAGTTCCCGGAACTCAGAACCCAGAACTCAGAACTCAGAACTTCCTGTCGCGCCCGTCTCGCCCGTCTCGCCCGTCTCGCTTGAGTCAGCCATCGGCAATCCGTACGTTTCACGCCTAACGTTTCACGGTTCCTTGCGCTCGTCGGTAGAGAAGCTCAAGACCTTCTAAGGTCAGGAGTGGTTCGATTTTCTGAATGGAAGTAGTTTCGGCTGCCAGGATGGAACTGAGTCCTCCGGTGCCGATGACATAGACGGAGCGTCCGAGTTCCTGTTCCATTCGCCGGACGACGGTATCGACCAGTCCTGCATACCCGAATAACAGGCCGGCTTGAATACTGCCGGCGGTGTCGGTGCCGATCACGGTCTTAGGGCGGATCAATTCCACCTTGGCTAGTTTGGCGGCGCGTGCGAATAGGGCTTCCGCCGAGATCCCGAGGCCAGGGGCGATGACGCCTCCGAGGTAGTGGCCCTCTGCCGTGATGGCGCAAAAGGTCGTGGCGGTGCCGAAATCGACGACGATGAGATCGCGGCGATATTTATCATAAGCGGCTGCGGCATTCACCAGCCGGTCGCTGCCGATTTCTTTTGGGTTGGCGTAACGGAGTGTGAGCCCTGTGTCCGTATCAGAACTGACGATCAATGGATGCTGATGAAAATACTGTCCGAGCATGTCTTCGACGGTCCCGGTCAGCGCAGGCACGACGCTGGAGATGATGGCGCCGGACAGACGTTGAGAGGGAATCCCTGCTGCCGTGAGGAGATTGGCAAAGAGGATGCCGTACTCGTCTGAGGTTTTTTTCACGTCCGTGGCCAATCGCCAATGGGCCGCCAGGGAGCGGTCGTCATAGACGCCCCAGACAATGTTGGTGTTGCCGATATCAACGACGAGGAGCATGAGGCCTATTGTACGTTTCGGTTGGGTGGTTTGGCCAGCGGGCTAGGGTAGGCTGAGGTCGAGGTCAAGGTTGAGCGAAGGTCTGACGCTCTTTATCTCAACCTTAGCCTAAGCCTCAACCTTCTTCGTGCTGGAGGACTGTTTCAGCATTCTGCTAGGTTCTCACGTGGATGATGTCAGCCACGCGCAAGTGGACGACCTCCGGCGTTCCCGAGCCAGATTGAGTCGCCTGCGGCCGCATCTGCAAGGATCCATCCTGGCCGATTCCCTCGGCAAGCCCCACGACCACGTCTCCATTGGCCAACGTCGCTCGTACCGTCTGGCCGATGGTCGAGCATCGTTGGTAATAGGCCAACGCGATTCGATTCGTTCCGTGACTGACCAATTCATCGAGGCATTGTTCGAGTTCGAGGAGCAGCTGCGCGAGCAGTCTGTTGCGGTCGACGACGGTCTTCCGTTCTTGCCATATCGACGTGGCTGAGTCGCGAAGGTCAGCGGGCCAGTCATCGTAGTCAACGTTGACGTTGATGCCGACTCCGATGATCTGGAAAGGGTCTGATCGTGTTCCTGTACCGCTTTCACAGAGGATTCCGCCAACTTTCCGTTCCGAGATCAGGAGATCGTTGGGCCATTTCACGGAGACGTGGATGGACGAGACCTGTTCGATCGCTTCGGCTGCGGCCAGCGCAGAGATCAGCGGCAACCAGGAGAGCCATTCTGTGAGGCGCTCCGGTGGGCGTATCATTCTGAGGATGATGGAACAGTAGAGATTGGCACCGGGAGGAGAAAACCAGGTTCTGGAGAGACGCCCGCGTCCGGCGGTCTGGCTATCGGCGGCGACGACGGTGCCATGTTCCACTTCTGCCTGTGCAAGCTGAACGGCCTCCCGGTTTGTTGAAGGGAGGCACTCGAACAGTTCGATGCGACGCCCCAGCCACGTGGTCGACAGGGTACTGTGAATCGTGTCTCGTGTGAGTGGTGGCGAGGGTTGCACGAGCTACCTTGCAGGATGCTGAAAAAGCTCGCCAGCGTCGTTCTCGCATCGTTCAGACCCTCCACGTACCCCAGAGGGTACGCCTCGGCCCTTCACTCGCTGCGGCCTTGCTGGACGAACTTTTTGAGCATCCTGCGGGAGGGGTTTTGTTGTGCACATGTGCGTACCCAAATAATTATTCCGCTAACTGCTAGATCCGCGAGGCCGGAGGCGTGGTTCGAGTACCAGGCTGAGCGTCGCAGCCGGGGCTGAATGGGTGAGGGCTCCGATGGAGATGCGGTCTGGGCCGGCTGCTGCCATTGCTCGTACGTTCTTCAGCGTGATTCCTCCGGACACTTCCACGAGTGCTCGCCCCTTGATCAGCCGGATGGCTTGGCGGACAGTCGCCGGGTTCATGTTATCCAGCAGAATGATGTCGGCTCGTCCTGCGACGGCCTGCCGCACATCTGCCAACGATTCCACCTCCACGATAATATCCATGCTGCGAGAGGCGTTGGCTTTCGCCTTGCGGCAGGCAGTTCGGACGGGCGTTGTCGTTTGGCTTAGGAGGGCCAGATGATTGTCCTTGATGAGGACGGCGTCGCTCAGCGACTGGCGGTGATTCGTGCCCCCGCCGAGGCGGACCGCCCATTTTTGAAGCGCACGGAAGCCAGGAATCGTCTTCCTCGTGTCCAGGATGGTCACGGGGTATCCACGAGCCGCATCGCAGAACCGACGCGTCAAGGTGGCGATACCGGAGAGGTGTTGGAGAAAGTTCAGGGCAACTCGTTCGGCCTTCAGGATGGATCGCCCATCGCCTTCGATCTGGAGAAGACAGTCTCCATCCTTTGCGCGTTCCCCATCCTGCCGGTGGATGAATAAGACGAGGGACGCATCCACGGTTCGAAAGGTTCGCACGGCTGCGGCAAGACCGGCGACCACCAGCGATTGTTGGGCGACGATGCGCGCGAGCGCTGGTGTGGGAGAGAGAAAGAGTGCGGTTGTCGTGACGTCGCCGAGAAGGAGGTCTTCTTGGAGTGCACGTCGAATGGCGCGCCGTATGTCGGTAACCGGGGGCCTGATCATCGGTTACGTTCCAGCATGGCGCGCAACTGTTGTTCACTGCTGGTGAGCATGGCTTGATCTCGGCGCAGGCTTATACGGCGATTCTGGTGATCGGTAATGACCTCAGGCGGGGCCTTGGCGGAAAACTCCTGATTGCACAGTTTCCCTTCCAGCCGCTCGATCTCCTTGGTCTGCTCGGATTGTTGCTTGATGATACGATCCAGCGCTTTGTTGAGATCGACGTCGCCCGCCACCGCAATGCCGACGGATAGGCCCTCCGTGACCAACCGGAGGAGGTTGCTGGTTGGCCAGTGAGTCGTTGGGGCGGGATCGACAGTGCCACGGCCGAGATGGTCGAGGTAGCTTCGGAGTTGATCCAGGTGGACCTGTCGCTGGGGCTCGTCGTGCGCGACGTAGAACGTGATCTGTTGCCCCGGCGGATAGTTCAAGAGCATGCGGGATGCGCGCACCAGGCCGATGGTCTGTTCAAGCAGCGCAAAGCGTTGGTCCATTTCGGGAGCGGTCCATGTCACTTCTGGTATTGGATAGCGCTGAACTACGATGCTCGCGCCCTGGTGCGGGATGGTTTGCCAGATCTCTTCGGTGAGAAACGGCATGAAAGGATGCAGGAGGCGCATCGTGGTCTCTAGCGTCTCGACGAGGGTCTGTCTGGTCCCTGGTCCTTCCGGGTTCGCCGAGTTTTGGAGTGTGGGCTTGATCAGTTCGAGGTACCAGTCACAGTACTCGTGCCAGATGAATTGGTACAGAGCATTCGCCGCGCGATCGAACCGATAGGCTTCCAGTTCTGATGTGACCACATGGATCGTCTGGTTGAGGCGACTCAAAATCCAGCGGTCGGGGAAGGTGCGTTCGGACGGCGCAGTGGCCGTTCGTGGTCCATCGAGATTCATGAGGCTGAAACGAGCCGCGTTCCAGATCTTGTTCGCAAAATTGCGGTAGCCCTCGATCCGTTCCTCCGCGAGTTTAATGTCGCGCCCCGGTGAGGCCATCGAGGCGAGCGTGAAGCGGAGCGCGTCAGTGCCGAACTGCTCCATCACATGTAGCGGATCGATGACGTTGCCTTTCGATTTGCTCATTTTCTGCCCTTCGGCATCCCGCACGAGGGCATGGATGTACACGTCGTGGAAGGGGACATCGCCCATGAATTTCAGGCCCATCATGATCATGCGGGCGACCCAGAAGAAAAGAATGTCGAGCCCGGTGACGAGCGTCGAGGTCGGGTAGTACGTTTTCAGCTCGGGAGTCTGCTCAGGCCACCCCAGTGTGGAGAAGGGCCAGAGGGCTGAAGAGAACCAGGTGTCGAGGACATCGGGGTCGCGCAAAAAATCCTGCCCTCCGCAATTGGGACAACGCGTTGGAGCAGCCCGTGACACGATGGGTTGTGCTTCTTGCGCAAGCGTATAATTCCATTTTGTAAGTTCGGGTAGGATTCCACTTTCCCCCGTTGCTCCAGCAGAGTGTCCAGTCCCTAATATGTAGTCGTGGTTGCATTTTGTGCAGTACCAAGCGGGAATTTGGTGACCCCACCAAATCTGTCGCGAGATACACCAGTCTTTGATGTCCCGCATCCAGCCGAGATAGTTGTTGGTCCAGCCTTCCGGGATGATGCGAATCTTTCCGGTTTCGACGGCCTCAATCGCTGGTGTGGCCAACAGCTTGATCTTCACGAACCACTGTGGCGACAAGTAAGGCTCGACCACGGTCTTGCAGCGATAACATTTTCCGAGCGCCATCTTGTGGTCTTCAACCCTCTCAAGACTGCCTCGTTCTGTCAGTGCGTCTACCACGATTGAGCGTGCTTTTTGGACAGGCTTGAGCGCAAGATTCAACGACGGGTCAGCTTGGGCTTCGTGGAGTCCAACCCCGTCCATTTCAGCGCGTGCAGTGATGATGGATATTCGCGGTAGCTTGTGTCGCTCACCAGCTTCAAAGTCGTTGAAGTCGTGCGCCGGGGTAATCTTCACTGCTCCTGTTCCGAATTCCCGGTCGACCAGAATTGCATCCTTCACAATCGGGATTGTCCGTGTCGTCAAGGGAAGCCGAACTTCTTCGCCAACGAGATGCCGGTAACGGTCGTCTTCAGGATGCACAGCCACGGCAGTATCGCCCAGCATGGTTTCGGGGCGCGTGGTGGCTACGAGCAGATACTGTGTCGGATCTTTAGCAAGAGGGTATCGAATCGTGTAGAGCTTCCCCTTCACGTCTTCGTGTTCGACTTCGATATCCGACAGAGCCGTCAGGCAGCGCGGGCACCAATTGATCAGCCGCTCGCCTCGATAAATCAGCCCGTCTTCATAAAGCCGCACGAAAACTTCCAGGACAGCTTTTGATAGGCCCTCATCCATTGTGAATCGCAGGCGATCCCAGTCGCAGGATTCTCCCAGTTGCTTCTGTTGACTGACGATCGTGTTTCCGGAAGCGGCTTTCCATTGCCAGACGCGCTCGATAAAGCGTTCGCGTCCAAGGGATTCCCGAGAAGCGCCTTCGACCATGAGCTGCTTTTCCACGACATTCTGCGTGGCAATTCCGGCATGATCGGTGCCGGGCAACCAGAGAACGTTGCAGCCCTGCATGCGTCGCCAGCGTATCAGGATGTCTTGTATCGAATGATTCAGCGCATGGCCGACATGGAGTGAGCCTGTGACATTGGGTGGGGGAATCACGATACAGTACGGTTGGCCTGGATGGGTTGGCGAGGCGTGGAAATAGCCTTGCTTGTTCCAGACTTCATACCAACGTGCTTCGACCGCCTTGGGATCGTAGGTTTTGTCGAGTTGGGGTGTACTCATTTATTGAGGGTGTCCTAGCAGGCTACGAGAAAACCATGTTGAAACCGAAAACTAAACGGTCCGTATGTGTGGCACAACAGGGAATAGTCCCAGCAGGATGCTCAAAAAGTTTGTCCAGCAAGGCCGCAGGCGAGTCGAAACCGGAGGCGTACCCTCCGGGGTACGTTGAGGATTTCGATGAGCCGAGAACGAAGCTGGCAGACTTTTTCAGCATCCTGCCAGAAGTGCGGCGCATCTTAGCACGCGGGTGCGCACCTCTCAAGGCGAAGTGGGGGACAGACATAGCTTGAGGGGTGTAGAGCCTTGTGCTATACAGACTCGCACCAGGCGAGGGCGAGCGGTTCGTTCCGCATCCACTTTTTACAATTTGGAGAGACTATGGCCAAAGGGCGTGAAAAAGACCGTAAGACGAGAAAGAAGCATCGGAAGAATGTCGCGCGGGTGAAGGCACTGGTGACAGCCAGGCGGAGCAAGGGTAAGAAGACCAAGAAGGGGTAAGTCTAAACCTGGGCGAGGGGCACGAGGCGAGAGGGAAGATATTCCTCCCGGTCACCCCCTAGCCTCTAGCCGCTTGCCTCTCGCCAGAAAGCTCGCGCTTGCAGTCGAAGCGTTCATGAATAATGCAGGCTAGGCAGCTTTCGTAAGGCGTGTGATCTCTGCCTTGATCTGCTCTTCGGCCAGATCTGGCACGAGACGCAGAACAGCCTCTTCGACCTGCTCGCGGGCTGTCACCCGGACGAGTGCTTCGGCCATTTCAGCGGTTTGCTTGGCAGCAGCCTGTTGGATCTCTTCCCTGACGAGTCCCTCAAGCGATCCGAGTTGTTCCCGAACCATATCGGACAGTGCGGTGCGAACGGCATTGATTTCTTCGCGGACGAATTGATCAATACGCTCTTTGATCACGGGGCTCGCGGTTTCGATGACGCTCTGTCGAATGATGGGTTCGAGGAGGGACATTTCCCGTGAGAGGACCTTCGGGAGTGCCGTCATGAGCAACGGTTCAAGCACCTGAGCCAGCCGCTCTTCCGAGAGGGATGCCTCCATGTGTGTGCGTACCTCTGTTTCCACGCCTTTGGCCACGAGGGTTGCCAGGTCTTTTCCCACCATCCGGGGCAGCAGGTCGGCAATCTTTTTTTCCGTCCGTTCTGACATGGACTGAAGGAGCTGACCGAAGAGGCCCTTCATTGCTTCTTCCGGTTCGGTTGTCGAGGCCCGCGCTGCTGTGGTGGTGGTCACGGGGGAGTCTTTCGGTTGGGGGTGGGATGCGATCGCCTGTTCCTCTTCTTCCTCGGCCTGGCTGTCATCGTCGAAGTCATTCTCATCGGAGTCCGTCGTGCTCGAGACCGGAGGCCAGGAACGGGGTTTTTTCTTTGTTCCCTTCGTCCTGGACGCCTGCTGTGCTTCCAGATCCTTGATCACATCGATGAGGTTTTCTGACTGAAATGGTTTGTTGAGAAAGGCCTTCACCCCCAGCGAACGCAAGTGGGTTTCATCCACACGGTCCGAAGGGCTGGTCAGGGAGACAATATAGGTTTCTGCCAGGTTATCCAGCTTGTGAATTTCTTTACAGAACCCCGAGAAGGTCATGTTCTCCAAATGATAATCTGCGATGATGAGATTCGGGCTCATCCGGCGTGCCGCTTCCAAGGCTGCGGGGCCATCCTGGAATCCCACGACATCGTACCCTTCCGGTTTCGAGAACTGCTCGACCAGCCGGCGGACGGCGGGGCTACTGTCGACGACAAAGATGGTTGAGGCCACCTAACCCTCCAATGTTATTGAATTATATCGAAGCTAGCAGTGGGGGTATTCTTTGTCAAGAAATCGTACGATAGGTGCTTGTTTTGACTTCGGATTTTTGAACTGACTACAATTGATTGGAAGCCAGACGGAGGCGCGAGGCTAGGGGCTAGAGGAAAGAACCGTGTTTCCGACCGGAAGTCTTCACCCCTAGCCTCTAGCCCCGTGCCTCTCGCCAGAAAGCTCGCGATTGCAGTAGAAGCCTTCGTGAATGATGCGGGTTAGGAGGAGTTGTACGCCAATGAAGACCCCCATCCACGTCATTTTTTTTGACGCAGCCGAGACGTTGTTTCACGTGAACGGTTCGGTGGCGGACATCTATCTCAGGCATGCGGTTCAGCACGGGTTTTGGCAGACTCCCGACTCGCAGGCATCGATTGCGCAGGCCTTTCAGCGTGCCTTCCGCGACGCGTCGCCGCCGGTCTTTGCCGCAACGGATCCTATCAAGTTAAAACAATGTGAACGGCTCTGGTGGTTCGACATCGTGCACAACGTGTTTTATCGCGTCGGGATGTTCGAGCGGTTCGATGAATTCTTCGAGCAGGTCTTTCAGGTGTTTGAAGATCCTCGCTCCTGGACGCTGTTTCCTGAAACTCTTGCCGTGCTGACCAGGCTGCGTGGAGAGGGATTCGAGCTGGGGATCGTGTCCAACTTCGATTCCCGGCTCTTTCCTGTGATGCGCGGACTCGGCATCGACCGGATCTTCGATACCGTGACGATTTCAAGCCTCGCCGGAGCCGCCAAGCCGGCGCCGAAGATTTTCGAGATTGCCCTTGAAAAACATGCGGTTGATCCAGATGAAGCGATGCATGTGGGTGACAGTCTCCGGGACGATGTGGAGGGTGCGACGAAGGCCGGGCTGACCGGGGTGTTGCTGGATCGAGCAGGACGCGATCAGGGGTCGGGCGGGATTGTGATTCGGACGTTGGAGGAACTTCTTCCCCTAGTAGGATGCTGAAAAAGTCCACCAGCGGCGTTCTCGCATCGTTCAGACCCTCAACGTACCCCAGAGGGTACGCCTCGGCCCTTCACTCGCTGCGGCCTTGCTGGACGGTCTTTTTGAGCATCCTACGGGAGCGGTCTCCTATGCATAGTTTTTCTTCAGCCTGCGGGTGAGGGTATTAAAGGAGTAGCGGAACCAGGTCTTTGGCGCGGCCCTGCAGCGAGAGGTCTACCAGGTCTGACTGAGGGGTGCTCTCGAGATTGATCTCGATGACCAGCGCGCCGACCTTCTTTGCTACTGACGCAAAGCCTGCTGCCGGATAGACGATTCCCGATGTGCCGATCACCAGCAAGAGGTCGCAGGCCCGCAGGGCCTTATCGCAGCGGCGCAGGTCTTCCTCCCAGAGCGATTCGCCAAACCAGACGATGTGAGGCCGGAGAAGTGCATGGCACAGCCGGCACGTCGGCAGGAGGGGGAGAGGGATCTCCCGGTTTTCTGAGACGACGCCACAGCCAGTACAGCGAACCTTCCAGATGTTGCCGTGGATTTCGGAGAGGCGTTGAGAGCCGGCGGTTCGATGGAGCCCATCGACATTTTGCGTGATCAGCCAGAAGGTATCGTGCGTGCGACGTTCAAGTTCTACAAGGGCGATGTGGGCAGGATTCGGCTGCTTCGTGGCAATCAATTCACGCCGCCAGTTGTACCATTCCCAGACCAGCCGCGGGTCCCGCTCAAAGGCCTCCGGGGTCGCGAGATCCTCCGCGCGAAAGTTGCGCCATAAGCCGTCCGGTCCGCGAAAGGTCGGCACACCACTATCGGAAGAAATTCCAGCTCCCGTGAGGACGGTCACGTGCTTAGCGGACGTGAGGTGTGTGCGGGCGAGGTGGATCTGAACGTCAGTGGTCATGGGCGGATTGGTAACTACTCAGGTGTTTAGGCTGAAGGCTACGAGCACAGGCTGAAGGATTTTAGGCTGAAGGCCGAAGGTCGGAGTTCCGAGCACTTCAGCCTGAATACCTTCAGCCTATCTACCTGAGTAGTTGCGCGGATTGTACCGCATTTCGAGCCAACGAATCTGCGTGGTATAGTACGCCTTCGATATTCTTGTGAGGAGGTACCTATTCAGGTAGATAGGCTGAAGGCTTTTAGGGGGCAAGATAACACAGGTGGATAGACTGAAGGCTGAAGTGTTCGGAACTTCGATCCTCGAAATTCATCCTTCAGCCTTCAGCCTGAACACCTGAATAGTTACGTGAGGAACATGATGAAACAGATTCTCATGGTGGGGGCAGGATCAGTCGGCGGGTTCTTCGGCGCACATTTTTCGAAAGCGAAGCTTGCTGTGTCGTTCCTGCTGCGGCCCAAGACGCTCGCGGCCGTGAAGCAGAATGGCCTCACGATCCGCAGCGCCAATGGCTCCTTCACGGTGCATCCGCCGGCCGCTTCCGATCCGCGAGATCTCCCGAAGCCTGACCTGATCGTCCTCTCCGTCAAAGCCTACGATCTGGATGAGGTGCTGACCCAAATCGAGCCGGTCCTGACCGATCGAACCGTCATCTTGACCTTGCAGAATGGGGTCGATACCGAAGACCGCATCCTGGCGCGCGTGCAACGGGATTGTGTCGTCGGCGGTATCGCGTACATCTATACCAAGATCGCCGCGCCCGGCGTCATCGACCATTATAAGAAGGGGGCTGTGGCGATCGGTGAGCTGATGGGGCATCCGAGCTCTCGTCTGCTGGCCATCGCGGATCTGTTCAAGCAGGCGGGGATTCCTTGCCAGCTGACCGATGATATCCGGCGCAGCAAGTGGGAGAAGATGTGTTGGAATTGCGTCTTCAATCCCTTGACCGTGATGATCGACGACAAAGTGGCCAAGGCGCTCGATCATCCCGAAATGCTGCGAGTGATTCACCAGATCGTGGGTGAGGTCGTGGCGGTGGCGGCCACTGTGAAGGTGCCATTAGCGGCTGACATGGCGGAGAAGGTGGTCCGTTGGACGAGCGAGATACGGGATATTCATACCTCGATGTATGACGATTGGAAGGCCGGTCGGCCGACCGAGATCGACTTTCTGAACGGGTATGTCGCGAAGGTCGGGCGGGAATTCGGCATTCCGACACCGCTGAACGATCTGCTGACGGCAGTGATCAAGACCATCACCGAGCGGGATCGAACCGGTCCCGGCATCGTGCGGATCGACGGGGCGGTGGTCCAACCTGTCTCACTCGATCGTGCTGCGATCGCATCGTTGCCGGCAGAACATCAGCTCGATATTTCGACGGTGATGCCCGGCATGAAGGGTAAAGGGATTCGCATAAAGGGTCTGCTCGATATTCCGGCGCTGGCCATCGGGGCGGATCATGTCGCCTTTCATGCCGCAGACGGAAAATATTCCGCCTGCCTCACGCTCCAACAGGCGAGAGAGTACGGGGTTCTCGTGTATGAACTCGATGGAACATCGTTGCCTGATGTGAAAGGCGGTCCGTTCCGGTTGGTGACACCCGGTCTCGGAGATCTCTGCGCCAACGTGAAGGGGGTCGCGAGAATCGAGGTGACCATCGGAACCGGAAAGGATACGCGGCCATCCGTAAAGACGAATTGCTAGTCGCAATCGTTCGTGAAACGTAAAAAGTGAAACGTGAAACGTTCGAATCTGCAAACGAATGACGCTTCGCGGAGCCCAGGGGACTGGCTCCGCCGTCTGACTTCGGCGAGCTCAGTCGAGCCGCGGCGGTGCCTGTCCCGCTGCTTCTCAGACGGGGACAGGCGCCAAAAAGAAGGGCGCCAGTCCCTTAACGGTACGCAGACACACGCGTTCCGTCCAGCGCTTCACGCTTCAAACACGAGGGGGGTCATCAAACACGAGGGGGGTCATTGCTTGACTTTGCACTGCACCAGCGCTGCGGCAGAACCTCCTGCCTGAGCCGTGTCAAGAAATCTGTCCGGTCGGTCTCGTCATGAACAATCGTCTGCTGGTCGTTGCCACGAGCGGTGAGGTGCTAGAAGATCCCGGATATTCCACGCGAAGTTGCGAGCCATGAACGCGGAGCCAAGAGGGAGAGAGGTGCAAGGTCAAGCAATGACCCCATCTCCTTTGAGCATGCTTCGCCGCGTGGCCAAGCTGTTGAGAGCACACGTTCGCGTGGTCTTTGAGCCGGACGACACGTCGCCTGGCAGTCGCCTCGCGCGGTCTCCATCCCACTACCGGCGGAAGCGCCGTCTCGCCAAATCATCATGAATCGAGCGGATGTGGATGGGGTCATTGCTTGACTTTGCAGTCAACAAACAATCTGCCGTATGCGCTTGGATCGACTTTGCTCTGACGGCAATAACCCCAGAGGCTGGAGTCGTGCAAAGTCAAGCAATGATCCCATCTCTTTCGCAGTATACGCAATAGTTAGGCGCACCAACTCTTGAGGGTGGCAGCATGTACATAGTCTTCGACACAGAAACGACAGGGTTGCCAATCGCGTATGACGCGTCACCGTCCGACGTAGACAACTGGCCGCGGGTTGTGCAAGTCGCGTGGGAAACCTTCGACCATCGAGGGAGAAAGACAGACCGGCACTGTCATATCGTCCGTCCTGAAGGGTTCACCATTCCGAAGGAAGTCGTGGAAATCCACGGAATCTCGACGTCGATTGCCAAGCGCGCTGGTGTACCGGTGGCGCAGGTGCTCAGTGCGTTCACGGAAGCGCTGAGCAACGCTTCAGTGATGGTGGCGCATAATTTCAAGTTCGACGCAGGGGTTCTCGGTGCCGAGTACCATAGACTCGGGAAGCGGCCCCAGTTTCGCCGTAAGATCCAAGTCTGTACGATGCAGACGGCGACTCAGTACTGTGCACTTCCCGGCCGATATGGGTTCAAGTGGCCTAAGCTCTCTGAACTCTATCTCGAGTTGTTCAGGAAACGCCTGAAAGACGCACATAACGCGGCGGCTGATGTAGCGGCCTGTTCACGCTGTTTTTTCGAGCTGAAGCGGTTAGGCATCGTGCAGCTCCCCCAAAAAGCGCCTAACCACCGCATACAGGTGACAGTGGGTGGGTTAGGTCGTGCTGGGCGGTCGCGTCGGTCGTTCGTCCGCCGTGCCTGATGCGAAGCGTTGGGCGGAAAAAAGGGGCGTGTCGTGAGACACGCCCCCTTATCTTAGTGCAGTCAGCAGACTGAAACGGTTACTTCAAGGCGTCAATGCCGGCGCCAAAGTTAATGTGAAAGGCTGCCCCGTTCATGACCAGAGCCGGCACCGACTTGACCCCGGCTGCTTCCGCTTCTTTCACCCGCGATTTGTTCGTGCCGAGATGGACGCTTTCCACGGTATATTTCGACGGATCCAGGGCGTTGGCGACGCTCTGCTCGGCTGCGACGCACACTGGGCATCCCGCGTGGAAGAAAATCGCTTTGGTTTTCATTATGTTCTCCTTTCAAAGGTGATGGTTTGGTATACGGTTGCCGTATCCACAACGGTGTAGCAACAATGCCAGGCTCAGGCCAGTAGACACTTCTAGGTCCCCCGTCTACCTGGTGGGGTAGCGTACTGACAATCTGACAATGAAAGCAATAGAAAAATTAGCGCCCCCGGCGCGTGAAGCGTCGTTCGCTCGGGAATCGCTGGTCTCTAGTTTAAAGGCTCTCCGCACATTGGAGTGGGTAAATGAGCGAACGTGACGTGTCTCAACTCTGCAGCCAGCCTGGGGTTGGGCCAGCGTGGCGCGACCTCGAATCTTGTCCGAGATCTGTGGCAAACTCCTG
>Ga0247727_10012352_pt1 | contig 14688 bp, 10 predicted proteins | sample WisWelCaveWW1625_FD_202498 | JGI IMG/M metagenome (GOLD analysis project Ga0247727, IMG submission 202498) | Biofilm microbial communities from Wishing Well Cave, Virginia, United States - WW16-25 | ecosystem: Environmental > Aquatic > Deep subsurface > Groundwater > Cave microbial mat | place... | reverse complement strand
AACACCGCTTCTGGGCAAGGAACGAGCCCGGAGAGGCCGTTGCGGTCGGATACGCCGTGATCCACCCGGAATCGGTTCGGCGTGTCGCACCTCTCAGTCTCCAGAGACGAGTCTCGATTCCGGATCATCGGCCCTCTCCCTTCACGCAACTGAACCTCGGCACGCCGCGCGGGCTCGGCAGCCAGATTGCTCAGCGGGGCAACTCGCCACGGAGCGCCGCCCGCGTGCGCGGGTCGGACGAATATGGTTCGCGAGCCGCATTGTGCCTTTGTGATAATAGTCACAACGGTCATGACGAGAAATCGAATGGTGCACATTTTCGCCCGGCTCCTTTGGTCGGCGGCCATGGCGACTGCGCAAGAAGGTCCGCAGTCCGCGCCTGCCCCAACCCGCGCAACGCTCCCGGCGCTTCCGGCACCTCATGGACTTCCGGCGCCAGGACCGGCGACCGGCGCGCCGTACGCTCCGCTACCAATCCTGCAAGGCGGCGTTGTCGTCCCTCTCTATCCGACCGGCTCGCCGTTCCTCAAAGTGGACCGGATCAGGGAACCCGAGCAATACAACATGAGCCAAACCGTGCCGGGCCGAATCGGCAGCATCGTCAACATTCACAACCCGTCGATCGAAGTACATACCGTCGACCGCGGTCTCAATACCGGCGCTGCCGTGATCCTGGTGGCGGGCGGCGGGCACAACACCCTGAACGTCGGCTCCGAGGGCGCCGACTTCGTCCCATTTTTCTACAACTACGGCGTCAACACCGTCATCCTCCGCAATCGTCTGCGACGCGACGGGTACACCCCGCAGACCGACGCGGTCAACGACGCGCTCCAGTCCATCCGACTGGTGCGGACCTACGCCAACGAGTGGAACATCGATCCAAGGAAGATCGGCATCATGGGCTTCTCGGCGGGTGCGGAATTATCCTCAGCGGCGGCGGTCCTGTTCGAAGATTTCGACAAAAAGTACAGCGACCCCACCGACCCTCTGGCGGGCATCAGTTCGCGGCCAGACTTCGCCGGCATCATTTATCCCGGGCCCACGCCGTTTGCCCGCAACCGAACTCCGCCACCCATCCCGCGAAGTGTTCCTCCCGCATTCATCGCCTGCGCCGGCTCGGGCGACCGGGGTCATGCAATCTGGGCCATCGATTACTACAGCGCGATGCTCGCCATCGTCGTGCCGAACATCGAACTGCACGTGTACGGTAACGGCCGCCACCCGGGCGATCCGTTGGGCGACGGCAGCCGCATGACCGGCGGCTTGACGGATCGCAGCGGTATCCCGTTTGGCACATGGCAATACCGCTACATCGATTGGTTCCGCGATCTCGGTTTCCTGCAAAAGCCGGGCGTGGAAACCAAAGCCGCCAAGGACGTCGCCGCTTACTTGAGTCAGCCTGTACGTCCAACAGGCCCAGGTCGAGGCGGCGTCGTCAATCCACCGGCGAATCCCGGCGCGGCTCCTCACCCAGGCGCTGCGCCCGGCAACCGCTAGGGAAAATACGCTCTTGCCTGTAATTTATTGAGCCGCTCATGACGCCTGTACGTTCACCCGGACTGCACACACAAATGCTTCTTCCCGGACTGCTCTTTGCCTTACTATCGATAGAACTCCTGCCCGCCGCCTCCCAAGACGCGACCTTTGGGAAAGCCGTTCAACCCATGCTTCGCCAGAATTGCTCGATCTGCCACAACAACACGACGGCATCGGGAGGACTCAGCGTGGAACGGTTCACCGATTCCGCGTCGATCGCAGGCAATCGAGATGTATGGGAGCGTATCGTCGCCAAGGTGCGCTCCGGGGAAATGCCGCCCAAAGGCGCCCCGCGATCCGCACCGGACCAGGTCCAGGCGCTCATCCAGTACGTGAGGCAGGAGTTCGATCGCATCGACCGCGCCCGGCCACCCGATCCAGGCAGGATCGTTGCCCGCCGCCTGAACCGGGCCGAGTACACCAACACCATCCACGACCTCGTGGGCGTCCGTTTCCGAGCCGGTGAAGAGTTCCCCGCGGACGACTCCGTGTTGGGCTTCGACAACATCGGCGACGTCCTAACAGTATCTCCACTGCTGATGGAAAAGTACGTCTATGCCGCCGAGCGGATCGCTTCCCTCGCCATCGGCGCCGATCCGCTGCCGAAGCCTACCTTCGTCGAGCATAAGCCGGACCGCGTGCGGCGCATCGACCGCGGCGCAACGGAATCAACCGGCCACGTCGACTACAGCGGCGAATACGTCTTCCGCGCATGGATTCGCGGGCATCTCGGACCCAAAGGACAACCCGTGCCGCTTCTACTCGCAGTCGACGGCAAGCCCATCCGCACCGTCGAAATCTCAACCATCGAGAACGAGACCAGCACCGTGGCGCGGGATGTTCAGCGGACCAAGGAAGAGGCGCGCGTCTATCTTACCGCTGGCGCCCACACCCTCCGCGCCGAACTGGTCGGCGACGAATTTCGCAAGCCCGTGCCGCGCCCGCCCGCCGGCCGCCGGCCCTTTGGCGGTCCAGCCGAAACAGCATCTACCCGGAGAAGTTCGATCTCCTGGGACCATTTCCCGCCAAGGGTGAGCATCCCACCCGCACCCGGATCCTGATCTGCGATCCGGCCACCGGTACGGCCTGCATCCACCGCATCATGACGCCGCTGGCTCGCATGGCCTACCGCCGGCCGGTGACCAAAGCCGAGGTTGTTCAGCTCGTCGATGTCGCGCGCAGGGCCAACGATACCGGCTTCGCGGCCGATCAGGCGGTCCAGTTCTCCATCCAGGCGATGCTGGTCTCTCCGCACTTCCTGTTCCGCATCGAGCGCGATCCGAAAGGTCAGTATGGACCCATCTCGGATCTCGAACTCGCCACGCGCTTGAGCTACTTCCTTTGGAGTCCGATGCCGGACGAGGAACTCCTCTCGCTGGCCGAGGCCAACAAACTGCGTAAGACCGGCGTCCTCGACCAGCAGATCAAGCGTATGCTGGCCAGCCCGAAGTCCGAAGCGCTTGCGGAAAACTTCGCCGGTCAGTGGCTGGAGACTCGCAGCCTGGCCGCTGTCAAACCCGACGTGCTGCAGTTCCCCATTTGGAGCGCAGCGTTGCAGGAAGACATGGCGGCCGAAACGCGCCTGTTCTTCGATCATATGCTTCGCGAGAATCGCCCGGTGTCGGAGTTCGTCACCGCCGACTACTCATTCCTGAATGCGCGGCTGGCCCGGCACTACGGGATTGAGAACGTGGACGGTCCCGGGTGGATCGCCGCAAGCTCGACGAGTATCTGACCTCCGTCCGCGAGATGGAGCAACAGGTGCAGAAAGCGGAAAAGGACGGCATGGCGATCGACCCCGGCATGGAAAAACCGTTTGGTGTTCCCGCCGAATGCGGCGACTACTTCAAGCTGATGGCCGACATGCTGTTCATCGCCTTCCAGGCGGATCTGACGCGCGTCGCCACGGTGATGGTGGGCCGCGAGGGCTCTAACCGTCCCTATCCGGAGATTGGTATCCCGGACAGCCACCATCCGATCACGCACCACCAGATGAATCCGGTCCTTCTGGACAAGATTTCCGCGATCAATACCTATCACGTCAAGTTGTTCGCCGCGTTCCTGGGGAAACTCAAGGACCACAAGGAAGGCGATTCGACCCTGCTCGATAACTCCATGATCTGCTACGGCAGCGGACTTTCCGACGGCGACCAGCACCTGCACGACGAACTGCCGACGATCCTCGCCGGACGCGGCCCTTACGCTTGCACTGCTCTATGGACTCGAGGGAAAGCGCGAATCACGGGTCGCGTCGATCGCGGTGACCGAAAACAGTCTCGGTGCCGCCGCCTTCGCCGACGCGGTGTACCGCTTCTACCTGCTCGGACTGCTGCCCAACGCCAACCGCACCCTCCCGGTCGGGCTTGCGGCGGACAAACCCCTCCCGCCGGACTCGCCGGTGGTCAAAGCGGTGCTCGAACGCGTGAATGAAAAAGGCGAGCCGTTGTACATGCGCGGCATCCGCCGAGTCAGCGACACCGCGGAAGTCACCGCGCTGGTGCGCAACTCGCTCGCCTATTTCGAGGACGGTTGGGTTGCGGTCGTCCTCAGCGCTCCCGCTACTTACTTGACCCGCATCCTCGACTATGCCGGTACGCGCGACTTGATCAAGTCTAAAGTACGAACCACGATCATCTCCGAGTGCAAGCAGGACGTGGCCGCTATGCGCACGGTGCTGGCCGAGTGGCCGGCGCCGATCGTGTTCTGCGGTCGCGACGTGGGCGAGGCGCTGCCGTATCCCGGTTCGAGCATCGAGCAGGATTTCGCGTGGACGAAGGCTCATCCTGTGGTCGACTTCTATCGCGCCTGTAAACCGATGCCGTATGACGCTCCCTCACAGGACCTGGCGGCGGTCCTGTACGCCGTGCGGCCGAATTCCGGCCTGTTCCAACTGTCCTCCGGCTCCATTGACGTGCTCGACGACGGCGGAATGCGATTCATCCCGGCTGCCGAGGGGAAGCATAAGCGCCTTACTGTCGATCCGGCGAAGAAAGATCAGATTCTCTCCGCCCTCCGCGAAGTCGTGACCGCCAGGCCCGTCCCGCCGGCCCGCCGCCGCTTCACTCTCGAGGAGTTGGAGAAACTGCGGCGCGAGCGCGAGGAGGAGCAGAAAAAGCGCGAACTCGAAGAGAAGAAAGCCGCCGCCAAGCCTATTCCACAACAGCCCCGCCCGTGAGGGAGGGGATCCGCACTTGGTCTCCTTTTCGCCTAGTGGATTCGAACGAGGCCATGGCTTGAAGGCGTCGCCGCACGGGGTTGCACCAAACACCGCCTCATCGGACGCGAACGAACTTCACGCAAACCGGCAAGGGCGTCTCGAGCACCTGGCCGGTCGCCTCCAGGCGCCCTGTCTTGGGGTCGATCCGGAACAGCACGATGTTCCCGGTGGCCTGGTTGGCTGCGAACAGGTGCGAGCCGGTCGGGTCGATCCCGAAGTTACGCGGCGTCCTCCCTTGGGTTGGGAAATGGCCGATCGTCTTCAACGTGCCGTTACGAGGGTCCACCGAGAAAGCGGCGATGCTGTCGTGACCGCGGTTCGATCCGTAGAGGAACCGGCCCGAGGGGTGCACCTGCACTTCGGCGGTGGAGTTGGACCCGGAGAATCCCTCCGGCAGGGTCGAGATGGACTGGAGCTGCTTCAGGGAGCCGCCCGGGCGGTGGTAGGCGAAAGCGGTGACGGTCGAGGCGATCTCGTTGATCACGTAGGCGAACCTGCCGTTGGGATGAAACGCGAAGTGCCGCGGGCCGGCGCCAGGCTGGAGTTTGGCAAAGGGCGGCTCGTTGGGCGCCAGCGTGCCGTGAGCCGTATCGAAGCGGTAGTAAAGGATCTGGTCGAGGCCCAGATCTGCCACCATCGCGTACCGGTTGTCCGCCGAAAGGTTGATCGAATGGGCGTGCGGCCCGCTCTGCCGTTTCGGGTCGGCGCCCTTGCCCTGATGCTGAATGAACGCCGAAGCCTCCGAAAGGCTCCCGTCCGCCTTCACCGGCATCGCGGCCACGCTCCCGCCGCCGTAGTTGGCGACGAGCACGTTCTTTCCCGCTTTGTCCACCACGAGGTGGCACGGACCTCCGCCGCGGGAAGTGACCTGGTTCAGAAGAGTCAGTCTCCCGGTCGATCTGTCGATGGTGAACGCGCTCACCGCCCCCTGGGTCCGCCCCTCGGAGCCGTACATCTCGCTGACCGCGTAGAGCAGCCGGCCATTCTGATGCACGGCGAGAAAAGACGGGTTGGCGGTTTCGGCGGCCAGGCCGAGCGATTCGACATGGCCGGTCGCCGGCTCGAACCGGTAGACGTAGATCCCTTGGCTCTTGTCGCGGGTGTAGGTGCCGATGTAGACCAGGTATTGGTGTTTCGCCGCGCCGCGCGCCGAAGAAGGCCAGCCAGCCATGGCGAAACTCATGAGAACCACGCGGCGGGTTTTCCGCATCATACGCGCACCGCTTCCCTGGCCGCCACGTCCGCCGGCTCGAGTTGCCGCATGAACTCGAGGAACCGGCGGGCGCACCGGTCCAGATTCTCGATCGCGCCGCCGCCGAGCAACGGCGAGCACATCTCGTAGCCCACCGGGCCGTCGTACCCGCCGCCGTCGAGCGCCGTCAGGAACCCGCGATAGTCGATGAAACCCTCGCCCATCGGCACGGCCTGCACCCACGGCGTTTCGGCGCGGTAGTTCACCAGTCCGGGCTGATATTTCATCCGCGGCCGGAGCTGATAATCGGCGACGGTCGTGTGGCAGGTGATCGGGGCCATGGCCTGGGCCGCCTGGACGATATCGGCGCCGCCGAGCGCCGGCGCCCAGGCGTCGAAGATCGCGCGGCAGTTGGGCTCGCCGACGGCCTCGATCAGGTCGCGCTGGCTCTGATAGTGGGCGGCCAGGTCGTGGTGATTCTGGACGCCGATGGTAACGCCGAAATCGGCGGCCCGCCGCGCGCATTCCCGCAGCGCGTCGACGGTCATCTGCCAGAGCTGGGCGTAGCCGGAGGCGGGATGCTCGTAGGCGGTGAAGATGCGCACGACGCCGGCGCCGAGATCGCGCGCCATCCGCGCCAGCTCGGTGACATGCTGGACCTGGATCTCGCAATGCGGCACGTCGCCGTGCTCGAGGTCGGCGCTGAAGTTGTTGTAGCCGGCGATCACGTGACACCGCAACCCTCTGGCGTCGAGCCTCTCGCGCAACTGGCGGCAGGCGTCGGCCGGATAATCGAGCACCGACAAATGCGGACGCTTCGCCATCAGCATCACGCCGGAGAAGCCGAGCTCCGCCGCTTTGTCGAGAAACTCCCCGATCGCCAGGCGCGCCTGGCCGGGCCACACCCCGGCGTAGCTGACCGAATGCAGGATCGGAATCATCACCGGTATGGTATCAACTCCGCGGGACACGGACCACGATTCATTTCCAAGCAACAGGCCCGCACAACGGAGCCTGGCCCGGCCGGTAGCCGGGAATTGCTCGGTGTCACAGCGGCCGGACCGGCCCTGTGCGGGCTATGATCGATAGGGGTGGAGAGCCCGCGCATGGCGGAAAGAATCACCGGGGCCCCGGAAATCAACAGTTGGCTCGAGGAAGAGCTGTATCAGGAGTACCTGCACGATCGCCGGACGGTCGACGAGGGATGGAAAAGCGTGTTCGAGGGGCCGGCCACGCCGGCGGCGCCGGCACGGCTCCCGGAGCGCGTCTCCTCCGAGCAGCTCGTTCCGCTGCGGGGCGCGGCCGCGCGCATCGCCGCCAACATGAACGCCAGTCTGGCCGTCCCGGTCGCCACCTCCGAGCGCACGATCCCGGTCAAGGTGATGGAAGAGAACCGGCGGATCATCAACCAGCAGCGCGTCCTGGCCGGCAAGAGTAAGATCTCCTACACCCACTTCATCGGCTTCGCCATCGTGCGCGCGCTCGAGGCGCACCCCGGGATCAACGACGCCTACGCCGACTCCGGCGGCGAACCCTTCCGCCTCGTGCACAAAGAAATCAACCTGGGCATCGCCGTCGACGTCGCCACCTCGAGCGGCGGCCGCCATCTGGTCGTTCCCAACATCAAGAATGCCGGCGCCATGAATTTCGCCGACTACCTCGAGGCTTTCGACGACGTTGTCGCCCGCGCGCGCCGCGCGAAACTCACCGTCGAGGATTTCGAGCGCACGACCATCTCGCTGACCAATCCCGGCACCGTCGGCACGCTCGGCTCCGTGCCGCGGCTCATGCCGGGCCAAGGCGCGATCATCGCCGCCGGCGCCATCGACTTTCCCGCCGGGTTCCAGGGCGCCACCGCCGAGATGCGCGCCGTGCTGGGCCTCAGCAAGGTGATGACGGTCACCTGCACCTACGACCATCGCATCATCCAGGGCGCCGAATCCGGGTTCTTTCTCGGCAAGCTCCAGGCGCTGCTTCAAGGCGAGCAGGGCTTCTACGACTGGATCTTCTCCGACCTGAAGATGCCCCACCATCCCGTGCGCTGGGAGCCGGACCGCCACGCCGCGCTGCCCGGTCTCGGCGGCGGCCGCCACACCGAGATCGCCAAGGAAGCCGCCGTTCTCCAGCTCATCAACGCCTATCGCGTCCGCGGGCATCTGATCGCCGACCTCGATCCGCTCGGATCCGAACCCAGCTACCACCGCGAGCTGGACCCGGCCGTCTACGGGCTCACCATCTGGGACCTGGACCGCGAGTTCCTCACCGGCACGCTCGGGCAAGCGACCGGGGACGACGCCCCCAGGCCGGTCGCCACGCTGCGGGAAATTCTCGAGACGCTTCAGAAAACCTACTGCGGCCGGATCGGCTGCGAGTACATGAATATCCAGCACCCGGAGGAGAAGCAATGGCTCCAGCAGCGGATGGAGCCGGAAGCCAACAACTGGCCGCTCGAGACGGGGGACCGCATCCGGATCCTCGAGCGCCTGCGGGCCGCCGAGGAGTTCGAGCATTTCCTGCACGCGCGCTTTGTCGGCCAGAAGCGCTTCGCGCTCGAGGGAGGCGAGACCGCCATCGCCATCCTCGACGAGCTGCTGGACCGCGCCGCCGATCGCGGGGTCCACGAGGTGGTGATCGGGATGGCGCATCGCGGGCGGCTCAACGTGCTGGCGAACGTCGTCGGCAAGCCGCTGTCACAGATTTTCTCGGAGTTCGAGGGCGACCTCGATCCCGCGTCGACCCAGGGATCGGGCGACGTGAAGTATCATCTCGGCGCCAGCGGCGTCCATGCGTCCGGCTCCGGCCGCGAGATCGTTGTGTCGGTCGCGCCCAATCCCAGTCATCTCGAGGCCGTGGATCCGGTCGTCGAAGGCATCGTTCGTCCCAAGCAGGATCGCCTTGGCGATGCCCGCCGCGAGCGCGTGATCCCGGTCCTGATTCATGGCGACGCCGCGTTCGCCGGCCAGGGCGTCGTCGCAGAGACCCTCCAGCTCTCCCAACTGGACGGCTACCACACCGGCGGCACCATCCACCTCATCATCAACAATCAGATCGGATTCACGACCGGCCCGGAGGAGGCCCGCTCGACCGTCTATTCGACCGACGTGGCGCGCATGGTGCAGGCGCCGATCTTCCATGTCAACGGCGACGATCCGGAGGCCGCCATCCGCGTGGCCCAGGTCGCTTTCGACTTCCGGCAGCAGTTCAAGAAAGACGTGGTCATCGACATGATCTGCTACCGCCGCCACGGCCACAACGAAGCCGACGACCCCAGTTACACCCAGCCGCTGCTCTATCGCAAGATCCGCCAGCAGCCCTCGGTGGCGGCGCTCCAGGCGGACCGGCTCGTCCGCCAGGAAGTCATCACCGCCGAGGAGGCCGGGCGCATGCGCAAGCAGATCGCCAGCCGCCTCGATCTGGGCTACGAAGAAGCCCGGCGGGACTCGGTGCGCTACCAGGTTCAGGAGCTGAGCCTGGTGGACACCGAATCGATGGCCGGCTTCTGCCCGCGAACCGCCATCGAGCGCGCCGTCTTCGAGCAGGTCGTCGGCGGGCTCACGTCGCTTCCCGAGGATTTCACGCTGCACCCCAAGCTGAGAGGTTGGATCGAGAAACGCCGGGAAGCGCTCGGGAGCGGGCTTGTCGACTGGGCGCTCGGCGAGGCGCTCGCCTTCGGCAGCCTCGTGCTCGAGGGCACGCCGGTACGTCTCAGCGGCCAGGACAGCGCGCGAGGCACATTCAGCCAGCGCCACCTGGTGCTGGTCGACTCCGAGAACGGCCGCGTGCACGTGCCGTTGCAGCACCTTTCCAAGGACCAGGCGCGATTCGAGGTCTGGGACAGCTCGCTGAGCGAATACGCCGTGCTCGGCTTCGAGTTCGGCTACAGTGTCGGCGATCCCCTCACGCTCGTTCTATGGGAAGCCCAGTTCGGCGATTTTGTCAACGGCGCCCAGATCATGATCGACCAGTTCATCACCGTCGCCGAAAGCAAGTGGGGCCAGCCGAGCGGGCTGGTGCTGCTGCTGCCGCACGGTTTCGAGGGGCAGGGCCCGGAGCACTCCAGCGCGCGCATCGAGCGCTTTCTCACGCTGTGCGCGGAGGACAACATCCAGGTGGCGAATTGCACCACGCCGGCCCAATACTTCCACCTGCTTCGCCGCCAGATGTACGGCGGTCCCGACCGGCGCGGCGTCCGCAAGCCGCTCGTTGTCTTCACCCCGAAGAGCCTGCTGCGCCATCCCAAGGCGGTTTCCCCGATGGAAGAGTTCACCGCCGGCGGCTTCCGCGAAGTGCTGTCCGACTCCCCGATGGGCGACGCCGGCCAGGTCGACCGCGTGCTGTTGTGCTCAGGCAAGATCTACTACGAGCTGCTGGCGGCTCGCGAACAGCGCCGGGCCGCCAACGTCGCCCTCCTCCGCCTCGAACAGATCTACCCCTTTCCGCAGCGCGAGCTCGCCGACATGCTGCTGCGCTACCCGGTCACCAGCGAAGCGGTCTGGGTGCAGGAGGAGCCGCGGAACATGGGCGCATGGCGGTTCCTCGGCGAGCGCGTCGATGGGTTGCTCGAGCGCTCCCGCCGCCGGCTGCGCTACGTGGGCCGCCCCGAAAGCGCCAGCCCCGCCACCGGGTCCTATAAGCGGCACCTGGCGGAACAGGCCGAGATCCTCGATGGCGCCTTCGGCGCTGGATCGGCGCCGGCAAACCGGCGCGTGCGGGTGATCGCGCGGCGAAGCGGCGGTGAGAGGGCTCACTGATTCGGGTTCCAGAGAACCTCGGGCGCACCGAGCGCGCGGTTTGCCCAGCGGCTCCAGACGAAAAACGCATCGCTGAGCCGGTTCAGATAACGAACGGCCTCGGGCGGGACGGGCTCGATGCGCGCGAGCGCGACCGCGATTCGCTCGGCGCGGCGGCAGACCGTGCGGCATACGTGCAGTTCGGCGCAAAGTCTCGACCCGCCGGGGAGCACGAAAGACCGCAGCGGTCCGAGGACCTCGTTCATGGCGTCGATCTCGCGCTCGAGCTGCTCGATGTTCTCGCCGGTGACGCGCGGCTGGCGTGGATGCACGTCTTCGGGGCGTGTCGCGAGAATCGAGCCGAGATTGAACAGCTCGTGCTGCACGCGCGCCAGGATCTCGCCCAACCGCGCCAGTTCCGGAGCCTGCCCGGCCTGTTCGGCGATCGTGACCCGCGCCAGGCCGGCAAACGCGTTCAGCTCGTCGACGACGCCGTAGCATTCGATGCGCGGCGAATCTTTGGGCACGCTCTGCCCGCCGGCGAGACGGGTCTCTCCCTGGTCGCCCTGGCGCGTGTAGATGCGGTTCAGGGCCACGCGCGGCACGTGGAAGGCTTCCGGCGTTTTGTCCTTCACGGGAGAGGCTGCCCGAGAACCAGCTTGCTCAGGCCAGGATTCCCCGCCAGGTCGAGGACGCGCACGACCAGCAGATGCTCGCCGGGAGCGAGCGCCGGCAGGCGCAGCCGGAAGCGCTCGCGCAGCGAGTCGGTGACGCCGTCGACGGCTTCGAGAGCGGACCACGGACCGGCGTCGATCGAGTACTCGCAATTGCGGAGTGGCGAGGCGGCGTCGGCGGCCTCGATCTCGATGTCCGGGCCGGCGCGCGCGACGGTCACCGCCGGCGGCGTGTGGTCGACCAGGATCGGCGCGCTGATCAGCTCGGCGTCGCGCGCCACCCCGTCGGGGTTCGAGGAACGATCGCTGGCGACGACGCGGAAGAAGTAGCGGCCGTCGGCCAGGGCCTCGGCGTCGATGGTGTACGACGAGTCGCCGGCGTCGGTCCGGAGATCGATCCACCGCCGCTCGTTCTCGCCGCGAAACGACAGCGTAAAGGCGAGCCGGTCGCCGTCGGTGTCTTCGGCCTGCCAGGAGATGACCAGTTGCTCGATCGAGGCGCGGCCCACCGGCTGCGTGGGCGTCCCCGAGAGTGAGCTCGCGGCGGTCTCGCCGGTGTCGGTTACCGTGATGCTGTAGACGGGCAAGGCGGCGGCCGCGGCCGTCTTCGGCTGTCCCGCCGGAGCCGTTTGCGCGGTCACGGTCAGGCTTCGCACGACCGGCGGATAATTCTGCGGCAGATAGGAAAGCCGCACCGAATCGAGCGCCGGGCTGACGCCGGCCGCTCCCGCCAGTTCGGCCTTCCATTGGACATAGCGGGCGTTGGGGCTGGTGACGGCGGCGCCGGAGGCGTCGACGAGCGGCTCCGACCAGTCGCTCCAGGTGTCGTCGGGCCGGGCGCTGTTGCCCGTCCGTGTGCGGAAGGCGAGCGTGCACCGCGGGCACGAATCGGCGCGCCAGCTCAGGCGGCCCCAGCGGGCGGCGCCGCCGGCATCGTGCACGGGCGACTCATAGACGCCGGAGTCGGCCGCGCCGGAGCCAAGACGCAGGATCTTGCCGAGGTTGCCGGTTGCCGCCAGCAACGCCCCCGGTGTCTCGACCAGCCGCAGAACTTCCGACTCGTTGGTCTGGGCCAGCAGCGTGAGTTTGCGATCGGAGGTGAGCTCGTAAATGCGGCCCTGGGCATCGGTCGAAAAAACGATGCGGCCGCCGGAGGGGATCAGGTCGTAGACGTTCTCGTCTTTCGACGTCCAAAGCGTCTCGACGCTGTTGTCGGGGCGAATGCGGTACAAGGCGGATTTCTCGACGCCGGCCTGCTCGATCGCAGACGCGGGCATCGCTGAGACGCCGGTAGAGGCCGGCGCAGCCGACGGCTTGGGCGCTTCGGGCTTCGGCTTGATCTCGATGCCGGACTGCGCGGCTTCCCCGGTGACGGTGATGCTCACCGTCGGCGCGGTCACGACGCCCGGCGTTCCGCCCGGGGCCGGGCCGGTCGCCGATCCGGACTGGCGCAGGATTGAGCCTCCCATGGCGGCGGCGTAGACGGAACCGTCGGGTGAAGGGGCGATGGCCCGGATCTCCGGAAATGGCGAGTCGTAGAGGACGAAAGCCTTGCCTTTCCCCGCGATTCGATAGAGGATGCCGTTGGGTTCCGTGCCCGCCAGCAGGCGGCCCTGCGCGTCGAACGCGAGGCTGGTGACGTGCGATTGCCCGGTTTCGTACCAGACCTCGCCCCGGCCGCTCGAATCGATCCGGTAGATTCGGCCCGGATCGCCGGCGCCGGCATACAGCGCCCCATCCTTGCCGAACTCGAGCGACCAGATGTAGCCGGCCTCGGGCACGAAGAACTCGGCGGCCTTGCCGGCTTCGATGCGATAAATCCTGCCGCCCGGCGATGCGGCGGCGTACAGGCGCCCGCGGCTGTCCAGCGCCACCGCGAAGATCTCCGGCTGTTCGGCGGTCCAGAGGACCTCAGCGCGGCCGGCAGGGTCGACCCGGAACACGCGGCCGCGATGTCCGGTGCCGAGATAGAGCGTGCCGTCGGCTGAGCGCACGGCGCTCCAGATCACCGGCTGCCCGCTGGCAAAGACCGGCTCGATCTTCGGCGCCAGATGGACACGTCCGTCGCGGCTGAGAGCCACGCCCGTGAAGCGACCCCGGAGGAAGTCCTGGTAGCTGGTGATCTCCCAGGCCGTGCTCACCGCCGCCCGCCCGGCCGCCGTGGACAGAAACGCAACCACGAGACGGACGATCATTCTCTCACTTCCACCTGGATGGTGCGCGAGCCGTTCACCACGCCGCCGCCGGCATCCAGTTCGATTTCGGCGACCTTGGTATTGCGCGTCTGCAAGGCGCCGCTGAGGGAAGACTGCGCGCGCGCCAGAATCAACGCGGCCGAAGGCGGCGGACCGGCCAGGTCGCGCCCGTCGACGAGAAAGTTGGGTTCCTCGCGCCACACGCGCACGTACGCGCGGCTGTTGTCGCGCAGGCGGTTCAGCAGCGCGATCATTTGCGCCGCCGTGCGCGGCGTCGTCGACAGGATCTGTTGGAATTCGGCGAGGTTGGCGCCGGCGCCGTCGGAGACGGTGAAATGAATCGGGCCGGTTCGCGCCCCGGGTGGAACCGCATAACGGGCTTGCCGCGTCACTTCCGCGCCATTCTCGCCGGCCAGGATGGCGGTGATCTCGACGGTCTCCCCGGGACGCACCTGCTCGGGCGACGCCCAGACCTGGTCGATCCGCCACTGCCGACGGTCGTCGTGGCGCTCGAGGTCGATCGCGATGTTCTTCAGCCGCAGGCCGTCGAGTCCGGATTGCATGCAGTAGGAGAGCGGCAGTGCCGCGCCGAAGGCAACCAGCAGCGCCACATTGTTCTCGCCGGCGTAGACATTTTCCAGCCGCAGCGGAGCAATGCCGCCGTCGAACTCGACGCGGCCGCGCACCGCGAAGGTCGAGGCGCCCACCGTGCGCCCGGTGGCGTCGATGATGGAGAACAGCCCCATCTGGAGCAGGAACGGAGAGAGCAGCCGGTCGCGCACCATCTCGAGGCGGTAGTTCCAGGACCGCTCGCCGTCCTTGACGGAAATGGAGACGGGCACCATGGCGGCGCGGCGCCCGAGCTCACCGGCAATCCCGGTGCTGTGGTCGGCGGTGATCGCACCCATCCATTCTCGGGCGGCCGAAATCTTGAATGAAGTGGCGAGGTTGGGCACGATCGTCAGGACTTCGGCGCGCGCAAACGGCAGCTCGGTCGCGCCGACCGAAAGAAAGCGGTGCCCGAACGCGTAGAGGTTGCGCCCGTCGATGTGGGTGATGGTGCCTTCGGCGCCAACGCTCATGTCGCCGGCGAGGAGTTGGACGCTGATCATGCCTCCCGGGCGAAGCGCCGACGGATCGCCGA
>Ga0247727_10012351_pt1 | contig 14690 bp, 13 predicted proteins | sample WisWelCaveWW1625_FD_202498 | JGI IMG/M metagenome (GOLD analysis project Ga0247727, IMG submission 202498) | Biofilm microbial communities from Wishing Well Cave, Virginia, United States - WW16-25 | ecosystem: Environmental > Aquatic > Deep subsurface > Groundwater > Cave microbial mat | place... | reverse complement strand
CCCGGTAAGGGGAACATCGGAGGTGTGTGGCCCACTTTATTGATAAAACCACCGCAGGTATTGAAATAATCTGAAGTCGCCGAGGAGGCCTGAATCCAAAATTCAGCGCAGTTGAGCTGTGCCGGTCCCGTAGGACAACAGACATAATCTTCAAAGGAAGGATTGGGGATCAAGCTACTTATGGTATCCAAACCAAGACCGACACAATCACACTCTCCGTCGTTCAAATCGACAAAGGTGTCACCGTCATCATCAATGCCGTTGTTGCAAATTTCCTGTGATAATGCCGGGAGTGAATAGAAGGAGGCTAGCAGGGCGATAAATTTCAGTTTTTTCATAGACTTTTTGTTGTCTTTCAAGAATGGATGAAAGGTAATACAATTCGGGTTTAAAAGGATCAAAATCTTTGCAACATTTGCCGGTTTTCAAGTCCTCAAACTTTGACTGTGCGGTTTGAGCATTGTCGAAATCCGTTCCAGATCAGAATCCTGATGAATAGACGAATTATTAGGTGATTTAGCTGCAGCGGGTTCCATATTATCCGCAACTTTGCCCAAAATATTCATTATTTTATTGATTTTCAATGACTTATGTGGTTTATCAACGTATTGTCTTAACCGTTTAAATCGAAGGAAGAAAAGGCACTGGAAGCGGACGAAAAAAATTGCTACTTTCAACCGATGCAAGGTCGGGTCATTCAGGGGTATCTCATCGCCGCTATTCCGGTGATTTTTCTTTTGATACAATCCTGCGGCCCTGCAAAAGCAGGTTATTCAACGGAAAATCCAACCCAAAACAACGACACAATGAGCAAGAAAATTATTACATCGAAAAATGCACCGGAACCGATCGGACCATACAGCCACGCAGTTCTTGCTGGTAATACGCTGTACGTTTCGGGTCAGGTTGGGAAACATCCTCAAACGGGTGAACTAATGACTGGTGATATCAAAACCGAGACCACGCGGGTGATGGAGAACATCAAGGGAATTTTAACAGACGCTGGAATGGGTATGGAAAACATTGTTAAAGCCACCATTTTTCTGAAGGATCTCAGCAACTTTTCCGCGGTGAATGAAGTGTACGGTTCGTATTTCAAGGGCGATTATCCGGCCCGGGAAACGGTTCAGGTATCGCGTCTTCCGCTGGATGCAAATGTCGAGATCTCGGTTATTGCGGTGAAGTGATGCCGGAGGAAATCAAGGCTCGAAAAATTTTTTCCGTCTGTCCTTTCTATTGAATTTCTTCTCGTTCTTGAATTTCTCGAACTTTTTATTCCCATTGAAAAATTTCTTTTTCGAATCGTAGAATTTCTGGCTACCACGTTCAATCTGGTTATCGAAATATGAAAATTTTCCGTCAAAGTTAAATTGCAATTCATCCAATAATAAACCCGAAGAATCCGAAATTTGTTGCGTTAGATTGTTCAATTCTTGGTCAAAAAATTCCTCGTTGAGATCCGTCTCACAATCGCAACTTCCCGCCGAAATTGAAGATTTCCCGAAACGGATACATATTTGGTCCGCATCTTCCGGTCCCCCGGAATAGGAAACCGAACCGGCCGAATTCATCACTTTAAATTCTATACGGCGAAGAAATTTACCGGCAAAGCGCACATCCTTTACATCAAAACTCCCTTGAGCCTGCTTGATCTCCTCACCAATCCGGTGCAATTCCTCCTTGGTGGTTTTAGTCGTGATGATCCATTCGAACTGAGGTTCCTCTGTATTCGTGGTGCGTACCGAATCTGGTGGATCCAAAGAAAAGGTTATCGGGTAGCCGTTTTGTGCACCGCTCGAATTCAATTGGTCTTCCTCAAATTCGACTACCTCTATTCTTTCACTTTGTTGACTGACGACCGTAATTTCACCTTCTCCGTCGTGATCAATTTCTCCTGCAGCACAAGTGTCGATGACTGATTCTTCGCCAGTCTCTTGTTCGGCATTCAACTCGGTCGTGTTGGGAAACATAGGTGGAAAATTATTCTGACTATTGCCCGCTTGATCAACCAGTGAATACGCAGCGATACCAAGGCCGGCGATTACGACGAGCAGAATAACCCGGGTAATCCATATTTTTCTGCGGTAAATTTCCCAGGCCTTGCGAGTGGAAATTCTCAAGCCGTTGAGCTGAACAGCGTCCACGACGTCGGATTGGGACTCCACCTGATTTCGTAAAGTCGCATCCACCCGAAGCCCTTCTTCAAATCCGACAAGTTCTGCGCCCTGCAAGGATCCGCTGAGATAAGCCTCAATTTTTTCAATCAATGACAATTCTGTCCTCATAGGTTTCGGTTGTATTATTTGTTGTGGCCACTTTCTCCATTGTCGCATTTCGGGCCGATTCGAGGCATTTATACTTCTGCACTTTCGCAGATGCGACGGTCCCAAAGCCAAATTGAGCGGCGATGGTTTCCATCGATTGTTTCCGGTAGTAAAACATTTCGAGTATCTGTCTGCACTTTTCACCGAGCCCATTGAGGACTCCTTCGATCAAAGCAATTTTTCTTTCCTTTTGGATGAGCACGTCAATTTCATCACCGTCGGCAACTAAAAACAAACCATCAGAATCGCGTTTGCGAACCCCCTTTTTGCGAAGTTCATTGCTCCAGAGTAATTTGCAGGTGGTGTGAAGAAAACCCTCGACCGACATTTTTTCATCCCTGGAAACGGTAGATATTTTCCGGTAAAAAATAATCAGCGCGTCCTGAAATACGTCGAGCGCCTCTTCTCTGGAACCAGAATTACGCCGAATGTGCCGCTCAACCTTTGGATAAAACCGGTACAGATGCGCAAAGGCCTTGTCAACCTTACCTTCACTGATGAGTCCCTTTAGTTTATCCTGATTCACAAGGTGTGTTTATTAGAAGATGTAATCAAAGGGATAAGGTAACCAGAAAAAATTGAAGTTGGTGCAGAATTGGAAGATAAAGCTTTGATAGACGGAGAAAAAATGACCGGCCGAATGCCTGTCGTTTAGCGAGTTCGTTCCACAATTCTAAACAGTTGGGGATTTAGGATGACTATATCGCAATTCTCAATGCGAATTTGGAACTGGTCTAAAATAGACTTCAAATACTGCACCTTTATTATTGAACGCTTTGACTGTGCCCCCCAACTGTTTGGTAAGCATACTGACCAGTTCCAGACCGAGGGTACTAGAATCCTCGAATTGCACATTGTCGGGAAGTCCAATTCCGTCATCAGAATAAAGAAGGAAAAACCGATCGTCGGCCTTGGTGATGGAAATATTAATTTTTCCTTCGGATCGATCCTTGAAGGCGTATTTATAGGAATTGGAAAGTAACTCAGTAAGGATAAGTCCAAGCGGTATGGCTGTATCGATGTTGAAGTTTCTCTCTTCTGTTGTAACTGTGCAGGATATTTCAGCTGGTCCGTCGTGATACATCTCGTTTATGTGGGATGTTAGTTCTTCGAGATATTGACCAAAATCAACTTCCGACAAATTTCCGCCTTGATACAATTTTTGGTGAACCAGCGTCATCGACCGTACCCGCAATCGAGCCTGGCTTACAACGGCCAGCGTAGCAGCATCGGTGATATTGTGTGATTGCAGACTGAGCAAACTCGATATAACCTGCAGGTTATTTTTCACCCTGTGGTGAATTTCTTTCAACAACAATTCCTTTTCGTGGTCGCTTTTTTCAACGAGTTGTTTTTGTTTTTCAATCGTCGCTTTTTGTCTACGCGTTATTCGAAGTGATCGAAAAATAAGACCGGCAAAAACAAGAACAAAAAACAAGACAACGGACTCAAGTATCAGAATATCTTGCTGGCGTTTTTTGTCTGCATCCGCGATTGCATTTTTCTTCGCGAAGGTGTAGTTCATCTCCTTGATGAGAAGTTGCTTCTTGTTCTCCGCGTTAAATATGGCATCCCGAATGGCGATATGCCGTTTATAATAATACAGTGAGAGCCTTCTCATTTCTTCCAGGCTCAGCAATCGTGACCCTGCACTCACGGGCAGCTCTACCGTGGATTTTTCGTAAAGAATACTCAATTGTTCGTACCAGTTTTTGACATTGTCCATCGCCCCAATGCTATCCGAAACGGCCAGTGCCAAATGCAGGTAGTGTGCCGCCAAAGCAAATCCAGTTTTCTCCTCTCCGTCAGGCGATGGGAGCGAAGGATCTTCGGTATACAGTGAGCCAAGATTCCCGAGTTGAAATGCAACACTGTTCCGATCTCCAAGTTCTTCGGAAAGTTTCAATGCACGTAACGAATTGTTCAATGCTTCACGGTAATTACCAAGATCTTTGAAAACGATTCCGATGTTTCCAAGGGTGTTTGCCTCCAGTTGTTTGTATCCCTTTTTCTCAGATATTTTGATTGATTCAGAATAGGAGTCCAATGCCTTCGCATAGTCCCTGTTTGCTTGCGCTGTATCGCCTTTCTGCCCCCACCGACTAGCCTGGCTGTAGTATACACTGCCAATGTTGCTGAGGTTGAGAGCAATTCCTCTGTGATCTTCGAGTTCCCTGTTAAGCCGCAATGCTTTTAAATAAAATTCCAATGCCTCTTGATAATCGGCCTGATTCCAAAAAAGACTACCGATATTCCCCAGGCGGGTAGCAATACCACTCTTGTTTTCAATTTCTTCATCGATCTTAAGTGCTTTCAGAAAATAGTCGAGCGATCTCGGGTAATCGGCTTTTATCCGATAATAGACACCAAGGTTTCCAAAGCTGCTTGCAATTCCCTTTTTCCATTCCAATTTTTGGGCAAGTGAAAGTGCGTCGTTGCTCAGAACAATGGCGGTATCCGGGGTGCCATTCTTCAGTTCCCAACCCAGCGCATTGAGGTGGTTTACTTTGTTGGTGTCCTCTTTGTCCGTCTTGAGAAGCGTCAGAAGGGAATCAACGCTTGAGTTTTGACTAATTACGGGGAAATGATAAAAGACAACGATCGGAGCGAGAAGAAGGTATTTTATGTATCGTATCAGATCGTTACGCTTTGGTTAATCATCAGGAATAAATATTCTTCCGGAGGCCAGAGGCGAACGAATGTAGTGAAAGAACCGCTTCATCTTACGTGTTCGTCAGTAAATATGAGTCTTGTTCTTGGTCTTGTAAGCCCAGTCTATTTTTTTTACTGTAACTGACCAAAGAACATAAACCGTATAAATCATAGTTCAAAAAAAAGTCCCTGCAGAGGCAGAGACTTCGTAGGAGATACTGGGTTCTTCGACCGAGGCGGTATGGTTGCGACGGCCGTGGGAACTGGATTGAAATTCCCGTTGTCTTGGCTCTTCCGCAGGAGCACAGATCACCGCGGAATGGGGGTTCATTAACCCGAGCAAATAAATACAATCTTGCAATAATGTATAGGCAACGCTTAAAGCGGATTAATTGAATAATCAACTAAAACGAGATCATACCCAGATCCCGTTGTCATTCTAGTAGTACCAATTCCTTTGGTCAAAAAGAGGTACGTTACATAATTTGCGTTCTCAAGACTATACCAGCTCTTAACATCAACGTCGATCCGGACAGTGTTTTCGTAGGTACCTGAAGGAGTTACCAGAGTTGCAACATCAGAAATATTTGTTGTTGAATGCACGGTATCACCCTCTTCAAAAGGATAGTGAAAAACCATATAGTTATCATACATTCCAAATGAATATAGAGGTCCGGTCGGTGGTCCAACTTCCATCCAATTCATAATCATCCCCCAGTCACCTTTGTCAGGTCTATGGCCACCAACACGAATCTCTCCCTTTGATTCACCGAAGACCTCACTAGAAGAATGCAACAGTAACATTGTGTATAATGTGCCCTCAAATTCTGATGGTCCATACGAATAATCGGGATCTATGTCTAGTGACGCCAATGTGACCGTGTCAACAACTCCGCTAGCGATGTCAGAATAAATCCAATAACTCCCGACCCCAAAGCACCAATAATCCAAAAATTCAAGTTCTAGTGGACTTGTGGTATCTGTAGAACTTACTAAATTGTCATCCGGATTAGTCACATCCTTTTTACACCCAATGGTACAAATCAGGTTAACACAAAAAGCAATAGCTAGGATTCTTCTCACTGTGCCTGAAATTACGAGTTTTTAGCGAAGTAGATTTGAAATTCATACAAATTTTACTCAAACAAAAAAGGGCTCCAAACATCTTATCGTCTGAAACCCTTTCTATCATTAGTGGGAGATACTGGGTTCGAACCAGTGACCCCCTGCTTGTAAGGCAGGTGCTCTGAACCAGCTGAGCTAATCTCCCTTAACTTTTATTCGGGCGACAAATATAAGAGGTCTTTTTGAATATCGGTTGAGATAGATAAAGAGAAATTTTGGTCAAAACTTTATCTATCCCGCTGATTCCAAAATTCTTACAATTCACTGCTGCCATTAATGAAACGATTCCCTAACTTCGCGGCCACAGTTGCCGTTATTACTATTGGCAAAACCAAATCCTCATTATGAAAAGCATCATCACAGCATTGACCGGAGTATTCATTTCGGTTGTTTCTTTTACGCAAATCGGGACCGTTCTCTCGGAACAGAAAGTATCTTCAATTGTAGGTGGATTCGGCGTCGGTCTTGATGTAGGTGATCGTTTTGGCGAAGCATTGGATACGATTGGAGATTTGAACAACGATGGAGTTGTGGATTTGGCCGTTGGCGCGCCAGGAGATGACGACGGTGGAACGGCAAGAGGTGCCGTTTATATCTGTTTTATGAACAGCGATGGAACGGTGGCATCAAAGCAGAAAATATCCAACACAAGTGGTGGGTTTGCAGGGGTTATGGCAGACAACGACCTTTTCGGAGGTGCGGTTGCGGGTATAGGTGACCTGGACGGAGATGGCAATGAAGATATCGCAGTAGGCTCATCACAGAACGACCTTGGCGGAGGTGATTTTGGAGCAATCTATATCCTTTTTCTGAATGCCGCAGGAACAGTAAATTCCCACATCACGATTGGAATAGGTTCCGGTGGTTTTGGTGGTACTTTTCCGGGTGCAACGACACCCAATTTCGGAATTTCTATTTCAGCGATCGGCGACCTGGACAACGATGGAATCGAAGATCTGGCCGTAGGCGCGTTTCAGGATGACGATGGCGGTGTAAACCGTGGATCGACCTGGATTTTGTTTATGAATACCGATGGTACCGTTAGCGGGCAACAGGAGATATCCAGTACCGCTGGAGGATTTACCGGCGCATTGGACAACTCAGATAATTTTGGTTATTCGGTTGCCGGCCTCGGAGATTTGGATGGCGATTTGAACGAAGACATTCTGGTTGGTGCCCGATTTGATGACGACGGGGGTGTCAATATTGGTGCTGCTTGGGTCTTGTTCCTCGACGTAAATGGCACCGTACTTGGATTTCAGAAAATTTCCGCGACAACCGGCAGTTTTGGGGGTATCATTGATCCTTCTGATTTCTTCGGCCATTCCGTTTCCAATGTAGGCGACATTAATCTCGACGGAATTACGGATGTCGCAATCGGTGCAAGAGGCGACGACGATGGAGCCAGTGGCACTGGCGCTATTTGGATCTGTTTTCTCAACTTCGACGGTACCGTGGCCAATGAGGCAAAAATTTCCGCCACCGCTGGCAATTTTGGCGGTGCACTTGTCGCCTCTGACGAATTTGGCTTTTCACTCGCCCCAATTGGCGACCTGAATGGTGACGGCAACCTGGATCTGGTTGCAGGAGAAAACGGTGACGACGATGGTGGCTCGGCCAAGGGTGCTTTCTGGGTGACGTTCCTCGACGGTTGTGCGCTTAGCTCAACATTCACAACAAGTGACTTTGCCCCTTGTCAGGACGATATGGTCTCTTTTACCAATACATCTGTGAACGTTGGCACATTTTCGTACGAATGGCAGGTCGACTTTTCGACGGAAGCGACCACAACCGATTTTGCCTATTCCTTTACCAGTGGCGGACCGTTTGATGTGTCTCTCGTGACCCTCAAAACAAACTGTCCATCCGGAGCAGATACGGTCACTATTAACGTTGTGCCTTCGACTTATTTTTCGGACAGTCTCGGTGCCTGCACCAGTTTTACCGTACCGAGCGGAACAGCGACCTATTTTATATCCGGATTCTACAACGACACCATTCCGAATGCTGCAGGTTGTGACAGCGTGATGACCTTTGAGGTTACAATCATTGATCCAACAACCAGTTCATTTTCGGTAACACAGTGCGACGCGTACACTGTCCCAAGTGGTGATGAGACCTATATGGCTTCAGGAATTTATATGGATACCATTCCAAATTCCATCGGCTGCGACAGTGTAATGACGATCGATGTCACGATCCTACTTTCGTCAACCTCCTCCTTTTCGGTGTCAGCGTGCGACTCCTTTACCGTGCCTAGCGGCGACGAGACCTATGTGATTTCTGGAATTTATATGGACACCATTCCAAATTTTGCGGGATGTGACAGTGTGATGACCATCGATGTGACGATTAATTTCAGCAGTTCCAGTTCGTTCAGCGTGACGCAATGTGATTCTTTCACAGTACCGAGTGGTGACGAGACCTACACCATCTCCGGAATTTATATGGACACCATTCCAAATTTTGGCGGTTGCGACAGTATAATGACCATCGACGTTACGATTAATTTCAGTAGCGCCAGTTCATTCACCGTTTCGCAGTGTGACTCGTTCACCGTTCCAAGCGGAGACGAAACCTACTTCATTTCCGGAATTTATATGGATACCATTCCGAACAGTAGCGGATGTGACAGTATTATGACCATCGATGTCACGATCAATTTCCCGACCACCAGTTCGTTTACGGCGAGTGGCTGCATTGATTACACGGTTCCAAGTGGTGACGAAACATATACCCTTTCTGGAGTTTATATGGACACCATTCCAAACGCAGCGGGCTGCGACAGCATAATGACGATCGACGTGACCATCGGCGGCGAGGTGACATCATCCTTCGCGGACACGGGTTGCTTCTCTTACACCGTGCCGAGCGGCGATGAAACCTACACGATTTCTGGTGTGTATTCGGATACCATACCGACGGCCTTCGGCGGTTGCGACAGCGTAATGACAATCGACGTGACGATCAACAATGTCGATACCACCATTACCGCTACGGATTTCGACCTTACGGCAAACGCTGCAGGTGCAACCTACCAATGGGTGGATTGTCCGGCGATGACACCGATTGCAGGTGAAACGAACGCACTGTTTACTCCAGTTGCGAATGGATCGTATGCTTGCATCATCACGCAGAACGGTTGTACCGATACGTCGTACTGTTATGACATCACTAAACTGGGACTAGATGACGCCAGTTTCCCTGGATTGAAAGTCTTCCCGAACCCAACCGAAGGGATGATTGTTGTCGATTTGGGCAGACATTACGGCACCATTACGGCTACCGTCACCGACCTATCAGGACGCGTTCTTTTTGTTCAACAATTTACAAAAGTGAACAAGCTGAATCTCGAAATCGACGGTGATCGCGGAATGTATCTATTGGAGTTGGTTTCGGAAAACGGAGGCAGTGAGACGGTGCGGATTGTGAAGCACTAATTAGAACCCATCTCAAAATTATATTTGAGTGATTTTTCAAGAATTTTGGCTTTAGCCGAGGCGCCTTTCGAAGCGCATATCCAGAGGGTATCTGTGCAAGAAAGGCAACGAAGGATGAGGTCAAAAGGCGCTGAAAAAGCGCCAAAGATAATTTTGAGATGGGTTCTAGTCTAGATTAGTTCCGCCAACAGGTAAAAGCTACCGCAAACTACGATTAAGTCATCCTTTGCTGCGGTGGCTTTTGCCTTATCAAACGCTTCGCGAGAATCGATGTAAAGGGAGTGTTCCAGACCACGTTCTGAAGCATATTTCGACAATTCCTGAATCTTCTGCGCTCGCGGCGATTTGAATTCGGTCAGGTAAAAAATCGCATCCGTTGGAAAACACAAGAAAATTTCTCCGAGCGCTTTGTCGGATGCGGCCGCAAAAACGACGTGAAGTTTATCAAATTTTCGTTGACGGATTTCCTCCATTAAGGCCGACATTCCGTGGCCGTTGTGCGCCGCGTCATAAATGATTTCAGGCTTGGTTCCAGCAATTTGCATCCTACCTTGAAACCCCGTATTGATGACGACATTTTTGTACCCGTTGCTTACGTCGTTCTTATTTAATTGCCACTTTCTTGCACGTAACAATTCGATGACAACGTTGGCAACATTCAGATTTTTTTGCTGGTAGGCCGAGGTCAGATCGGAATCAATCTTAAGTTCGGCCGCCCGATGGATTTCGGTTTTTTTCTTTTTTGCAACGTCAATAAAAACCGGCAGTGTCTCCGTCGGAACGTCACCCAATACCAGCGGAATGCCGTCTTTGATAATCCCCGCCTTTTCCGCTGCAATTAAGGGAAGAGAATCCCCCAAAATGGCGGCGTGGTCGTTTCCAATGGATGTGATGACGGAAACAAGCGGAACCAGTACATTCGTAGCGTCCAGTCGGCCGCCCAGACCGGTTTCTATAACTGCAATCTCCACCCTTTCACGATCAAAATAAGAAAATGCAAGCGCCGTGGTCAACTCGAAGAAACTCGCCTTGAGGTCCTTCATTAAGGGTTGTAGACGCTCTACAAAAGAGACGACAAAATCTTCGCGTACCGGTGTCCCGTTGATCTTAATTCGTTCGCGAAAATCCTTGAAGTGCGGACTGGTGTATAGGCCAACTTTGTAGTGATTTTCCTGCAAAACAGACGCGAGAATATGCGAAACGGATCCTTTGCCGTTCGTTCCTGCAACGTGAATTGTTGCAACTTTTCGCTCGGGATTACCAAGCCAGTCGAGCAGTTTTTTTATGGTATCAAGGCCCGGGTGATAGGCAGCGTTCCCGCTGTGTTGGTAATCCGGTTGAGACAGTAACCAATCCGATGCCTGCTTGTAGTCCACTCTCAGGACTTGGTGAAGGTAAATGTTTTGTATCCCACGTGTTCTACAGCTGCACCGTTCTTCACATCATACTTCATCGATTTGGCGGCTGATTCTGCAAGACGGATAAGGTATGCACTTCCGGATGTTGACTCGGATTCTTTAAACCGTGTTTTCACCACTTTACCTGTAGCATCGACCCAAATGTCGAGCGCAATGACGCCTTGTTCCTGCACTTGCGAGGCAAAGGTCGGATTGCGCATCACTTTCCGGCTGGGATTATAATTTCCGCCTCCGGTCCCTGTGTCATTTCCACCGCCTCCCGGACCGTCGCCGAACTGCGTTCCGCCACCAGGTCCTCCATTTTCTCCCCCGTTTCCAAAGGTCAGGCTCTCGTCGACATTGGACGAATTGTCGGAGTTAGAATTCCCGTTTCCGGATTCGACGTGTACCGACTCTTCGGTTTGGGTTTCGATATTCTCAGCTGATTCAACGACGTTGTTCTCGACATTTTGTGTCTCACTTCCTGGATCTCCCCCACCACTTGCGCCGCCGGCCAGTTCAATTTCAATGTCCGGGATAGAAACCGCAATGATATCCTCCTCCAGTGGTGGATCCGGTTCCCGTAACCCAACCAGCAGGAAAAACAGTATCATCAGCATTATGAAGACCAGCACGGCATAAAGTGCCTTGCGGTGATCTTCTTCTTTTAGTGCGTGCAAACTCTTCAACATCCTCATACATCCTCAATTTAGTTCTTAAATACTAATACGGGAGTCCAGCCTTTTTGTTTGGATAAAGCGATCAAATTGAACACATATTCGTAATCCGCCGTTTTGTCCCCCGAAATTTTGATGTTTTTTGAAGGTACATCCGCCATTTTTCCTTCGAGGATCGGCTTGAGCTCTTCGAAGGTGTAAAATTTCGTAACGTCGTCGTTCAAATAGTACATATTCTCCGGTGTCACGCCAACGTTCACTGTCGTCGGTTTATCGACGGAAATGGTGTCGCCGGTGGGAAGATCTACAGGAATTGCCGGATTGCTCAAACTGACAATCACAAAGAATATCAGCAAGAGAAAAACGAGATCCGTCATAGACGACATACCCGCATCAACCAGCGTTTTATTTCTCCGTTTCAGCTCCATAGCGTATTATTTTCCTGGCTCGTTAAGTAAGTCGAGGAAGTCGATGGATGCGCCCTCCATATGGTGTACCACCTGGTCTATTTTTGAAATGAGGTAATTGTAGCCGATGTAGGCGCAAATTCCGACCACGAGCCCAGCTACTGTTGTCACCATTGCTTCCATTATACCTGGAGCAATGGTGTTGATGTCGATGGTATTGTCAAACTTCAAATCGAAAAATGTCTGGATCATCCCCAAAACGGTTCCCAAAAAACCGATCATCGGCGCAACGCCAGCGGTTGTTGAAAGAAAGCCCATACGTTTCTCCAACTGGTACAACTCGAGCTTCGCCACATTTTCGATGGAACTCACGATGTCCTTCATCGGTTTGCCGATCCGCGAAATTCCCTTTTCAACCATCCGGGCTGCCGGATTGTTGGTCTGGCGGCACAATTCACGGGCCGTATCGACTTTTCCATCCATCAGGTATTCCTTTACCTGCTTCATAAAATTGCGCTCGTCTTTCAAGGCCTTGTTGACCGACAGATACCGTTCAACAAAGACATATACCGTGATGATCGAGAAAATTCCCAGGGGAATCATCGTCCATCCACCGGCGAGTACAAGTTCCCAAACCGGAATTTCCCGTGTGAAATCCTCAATTCCTTCGCCCGTTTGCTGGGCATTGGTCGCCTGAAGCGTACCTGACTGGATCAACAAAACCAGTGCATTCATAAAGGCATCTCTTTAAGTAGTTTAACGTGCAATTATTGCGACGTTACAGGCGAAAGTAAGGATGTTCGCCTTGCCGAATGCGAGGGTCAGGCCAGAGTTATTAACTGACAAACCTTAAAGAAAATGAAGGATGCGCCAGTGAAAGCCAGCGGAGCTAGACGAGTTTGCTCAGGGCGATTTCGAACGCCGTTTTTGCAATTTCAGTTCGGGTAGCATTCTTATCGTGGATGCGTGCAAGGGCCGAATGAATGATCTCAGAGGTGTCTCCAAAAATACCGGCATCCGTCATTTTATCGAGATCCGAACTCATCAGGTAGGCGAATACTCTTGCCATTCCGCAATTCGAAATGAAGTCGGGAATGACGGAAATCGACCGGTCGGCATATTCGGCAATGGGTCCGATAAAAATTTCCTTGTCGGCGAAGGGAACATTGGCTCCGGATGAAATGACGTGAACACCCGATTTGATCATCCGGTCCAGATTGTCTTTTGTCACCAGTCGTGATGCGGCACACGGAATAAAAATGTCGGCTGCGACGTCCCAAATTTTTTGATTCACTTCTTCAAAGCTCATTGCCGAATCCGCAACCAGGGAATTCCCATTTTTTTTGTTGAAAAGCGTTCGGATCTCGTCGAGCATAAAACCTTCCGGTTTGATCAAACCGCCAGCACGGTCAATAATTCCAACGATTTTTGCGCCAGCTTGCGCCAGGTAAAAGGCTGCAGCCGAGCCGACATTGCCCCAGCCTTGCACAATCACTCGTTTGCCTTTCACGTCGCCACCCCAGATTTTGTAATAATGCACCAGGGACTCCGACACACCAAAACCTGTAATCATATCGGCAACCACGTATTTTCTCTTGAGGTCGGGAGAGTATTTTTCCTCCTCGATGACCTTGATCACGCCACGGCGCAATTGTCCGATGCGATTTACCTTGACCGATTTTTTGGGCTGAAAATGGCCGTTAAAAATTCCTTCTTGCGGATGCCATAAACCACAATCTTCTGTGATGGGGATTACTTCGTGCAGTTCGTCAACATTCAAATCTCCACCCGTGCCATAATAATTTCTGAGCAACGGTGAAACGGCTGCGAACCAACGTTCCAGCACTTCTCTTTTTCGCGGATCGTTCGGGTCGAAATTGATTCCGGATTTTGCACCGCCAATCTGAGGTCCGGCTACCGTAAACTTAATTTCCATTGTTTTGGCGAGTGATTCAACTTCGCGCTTGTCAAGGCCTTTGCGCATTCTGGTTCCGCCACCGGCAGCTCCTCCGCGGAGTGAGTTAATGACCACCCAGCCTTCGGCTTCGGTCAGTTGATCCTTCCACTCGAAAACAATCTCGGGTTGTTTTTTTTCAAATTTTTCAAGCAAATCCAGCATTCCACGTTTGGTTTTGTCCGATCAAATGTATAAAGAATTTGGTGTCCGGGGCTCTTCATTCACCAGACTGGTCGAGGTGATTCTCTGGATTATCCGCATCTTTACCTGAAATGCGTAAACCATTTTGATTCAAAACAATACGGCTTCAAAAAAGTACCAGAGATGTCAATCCCACTGGTTTTTCGATCCGGACGATTCCGGATTGTTCAATCCACCGCTTTATGAATCTTTCCACCGGATGAATCTCTACTCGCTCCCGTGACCGAAGCCAGGGTGTTGATCTCATTCGTCCAACGCAGCACTCCTAAAAATCCAAAAACGAGGGCCTCTTTGAAATCGATTATTTTCACCTCTGGGCTGAACAAGTTGCCTGTAAACCGTTTCTTCAATAAATCCACCAGAAATCTATTTTTGGCTCCGCCACCTGTCACCATTATTTGTGAAATTTTATTCCTTTTGGCACAGGAAATGATTTGACACGCGATGTGTTCCGAAACGGTTCGAAGCAGATCCTGTCCGGAAAGCTGTGGAAATTCCTGTAGTACTGGG
>Ga0247727_10012350_pt1 | contig 14690 bp, 13 predicted proteins | sample WisWelCaveWW1625_FD_202498 | JGI IMG/M metagenome (GOLD analysis project Ga0247727, IMG submission 202498) | Biofilm microbial communities from Wishing Well Cave, Virginia, United States - WW16-25 | ecosystem: Environmental > Aquatic > Deep subsurface > Groundwater > Cave microbial mat | place... | reverse complement strand
TGGTCGCATTTAGGACAAAGGGAGGGATGGACCTTGTTTTTTAAATCGGCTCAGAAACGCAAAAGAATGGCCTCCGGGGGCGATTCTGTGATTCTCTCGAGCCTCATCAACAGGAACTAGCTAGTGGTGAGTCAGCTTTGATTCCCTGGGTTGCACCGCTCGCGGGCAACCCATGGAATAAAGCGTGTCGAACCACTAGTAGCAGAGGTACGCCGGCCTGCGGCCGGCTCTCTTTCTCACGGTCTGACGCCCCTACTGCAATATGGAGCGGCCGCAAGGCCGCATTCCTCTGCTACTGGCTGCTCTTCACTCGCCACTAAGCGGCTGAACCCAAGTTCTTGTGAACGGCGATGCCGTCGATCCAACGTAGCGATGCCCTGCGGGCAAACGCAGAGAGCGCAGAGGGAGCAGAGTGCGCCGAGAAGATCCCCCGGGGGGTCTTCCCGGTGGGGGCCGAAGGCCAGGGCCGGCACGGTAGGTGCGTTCCGCCTGCCGTCAGGCTGCTCTGCGCCCTCTGCCCCCTCTGCCACTCTGCGTTGAAGCTCGAAGAGCACCGTGCCGCCCGCGAAAGGAACGTCGCCCCACTCACGGACTCAGCGGTTCCCAAGAACTTTGGTGCAGCTACTGAGCTACTCTCCAGGTCGACCGTCGCTACGCGACAGTCGATCTGGAACCGTGCTCGTCGTCGAGCTTGAAGCCGAGGAAGTAGCCCAGGGTCATCAGCAGCAGGAAGCCGAAGCAGAAGGCCAGGACGCCCATCGCCGCGCCGCCCATGTCGCCCCTGGTCGCGAACCCCTCGCCGCGATTGATGACGTTGCAGACCAGGAAGACCAGGAAGAAGATCCCCAGCCCTTTGTAAGCCCCGCCCTTGATGTTGAAGAGCCACCGCGTCGCCAGGGCGCCGATGATGAAATCGAGCACGATCCCGGAGTAGCTCGGCGCAATGAAGAGCATCGCGAAGGTCGTCAGGCAGCCGCCCGAGAGCATCGCGCCCCGGCGGCTGCTCTTCCACCAGTTCCGGTGCTCCTGGTGGAGCGCGTCCAGGGACTGGTACTTCTCCTCGTACTCGTCCCGGAGCCTCTCCGGCAGCGCGTCGAACTCCACCTTCCTCGCCGCCGCCTGCTCCGCCGTCTGCACCTCGCGGTGGCAGTGACGGCAGGCGACGTCGTAGGGCATGTTGCCCATGTGGCAATGAGGACAGTCGAGCATCGCGTGAGGATAGGGCGAGGAGGAGAGAGAGAAAGAGGGAAAGAGAGAAAGAGGGAAAGAGGAATGAGAGGAAGAGCGCCTCGGGGTCCTCTCTCCCTGCCTCTTTCCCCCTGTCCCTCTTTCCTTCTTGCAATCTTGCCGGCTCGCAGGCAAGATTGCCGTCGGTGTTTGCAAGCTGCCTCTGCAACGGAGGTGGCACATGACGCGCGCAACGGTTCTCGCAACCCTTCTCACGCTCCTCGTTTCGACGCAGGAGAAGCGCCCCGTCCTTGTCGCGGGCGACGTCGAATCGCCCGAACAGCTCGGCCTCACCCTGACGGACGCCGCCGTCGGCGAAGCGAAGGGCGTCGCGGAAAAGTCTGGCCTCAAGCCAGGCGACACGATCAAGAAAGTCGAAGGCGTCGCCGTTGCGTCGTGGGACGACATCCTCGGCGTCCTCCAGGACAAGCCGCTCCTCTGCGAGCTGAAGCTCGACGTCGAGCGCGACGGCAAGCCGGTCAAGGTCACGCTCAAGATCTCCGCGGCGAAGGGCGGAACCAGCGGCGGCCGCGGCGGCAAGAGCGGCCCGCGATCCCTCAAGGCCGGCGACAAGGACCGCACCTACGAAGTGAAAGCGCCGCCCGCCGCGTCGAAGGGCGCGCCCATGCCGCTGCTCGTCCTCCTTCACGGCGACGGCGGCACCGGCAAGGGCATGATCGACTGGACCCCCGCCGCCGGGCAGGAGGCGATCATCCTCGCCCTCGACGGCCTCGGCCAGGGCTGGCGCGACGCGGGCGATCTCGCCTTCGTGATGGCCGCCGTCGACGCCGCGAAGACGGAGTTCAACGTCGATCTCCGGCGCGTCTACGCGATGGGCTTTTCCAGCGGCGCGTATCTCGCCTACAAGCTCGGCCTCGAGAAGGGCCATCTCTTCGCGGCGGTCGGCGTCTACCAGGGCGCGGCGAACGCCGTCGACAAGCCGTCGCACCGCAAGTGCGCCTTCGTCTTCCTCGCCGGCGCGAACGACGCGAGCGTGAAGGCGGCCGACGTCAGGAAGGCCGGCGAAGAGCTGAAGTCGAAGGGCTATCCGGTCGAGATCATCGAGATCAAGAACCTCGACCACGACTACAAGACGGAGCACTCCAAGGCGGTGTGGGAGCGCGTGAAGACGTACAGCATCAAGTAAGCCTCTTCAGCGCAGAAGCCAGGACACCCAGCAGCTCGGTCCGCGAGACCGCCTCGCGCGACGGCGGGTGAGCGACCGTCCCCGCCTCCGCGAGCGAGAGAACGCCGATCCCGGGCCAGCGCTTGCCAATGGACTCGCCGATGCTCCTGCCGCGCAGCTCCGGGAACGGGATGCCGGAGACGATCGCATCGATGCTCTCCCCCTCCCGGACGAGGAGGTCCCACGCGTCGCCGAGGTTGCGGGATTCGACGAGGTCGTAGCCGGCGGCGCCCAGCAGCGCCGCCAGGGTCCGAAAGCGCCCGTCGCGCTCCACCACGAGAATGCGGTGAGGTACGCGCGCGGGCAGGTCGAGGCACTGTTCGACATCCGCGAGATCAATCGGCTGGCCGGGCACGCCCGGCGTGAGGACGCTCATCATTCCGTCCACGTCGCGAAGCAGAACGCGGGCGTGGCGGCGCCGGGTGGCGGGAGGCACCCGCAGGAGATTCGTCACGTTGCGGCTGAGGCAGGCGATGGCCACGATACCGCCGGCCGAATCTCGGACCGGGAGTTTCACGCTCAAGAACGTCTGGGCGGCTCCGGAGGTCCGCGTCGTGTTGGCGTAGACATAGGGACGGCCGGTGCGAAGAACCGCCTGGTCGGACGCGCGCACTTCCTCGAGCAGCGTCGCCTCGTCGAAGATCTCGGTGTCGCGGTGACCGATGATCTCCCGCGCGGGGCGCTTCAGGACGTCGATCCCCGCCGGATTCATGTGCAGGTAGTTGCCCCGCGTGTCCTTGACGAAGGCCACGTCGGTGGAGAGCTGGTAGATCCGCTGGAACTCCTCGAGCTTCAACGCGGGGTTGGGCGCCTCGTCCACGCCATCCGCGGCCACGGCCTGGACGAATTCGCGGAGTCGCTTGAAGTCGAGCGGCTTGCGCATCAGGAGCTGCGCGAGAGTGTCGCCCTTCCCCGCCTGGGCGAGTTCCTCCACCGTTCCCGACATGAGAAGGCGGGTCGCCCTGGGGTGGAGGTTCTTCGCCGCCGCCAGCACCTGCAGTCCATCGACCGCTCCCATCCGGAGATCGGAGATGACGAGATCGTAGGAGCGCTCCTCGAGGAGCCCGATTGCCTGCGTTCCGTCACTGGCGAGGTCGACGACCGAGCCGCAGGTGGGAATGAGGGCGCCGAGCACGCGGAGAATGGACGGATCATCGTCGACGACGAGCACCCGCCGCAGTCGTTCTGCACTCATCGAACCCCTACCCCCGACGCATGCCCCCGGCCCAAGGAGATGAATGCTACACCATGAAGGATGGGGAGCGCAAGAATTCGTGGCAGCCGAGTTCAAAAGTTATTTCGGCCAGGCGCGATCGGCTCCGACGGCGTGGCTCGCGGTATGATCGCACGCGATGGCAGACGACCTCGCCGGGCTGGTGCGTGACCTCGCCGACGGCGACTGCAAGGCACGGGACACGGCGGCGCGCGCGCTGCGCGATCTCGGCCCCGCCGCCTCACCGGCTGTTCCGGCGCTGATCTCCGTCCTCCGCGCTGGCGACCCGCGACAGCATGCCCTTGTCATCAACCTGCTCGTGGAGATCGGGCGCGCCTCCGCACCGGCCGTGCCTTTCCTCATCGATGCCCTCAGCGGCGCGTCGACAGACCTTCGGGAGGCCGCTGCCGGGGCGCTCGCCGTGCTCGGCCCCCTGGCGGCCGATGCCGTACCGGCGCTCATCAACAGCCTTCAGACCACTGACCACGATAGCCGCTTCGTGCGACGCCACGCCGCGTGGGCACTCGGGGAAATCGGCCCCGCGGCCGCGTCAGCGACCGACCGCTTGAACGTCCTGGCAGAGCAGCGTGACGACTGGGACCTTCGCCGGTGCGCCGAGCGCGCGCTTCAACGGATCGCACGCGACATCAGCCAGCGCGACTCGGTCGAATACCCTGATCGCCGCACGAGACCGATCTGGTAGTCCAGCAAGTTCGAATCAAACGCCCCGGCCGGCCGTATAGTCTCTGAAAGGCGGCATTCATGGACCTCGACTTCCGCAAAGACCCAAGCGTCCTGACCGCCATGGTCGATTCCATGGCCGACGGCGTCTTCACCGTGGACGCCCGGGGGAACTTCGTCGCCTGGAGCAAGGGAGCGGAACGCATCACGGGGTACTCGGCCGAGGACGTGCTCGGCAAACCGTGCCGCATCCTGGAGGGGGCGAACTGCAAGGGATTCGGGACCCTGGACGAACTCCTGGGCGATCCCTCGCGCGAAACCTCCATCCTGTGCGACCAGGAATGCAAGGTCCTCGCCAAGCGCGGACACGAACTCTATCTCCATGGCAACGTGCGCCTGCTCAAGGACGGGCAGGGAACCGTCCTGGGGGCGATCGGGACCTTCGCCGACCTGACCTCGTACGTGCGGGCGAACGAGAAGATCGCCGTCCTGGAGGAGCAGTCGCGCAGCCGCGACATCTTCCAGCAAATGGTCGGCAAGAGCGCCCCGATGCAGGAGCTCTTCCGCAAGCTCCGCATGGCGGCGCAGAGCGACGTCACGGTCCTCGTCAGCGGCGAATCGGGCGCCGGAAAGGAGCTGGCGGTCGGCGCCATCCACGCGCTCAGCCACCGCAAGGACAAGCCGCTGCTGGCCGTCCATTGCGGTGCCATCCCGGAGACGCTCCTGGAAAGCGAACTCTTCGGACATGTGAAAGGCGCCTTCACGGGGGCGGGGCGCGACAAGGAGGGGATGTTCCGCGTCGCCGACGGCGGAACGCTCTTCCTGGACGAAATCGGCGACGTGAGCCCGCTCCTGCAGCTCAAGCTCCTGCGCGCGCTCCAGGAGGGGGAGGTCCGCCGCGTGGGCGACGAGCGGGCGGACACCGTCGACGTGCGGCTCGTGGCCGCCACGAACCGGAATCTCGGGGAGCTGGTCTCCGCCGGCAAGTTGCGCGAGGACTTCTACTACCGGATCCGGGTCTTCGAAATCCGCATGCCGTCGCTTCGGGAACGGCGCGAGGACATCCCGCTCCTCGTGGAGCACTTCATCGCCGAGTTCTCCCGGTCGTTCAAGCGGGACGTGAAGGGCATCGCCCGCGACGCGCTCCATCGCATGCTGGAATACCCGTGGCCGGGCAACGTGCGTGAATTGCGAAACGCCATCGAGCACGCCTTCGTCACCGGCTCGGGAGACCGGATCCGGCTTCTCGACCTTCCCCTGGAGGTCCGCGATCCCGGGGCCACCCGCCGCGACGGCGCCCGCCGCGAGAGCTCGACGGACGAAGAGCGCGACGAACGGGAACGCATCGTCACCGCCTTGCACAGGTCGGCCGGCAACCAGGTCAGGGCCGCCAAGGCTCTCGGCGTGAGCCGGGTGACCCTGTGGAAGAAGATCAAGCGGCTGGAGATCCCCATCCCCGGGAAAGAGAAGAACCGCTAACACGTTAAGTTAGCGGGTTTACATCCCGGGATTAGCACTTCCGGCTCGATCCTCGATTGCGTGTCGCCATGCCCGTTCCCGCGCGTGGCACTGAACTTGCTCACTCCCGTCCGACTCGCAATCGAGCTGATGATTCATGAAGGAGCTCCCATGAGCCGGAAATTGCTGGTGGTTCTGGTTCTCTTCGCGGGCTTGGTGGCCGCGCCTGGCTGGGGCCAGGAACATGCGAAGAAACGGCTGGTGGTCCACGAATGGGGCACGTTCACCTCCGTCGTCGGAGCGGATGGAACGATGCTGGAGTGGAAGCCGCTGATCGGTTCGGATCTGCCGAAGTTCGTCTACCGCCGGGCCACCGCCGAGGCGACCCCGGAACAGTGGCGCGAGGAGAAGAAGGACCTGCCCAGCTTCCAGCGCATGGAAACGCCGGTGCTCTACTTCTATGCCGACCAGGAAATGGACGTGAAGGTCGAGGTCGGCTTTCCCAAGGGCCTGATCACCGAGTGGTATCCCCGGGTTCGCGACTTCATGCCCCGCCTCGGCGACGGCAAGAAAGCGCTGCCAGTGAAGGACGGCTGGGTCCGCTGGGGCAAGGTCCGGATCATCCCGCAGGACGAGATCACGCCGCGCCTTTCCACGGAGGGCGAGTCGAACCACTACTACCACGCGAGAGAAACGGACTCGGCGTACGTGCGCGTCTGCCCCGTCGAGCAGGACCACCAGAAGACCGAGTACGAGAAGTTCCTCTTCTACCGCGGCGTCGGGAACTTCGCGCTGCCGCTCGACGTCAAGACGAAGGCGGGCGGGAATGTCACCGTTTCGAATCCCACGGCCACCGCCTTCAGCCACATCTTCGTGATCACGATCAAGCCCGACGGCAAGGGCAAGTACCAGTTCATCCCGAAGATCGCGGCCGGCGGCTCGAAGGAGGTGCACCTCGACGTCACCGAGAACTGGCTCTCCAGGGAGATGCTGATCCGGAGGATCGGCGAGGAACTCGAGGAGTGCCTGACGATGGAAGGCCTGTATCGCAAGGAAGCGAAGGCGATGGTGAAGACCTGGACCGACAGCTACTTCGAGACGCCCGGGACGCGCGTCCTGTACCTGCTGCCGGAGAAGATGACGCAGGAGCTGCTGCCGCTGAAAGTCGATCCCCAACCCACCGAACTCAAGCGCGTCCTGGTGGCGCGGGTCGATGTCATGACGCCTGAGCAGACGGCGGCGGTCGAGGAGCTGGTGCGGGAGCTGGGCAGCGAGTCGATCACGGTCCGCGAAGCGGCGGAGAAGAAGCTGGCGGTGTACGGCCGGTTCGCGGAGCCTGCGCTGACCGAGGCCGTGCGCACGTCGACCGATCCGGAGATCCGGTCCAGGGCCAAGAAGGTGATCGCGCAGCTCGTGGTCCGTCGATAAGGAGAACCCATGATCTACCTCTCATCCATCACGACGTTCATCGTCCTCGTCGCCGCCTCGTCACTCCACGCGCAGGACCCCTCGACTCGCTGCGCTCCCTCGGGACAGGCGGCGAAGCCGAAGCCGAAGCCCTGGGCGGGATACAACCAAGGTGTCCGGTGGGAGAAGTCGCTTGACGAGGCCAAGAAGCGCGCGGCGAAGGAGGGGAAACCGATCCTCTTTCATCAGCTCGTCGGCGCCATGGACAAGGAAGGCTGCTGAGCGGCAGGCCAGGTGATGAGAACCGTGACGTTCTCGAACGCCGAGGTCGCCGAGCGGGTGAACGCCGACTTCGTCGCCGCGTGGTCGAATCGCGCGCCGGACTTCCACAACGACGACGACGGCCAGGAGCGCAGGATCTTCGAAAAGTCGCCCGACTCCTACGCCACGAAGAACATCTGCACGTTCTTTCTCACGCCCGGCGGAGAGGTGGTGCACTACGTCGCAGGCTATTCCTCTCCCGCGCTCTTCCTCGGGGATCTCCAGCTGGTCCTCGCGGCCCGACGAACCGCCTTCGATGAGAGCTTCTCGCTGAAGTCGGACGGCCTGGCGACGCTGCACTCCCTTCACGCGGAGCGCGCGAAATCCGACGCGTGGACGGCGGAAGGATCGATCTCGTACGGGGATCTCACCCACCGCCACACCGACGAGTGCCGCAAGAAGCACCACTACGAGGCGAAGTACCGCCGGGAACTTCACCAGCATTGGAGCACCGTTGCGGCGCTGCCGACGCTCGAGAAAGTCCGGTTCGACTACCTGTACGGGTCGAGTTTCACGGAGGAATGCGACGGCGCGACTCCCGTCACGGGCCGGAGCCTCACCGGCGGCTGATAAGCCGGCGCTGCCCCGCGTGCGGGGCGCCTTCTTCGACCCACTCCCTCTCTCCCTCTCTCCCTCTCTCCCTCTTTCTCTCTTTCCCTCTTTCCCTCTTCTCTCTTCCCACGCGGTTATACTCATCTCTCTTGGAGACTCCCATCACCCTCCTCCTCGCGCTGGTCTGCCTCCAGGCGGCCGATGACCCCGCGCCGGTCACCGCACCGATCACCTCCTGGTACCGGCTCGAACGGCGCAACGGCAAGGACTGGGAGCACGTAGGCTACGCCTGCGAAAAACTCATCCCCGTCGGCGGCAAGCCCTGGACGTTCGACTACGCCTACGACTTCGCCTTCATCATGGCACGCGGCGAGGAGCGCCTCGCCGGCGGCCGCTTCATGGTCACCGCCCAGCTCGACAAGCACTGCGAAGCACAGACCATCGACGGCTTCCTCTCGCTCCGCGAAGGCGGCGGACGTTCGATCAAAATGACGACGCTCGACGACGCCCGCGTGCTCGAGCTCGTCACCGGCGACCAGAAGTTCCGGATCAAGAAGTCGCTGGACGACCCCGCGACGCCCGTCCCCTCCCTGATGCTCTACAGCGCGTTCCGCACGAAGAACCTCGACGACAAGACGCCGCTGCGCTTCATCGACGCCTGGGCGAAGGACGCCCTCGTCACCCTCACCGCCACCGTCTCGAAGCCGGAGAAGCGCCAGGTACTCGACCGCCCGGTGACGGTCGTCGACGTCGAGATCAAGAACATGTCCGCCATCTTCCCCGAGCTGCCCGCCTTCACGAGATTCACGCTCGACCGCTTCGGCCGGATCGTCCAGGCTGAAACCGGCGACGGCAACGAACGCCTCCTCCTCGTCGCCGGTGAAGACGACGCGATCCGCGGCGACAAGATGCTCAAGGAATCCAACCGGCGCGACCCGTTCGCGAAGAAGGACGTGCCCACGATCGACGTCGTCATCACGCCCGGCGCCCGCATCATCAGCGTCGCCGACTCCCTGAAGCGCGCCGCCGCTCTTCTCACCTCCCTGCGCGACGCCGCGCTCGCGGGCAGGGAGAAGGCGGCCGAGGAGCACTACACCGCCCTCGTCGCGCTCTACAAGGAGCTCTGGCCGCGCGCGCAGGCGCTCGACCAGTCGAAGCTCGAGAAGATCCGCGTCGACGCCGAGGGCGTCCACGGCGGCGTCAAGCGCGTCGTCCGCTACGCCAACGCCCTGCACGACACGATCAACGACTACGTTGAGGCGCTCTCGATGGCGAAGGCCGCCGAGAAGCTCGCCCTCCTCAAGTCGCTCGAGGACTCCCCCGCGCTCTGGCGCCAGGCGGAGCGGGCCGAGATCAGCACGCTGATCGCGTCGGCCTCCGCGGCGCTCGACCGCGGCCACGCCACGATCGAGCTCAACAAGAAGAAGCTCGTCCTCAGCGGCATGATGATCGCCGACGCAAAGAACACCTACGCCGTGATCAACGACCAGAGCGTGCGGGTCGGCGACATCGTGGACGGCGTGAAGGTTGAGAAGATCACGCGCGACCTCGTGACGGTTTCGCTCAACGGCGTGAAGCGGGACCTGACGCTGTCCAAGTAGCAAGAACAAACGGATCCGGATCGTCGTGGAAATCGGAAGCGCGAAGGCGCCCGGCGCCGCCGAGGAGAAAGATGAATAAGAAGATCCTGCTCGTCCTCCTGCCGTTCCTGCCGGTCCTGCTCGCCGGCTGCGCAGGCCTGAAGAAGATGAGCAACAGCATCTCGACCGGCATCGGCGGCCAGCTGTCGCGCAGCAAGATCTCCATCCAGAACGGCGTCGCGACCTGCGACTACACCGTCAGCTACGACCGCGCCGTGCTCGCGACCGAGAGCGCCCTCCGCTCCTACGACATCACCCTCACCGATCCCATGCGCGGGCCCGCCTCCTACAGCGCCAAGGGCACCCTCAAGGACGGCCGCGCGGTCGAGGTCACGGTCACGCCCGTCAGCACGCTCAGCCGCGTCGCCGTCCGCGTCGGCGCGGAGGACACCAACCGCAACCGCGACGACGCAAAGGCGATCCACTACCGCATCGACGACGACTGCCAGGTGGTCCGCCGCACCTACAACACCGGCTTCGACCCCGTCTGGCAGGCGGGCCAGAAGGTCGTCCCGCCCGACGAGCGGATCCAGCCCGACAACACGCTCGGGCAGATGAAGGGAAAGCGCGACGGCACGCCCGTCGTGATGACCATACAGCGCACCGAGGACGGGCGGACGCGGATCACCATCGAGGTCGGCTCCAGCGCCAACCCACAGTCGCGCGAGGACGCCGTGAAGCTCGCCAAGGCGATCAGCGAAGCCCTGGGGCTGAAGGCGGAGGAAGACCCGTAGGACGAATGTTCGATGTACGAGGTTCGATGTTCGATGTCATGTACGATGTGACGTCATGAAGCACCGACTCCTGCTGCTTTTGATCCTCGCGCCCAGCATGATCCCCGGCTGCTTCATCGCCTTGATCGGCGCCGCGGCGGCCATCGCCTCGAGCGCCACGCGGGACCCGATCTCCATTCAGGACGGCGTCGCGACCTGCGACTACAAGATCAGCTTCGAGCGCGGCTGGGCCGGCGTTGAGGGCGCGCTGCGGAGCTTCGAAGTCGTCCTCGAGCCCGTCCAGCGCGGCGTTGAGTCCGCGTCGGTCCGCGGACGGATGAAGGACGGCTCGCCCGTCGAAGTCACCGCGTCCAAGGGCTACATGGCCACCCGGATCGCGGTGAGGGTCGGCGTCGAAGACACCAATGCGAACCGCGAAGTCTCCAAGAAGATCCAGGCGAAGATCGACGAGGACATGCAGGTCGTCCGGCGGCACTACAGCCAGGGCTTCGACCCCGTCTGGAAAGCGTCGGAGAACAGCGGCCTTGCGATCGACCAGAAGATCCAGCCCGACAACACGATCGGCCAGATCCAGGGCAAGCGCGCCGATGGGACGCCCGTCATCATCACGGTCCAGAAGGTCGACTCGTCGCGCACGCGGATCACGATCGAGGTGGGCGCGACCGCGTCCCAGAACGCCACGTGGCAGGCGACGGAGCTCGCGCGCGCCGTCTCGAAGGCGCTGGGCGTGAAGTCCGAAGAAGGCGACTAGACGATGCAGCTGAGAGAGCAGCCCTACGAGCGCATTTTCTTCGTCTGCTGCAATGAGCGGGAAGCCGGCGAGGACGCCTGCGCCAACCGCGGCGCGGTGGAGCTCCAGAAAGCGCTGAAGGCCTACACGAAAGACCACGCCATCAGCGACCGCTGCCGGATCTCGCGCGCGATGTGCTTCGGCCTGTGCTCCGAAGGGCCCAACCTCTGCATCATGCCGGAGAACCTCTGGCTCAAGGGCGTGAAGGCCGAGGACCTGCCGGCGATCATCGAGAAGTACTTGAAGCCGCTGGAGAGAAGCAGCCCGTAGCCGCTACTCCAGCCGGCTCTTCACGCTCGCGACGACCTTGCCGATCGCGCGCTCGGCGTCGGGATTGGCGCCGAAGACGAGGCCCACCAGCACCCGCTTCCCCGAGACCTCGACCCACTGCTTGTCCGACCGCGCGAGGTTCTTCGCCGCCTTCGCCTTCTCGGCGAGCTTCCCCGCCGTCTCGGCGTCGGTGAATTCGAGGATCAGGACGACCGCCCCTTCGAACTGCTCGATCTTCGCGTTCGGAGCGAGCGCCGCGACGTACCCGAGATGGAGCGACGCCGTGTCCGGCCGTTCGATGTCGGAGAAGAACTCCTTCAGCAGCCAGGCGCGCGTCTCGTCTTCATCCGCCACGGTCGGAACGTGCACGCCCTCCCACTCGCGGGCCCAGCCCCAGCCTTTCGGCATGTCGCGCTCGGCCAGGAGAATCGATCCGAACGCCTTCCGGTACGCCGCCGGCACCTTCTCCGCCGTGTTGCTGATGCTGAAGTCGAACGCCCGCTCATCCTTCGCCGTGCTCCACGTCACCCGCGCCGACACCCAGTCGGGCACCATCTCGAGGAACTCCCGCAGATCGCCGCTCATCGGCACGCGCAGCGTCCCGCGCAGCATCTTCCCGCTGCGCGAGAACTCCGGCGCCTTCATCTTCATCTTGAAGCCGACGTTGTAGCTCGTCCACAGCTGCACGTCCCACTCCACCTTCGAGAGCTCGCGCGCGCTCACGCCGTCGACGTCGAAGATCACCGTCATCCCCTGGTCGTCGAAGGCCACGTCCACGCCCTTCGCCTTGGGGCGGAGGTCGTCGGCGCTGTAGCCGAGCCGGGTCGAGATCTTCTTCGACAGCTCGTCGAACGGCGCCTGCTTCGCCGGGTCGCGCGTGCCGTGGATCAGCACGACCACGCGGCTCGACTCCGCCAGGATCTTCATCTCCTTGCCCGCCGGGGGGTCGTACGTCCGCAGCGCCGGCACGGCCTCCGACACGGGCTCCGACTCGAACGTGCGGAGCGAGACGATCTGCACCGTCTCGGGAGTCCCCGCCTTGCCGACCGTCGCCACCCAGCCTTCCCGGATGTCGTTCGCGTCGGGCAGCGGCAGCTCCTTGAGCAGGGCGAGCAGCGTCGCCGTCTCGATGCCCTTGTAGATCTTCGCCGGCGAAAGGACCGTCCAGCCCGCGGGGAGGTCGTCGTCCTTCAGCGCCGACGGATCGATCCGCTTCGCCGGCTCGATCAGGAGCTTGGCGCGCAGCTTGTCCTCGATCTCGTTGAGCCCGACGCTCATGCGCCCGTCGTTCCCCTCGGGAACCACCCAGGCCATCACGTGCGCCTTGTCGAGAAGGAACCGGTTCCAGCTCAGGTAGTTCTTCTGGAGGTGCTTCAGCGCGCGGTCGATCGCCGCGTCATCCTTGAATTTGTAGAAGTAGACGTGGACCTTCTTCGCGCCGGGCGCCATCAGCATGAGGTGGCGCCCCTTCTCGCAGCCGTCCGCCACCTCCTGCATGCCGAACCAGCCCATCATCTTGGTGACGCCGCCGCGCGACTCCTCGTCGACCATCGCGGTCTCGATCTTCCATCCCGCCGGCAGTTCGTCCTTCGTCAGCACGGCCAGCAGCCATGGATCGCGCTTCTCGGGCACGATCCGCGTCCACGCGGTGCCGCTCCACGTCAGCCTGGCGCCCGACACCGGAAGCGAAATCTCGACGACGGTCCAGCCCTTGTCGGTCTTTGTCGCCTTGAAGTCGATCCGTCCCTTCGGCGACTCGAAGATCGCCGACCCGGTCCCGTCGCTCTCCGCGAAGAGGACCTTCGCGCCGGCGAGCAGCCCCTTCGGCGGCTCGCCCGTCCAGTTGATGTCCTTCTTCGCCTCCGGCACGGCCGCCAGCAGCTCCGTCAGCGCGCCGTCCGCCTGCGCCAGCCCCGGCTTCACGAGCTCGATCGCGGTGGCCGGCGCCGGCGTCGGCTCCACCGTCGGGGTCCGGGTCGCCACGAGGTAGATCACGAACGCGGCGAGCAGGAGCGCGACTCCGATTCCGACGAACTTGATCGGGATGCCGCCTCCGGGCGGCTTGACGCCCCGCTTCTCGCTGATCCGGGAGATCTCCTTGGAGAACTCGTCCATCGACTGGTAGCGCTTTTCGGGCGCCTTCTCGAGGGTGCGCAGGACGATCTCGTCGAGCCGCACGTCCACCTGGACACGCTTCGACGGCGATTCGAACTTGCCGATCGGCAGCTCGCCCGTCAGCATCTCGTAGAGCATCACGCCGAGCGAGTAGATGTCGGCGCGGTGGTCGACGTGCTTGGCGTTCTCGAACTGTTCGGGCGCCATGTAGTGGGGCGTGCCCATGACGACGTTCGACTGCGTCATGTTCTGGAGCACGGTGCGCTCGCCGCCGATCATCTTCGCGAGGCCGAAGTCGGCGACCTTCACGCGCCCCTTCTTGTCCATCAGGATGTTCTCGGGCTTGATGTCCCGGTGGACGATGCCCTCCTGGTGGGCGTAGTTGAGGGCGTCGCAGACCCGCGGGATGATGTTGAGAGCCTCGTCGGCCGTGAGCTTCCCTTCGCGCATGATCGCGCGGAGGTTGGTCCCGTCGACGAACTCCATGACGAAGAAGTAGCTGTCGCCCTCCTTGCCGAAGTCGTGGACCGCGACGATGTTGGGATGCTGGAGCGACGCGAGCGCGCGCGCCTCGCGGACGAAGCGCTGGGCGAACTCCTGGTCCTGGCCCATCGCCTTCGGGAGGACCTTCAGGGCGACGATGCGGTCGAGCTGCGGCTGCCGCGCCTTGTAGACGACGCCCATCCCGCCGCGGCCGAGGATCTGGATGATCTCCAGGCCGTGGAACATCGTGCCCGACTCAAGCGCCTTCTCGAGCTCGCTGTTGACGCCGAGCGAAAGCAGGCACTTCGGGCAGACGTCGCCGGTCGCGCCGTCGAGAGGACCTCCGCACTTCGAGCAACTGGGCACGGATCTCATCTCCTGCAGAGAAGCCCGCCGAACGCAGGGTTACGCTCTCTACTCTTCTACTCTCTACTCTTCTACTGAATGTAGAGCGCGCCGAGCGCGCGTTCCTCTGCTACTACCTGCTAGCTACTAGCTAGTTCCTGTTGATGAGGCTCGAGAGAATCACAGAATCGCCCCCGGAGGCCATTCTTTTGCGTTTCTGAGCCGATTTAAAAAACAAGGTCCATCCCTCCCTTTGTCCTAAATGCGA
>Ga0247727_10012349_pt1 | contig 14691 bp, 13 predicted proteins | sample WisWelCaveWW1625_FD_202498 | JGI IMG/M metagenome (GOLD analysis project Ga0247727, IMG submission 202498) | Biofilm microbial communities from Wishing Well Cave, Virginia, United States - WW16-25 | ecosystem: Environmental > Aquatic > Deep subsurface > Groundwater > Cave microbial mat | place... | reverse complement strand
ATTGATTTGCACGCGACCCAATTCAAAGGCTGCCCTCACTTCCTTGCCATAGCCCAGCGCTTGATAGAACGCGACAGAAAAGTTGATGGCCGCCTCGTCGCCGATGGCTTTGGACATGCCGATGACATAATCAACGTGTTCGGCAATGGCTTTGGCTTGCGGCTCGGAATAACACGCATTCAGCACCACGCAGCGAATATTGTCTTTGAGCACAGCAAATAATTGGCTCAACGCCAGCGCTGAGACAGTTTGGCCGTTGCCATCGTTATCTTCGAGAATGATTTCGCTGGCGGAACTGCCGTGCCCGCTGAAATGAACGATATCAGGTTGGTGGCGAAGCAAATGACTCTGCAAATCGGAAACGCGAATCGCCCACTGCTGCACGATCTCGAATTTATCGCGAAATTCGGATTGCCGCAACGCTCCATCGATGCCGCGAATTTCTTCGTCGAGCCGCAGCCGGTCGGTGCCTTGCGGATTCGCGGCGAGAAACAAGATTTTGATCGGGCGACTCATTCGGTTTTACTTTTGACACGAAATAGTTTTTGTTAGTGCAAAAAATTGTTGTAAGAATCTTATTTGTTGCTATTCTTTGTTGCCGCCAGCCGGCGCAACAGGTGTCGAATATCACCCACACCTTTAATGGACACATAAATTGTAATCGTTGAATACCACACCAAACAGGCAATCGTTAGCAATCCCCAGAACCAGTGGTTTTGCAGCATATTCATGATACCGTCGATCACGGTCAATCTCCTTTTTAAAAGTAGTCGCGACCCCTTGTGGGTCGATCTTTCATAACGCAGCTTTTTATCGCAACCAAATTTACAATACTTTTCGCGGTTGTAATGGTTTTTTCCAGGGCAATACTATAAAACAGCCGCCCACAAGGGGCGGGGACTACGCATGTTTCGTTTGCGGCTTCATCAACGAGCCCACCACCATCGCGAGCGCGACGATCACGTAAGTCGCAACACCGCAAACGGTGTCATTCTTTTTAAACCATTCTGTGTAAGGGCCGGCTTTCTGCAGAATGAGCGTCAACGCCGGCACCGCGGCGCCGAAGAAAATCGCGGCTGCGGCGCCCCAACTGTTGGCGCGTTTCCAATAGCAACACGCAATCAACAGAATCGACATGCTCGAAAGATAAATCGAACCGGTGATTCCCAAATACGTCCACAGATCGCCTTCAAGTTTGTACCACAATCCGTAAACGAGCAGAAACACGCCGATGATTGCAATGATCGTGCGATTCCAGAACAGGCCTTTTTTCTCCGGCCATTTACCTTTGCGAAACGGCGCCATAATGTCGTTATAAATCACACTGCCCCAGGTGAGCATGTACGACGAATCCGTGCTCATATCCGCCGCCAGCATCGCCGCGACGAGAAGTCCCATCAACCCGGCGGGCACGAGGATACTGAGCATTTTCGGCATGGCCAGCAGCGAGTTGCCGCCGATTTGTTCGGGCGTCAGAATCGCCAACGCCGCGATGCCCCAGATGCCGGGAATCAGAAAACGCGCGACAAAAAAGAACGAGGTGCCGGTGTAAACTTTGCGTCCGGTGGCCGTATCTTTCGCCGCCAACACTCGCGCGATTTGCGTTTGCCAGGTGAGCACGGCCGCCGTATTCAACAGCACGTTGAAGATGACATACGACCAGCCCATGCTCTCGTTTTTCAGCGGATTGAAGCCGCCCTCGCCGTAATGTGTTTCCACGGTGTTGACGAGCGTGCTCCATCCAACTTTGTCGAGAATCAAAAAAGTAACGACGATCAATCCGGCGCTCATGACGATGAACTGGAGAAAATCAGTGACGAGCACGGAGAGCATGCCGCCGAGGATGGTGTAAACGGCGACGCCGACGAGCAGCGCGGTCATCATCAGCTCGAGATAATCCGGATTCATGCCGCTGACATTGACGAGAAAATCGCCGCCGGTGCGCAGGAACACGCCCATATTGAGCAGGCCGCCGAGCACGATCACGACGCCGGAAGCCCAACGAATGCGCGGGCCAAATTTTTTCTCGAAAAGTTCGGGAATGGTCATGACGCCGGAATCGCGCAGCGGCTTGACGCAAAAACCGGTGTAACCGACGAGGAACATCGCCAGGAAAGTCAGCACGCCCGGAATCGCGCCGGCAAAACCTTTTTCGAAACCATTTTGCGCGGTGTACATGCAGGTGACGATGCCAAACTCCGTGGCTGCAAGCGAGGCGATGCCGAGATAAACATCCATCTCGCGCCCGGCCACAAGAAAATCTTCGACTTTACCGACATACTTGCGAACCATCACCCCGGCAATCATCGTCACGAGTAGATAAAGCCCGACGATGCCGCCATCGAGGATGGAGAAATTCATGTTGTGGCCCTTTCCTGATGATATTATCTACAAGAATTAAAAAGAACCGATTTGACGCATCGAAGCGACGCACGCCTTGATTTTCATAAAGCCAAATTTTAAGAGGTTGAGGATTTCGGATAGTATCCTGAATGAGTTTGGCGCGAGTTGCTTTGAATTCAGCTATAAACTCGCGAGCGGCTTGAGAGGGATGCTCTAATACCTTTGCCAACAGTTCGGGGAACAATACAGCGGCCGGCTTGTCAGTCTCAAAATGTATGCCTTCACGTTTGCAGAAAGTTTTTAAATCCGTAAATTCGGGCCGCAAACCTTCAGCCTTGCGGAGTCTTGCCATGTACCCCTCTGGAAAGTAAGTCACTTTAAGATCAAAAGGAAAGTCGTGTATAAAGAAATCAATTTTCTTTATCAAACCCAAAGCCGGCAGAACAGATTGATGATCGTTGAAAATGTCCTCAATGATAAGCGTTGACCAGTGGTTGTACCAGGAACACTGGGCATAGCTCCTCATGCTGGCATGAAGTTCATTTTCGATGGCAGAATTAAGCTTTTCCCAACTTCGAATCTTTTTCACATAATTGTCTACAATAGTTTGTTCGAGACTATTTTGATATAACCCTCCCCAATCCAATACCTTCATTTGATACAACTCGGAAATGAGATTATTTTCGTTTTCTTTGCGCGTTGCTCTTTCTATTTGATATAATCCACGGATAAAATCCTCCAATTTTTTCTTGTCAGGTTTGTGTTTGTAAATGTGAGCTAATAATTGGCGGCTGGGGATGCTTTCGCATTCGAGGTCGATATATCGACAAAATTGGCGAAGTTGATCGGCGCGAGAAATGGAACGTAATTTCAACCAATATACGCCATCTGGATTTTGGATAAGCTCAACAAATTGATTGTTGTCGTACAGCTTGCGAAGCGAGTTGAAATCAGACGGCATGAAAACTCCTACATTAATTTCAAATACCAACGCCCATTTCTAAAAAGTGCAAGCCGTTCTATCGTTTCTATAATGCCAGACACTTTGAAGACGGTTCCAGTAGAAATACTATTGACCAGCACGTGATTCATTATGGCGTATGTTTCCGCGCCATTATCACACCCGGAAAGATAATCTAATATCAAGCTTTCAAGCTGATTTTGCGAACGGTTAAATTGTATGACGATCTCATTTTCCCATTCAAAATTCAAATTCAACCATGAATTCCACAAAAGGCTGAGCTCGAGATAAGGCAAACGATTGCCATGAGGCGGATCGGTAAAAATGTAATCTATGGATTCATCTGGGATAAGAAGGTTCGTTGCCGTGCCTTGATTTATCCAATACCCTTCATTCTTGTGGCGCAATTCTTCAAAAGATGAGCACGCCATCGCGGTAGAAGGTATGATTAAATTTACTTCTTGTTTGCCTTTTATGATTCGTTGAAAGCGATTTTTAAAACATCGCCAGGCGTGAATTTCAAAATGCTCGGACGGTATCCAATAACCGATCACCCAACTGCCGACTTCGGCTTTGTCATTTTCAGGCTTGCCGTTGAATTTTCCTCGACGGCGAATGACGAATACCATTTTGCTGGTCTGCGGCAGCATGGCGCTAAAACAAAACTCCATCACGCGTCTGATTTTTCCGTCTTCAATTAAGCGTATTTTATTCAACAAAAAAGATAAACCGGAGAGCGCCCGAGGGGTAAATAGGTCACAGATACGAGTCCCGGCTTTGGCATTGATACGATTATTTTCTATCAATTCCTCAGCAGGATACCAATCCGGAAAGCGCGACTGTTTTAGCGATAATTCTTTATCACGCGACGAAGGCGTCTTAACTGCCTTAATGGTCTTACAGAGTTTGCACGAAACCCAGATCTCTTTTGGCTGTTCATGATGCCAAATTGTATGCGTAGCAATTGCATGGGGGTTTTCACATTCGGGACATGCAGTATAGTAAAGTTTATCGATTTCCACTTCGACTTCCCTCCGCAATGAATCGAAGGTTTTTTTGAGCGATTTGATATCTATGTGTTCAAGCCCCATCTGAGAACATAAAACGGCAATGGGGTTGATATCGATGGCAACGACGCGCCTATTTAAGCGAACGCTTTCTATTGCAGCAACGCCGGAGCCGCAGAAAGGATCGAGAACGACCTCCCCACATTTTGAAAATCTCTCAATGTAACGCGCAACAAGATTATGCGGTTTTTTTGACCAATACTTGTGCATTCCATAAATGCCAGTATAGGCCACAGGGCGTTCGCCGCTATGACGATTGATATCCAAATCCACGTCATCTGTTGATGGGGAAGAATCCAAAAACGAAAGCTGCTGTGTACGAAAGCTCATCTCGATTCGACTCTTGTTAAAGTGCATCTACTTTAACTAAGATTTTTAGGGAAGATGTCAAGCAGGATTTTAATTAATTTCATTTGAACGTCGCAATCTCGTGCAGCGGCTTTTTGGTAATGTCCGGCACGACGGCATTTTCGGCGGGATAGCCGACGACGAGAATCAGAAAAGGCCGCTCGTATTCCGGCCGGCCGAGAATTTCGTTCAGAAAGCCCATGGGGTTCGGCGTGTGCGTCAATGAAACCAGGCCGGCATGATGAATGGCGGTGATCAACATGCCGGTGGCAATGCCAACCGACTCGATCACGTAATAATTTTTTACTTTGCGGCCGTCCGACAAGACGCCATAACTTTGTCCAAAAATAACGATGAGATACGGCGCAATTTCCAAATAAGGTTTATGTTCATCGGTGCCGAGCGGCGCCAACGCCTCGAGCCATTCCTGCGGGGCGCGGCCGTGATAAAACTCGCGCTCTTCTTTTTCCGCCGCTTCGCGAATTTCGCGCTTAATCGCCGGATCGCTTACCACCACAAAATGCCACGGCTGGATATTGGCGCCGCTCGGCGCGCTGCCTGCCGCCAGCAAACATTCGTCGATCACTTCCCGCGGCACAGGCCGATTGGAAAAATAACGCACCGTGCGCCGACGCTGCATTTCTTCGTGAAATGAAGCCGCGCGTTGTTTCATTTCATCAACAGGATATTCGTGGTACGTTGCCAGCGGAACAAATGTGGGGGTTATCATGTCGTTCTCTCTGATTGAAGCATTGAAAGAAGAAAAGAAAGATCGTGCGTTCTAAAAAATTCATCAGCGCTTTCTTAAATCTCGATCCAATGTTTACTTTTGATTTTTGTCAAAAAACAAAAGAAAATCTGTCGCGGCCGGTTCAGCGCCGAGCTGGCGCAGCATCGTCGTCACCTGGCCGCGATGATAGGTGGAATGATTCACCAGATGCTGCAACATTTGCCACAGCGAGTATGTCCAGGTTTCGCCTTTGAAGTTGACATAAGTGATCATCGTCGCCAGCGATTCGTCGGTGAGGTTATGGATGAATTCCATCTGCTCGGCCTCGATTTCCGCCCACTTTGTTCGCAACGCCTCGACGTTGGGAAATTCAGCGGGATCGTTAAAACTTTTTGGCGAGGTTCCCTTCCAGCGCCGAAGCCAAACCCACTCGACGCCCATGATATGCGCGAGCGTATTGCGCACCGAGCCAAAACTATTGGACAAATCTTTCGTGAATTGTTCGGCGTTTAGCTTAGAAACGGCGTCGAGCGCGCGGCTATTCGCCCAACGATTATAATCATAGAGGATTGAGAAATTTTTTGCGTTCATCGTATTCTCCTCAAATAAATTACCAACGGATAAGAAACTGCCAATGGATTTTATAATTTGCGAATATTGTTCAATCCTTGTTTGATTCTCTGCACGCCGGCGCGAATCGTCTCAAAATCCGTCGCGAAGGAAAGCCGCAAGTATCCTTCCGCTTCTTTTCCGAACGCCGCGCCAGGGATGGTGATGACTTTGTATTGCAACAAGCGCTCGGCCACTTCGAATGATTTGCCGAATGGCGAAACCTCGAGCATGAGATAAAAAGCGCCGTCGGGCGCAATTCGGTTTAACTTGAATTCGGCAAGCTGTGAATCAATCTGTTCAATAAGGAAATCACGGCGAGCGCGCAACTCGGCGCGAAAATTTTCTGGCGCGGCGCGGCCGGCATCGGTGAAGGCGGCAAGCGCGGCGCGCTGCGAAACGGCCGAGGCACAAGTCGTCGCGTACTGATGCAACACGATGAGATGGCGAATGATTTCCGGATCGCCATAAATCCAGCCGAGACGCCAGCCGGTCATCGCGTGTGATTTCGACAGGCCGGAGATAATAATCGTGCGTGGATAAAAATCTGCAATTGAAGCGGGACGTTCATCAAAATAGAGCTCGCGATAGATTTCATCCGCAATCACGACAACCTCCGAATTCAACAACGCGTTGGCGATGATTTGCAGATCACCGGGCTTGAGAACGCGGCCGGTGGGATTGGAGGGACTGGTGATGATCACCGCGCGCGTATTCGCGTTGACCTGGCGTTGAAAATCTTGTGGATCAAACTCAAAATTCTTTGGCGCCGGAAGCTGATAGAAAACCGGTTTGCCGCCCGCCATTCGCACCAGAGTGGGGTAGGCCAAAAATCCTGGATCGGGCAAAAGCACTTCATCGCCGGGATTGATGAGCGCCATCAATGCAACGAACAAGGCTTCCTGCGAGCCATTGGTGACGCAGACATTTTCGTATTTCGTTTCGTCGCCGTAATAGCCGGCAATCGCGCGCCGCAGCTCAAGCAGCCCCGCATTGGGCGTGTAGCGGATTTTTTCTTTCCGGATGAATTGAATGGCCTCTTCACGAATAACGGTTGGCGTCGGAAAATCCGGCTCGCCCAATCCGAGATTGATCGCATCGCCGGGGGCGCGATCATAAATTTGACGAATGACGGATTTTTCAATTCCGGCTAATCGTGCGGCGGGCGCAAAGGTCATCGCAGCAATTCCTCGAGCTGAGTGGCGAGATCGGTTTTCTCATCACGGTATTTAATAATGATCGGCGCATAAATCGAAAGTCCCAGTTCGCGGCCTCGGCCTTGCGTGATAGGTCGCGTGCCAGGAATGACGACTGCATTGGCGGGAATTTCAAGAGGGCGTTCAGCGGTTTTGCGATAAATTTCATCTTTGGCCAAATCATAAACCGGCGTTGAGCCAGTGAGAATCACGCCGGCGCCGATGACGGCGCTTTGCCGCACCAGCGTTCCTTCATAGATGCCGCAATTGCCGCCGACCAGCACGTCGTCTTCAATAATGACCGGCAACGAGCCAATCGGTTCGAGCACGCCGCCAATTTGTACTGCGGCGCTGAGATGCACGCGTTTGCCGACCTGCGCGCACGAGCCCACGAGCACATGCGAGTCGATCATAGTGCCATTATCAATATACGCGCCAACGTTGACGTACATCGGCGGCATGCACGTCACGCCGCGGCCGAGATAGCAACCGTCGCGAATCGCCGAGCCGCCCGGAACGATACGCACGCCGTCGTTGATGGAAATCGTTTTTAACGGAAACGTGTTTTTATCATAATAAATGAAACGCGCATCGATGGACATATCCTGCAGCGCGCCGATGCGAAAGCCGAGCAGAATGCCTTTTTTTATCCACGAATTGACGCGCCATTCGTCGCCGACTTTTTCTGCCGCGCGCAAACGACCGGCATTTAATTCGGCTTTCAAAGCATTGAACGCGGCAAAATATTCGTCGCCGTATTTCTCCTGGGGCGAATGGGCGAAGAGGTTTTCGATTTGTTGCGGGAGATTCATGGTCGATTACACAGGTAATTTTTTATGAAAAATAAACTGCAAACAGCTTCACCGCTACGCTAAAACGATGGCTCTTGGGAAATTTTCCAGTATGCGGTAACAACCACTTGCAAAAGTCATAACCGCGTTTGATGGTGAGCATTTCGGTCTGTGCCATTTTCAAGCCTCCTCTAGTTTTTCAAAAAAATTTTCGAGGCATCCCGCCTTTGGCGGGATGCCTTTCAGAGTTTCAGATGGACAGAGTTACAGAGTATCAAAAAAGGACTGGGCACGCACCACGCGAAAACCCACAAAGTTGATCCTGAGCTGTGGGATGACCCTGATGCGGATCGCGCACGGCAGAATATCCGAGTCGTAGATCCACGAGCCGCCGCGCAAGGCGCGGGCGTCCTTATCTTTATCATACCAGTTTTCCTGCCATTCCCACACATTGCCAGCCATGTCCATCAAACCTTCGGGTGTGGCGCCTTCGGGATAACGGCCAACCGGTGTGGTTTGTCCGACATTTCCGCCATAGTTGGCGAGTTTCTCATTCGGCTCGCCTTTTTCAGCAGGCCAGGGATACTTGCGAGGCGGGCCATCTTCTTTTCGTCCTGCTGCGGCGCGCTCCCATTCCACTTCTTGCGGCAGACGAAAAATGCCGGCGAGCTTTTGTGCCGGTGTGTCCAGCAAAACAAGATCATGATTTGCCGTTTCCAAAACGGAGAGCCAAAAACAATAAGCGCGGCTGGCATACCAGCTCACACCGACCACCGGCTGATCATCACTATTGAATTTACGATTTTCATCATATTCTGATTTTAACTTGTCTGGCCAAGCTTCGACAGGCTGTCCGAGATAGTCAGCGTAGGCTTTATCGTTCGCGACAAATTCTAAGAGCTTTTCGGCAAATATCTTGGGGGAAACAAATTTGCCAATCTCCGTTTCTTCATCACGCAGGTAGCGGATGAACCGGCGGTATTGTTTGTTGGTCACCGGATATTTGGCAAAATAAATATCCGGCACTTTTTCTATTTGCTTGGTGGCCGAATACTGAATGGTGCCGCCGCGGATCAAAATGTATTCGGCATTGTATTCCAGCGGATTTCGGAAAGACGGCGGCAATTGCTGAAATACCGCCGGCCCCGCGGCTCGCATCGCCGGTTTGATCGATGGCTTTTCCAATTGCGCCGCAATCTCGGCGGCATAGTCACGAATGCCGTCACTGCCCACGCCTTCGGTGACAAAAGATTGCAGGATAGCTTTTATCCGTTCACCGCCGATGATTTTTAAGCAATCCAAAGCATAGCGCCGCTGCGCGTCATTTTTAGCCGGGTCGTGCAGACAGGCCTCGAACGCCTCGGTCTGCCTTCCCGAGGCCTCGCGCACCAGCGCTTGCAGAAGGTTTTGCTGTTCCTGGCTGAGCTCGTGACTTTTGGGAGAATCGAAAAACGCCTTCATAAAAGTGGTGAAAGCTTTGCCATCGGCCTTGCTCATGAAATAGAAGAGCGGCTCGGCCCAGGTAGCGTCGCCAAAAGTTTTTACCAAGAGCGCCAGACGATTCTTCTCCTGATAATCGGCCGCGAGCTGCAAGCCGGCAAAATATTCACGGAAAGATTTGTGACGGAAAATGTATTGGTTTTTGCCATAATCGGCAATAAGACCGGCGCGATCGCGCAGATTTTCGCACAATTTCTCCGGCTTTACCGTGTGGTCGATCGGCTCCAGAATGGGCTTGATGTAATCGTGTAGTCGGTCTTTGGGAACTTCCTCCACGCCGATTTCTTCCTGCATCCACAGCGCTGCCGGGCCGAGCACGCGCCGGGCTTTTTCCGCCTTGAGCACCGGCGTGAGACCGCGCTGATCGTCGCGATATTCGAGCAGATAATCCAGCGCGACATCATAGAGCTTAGCGCGGCTTTCCGGCTTGGCTTGATAGAGTTTCCAAATCAAGGCCAGCAGTTGCAGCAGCATGGGAATGCCGGCGAGCTCGCGCAGGCTGCGATTTTCGGGTTGCTCGAGATACGCGATCACTTCTTCCGCGGTGTTTTGCGCTTCCCGGCGCCGGCGGTTTTCCCAGGCCTCTCGTGTTTCGTGTTCCTTCGGCTGGCTGCTCTTCAAGTAGGCCGCCGGAAACCATTTGCGCAGGAATTCGCATTTTTGATCATGTGAAAAATCACATACCTCGGCGCGAAGAAGAGAAGCGGGCAGCGGGAGATTGTCATCACTGCGAAGCGCGGTGCCGCGGCTGGTGATCACGAAGCGCGCGCGGTGCAGTCCGGCGGATTTGTGGCCAATCCAGGCGCATACTTTTTTCCGGTTCTCAAGTATATTGACCTCGTCCAGGCCGTCGAGCAAAACCAATGTATCACGATTTTGCAACCAGCCGTCGAATTCTTCGGAGCGAATATGCGAATCATATTTGCCGGCCCATTGCCAGAGATTTTCACCGAAACTTTTTGTGGGATCAACCTCGCGCAGCGGCAAATACAGGGGAAGAATCGGCCGGGAAAAGCCCAGGCGAAGATGGCCTTCCGGCTGCAGACCGCACATGGCAAAAAAGCTCAACAATGTGGTTTTACCGGAGCCGGGATCGCCGACGATCAGCAGCGCCTTGTAACGGTTCTCTTTGAAGGCGCGGGCGATGACCTTATCGGGAGACAAGCCCTCATGATTCTTTGCCATACGGTCGGGCGCGCCCCAGCGTGGATTGCCTTCCATGCGATCGTGCTCGACGAGATTGAGGTTAACAAAGGTATCGCTGAGATCGACAGCCATTGATCCGGCGCCTGGCGCCGCAAGTTGAATTTGGCAAACTTCATCCTTTAGAATTTGCCGGTAACGTTCTTCGGCGGTTTGGGCTTGTTTCGTCCTCTTCTGTTCTTCCCATTTTTCATCGAACTGGCGACTGGCGGAAAGCAAGGCGAGCTGTTCTTCCAGTTTGCGTTGGCGATCTTCGAGATCAGTTCTTTTCTTCCATTCCTCCTCAACGCGCAATTCGGCGAGCCGGCTTTTGCGCGCGAAATATCCAACGAAAATTAGACTGGCAAGAGTAATTAAAGCCGAGATCGGATCGATCTCAATAGAAAACCATTCCTTCCATGCAGGTCGCGCCGCGCCGGCCTTTGTGCCGTCGATTTTTGTCGTCTCTTCAACTGGCGGCGAGTTTGGCGTGGTCATCGCTGCCGAATCAGATAAGGAAATCGGTGCCGGCGGCAGCGCGGGCTTTGAGCTATCCTGAGCCGTAACGGCTAAAATTCCCCAAAAGCTGATGAATAAGAAAAGACGGGCCATTTCTTCTGCTTTTGTTAGCGTTTGACCAGTGCCAATTCTACCATCACATTTTGCAGCTTGCGTTTGTTGTCTTCACTCATCGGCACCAGCGGCAGCCGGTAAGATTCTTCAATCAATCCCATCATCGCGAGGCCGGCCTTCACCGGAATAGGATTGGTCTCGATGAAGTTGAGCTTCATGAGCGAATAAAGCTTGCGCTGTAAAGTTCGCGCTTCTTCCAGTTTGCCTTCGAGACAAAGCCGCGTCAACTCGGCCATCATTTTGGGGGTTTGATTTGATAAAACTGAAATCACTCCAACACCGCCGAGCGCGATGATCGGCAGCGCGAGCGCATCATCACCGGAGAGTAATTTGAAATCCGGCGGAATTTTCATTGCCAATTCGGTGATTTGATTGATGTCGCCGCAAGCTTCTTTGATGCCGATAATATTATCAATAGCGCTGAGTTTTACAACCGTATCAGGCAGCAGGTTCGTTGAAGTGCGGCCCGGCACGTTATAAACAATGATGGGAAGTTTTACCGCTTCAGCTAACACGCGATAATGCTCAACGAGTCCCGCTTGAGTCGGTTTGTTGTAATAAGGCGTGACCGAGAGCAAGCCATCCACGCCGAGACTCTCAATGCGTCTGGCCATTTCAATCACGTGTGCGGTGTTATTGCCGCCGGCGCCGGCGATGACCGGCACGCGACTATTGGCGCGCTGCACAACGATTTCCACGACGCGCAGATGCTCGTCCATCGTCAAAGTCGCGCTCTCACCGGTTGTGCCACACGGCACGAGAAAGTTTATGCCTTCGCTGATTTGAAAATCCACCAATCGCTGCAGCGCTTCTTCGTCGAGTTGCCCATTGGCTTTGAAAGGCGTCACCAGCGCCGTGCCGCAGCCGTGAAGATTTTTTAAGTTTGTCATTTTAACTCTCTCAATGATTTACTGTAGTATTTTGACACTTAGTAGCGAACGCTGAACCGCTGACTATATAATAGCCTGGCTGGCTGGTGTTCTGCCATCAAGCCCAGTGCGTGCAGAGAAAGGTTTGATCTTAATTTTCTTAGCTTTCTGGCTAATCTGAGCAAGATCGTATCGGCTTTGAAGCTCCAACCAACTCTCGGGGCTGCGGCCAAAGGCTTTCGATAAACGGACAGCCATTTCCAGAGAGATTCCGGCATGTCCGTTAAGAAGTTGCGATAAGGTTTTTCTGGTGACGCCTAACCCCTGTGCCGCTTGCGTCACGGTTAGCCCTAATGGCGCAATGCAAAGGTCGTAGATAATTTCGCCAGGATGGGGCGGATTTTTCATTGCCATAAGTTTTATCCTTAGTGATAATCTATTAAATCAACATGACGTGCCTCGCCTTCGGCAAACTGGAAGATGACTCGCCAATTTCCGGAGACAGAAATCGCATAATAACCTTTCAAATTTCCTTTGAGCCTATGTAATTTCAAACCAGGGAGATTCATATCTTCTACTATCTTAGCGGTATCCAACAAAGCCAAGATTTGCCTTACCCGTTTCACAAGGGCCTGGGAAATTCCTTTTGTCTGGTTATCATAATAAAGCGCTTCCAATCCTTTATGCCTGAAACTGGCGATCATAATTTAATATAACCCGTTACGTGTCTAGTTACAAGTGAATTTTTAGTCAACATACAACCGGGCTGTTTTCCATTTTTCTATACTCCATTTTAAATGCCCTCATTCATCGCCGGGTACTCTTCCAAAATCTCGCGAAACTCATAAAAACCTTTCCGTCCGACAATCCATTTCGCGGCAAGCAGCGCGCCTTCGGCAAAGCCTTCGCGATTGCGCGCCGTGTGTTCGAGGCGAATGGTATCGACAGCGGAATCGAAGCTCACCGCGTGCGTTCCAGGAACGTATCCGGCGCGAACGCTCGTCACCGGAATAGGGCGTTCGTTATATGTTTTTGCAAGAATTTTTTGCAACACTAGCGCCGTGCCGGAAGGCGCATCCTTCTTGAATTTATGGTGAGATTCTTCCAAGAATGGATCGTAATTGTCGAATGACGAAAAAAGCTGCGCGGCGCGTTCAACGATCTGATAAAACAAGTTGACGCCGAGAGAGAAGTTCGAGCCGTAGACCAAACCGATATTGCCGCTCTCCACAATCTTTTTCGCCTCGTCCAGTTGGTTATGCCAACCGGTGGTGCCAATAACGATATGGCGCGAGAGCGCCGCGGCGGCGCGAATATTTTCGAGCACTGCTTGCGGCGCCGAAAAGTCGATGAGCGCATTCACTTCCGCCAGCGACTCACCTGTCGCTTCATCAGCGCGAAAAGGATGATTACGCGTGAAGTGCGTCACCGTTTCGATGTCATGCCGGCGCGCGATGTCTTCGATCAGCCGGCCCATTTTGCCGTAGCCGATGAGGGCGATTTTCATTTATCAAAACGTTTTATTCAAAAACCTGTGGATCTAATTCCCGTATCAAAACGTTTTATTCAAAAACCTGTGGATCTAATTCCCGAAAAAAAGCCTCGTGCAATCTCGCGATCACTTCCGGAACATTCGTTTCATCAACGACAAACGAAAAATTAATCGGCGACGCGCCTTGCGAAATCATGTGAATGGGCACGCCGTTGAGATGTTGAAACACGATGGTGGCGATGTCGCGCGCGCCGCGCAGATTTTCGCCGACGAGCGAGATCGTGGCTTTTTGCTTGGCAATGCAGACCTCGCCAAAATGGCTGAGATCATCCATCAACGATTCAAGATTCTCTGAGGCGCTCAATGCGACGGCGACGTTTGCTTCGGCAGTGGTCATGATATAAGGCGTGAGACGTTCGCGATCGAGAAGGTCAAACACTGATTTGAGAAAATCATAAGCGGAGAACAATCGATTTGAAAGAATATTAAGAATGCACAACGGCCGTTTGTAAGCAATCGATTTAATGAGATTGGCTCCGGTCATGGCGGAATTTGTAATCGCCGTGCCGGTGGCTTCGGGCTTTTTCGAATTATAAATGTGCATGGGAATCGTTTTTTGGCGCGCCGGTTGAATGGCGCTGGGATGCAAAACCTTCGCGCCGAAAAACGTCAGCTCGGCGGCTTCGGCAAACGAAACGGTTTTGACCGTGCGCGCGCCGGCAAAGATCGCCGGATCAGCGGTCATCAAGCCGGAAACGTCTTTCCAGATTTGAATGTCATTCACTTCCAATGCCGCGCCAATGAGTGCCGCCGTGTAATCCGAGCCTTCGAAGCCCAATGTCGTGGTGGTGCCTTCGCGCGTGGAGCCGATATAGCCTTGAATAATCGGCACGCGGCCTTCGCCGATAATTGGCCGAATATGCTCGTTGATTTTCTGATACGTGATCGCCTCAATCGGTTGCGCGCGAGT
>Ga0247727_10012348_pt1 | contig 14692 bp, 14 predicted proteins | sample WisWelCaveWW1625_FD_202498 | JGI IMG/M metagenome (GOLD analysis project Ga0247727, IMG submission 202498) | Biofilm microbial communities from Wishing Well Cave, Virginia, United States - WW16-25 | ecosystem: Environmental > Aquatic > Deep subsurface > Groundwater > Cave microbial mat | place... | reverse complement strand
TCGCCGTCGGCTTTGGCATTTCGCTGCCGGGGCACGTTTCGGTGCTGGGAGGCCTCGCCGACGCCGCGGTGGTCGGCTCGGCGCTGGTTGCGGAGATTGAGCGCGCGATTACGCCGGAAGCCGCCGCCATCGCCGTTGCAGAGAAGGTGCGCGCGCTCAAGCAGGCCGCGCGCAAAGGCATGAGCCGCCGTTTACCCTGAGGCGGCCGCAGGCAAACGAAGGGGGAATCTGGGATTCTCAAATGATGACCAAAGAAATCGTCAAGCTTCGGCAGCGCATTGACGCGCTGGACCGCAAGCTGGTCCGCCTGCTGGGCCGGCGCGCGCAGTGCTCGCTGGAAGTTGGCCGGGCGAAGCGCGCCGCCGGCCAGCGGCTGTTCAGCCACGCGCGCGAGCGGCAAATTGCCGAAAATGTGCGCCGCGCCAATCGCGGCCCGCTGCCGGACCGCATCCTCGTGGAGGTGTACGAAACGCTCTTGCGACTCACGCGCCGCGCCGTCCGCGAGGTGCTTCGCCGCGAAGAGCGCGCCGGCAACTCTCGCACGAAAAAATCGCGCGGGTAGTGTAACGTCAACGCCAATGGCTCCAGCCTTTCAACGCATCGCGATTCTGGGCACCGGTCTCATCGGCGGCTCCTTCGGCCTTGCGCTTCGTCGCGCGTTGCCGGAGACGCGCGTGGTTGGCTGGGACCGCCCCGAGGTGCTGGAGGCTGCAGCGTCACGCGGCGCGATCGAGCTGGGCGTGAACGATCTGCCGAAGGCGCTGGCTGGCGCGGATCTCGTTTACCTGGCGCTGCCCATCGGGGTCACACTTGAAGTGCTGCCGGAAGTTGCCCGCCATGCCCCGGCCGCTGCGCTGGTGACAGACGCGTGCAGCGTCAAGGGCCCGATCGAGCATGCGGCCCGTGAGCACTTCCGCGGCGCGGCGCGTTTTCTGGGCGGGCATCCGCTGGCAGGAAAGGAAACCAGCGGCATCGAGCACGCGGACGCGGAGTTATTTCACGGCGCGCGCTATGCGCTGATCGCGGCAAGAAGCGACCCTGACCGGCGGGTGGCTCAATTCGTAGAAATAATCGCCGCGCTGGGCGCCGAGCCTGTATGGCTGGACGCGGAAACGCACGACCGCGCCGTCGCGCTGATCTCTCACCTGCCGCAACTGGTGGCGGTGGCCCTCGCGAGCGCGCTGCGCGAGGCCACCGACGAATCCGGCCTGCCGCTCACGCTGGCTGGGCCGGGCGCGCGTGACACACTGCGGCTGGCCGGCAGCCCCTACGCGCTGTGGCGCGACATCTGCCTCGCCAACCGCGAGAACATTTCGGCTGCGCTGGACCGCCTCGCGCAGGCCCTGGATCATCTCGGCACGCATCTCGCCAGTCGCGAGTTGGAAAGCGAATTCACCGCCGCCAACGAAGTCTACAAAATCCTGCGCCAGTTGAAGTAAACTCATCGCGGAGAAATTTGTGGACAAACGAATTTCGTGCGCCGACGCCGCCATCGCCAACCTGCGCGACGGCATGACCGTGCTGATGGGCGGCTTCGGCCTGTGCGGCATCCCGGAAAACCTGATTGCCGCGGTGCGCCGCAAGGGCACGAAAGACCTCACGGTGGTTTCCAACAACGCCGGCGTGGACGACTTCGGCATCGGCCTGCTGCTGCAAACCAAGCAAGTGAAGAAGATGATCGCCACCTATGTGGGCGAGAACAAGTTGTTCGAGCGTATGGTGCTGAGCGGCGAGCTGGAAGTGGAGCTGAACCCGCAGGGCACGCTGGCCGAGCGGCTGCGCGCAGCGGGCGCGGGCATTCCGGCGTTTTACACGCCCACCGGCTACGGCACGATGATCGCCGAGAAAAAAGAGACGCGCGAGTTCGACGGGAGACACTGCGTGCTGGAGCGGGCGCTGCGCGGCGACTTCGCGTTTATCAAGGCGTGGAAGGGCGACCGCTGGGGCAACCTGATTTACCGGCGCACGTCGCGCAATTTCAATCCGCCCATGGCCACCGCCGCGGACTCCGTGATTGCCGAAGTCGAGCATCTGGTGGACGTCGGCCAGCTCGATCCCGACCAGATTCACACGCCCGGTATTTTTGTGGACGCCATCTTTCAAGGCAGGTATGAGAAGCGCATCGAGCGCCGCACGGTGCGCAAAAGAAGTTAGCCACAGAGGCACAGAGGACACAGAGATGGTTCCTCGCCGAGCCGTTTTGGGTGTCATCCCAAGTCCGCAGCAGCGGACGAGGGATCTGCTTGCCAGGAAAAGCAGATTCCTCGCCGCGGTAAATCGCGCGCCTGGGAATGACAACCAGCAGAAGACGTGAGAGGGTAAAGCCCATGGCCACCGCGGAAGTGGACAAGCGCATCATCATCGTCAAGCGCATCGCGCAGGAGATGCGCGACGGCTTCTACGTCAACCTGGGCATCGGCCTGCCCACTATGGTGCCCAACTACATCGCTGCGGGCGTCGAAGTGGTGCTGCAATCGGAGAACGGCATGCTCGGCGTGGGGCCGTATCCCTTCGAGGGCGAAGAGGACCCGGACCTGATCAACGCGGGCAAGGAGACGGTGACCGAGATTCCCGGCACTTGCTATTTTTCGAGCGTGGATTCTTTCGGGATGATCCGCGGCGGGCACGTGGACTTGACGGTGCTCGGCGCGCTGGAAGTGGATGAGAAAGGCAATCTCGCCAACTGGGCCATTCCTGGCAAGATGCTCAAGGGCATGGGCGGCGCGATGGACCTGGTAGCGGGCGCCAAGCGCGTAATTATCGCTATGGAACACGCCACCAAAGACGGCCAGCCCAAGATTCGCACCCAGTGCTCGCTGCCGCTCACCGGCGTGGAAGTGGTGGACATGATCGTCACCGAGCTCGGGGTGATCGAAGTCACCCGTGATGGCCTGCTGCTCACCGAAGTCGCGCTCGGCGTGACGCCGGAAGAAGTGCAGAAGTTCACCGAGCCTAAGCTGCGCATCGCTCCGGCTCTGAAAACGATGAGCGCCTGATGCAACTGCATTCCATCGTTGTAGTCAGCCTGCACTCGCCGAAAGAGAAGCTATGGGGCGAGCTGGTGGAGATTTCTGCCGCGGGCGTGACCGTGCGCGGCATTGACCTCTCCGCGTTCGACGATTTCATCCGCCAGGTACGCGACCCGGAGGGCGACCACGTGGGCCTGCCCACGCTGTTTTTCCCTATGGCTCGCGTCGAGCGCATTGCGCTGGATGAGCCGCGCGGCGCCGTGCCTTCCCTGGAAGAACTTTTTGAGATGAAGGTCGGCCGTTCGCTGAAAGACTATTTGGCGCAGTTCACCTGACACCATGGCTACGCGCGTCTTCACGGTTCCCAACCAGATCACCTTCCTGCGGCTGGCGTTTTTGCCGTTTTTCCTGATTTTCGTTTACTACGACCGCTTCCAGTGGGCGCTGGGCATTCTGGTGGCGGCGGGCATCAGCGACCTGCTCGACGGGGTGCTGGCGCGCCGCCTCAATCAGAAAACCGCGCTCGGCGCTTACCTCGATCCCTTTGCCGACAAGCTGCTGCTTTCCTCGTCGTTCCTGATGCTGGCGGTGAAAGGCAAGCTGTACTGGTGGCTGACGATTCTGGTGCTCAGCCGCGACGTGCTCATCCTGGCCATCTCCGCGGTCATCCTGGTGACAGTGGGCTACCGCCCGCTGCCGCCTTCCATCTACGGCAAAATCACCACCGGCCTGCAAATTGTGCTGGTGTTCTTTGTGATTGCCACGTCCGCCCTGCCGCTGGCCTGGCTGGACACCATCGAATCCGGTCTGCTCTACCTGGTGGCCGCGTTCACTATTTTTTCCGGCATTCACTACAGCTTCGTGATTGCCCGCCGGCTCCACTTGGGCGAGCCTCCGTCTACTGACTAATTTAGGGCAGGAGGCGTATTCAACGGGAATTCGCGCTGGCGGCAGGCACCTCAATTCGCACCGGCGGAAAATCCTTCACGCGCAACAGAAATTGCCGCGCCGCCAGCGGCGCATCAAACGCGATGGTCACAGCGAGTGAGGAGTGCGCGCCATCGCGGTCCGGCTGCAAAGCCACCACCAGCGCCTGCGACTTCACCAGCAGCCGCTGGCCCAGCGTTTCCGTCACCAGTCCTTCCGGATATTGGTTGGCGCCGCTGGCGGCAGTTTCGCCCGGCAGCGCTTCCAGCCAGACGTCGCTGCCCGAGGTGCCGATGAGCAGCACACCGAACCGCTCCGTGGTCGGCTGCACAGCGCGCACCAGCAGCTCGACCTCGACGAAGCGGCCTCGCGGCGCCACTCCGCCGTAGCTTTCCGGCGCGCGCACGTCGGCCACGCGCAGTTCCCATGCGCCGGAGCGCACTGGCGCAAGCGCCGCCCGCGTGCGAGCGCCGCCCATACCTAATGCATGTTCATCGAGCCACGCCAGGATTTCTTCATACTGCGCGCGCACGTGGTTCGGCTCGATGAATCCATGGCCCTCGCGCGGGAAGCGCACAAAGCGCACCGTGCGCCCCAGCGCTCGCAGCGCGCGGTACATCTCCTGCGAATTCGAAATGGAGGTGTTGGTGTCTGCGTCTCCATGCAGGATCAGCACCGGCGTGTGGATGTCTGCGGCAAACTTGGCAGGCGAGCGGTCCAGATACAACAGCAAGTCTTCCCAGTAATACTTGCCGAGGTAATCTCTCTCCCAGCTCGAAAACTCCGAGTTCGAGTAGTCCGTAATGAAATTGAAGATGCCAAACAGGCTGGCCGCTGCGCGAAAGCGTTTACTGCGCGCGATCAGCCAGTTGGTCATATAGCCGCCGTAGCTTTCGCCCATCACGGCCAGCCGCTCCGGGTCGGCCCAGCCCTGTGCGATTATGAAGTCCACGCCGGCGAGAACGTCGTCCGCGTCTTTGCCGCCCAGATCGGCGCGGTTGGCGATGCCGAACTCGTGGCCGTAGGCCGAGGAGCCGCGAAAATTCGGTTGCAGCACCAGCCACCCGCGCGCGGCAAACACTTGCGCAAAGTGGCCGCTGGTCATGGTGTGCGAGCGGTGGTTGTGCGGCCCGCCATGCACGTCGAGCAAAAGCGGGTATTTTTTCGCCGCATCCCAGCCTACGGGCTTGGTGACGATGCCCTCGATCTCCAGCCCATCTTTCGATTTCCAGCGCACTACTTCCTGCGCGCCCAGCGCGAATTGCTTGAGCTGCGGATTCAAATCGGCGAGTTTCTGCGGCTCCACCATCGCCGACGCCGGGCGCAGCACAACCAGCTCGGGCAGGGCGTTGGGCCCTTCGGTGAAGGCGACGCAGGTCGCGCTGTCGAAGGACCAGTCTGCGTCGCTCAAGTACCACTTCTCCGGGCTGGCGGCGGTAACCGCACCGGTCGCTGCGTCGAGTGCGAACAGCCGCCTCTCCGTGCGCACCGCCGCCGCAAAGTAAAGCGAATTGCCTTTGGGCCAGTGCAGCCGCTCGATTGCGCCGGTGAAGTTCTGCGTCAGGCGTTGCGGCTCTATTGGTTCTGCTGCAGCCACGGGCAGCGGGACCACGAAGACTTCTTCTTGCGAGTAAGGGATGGCCGGATCCTGCGGCGCGAGAAACGCCACTCGCGCCGAATCCGGCGACCACGCCGGCGAACGCTCTGGCCCGGGCCGCGTGGTTAGCGGACGCGCCCGCCGCGCCGCCACGTCGAGCAGCATCAGGTTGTACTTTGCGCCGTCGTCGGGGTCGCCCGTGCTATTGGTGCGGAATACAAGCCACCGGCCATCGGGCGACGCGGCAAATTCATCCACGCCCGGGTCGCCCGCGGAGATTCGCTCGCTGCGTTGATCTTCCACCGTCACGCGCCAGATTTCGCGGCGGGGCCTTTCCTCGTCCACCACCACCTGGTCTATCTTGCGTTCCTGCCGCCGCTCGTACAGCACCCGCGCGGGCTCAGCCGGCGGCGCCTCCGCCACGTAGTAAATCGAGCGGCCATCGGGCGCCCACGCGTAATGCAGCACGCCTGCGGCGGTTTCCGTCAGCGGAAATGCTTCGCCGCCATCGTTGGCCAGGATCCACACCTGCGCTTTTTCTTTTTCCGGGTGGGGGCCGCGCGCGGCGAGGAACGAAATCCAGCGCCCGTCCGGTGACCAGCGCGGCTGGCCCACGCGGCCATCGCTGTGGGTCAGCCGCCGCGTTTGCTTGCTGGTGGTGTCCACCAGCCAGAGTTGCGACACCACTTGCGACTTCTCGAAATTGTTTTCGTCTACCAGGAACAGCGCGCGGCGCCCATCCGGCGACACCGCCGGACTCGACCCCATCCGCCAGCGCAACACATCGTCGAGCGTGAGCCGCTTGCCGGACGGCGCGGGTGGCGCGCTCACCTGCTGCGCGGTGGCAGCCATTGCCGACAGCAGCAAGGCCAAACTGAAAACGTACAGCCTCATCCGCGCCAGGTGAATCGGCGTCCGGTGCCTCGCAGTTTGCGACCTTCCGGCGTCAGTGTTTCGCATCAGCACTAGTTTCCCTCAAGAATTCGCCGCGTAATCACGGCGCCGAACGCGGCGACCACGATTACCCCGGCCAACCAACCCAACAGGTAAGCGCGCTTGCGCTCCGGCCCGGAGGCAGGCTCGCGATCGGCAAAGAGCAGTCCCAGCAAGTAGCCGCTGGCCAGCCCGCCCAGGTGCGCGGCATGATCGGCGCGAAAGAAAATCCCCAGCACGAAAATGTATACCACCCATTGCATGATGCGGCTGCGGATCATCCGCGCATAGGCCCCACCCCGCCGCTGGGTCATGGCGATGATCAGTCCCATCAACCCCATCAGCGAGCCGGACGCGCCGATGCTGAAGCCCTGCCCGCCGTAAGCAAACAGCATCCAGCTCATGCTGACCCAGAAGCTGGCGATGCCCGTCATCACGTAGAGAAACAAATAGCGCGGCGAGCCATACAATTCTTCCACCATGCGCCCGATATCGGCCAGCACCCAGCAGTTGAACAGGATGTGCAGCAAGCCGCCGTGCAGAAAAATCGGCATCACCAGCCGCCACCATTCGCTCTTCAGAATGATCAGCGGCGGGTACATCGCGCCCAGCCGCAGCAGGATGCGGCCGTCCACGTCGCCCATCCATGAAAAGTTGCCCGATTCCACCGAAGCCACCACCGTGACCGTAAACAGCATGAGGTTCACAATCATCAAACCATAAGTGACGGGGAACTCCGCAGGCAGCAGGCCGGAAAGCGACCGGCTGGCCGCGGCCAGCGAGTAGGTCATGCTGGCGCCGCACTCGTGGCACTTGGTGGCGGTCGAACCTACCAGGGCGCGGCAGGCCGGGCAGAGCCGTGGGCGCTGGTCCTTGGGCGCGGGCTGGAACATGGCGGAAATCCGCTCGCGCATCCGGTCCAGCTGCCAGCGCATTTGCGGGGAGAGTGGCATGTTGTACGCATCCCGCTTGCGCTCCTGTTGTGGGGCGCCAAGCGGGCTACCTATAATACAGAAAAACGGCGCGTGTTTTTGGCGATGGAGATTCGATGGGGCCTTTTGAAAATTTCGGGCAGGTGATGGACCAGGAGTTGGAGAAGCTCCGCCGCTTCTTCCAGACGGAAGTGAAGCCAACCACGCTGCGCAGCGCCGCGGAAACGCTGCGTTCGGCTTCCAGCCGGCTGGCGCGCCTGGCCGATGAGCTGGAAGAACGACTGAAACAGCGCAACGCGGACCCCAAACCATGAAGTCTCGCCATGCAAATCCGGCTGCGAAGTTCCTGCTGCGTCGCCCGCTGGCGCTGGCGGCGGTGACCCTGGCGATGTTTGCGTCGGCCTGCGCGCGGCGGCCGGTGATTGCCAAGCGCCCGCCTTCCACCACAACTTCGCGCGGCCCGAATGCAACAGGGCCCACCTCGCCCTCGCGACCCGCTCCTCACCCCGCGAGGCCGCTTCCCGAGGGCGTGTACGAGCAAGGGCTCGCGTCGTGGTACGGCATCCCCTATCACGGGCGGCGCGCGGCCAACGGCGAAATCTACGACATGCACAAGATGACCGCGGCGCACCGCACGCTGCCGTTTGACACCATCGTGCGCGTCACCAACGCGAAGAACGGCAAGAAGACCGAGGTGCGCATCAACGACCGCGGGCCATTTGTGGATGGCCGCGTGATTGATTTATCGTTTGCCGCGGCACAAGAGATTGATGCGGTGGCCGCCGGCGTGGTGCCGGTACGCCTCGAATTGCTGGAGGGGCCGCATGCGCTTTCCAACACGTTCACTGTGCAGGTCGGCGCGTTTTCGCAGCGCGAGAACGCCATGCGTTACATCCGCGCGCTCGAGGAACGCTATCAGCCGGTGACCCTGCATCCGGAAGAAACGCCGAAGGGAAGGCTCTACCACGTCCGCGTCGGCCGCGTTGGCAGCGAGACGGAAGCGCGCCGCCTGGCCGACCGCTTGCGCAGGGAAGAGCAAATCACGCCTTTCATCATCCGCCTCGACCAGTAGAACTTCGTACTGGGCAGCTTGCCGGGTCATTCCGTGAATGCGAGCACTGTTCGATAGGGGTCAATCGCCAGCTTGCGCGGTGCGGCGGCGGCGGTGAAGCGAAACTTGGTTTCCTCGCCGGAGGCGACCACCGAACCCAGCAGCGTCAGGCGGCCACGCGCCGTCTCCGCGTAAATGGGCACCCGGGCGATGAAGAGGTTACTGACGTCCTTCTGCTTCAGCGTGCCGCTGACCACAAAACCCTGGCCCTGCGGCGCTGCCTTGTACGAAATCGAGTAACGCGGAATCTCTGTGCCGTACACCCACTGGTCAAAGAACCAGTCCATCGAGTGGCCGCCTTCAAGGTCCATCTCTTTGGTCATCAGCTTTTCCACTTCGCGCTGGACATCCGCCGTAGAAAGCCCTCGGTAACGATAGTCCTCCGCCAGCGTGCGCAGCAGTCGCGCAAAACGCGCATCCGGTTCCGCCGCTTTTCCATCGCGCAGCATCATGCGCAGCATATGAATCACCCACGTGCCTTTGCCGTAGATGATGCTGCCGTAGGCCCTGGCAGATTTCGACGAGAGCAGCCGCCGCCCTAGCACCAGCGGCCCGGCTTCGCTCGCCGGGCCATCGCCGCCTTCTTTGGCTTGCAGCCGGTCGCGGTACACCCCGAGCCACTGCTTCATCACCTGGCCGCCGGGCTTGCGGCTATCGGCAAACATCAATGCGAGGTAGTTCGCCAGGCCTTCGCTAATCCACTGGTCGCGGTAGCTTGGCCAGCCCACCAAGTTGCCCCACCACTGGTGCGCGACTTCGTGCGGCGGCACCAGGTCAAGAAACTGCTCCTGGGTGCGCGCACTCGCACCCATTTGCGATTGTGTGCGGGGCGAAAGGAACGATAGCGTCGAAAGGTAAAGTAGTCCGGGCCAGCCCTGCCCGAACGAGCCGGGGATTTGCGCCACGGCCAGCCGCTGGAAGGGAAAGGGCACGCTGAAGGACTCATTAAAGCGAATGGCCTCGACCACTTCCTTGCCCAACTCCTCCAACTGCGCCGCCGGGCTGGGCGGCGCCAGATCCGGCAGGACCGGCACAATGATCCGCCGACGCCCTCCCAGCACGGTGGTTTGCGCGGAAGCAGGCGAGTTTCGGCGCAGTTGCTCTACCATCGCTGCTTCCAGCCGCCGGTTGGCGTACACCTCCACCGTGAAGCGGTCCGTTTGCACGCTGTGGCTTTCGTAGTTGCCCAGATTAAAACCCGCCGTGGTAACCGGCGCGTCGGAGACCCATCGCCCCGTCTTCCATTCACCCTCTGCGCTCTCCCCGATTTTTTTTCCATTGGCAACCAGCTCGAGGTGGCGCGGCCAGCGGAACAACAAGTCATAGATGGCAAAGCGATCGAAGCCGCCCAGGTTGGGGTACCAGGTGCCGCGCGCACCCACAAAATAAGCCCCGTTGCCCGCGTCGCTGATCACTCGGCCTTGGTAGCGGAAGCGCAGCTTGAACGTGGAGCCTGCTGCGGGAGCCTCCGCCAGCACCACCAGCAGGGAATCGTTGCCGCGCGATGCCACCTCATGGCGGCTGAGGTCCTCATTCTGGAAGAACACCAGCGCGCGGCCTTGCTCATCCGCGACGGATTCGACGGCGAGCTGCCGCGAGAGCTCCAGCGCCAGCATGCGTTCGCCGCCGCGCATTGCCTTCACTTCGGCCACCGTCGTACCTTCCAAGGCCAGATCGGGGCGAATCGTTGTTTCCACCGTAAACGACAGGGGGTCGAACGAAGGCTTGGACGGTTCGCGGTCCGGCACCGCAAACGCTGTCCACAGATCGTAGTATTCGACTCCTTCCACCCAGCGGGGCTGGCCGATGCCCACTGGCTCCTCGCGCCGGTAATCCACCAGCACATCCAGCGGGCCGTGCGCTTCCGTTTGCACCCCCGCGTAGAAATAGGGCAGTGAATTGTCCGCAAGCCAGTCGGTAAGCACGCGCAGGCTATGCCAGGGGTTTAACAGGGTTAAGGTCGCATCCCACTCCTGGCCGAAGGCGGGATCATTCACGGGAGGCCTGTCGCCGGCGTTGATCTGCTCCTGCAATTCGCGAGCAGTGTCGTCGGTGAACCGCAGGTAAACGCGGCTGAAGGGGATGTCCAGCACCGGCGTTTCTACAAAACGCGCCAGCGAGCGCCGCTCAATGGGGTCGCGCGGTACCGCAATCACCCGGCCCTGCCCGGTAAACACCGCCCCGGTGATCTTTCCCTCCCGCGGCTGCAGGAAGGCCAGCTTGCCTTCGCTGAGGAACACCCGCACCACGTCGCGCCGCAGCACCAATTCGCGGACGTAGTAGGTGCGGCCGGCGTCCGCTCGCACGCCGTTCAGCGACTGGTACATCTCGCGCGGGCCGGCTTGCGTCTGGCTCCGCGCCGGAGTCCAGCAAAACACGCAGGCGACCAAAGTGAGAAGGACACGCATCACAATTTTTCAATGTAGCAGACTTGGCACATTGGACGCGAACCAGCGGCGCGGGGTTGGATGCGTTTGATAGAATCGAAAATCCCATGTCGCGCCTGACCGCCATTGTGTTGCTGCTGCTCTTGCTCGCCCCGGCTGCCGCCGCCGGCGACACGATCGTGCTCAAGAGCGGCCGCCGCATTACCGCCACCAACGTGGTCGAGGATGGCGACCGCGTCTACTACGACACTCCCGCCGGGCGGCTCAGCCTGCGACGCGACCTGGTCGAAAAAATCGAGCGCGGCGCCTCCGCTCCCGCGTGGACCCCGGGCAGCTCCAAAGATGACGTCTCCGTGGACCCGCCGCAGCTTGACCCCGCCGCAGGCTACGACGACATCGTTGCGGCCACGATTCGCAACGGCTCCATTGACCGCGCTTACCTTGCCAAACTCGAACAGGAAGCCGCCTCCGGCGGCGCCATGGCGGGCCGCCGGGTGGCCGTAGCCCATCACGCCGCCGCCCAGCTTGAACTGCGCAAAGGCAGCCCCGACTTGGCCATCAACCACTACCGCCGCGCACTCACTTATGCGCCCGAGCATACAGGCATCCTGCTTAACGTTGCGTATCTGCACCTGCAGCGCAGCGAATTCACCCCGGCGCTCGAATACCTGGAGCGCGCTCGCCGCGGCGAGCCGCAAAATGCGGACGTGGCCAAGCTGTTGGGCTGGGCCTACCACGGACTGAACCGTATCGAGCAAGCTGTCCGCGAATGGAAACGCGCGCTGGCCCTGCGGCCCGACGCCGACGTCGAGCAGGCGCTGGCCAAAGCGATGCGCGACGAAGAGGCGGAAAGCGACTACCGCGAGGGCGAAACCCGCCACTTCAATCTTCGTTATCACGGCGACGCCACCCCGCAACTGGCCCGCGAAATCCTGCGCACGCTGGAATACCACTTCAGCGCCATCGAGGGCGAACTGCGCTATACGCCGGCCGAGCCGGTCGGCGTAATTCTCTACACCGAGCAGGTCTTCGCGGACATTACCCGCGCGCCCGGCTGGGTCGGCGCCATCAACGACGGGCGCATCCGCGTCCCGGTACAGGGGCTTACTTCCGTCACAAGCGACCTAAGCCAGACGCTCAAACACGAGCTGGCGCACAGCTTCATCCACCAGAAAACCAGCGGCCGCGCGCCGGTGTGGCTGCACGAAGGCGTGGCGCAATACCTGGAAGGCCAGCGCGCCGGACAACACGCGCAAATTCTGGTGGCTGCCCACGACCAGCAAGTATCGCTGCCGCTGCGCGCCATGGAGGGGTCGTTCCTGAACCTGCCGAACGAAGCTGCGGCATACGCCTACGCGTGGTCGCTCGGCGTAGTCGAATATGTTGTCGTCACCTACGGTATGGGCGATATCGAGCGCCTGCTCGACCGCATTCGCACCGAGCCGTCTATCGAATCCGCGGTTCGCTCTTCCCTGCGCCTGGATTACTCGCAGCTCGAAGCCGAAGCCGCTCGCTACCTCCGCCGCGCTTACTTGCAGTAAGTCCGTCTCTGTGACCTCGATGCTCCGCCGCGCCTCTTTGTCTTTCTGGTTGCGCAAGACACTGCGCGGGATTATCCACGATCTAAGGATTACCGTCGAAGAGTTTGCCAGCCTCTTGTGACCTACAGCGTGGCCAACAGGCTGGCGAGCAGCGCGGCGCGCTCGGGCAGGGAACGAACCACGATGAACTCGCCGGGCGAGTGCGCGCCATTGCCCACCGCGCCCAGCCCGTCCAGCGTGGGCACGCCGAGCGCGGCGGTGAAGTTGCCGTCTGAGCCGCCGCCGACCATCGTCTCGCCCAGTTCAATTCCCATCGCGCGCCCCAGCCGCTGCGCCTGGCGGAACAGCGCCACCGTCCCCGCGGTGCGCTCCATTGGCGGGCGGTCCATGCCGCCGGTCACTTCGAGCTTAGCCCCGCGCAGCACCGGCCGCAGCCTACGGAACTTCGCGGCCAGCTTACGCGCATCGCTGGCGCGCGCGCAGCGGATGTCCACTACCGCTCGCGCCTCCTCGGCAACCACGTTGGCCCGCGTGCCGCCCTGCACGATATCCACGTTCACCGTGGTGCCGCGCTGCGCGTCGTTGAACTCCATCACCCGCGCAATCTGTAGCGCCATTTCGTGCACCGCGTTCACGCCCGCTCCGGGATTCAAGCCCGCATGCGCCGCCTTGCCGGTGACGCGCAACAGGTAATCGCCTACGCCCTTGCGCGCCGTTTTCAGCCGGCCGCGCCGCCCAGCCGCCGGCTCCAGCACCAGCACCGCGTCGCTGCGCCGCGCTTCCCGCTCCAGGATGCGCCGCGACGACCGGCTGCCGATTTCTTCATCCGACGTCCACAGGAACACCACTCGCCTGCGCGGCGCCATCCCGCGCGCGCGCAGCGCATCCACCGCGCCCAGCGCGATCACCAACCCACCCTTCATGTCGAAGATGCCCGGCCCAAACGCGCGCCCGCCCGCGACGCGGAACGGCATTCGCTCGAGCGTGCCTTTCTCGTAGACCGTATCCATGTGCCCGACGACCAGAATCTGCCCAGTCCCTTTTCCGCTGCCTGGCCACGCGATGCGCAGATGATCTCCGCGCGCGCGCTGCGGCAGCAGTTTCACGCTGGCCTTGCCCACCCGTCGTGCCCACTCCGCCGCCAGCATCCGCGCGCAGCGGTCCACGCCCGGCTTGTCGTAGCTGGACGACTCGCACCGCACCAGTTGCCCCAGCAGCCGCACCAGGGCCTGTTCGCGATTGCGCGCCGCGGCAAACAACTCGCGAACGGGCGCTTCTTCCCGCTTACTCTGGGCTCGAGACATAGGGCGCAAATCGTAGCAACGCGGGCCGTAACTGGCAACCTGCTGGATGGACAATGGCCGTCGCGGCCCTTGGGGAATTCGCTTATAATTGGCAGGTTGCACTCCTCGCGTGAAAACACTCGATAGCCTTGTCGACCCGCGAGGCGGCGCGCACCCGCGCAGGGGGAGGAAATGCCGGTGGCTGAGGCGCAGACGGTGATCCTCGACAGCAACGCGATCCAGAAGATTCTGCCGCATCGTTATCCGTTCCTGCTGGTGGATGCCATCGTCGAGATGGAGCGGCAGAAGCGCATCGTGGGGATCAAGAACGTCACCAGCAACGAGCATTTTTTCCTGGGCCATTTCCCCGGCCGCCCGGTGATGCCCGGCGTGCTGATCGTGGAAGCGATGGCGCAGACCGGCGGCGTGCTGCTGCTCCAGGAAGTGCCGGACCGCGAGCACAAGCTGCTCTACTTTGTGGCCATTGACGACGCGCGCTTCCGCCGCCCCGTGGTGCCGGGCGACCAGCTCCGGCTGGAAGTGACCGTGGTTTCCTGCCGGAACGGTTTCGGCAAGCTGGCAGGGAAAGCCACCGTCAACGGCGAGCTGGCCGCGGAAGCCACGCTGATGTGCAAGATGGTGGACCGGGAATGAGCCAGATGGATCCCCGGGCGATCGTGTCGCCCACGGCGCGCCTCGGCCATGACGTCCGCATCGAGGCCTTCGCCGTAGTGGGCGATGAAGTCGAGTTGGGCGACGGCTGCATCGTGCACTCGCACGCCATGGTGCACGGCCCTTCGCGTTTCGGCCGCCGCAACCTGTTCCACTCGTTCAGCTCGGTAGGCGGCGACCCGCAGGACCTCACCTACAAGGGCGAGCGCGCCGAGCTAATCGCCGGTGATGAGAACATCTTCCGCGAGTACTGCACCATCAACCGCGGCACCGCCAAGGGCGGCGGCGCCACGCGTATCGGCCATCACAACCTGTTCATGGTCTACGCCCACGTCGGCCA
>Ga0247727_10012347_pt1 | contig 14692 bp, 15 predicted proteins | sample WisWelCaveWW1625_FD_202498 | JGI IMG/M metagenome (GOLD analysis project Ga0247727, IMG submission 202498) | Biofilm microbial communities from Wishing Well Cave, Virginia, United States - WW16-25 | ecosystem: Environmental > Aquatic > Deep subsurface > Groundwater > Cave microbial mat | place... | reverse complement strand
GCTCCGCAGCCGAAGGCTTCGCCGTACCGACATCCATCCCGCGGTACACCTGCACGGAATCCACCGATACGATCTCGAGCGGAAACTTTGCCGCAAGCTCCATCGCGAGCGTGGACTTGCCGCTCGCTGTGGGGCCGAGCAGCGCGAACGCCCTAGCGCCCACGCAGGAACAGCTTGTCCAGGTCCGCCATGGTGAGCTGGTACCAGGTCGGGCGGCCGTGATTGCAGCTGCCGGAGCGCTCGGTCTCCTCCATCTCGCGCAGCAGCGCGTTCATCTCGTGCACGGAAAGCAGGCGGTTGGCGCGCACCGCCGCATGACAGGCCATGGTGGCAAGCAGCTCGTTCTGCCGCGCGGCCAGCACCTGCGCCGCGCCGTACTCGCGCAACTCGGCGAGGAGGGACCTCGCCAGCGCAGCGACATCGCCTCCGGAGAGCAAGGCCGGCACTGCGCGCACCGCCAGTTCGTTCGGCCCGGCAACCGTCAGTTCCAGCCCTAGCTGCTCGAGCGCCGCGCGATTTTCTTCAGCGGTGGCGACCTCGAGCGCCTCGGCGCGGAATACCGCCGGCACCAGCAGGCTCTGGCGTTCGATCGCGCCGGCGTCGAGCTTGAGTTTCAGCTTCTCCATCAGGATGCGCTCGTGCGCGGCGTGCATGTCCACCAGCACCAGGCCCGCTTCGTTCTGCGACAGGATGTACACGCCGTGCAGCTGGGCGAGGGCGTAGCCGAGCGGCGGCGCTTTCTCCGACACCGGCAGCGGAGCGGCCGCCGGCCGGTAGTCCATCACAGGTTCCTGCATCGCCAGAGCTGCCTGGATCGCAGATCCCTGCGATGACACGGTGGCGTAGCTGACCGGGGCCTCGGCCGCGGAAGGCGACAGTGCGCGTTGCAGCGCGTGGAACACGAACTGATGCATGCCGCGCGCATCGCGGAAGCGCACCTCGGTCTTGGCCGGGTGCACGTTGACGTCCACGCCGCGCGGGTCGAGCTCGAGGAACAGCACGAAGGCCGGCTGGCGCTCGCCGTGCAGCATGTCGCGATAGGCCTCGCGCACCGCGTGCGCCAGCATCCGGTCGCGCACGAAGCGCCCGTTGACGTAGAAATACTGCGCGTCGGCGCGGTTGCGCGCCGCCTGCGGCGTGCCGGCGAAGCCGTGCAGGCGCAGGGGACCCGCTTGCGCGTCGAGCGGGACCGAAGCCGCCGCGAAATCCTCGCCGAGGAGAGCCGCGCTGCGCGCCGCCAGCGATTCCGGTTTGAGATGCGCCGACACCCGGCCGTTGTGCTTCAGCGTGAACGCGAGCTCGGGCCGCGCCAGCGCGATGCGCCGGAACACCTCGTCGCAATGGCCAAATTCGGTCGCCTCGGTGCGCAGGAACTTGCGCCGCGCCGGCGTGTTGAAGTAGAGGTCGGACACGGCGACCGTGGTGCCGGGCGCGCGCGCCGCTGGACGCGCTTCGCCGGGTGCGCCGCCTTCCGCCGCCAGCGACCATGCGCGTGACTCCTTGCGCGAGCGCGACACCAGTTCCACGCGCGCCACCGCCGCGATCGAGGCGAGCGCCTCGCCGCGAAAGCCCAACGTCGCCACGGATTCGAGGTCCCCGAGCGAACCGATCTTGCTGGTGGCGTGCCGCGCGAACGCAAGGCCGAGGTCCTCGCGTGCGATGCCATCGCCGTCGTCGTCCACCTGCACGCGTTTCGCGCCGCCTGCGGCGAGCGTCACCTGGATCTCGGCGGCGCCGGCGTCCAGGCTGTTCTCCAGCAGTTCCTTCAACACCGAGGCCGGCCGCTCGACCACTTCACCGGCCGCGATCTGGCTGATCAGCAGCTCCGGCAGGACGCGGATGGCGCTCATGCGAAGAGTATATAGAATCGGCGCATGGAGCTTTTCGCCGCGCTGTGGGATTTCGTGGTGCACGTGGACGCGCATCTCGCGGCCTTCGTCGCCGAGCATGGGGCCTGGGTGTACGCTCTGCTGTTCGCGATCGTGTTCTGCGAGACCGGCCTGGTGGTGACGCCGTTCCTGCCCGGCGACTCGCTCTTGTTCGTGGTCGGCGCACTCGCGGCGGCGGGCGGCATGGACATCGCGCTGGTGATGGCGCTGCTGGTGAGCGCCGCGCTGTGCGGCGACAACGTCAACTACTGGATCGGGCGCTGGGCCGGGCCCAGGGTGTTCCGCATGGAGGATTCGCGCTGGTTCAACCGCCGCTACCTCGAGCGCACGCACGCCTTTTACGAGCGCCACGGCGGCAAGGCCATCCTCATCGCGCGCTTCGTGCCGATCATGCGCACCTACGTGCCCTTCGTGGCGGGCATCGGAACCATGCCCTACCTGCGCTTTCTCGCTTTCAGCGTGGCCGGCGCGCTGTTGTGGGTGGTGTCGCTGTGCCTGGCGGGCTACTGGTTCGGCAACCTCCCGCTGGTCAAGGAAAACCTCGGCGCGGTGATCCTGGTGATCTTCACCGTCTCGGTCACGCCGATCCTGCTCGAGGTCCTGCGCGCGCGGCGGCCCGCGGCGGACTGAAGCCTAGCGCATCGCCAGTGGACTCTGCGGCCGCGGCGCATTCTTCGAGAAGTAGCGCTTGACGCCGTTGAGGATCGCGCGCGCCAGCCTGTCCTGGTAGGCCTGGTCGTTGAGGCGCTTCTCCTCTTCCGGATTGGAGATGAATGCGGTCTCCACCAGGATCGAGGGCACGTCGGGCGCCTTCAGCACGGCGAAGCCAGCCTGCTCGACGCGCGCCTTGTGCAGCGTGTTGACCTGGCCCAGCTCGGCGAGAACCGCGCCGCCGAGCTTCAGGCTGTGATCGTTGGTCGCGGTCTGCGACAGGTCGACCAGCACCTGGGTGACGTAGGAATCCCGATTGTTGAGATTGACGCCGCCGATCAGGTCGGAGCCATTTTCCTGCTTGGCCAGCCAGCGTGCCGCCTCCGAAGTGGGGCGCTGCGACAGCGCGAACACCGATGAGCCGCGCGCGTCCGGCCGTACGAAGGCGTCTGCGTGCACCGAGACGAACAGGTCCGCCTTCAGGTTGCGCGCCTTCTGCACGCGATCGCTCAGCGCCAGGTAATAGTCGCCGTCGCGCGTCAGCACGGCGCGCATCCCCGGCTCGGCGTCGATCAGCCCCTTCAGGCGCCGCGCGATCATCAGCGTGACGTCCTTCTCGCGGCTGCCGCGGCGGCCCCTGGCGCCCGGGTCTTCGCCGCCGTGCCCGGGGTCGATGACGATGGTGGTGAGTCGCGTCACCTTGGGCTTGGCACCCGATGGGCCCTTCGCGGGCGAGTGCTCCGGCGCACCGCCGATGATCTTGCCGTCGAGCTCAAGCAGTGCACCGAGCGGGTCGGCGGCCACCAGCGGGTAGAGGTCGAGCACCAGCCGGTGGCCGTAGTCGGCGATCGGCTTAAGCGTGAATACCTGCGGCTTCACCTCGGCCTTGAGGTCGAGCACCACGCGCGTCACGCCCGGGCGGTTGCGCGCCACGCGCAGGCTGGCGATGTAGGGATCGCCGGCGGCCACCTTGTTCTGCAGCTCGTAGAGCATCGGCCCGGCGTCCACGCCGTCCAGGTCGAGCACCAGACGGTCAGGCTCCTTGAGCGCGAACAGGGCGAACTTGAGCTCATGACTCGATTCGACAGTGACGCGCGTGTAGTCGCGCGCCGGCCAGATGCGCGTGGCGACGACATCGGCCTGCGCCGCCGCTACGACGCCGAGGAGTAGAGCTGCCGCGCCTGCGCGTGCCAGCCAGTGCCGGAAACGGAGGAAGCGCTCAGCCAAGCGCGGCGTCCCTGCCCGGCGATTTCCAGGCGGATCGCAAGGCTGGGCGGCGGCAGCAAGCCCCCAGCGCGCTCGGGCCATTCCACGACACAGGCCGACCGCGCGTCGAAGTACTCCCGGAAGCCTGAATCCAGCCATTCAGCCTCGTTCTTGAATCGATAAAAATCAAAGTGATACAAGTGTAAGCTTGAAACGACATAAAGTTCAACCAGAGGATAGCTGGGGCTCTTGACCCGCCCGGCGTGGCCCAGGGCCCTGAGCAGGCCGCGTACCAGCGTCGTCTTGCCGGTGCCCAGGTCCCCCTGCAGGAATAACGTTCGACCGGGCGCGAGGCCGACCGCCAGGGCAGCCCCGAGACGCAGCGTCGCCGCCTCGTCGGCAAGCTCGAGGCTAGACTCGGCGGCCATGGACTACCCGGTGCTCGCGGCGCGCATCAAGCAGTGGGGGAACGAACTCGGCTTCCAGGCGGTGGGGATCGCGGACACCGATCTCGCCGCCGCGGAGAACCGGCTCGGCGAGTGGCTCGGCAAGGGCTGGCACGGCGAGATGGATTATATGGCGCGCCATGGCGCGCTCCGCGCGCGCCCCGCCGAGCTGGTCGCGGGCACGCTGCGCGTGATTTCCTGCCGCATGGATTACCTCCCGCAGGGAGACGAGGCCGCCGAGGACGCGCTGCTCGCGGCAATCGCGCGCTACGCGCGCGGGCGCGACTACCACAAGCTGCTGCGCGGGCGGCTGCAGAAGCTCTGCGACCGCATCGAGGCCGACACCGGCGCCTTCGGCTATCGCGTGTTCGCGGATTCGGCGCCGGTGATGGAGGTGGAACTCGCCGCCAAGGCGGGCATCGGCTGGCGCGGCAAGCACACGCTGCTTCTGTCGCGCGAGGCGGGCTCGTGGTTCTTCCTGGGCGAGATCTATACCAGCCTGCCGTTGCCGCCCGATGCGCCCGCCAGCGAGCATTGCGGCACCTGCACGCGTTGCATCGACGTCTGCCCGACGCAGGCGATCCGCGGCCCTTACCAACTCGATGCGCGGCGCTGCATTTCCTATCTGACCATCGAGCTCAAAGGCAGCATCCCCGAACCCTTGCGGCCGCTGATCGGCAACCGCGTGTACGGTTGCGACGACTGCCAGGCGGTGTGCCCCTGGAACTCCTTTGCGCGGCCGAGCGCCGAGCCGGACTTCGCGGTGCGCAACGGCCTGGATCGGGCAAGCCTGATCGAGCTGTTTGCCTGGTCGCAGGAGGAGTTCGACGCCAGGATGGCGGGATCGCCGATCCGGCGCATCGGCTACGAGCGCTGGCTGCGCAATCTCGCCGTCGGCCTGGGCAACGCGCCGACCTCGCCGCAGGTGGTGGCGGCGCTGCGCGCACGGGCCGATCATTCTTCGCCACTGGTGCGCGAGCACGTCGCCTGGGCGCTCGCCCGGCACGACGAGGCTCGACAGAACGCTCCGGCCACGGCACCATCGGGCTCGCCGTAAGTACCCGGGAGGAGGGGATCATGGCAAAGCACGCAGTCCTGCTGGGCGCCGCGCTCGCGGCGCTGGCCACCGGCGCAGCGGCGCAATCCATCAAGCTGCCCGCCACTCTGACGCTGACCGCCTACGACACCGGCTCGTCCGGCTTCAATATCGTGGTCGCAGTCGGCAAGGCGATGAAGGACAGGCATAACACCGACGTGCGCGTGTTGCCCGCAGGCAACGACGTCGCGCGCCTGGCGCCGGTCAAGGGCGGCCGCGCGCAGGCTTCCGCCATGGGGATCGGCGTGTTTTTCGCGCAGGAAGGCGTATTCGAGTTCGCGGTCAAGGACTGGGGCCCGCAGCCGCTGCGCCTGATCCTCGCCTCGAGCGACTGCAACGCGATCTCGCTCGGCGTCGCCAAGGACACCGGGGTGAAGCAGATCAAGGACCTCAAAGGCAAACGCGTCGGCATCGTGGTCGGCTCGCCGGCGCTCAACCAGAACGCGTTCGCGATCCTCGCCTTCGGCGGCCTGGGCAAGAGCGACGTCAAGCTGGTGGAGTTCTCGAGCTTCGGCGCCATGTTCAAGGGGATCCTGAACAACGAAGTGGACGCGGCCATCGCCTCGACCATCTCGGGGCAGGCAAAAGAAGCCGAATCCTCGCCGCGCGGCTTCCTCTATCCGCCGACGCCTGTGGCGGACAAGGCCGGCTGGCAGCGCCTGCGCGAAATCGGCCCCTACTTCGCGCCGCAGAAAGCGACCTGCGGTGTGGGCGTCTCGGCGCAGAACCCGGTCGAGCTGCCGAACTACCCGTACCCGATCTTCACTGCTTACGCCTCGCAATCCGCCGAAGTCGTGCACGGCATCGCCAACTCGATGATCGCCAACTACGACGCCTACAAGGACGGCGCGCCCGGTGCCGCCGGCCTGGAGTTGAAGCGGCAGAATTTCACCTGGGTGCTGCCCTACCACGAGGGCGCGGCGAAGGCGTTCAAGGAAGCCGGCGTCTGGAAAGCCGAGCACGAGGCGCACAACCAGAAGGCGCTCAGGCGCCAGGAAACGCTCGCCGCGGCGTGGAGCGCGTTCCTCAAGACCAACCCGCCCGAGGACCGCGAGGCGTTCCGCAAGGCGTGGATGACGGTGCGCAACAGCACGCTGCAGAAGGCGGGCTTCGAGACCATCTTCTGATCCCGCCCCAGGGACCCCAGGAAGCGGAGGTCATCCGCGTCCGGCGCCTCGCCGGCCCCTGGCGCTGGCTGCTGGTCGGCGCTGCGGCGGCGACCATTTTCCTCTGCATCAACCAGCAGTTCGTCTTCAGGTTCTTCGTAGGCTTCACCCCGCTCAACACCGAGTACTACTACGCTCTGGTGCTGGTGATGCTGCCGTTCGTGTTCGTGATCTTTCCGGGCAGCGCGCGCGCGCGCCTGGACCGTGTCGCCTGGGTGGACGTCGCCTTGTTCCTGGTCACGGCCGCGACCTCGCTTTACCTGATGCTGCACATCCGCACCGCGGCCGAACTGGGCTGGGAGTTCGGCGGCGCGCCGGCCGATGTCGTCGGGGCGGGCTTTGTCATGTGGGCGCTGCTGATGGAAGGCCTGCGGCGCACCGGCGGCTGGGGGCTGGTGCTCTCGGTGCTGCCGTTCACGCTGTATCCGCTGTTCGCCGACTCCGACTGGCTCGGGCCGCTGAGGGGCACGCAATCGACGGCCGCGCAGACGAGCGCCTACCACATGCTGTCGGTGGAGAGCCTGCTCGGCATCCCGGTGCAGGCGTTCGCCGAGACGGTGATCGGGTTCCTCGTCTTCGGCACCGCGCTGATGATGACCGGCGCAGGAAAATTCTTCATCAACCTGTCGTTCGCGCTCTGCGGCACCTTCCGCGGCGGCGCCGCCAAGGTGTGCATCTTCGCCAGCGGACTGCTTGGCATGATGTCGGGCAGTGTGGTCGCCAACGTGCTCACCGCGGGCACCATGACCATCCCGGTGATGAAGAAGACCGGCTTCCGCGCTTCCTATGCCGGCGCGATCGAGGCCTGCGCCTCGACCGGCGCGGTGCTCGCGCCGCCGGTGATGGGCGCGACCGCGTTCGTCATGGCGCAGTTCCTCAACGTCAGCTACGCTGAAGTCGCGCTCGCCGCCGCGATCCCGGCGTTGCTGTATTACTTCGGCCTGTTCATGCAGGTCGACGCCTACGCCGCGCGCCACGGCCTCAAGGGGCTGCAGCGCGTCGAGCTGCCGAAGTTCGCCGACACGATCAAGGAGGGCTGGTACTACATCTTCGTCATCGTGCTGCTCGTTTTCATGATGCTGGTGATGAAGCGCGAGAGCCACGCGCCGTTCTACGCCACGGCGCTGCTGCTGGTGCTGAACCAGCTCTTCAACCGCGAAAGGTGGGGCTGGGGCACGCTGGCGGGCTTCCTCGAGGTGAACGGCAGGACCTTCGCCGAGCTGATCGGCATCCTGGCCGGCTGCGGCCTGCTCATCGGCGCCTTCTCGCTCACCGGCGTGGTCTCCAGCCTCGCCAACGATTTGCTGCGCATCGCCGGCAACAACGCGCTGCTGCTGCTCGCCATGACCGCGGTGACCAGCCTGGTGCTGGGGCTCGGGCTCACGACCACTGCCTGCTACATCTTCCTCGCGGTGCTGGTCGGCCCGGCGCTGGAGAAAGTCGGCCTCAACAAGATGGCGGTGCACATGTTCGTGTTCTACTGGGGGATGCTGTCGGCGATCACGCCGCCAGTGGCGATCGCCTCGTTCGCCGCCGCCGGCATCGCCGGCTCGCCGCCGATGAAGACCGGCTGGGAGTCGATGCGCGTCGGCAGCATCATCTACTTCCTGCCGTTTTTCTTCGTGCTCAACCCGGCCTTGGTGCTGCAGGGATCCTGGATCGAGGCGCTCTACCTCATGGTCACCTGCTGTATCGGCGTCATCTTCATCTGCGGCGGCATCCAGGGCTACCAGCTCGGCCTCGGCGACCTGCGGCGCGCCGGCGCGCTCGAGTGGCCGCTGCGCATCCTGTTCATGATCGGCGGCATCGTGCTCGCCACGCCGGGCGGCGGCATCATGCCGCTGTCGAACCTGCAGATGGAGTTGCTCGGCGCGGCGATCCTCGTGCCGGCGGTGGCGGCCGCCTGGCTGCTCGTGCGGCGCGCGCGGGCCGCATGAGCGCCTGGGCAGCGGACCGGCTGCTGCCGGGTTACGAATCGGTCGAATTCGCGTTTCCGGACGACTACGACGGGCGCGTGGTCTCCACGCTGGTGCGGCTGCCTGCGGGCGCCGCGCCGCGCGGCGCCGTGCTCTACGTGCACGGCTTCGTGGACTATTTCTTCCAGCGCCACATGGCCGATCGCTTCGCCGCCGAGGGCTACGCGTTCTACGCGCTGGACTTGAGGAAGCACGGACGGTCGCTCTTGCCGCGGCAGCATCCCTGCTTCTGCAAGAACATCGCCGAATACCATGCCGACATCACGCGCGCTCTGGCGGAGATTGGCGCGCCGGTGCTGCTCGCGGGCCACTCGACCGGAGGGCTGGTGTGTGCGCTGTACGCGAGCCAGGGGGAACGCAAGGCACAGGTAAGGGCAATGTGGCTCAACAGCCCGTTCTTCGACTGGAAAGTGCAGGGGCTGAAGCACGCGCAGCTGCGCATCGCAGCGTTTGCCGGACGGGCGTTCCCGTTCCTCAACGACCCGAAGGCGCTGACATCGGACTACGGGCGCAGCCTCCACCGCGAGTTTGGCGGCGAGTGGGAGTTCGATCTGAAGCTCAAGCCGGTGCTCGGCTTTCCGGCCTACTTCGGCTGGGTCGGGGCTGTCCTCGCTGCGCAGGCGAAGGTGCACGCAGGCCTCGAAATCGGTTGCCCGGTACTAACCATGCACTCGGACGAGGCTGACATCGTGCTCGACTGGCGGCATGTCGCACGCTGGGGGCGCACGCTGGGGCGCGAGGCGACGGTGCTGGCTTTCCCCGGCGGACTGCACGACCTGGTGCTGTCGCGGCAGGAGATCCGCGAGGCGGTGTTCAGCCAGCTTTTTTCCTGGGCAGTTCGGGCCACGGCGTAGTCATGCGTTTCCAACGAGGCGTCTGTCCTCATTGGCCGCCAGTGGGGCCAACGCGCTATACTGGCGACGATTCAAGGACTTAAGCCATGGGTAAAGTTGAGAATATCGAGCGTCAGATCAAAGACCTCTCCTCGCAGGAGATGGCAGAGTTGCGCAAATGGTTTGCGGCATTTGATGCAGAGGCGTGGGACCGTCAGTTCGAAGCTGACGTTCACGCTGGGAAACTTGATGCTCTGGCCGACAAAGCGCTGCAGGCCCATGCATCAGGCACCACCAGCAAGCTTTGAATCATTTCGCATCGCCGGAGTTCTGGCAGAGATACCGCTCGCTTCCCGTTTCGCTTCAGCGCCTCGCGGATAAGTCCTTTGAGCAGTTGAAGCGGGACCCGAGATATCCGTCGTTACACTTCAAGAAAGTCGGTCGCTTCTGGTCTGCGCGAGTCGGTGCCCACCACCGTGCCCTTGGCGTCGAGTCCCCGGATGGGATCGCGTGCTTCTGGATTGGTTCACACGTCGAGTACGACAAGCTGATCGGCTAACAGGCCCCGTTCACTAGCATGCAAGAAGGCAACCAGAAGCCCAAGCGTGCCCTCGTGGTGGCCGTGCAGTTGCCCCGCGCGAGCGACGTCGAGTTCGAGGCGTCGCTCACCGAGCTGCGCCAGCTCGCCAAGACGCTGGGCTTCGAGGTGGTTGGCTTGTTCACGCAGAAGCGCGCGAGTTTCGACTCGGCGGGATACCTCGGGGCCGGCAAGCGCAAGGAGCTGCACGAGCAGGTCCTGCTCGACCGGGCCGACCTCGTCCTCGTCGACCACGAAATCTCTCCCTCGCAGTCGCACAACCTCGAGAAGGAGGTCGGCTGCGAAGTGATGGACCGCACCATGGTGATCCTCGAGATTTTTCACCGGCACGCGCACTCGCGCGCCGCGCGCGCGCAGGTGGAGATCGCGCGCCTGGGCTACATGGCGCCGCGCATGCGCGAAGCCGCCAAGCTCGCCGGGCCGAAGGACCGGGCGCGCAGCGGCACCGGCGGCCGCAGCGGCGGCGAGTCGCACGGCGAGCTCGACCGGCGCAAGATCCGCGAGCGCATCGCCGAGCTGCAGAAGGAGCTCGATGCGATGGACCTGGGGCGCAATACGCAGCGCGCCCGGCGGCAGGAGCGCCAGGGGCTCGCGCGCGTGGCGCTCGTCGGCTACACCAATGCGGGCAAGTCCACGCTGATGCGCGCGCTCACGGGCAGCGAGGTGCTGGTCGCCGACAAGCTGTTCGCGACGCTCGATACCACCGTGCGCGCCCTCCACCCCGAGAGCGTCCCGCGCGTGCTGGTCAGCGACACGGTCGGCTTCATCAAGAACCTGCCGCACGGACTCGTCGCCTCGTTCAAGTCGACCCTCGACGAGGCGCTCGAGGCCTCGCTGCTCGCCCATGTCGTCGATGCGAGCGATCCCGGGTTCGAGCGGCAGCTCGCGGTGACCGAGGAAGTGCTCGACGAGATCGGCGCCAAGGACGTGCCGCGCCTGCTCGTGTTCAACAAGATCGACCGCGGCGGCGACGAGGCGGCGCTGCGCGCGAAGTACCCCGGGTGCATCGTGATGAGCGCGCGCCGCGAGGGCGATGTCGCGAAATTGCGCGCGGCAATCGTCGCATTCTTCCAGCGGCGCCTGGTCGAGGCCGAACTCTTCCTTCCCTGGTCGGCGCAGAAACAGCGCGGGGAGATCTTCGCCACCTGCGAGGTGCTGGAGGAGCGCGCCGCGGGTGAGGGCGCGTTCCTGCGCGTGCGTGGCGAGCCCGAAACCGTCGAGCGCCTGCGCGAGAAATTCAGCGCCTAGGCGGCACGAGCCGCGTGTGACCGAAGTCAGCGCGCCCGCGGCAGCTTGAAATATTGCGCCGGCGGGAGAATCTTCACCCCGCCGACCGTTTTCCCGTAAAGCGCGCCGAAGTGCGCGCGGTCGCCGGTGAGCAGGTGGGTGGCGCGTGCTTCCATCGCCGCGAGCAGAATCGGCGTGTCTTTCGCGACCAGCTCTACGCCTGCCGGGAGCGTGCTTTGCGCTGGCGCGTCCACCATCGCCAATTTCGCGGCCAGGGCATGCAGCCGGGCGCGCTGTTCGTCGGTATCGAGGTTTCGCTCCGCCTCCGCCACGGCGTAGCGCGACGTGATGAGCGTTACCTGTGGCAGCCGCCACAGCCTGGCGAGTCCGGAGCCTTCCAGCCAGGCGCTTGAAAACAGGACGTTCGCGTCCAGGAAGACCCGGTGCGTCACAAGCGTCGGTGCGGAATGTCCTCGGGATCGATCCCCAGCCTGCGCACCTCGCGTAGCGCGCGCTTGTAATCCGCCGCATCGACCGCGTTGTTCAGCAGGAACTCGGCCCTGCGCCGCGAGGAGTAGACCTCGACCGGCATTGCCACGGCAGGCCGGATGCTGATTCCTTCCTCGGCCTCCTCGATCACCACCATGCCGCCTTCCTTCAGGCCGAAGCGGCGGCGCAGCTTGGCGGGGATGACCAGGGTACCGTTGCGGCCGATTTTGCTGGTTTCCATGATTCAGAGTTAATGAAATTCAATAACTCGAATGCTAGCACACCGTAGCGGAACTGTTCAGGCAGTTGCTTTCCTCGGCGGCACGAGCCGCAGCGTGAGGAGCGTCGCCGCCACCCAAGAGACGTAGAGCGTGGTGAACACCCACTCGGGCGCGCGGTAGTAGAGCAGGCGCTGCACCCAGCGCCCGATAAAGGACTCCGGGCGCGCGCCGCCGCGCAACGCGTCCTCCCACAGCGTGAGCGGGCAGGTCATGCCGATGAGCGCTTCCAGCGCCACGAATGCGATCGCTCCGAGGTGCAGGTAGCGGAACCAGGGGTTGCGCACCCAGCCCCAGCCCAGAGCCGCGCCAGTCCAGGTCAGGATCAGCCCGCCGACGATGAAGACGACGATTGCGAAGTGAAGGACGAGAAGCGCGTCAGCCGGATTCACGCGGTCTCTTGGGTTCCGCGATCCACTCGCTCCAGGAGCCGGCGTAGAGCCGCGCGCCCTTCAGTCCCGCCACCTCCATGGCCAGCAGGTTGTGGCAGGCGGCGACGCCGGAGCCGCAGGACTGCACGATTTCGGACAGCTTGCGGGTGCCGAGCACGGAGAGGAATTCATGCTTCAGCACCTCCGGCCGCTTGAAGGTGCCGTCCGGCCGCAGGTTGTCGTCGTTGAAGCGGTTGAGTGCGCCTGGGATGCGCCCGGCCACCGGGTCGATCGGTTCGGACTCGCCGCGCCAGCGTGCCGGCGAGCGCGCATCGACCAGCGTCATGCCGGGCTTGCCGAGGCCGGAGGCCACGGCGTTCACGTCGACGCGCATGCCCTCGCGCAGCCTCCCGGTGTACTTCGTCTGAGGGAACTTCGGTATTTCCGCAGTCACCGGTCGGCCTTCCTTCACCCACTTGGCGTAGCCGCCGTCGAGCACCGCCACCGCGTCGTGCCCGACCCAGCGCAGCATCCACCACAGCCTGGCCGCCATTGCGCCCGGGCCGCCGTCGTAGGTGACCACTTGGTCGGTGGGCTTGAGGCCCTGACTTCCGAGCCAGGCGATGAAGATTTGCGGGCCGGGCAGGGGATGGCGGCCGTTCGCGCCGGTCTTCGGCGCCGAAAGATTCCTGTCGAGGTGGGCGAACGCCGCGCCGGGAATGTGCGACGCGCGGTACTGCTGCTCGCCTAGGTCGTGCTTGATGAGATCGTGCCGGCAGTCGAACACCCGCCACTCCGGGTGGCGCGACAGCTCGTCGGTGGCGACGAGCGTGTTCAGCGCGCGAGGCCCCGCCGCACCCATTCGTGGAAGTGCACCAAGGTGTCTTCCATCGGAGACTGGTAGGGACCCGCATCGTCCCGATCCTCCTGCCACAAGGCGCGGCGGCCGCGGTCCATGCGCAGGCAGATCTCGTTGTCCTCCACTGCAGTCTCGGCGTAGGCAGCCTGCTGCGCCTCGACGAACTCGCGCTCGAAGTGAACGATCTCCTCGGGATAATAGAACTCCACCACGTTGGTGGTGCGCGTCGGCGAGCGCGGGATCAGCCGGCTCACCACCAGCACGTTCGGATACCACTCCAGCATCAGGCCGGGGAAATAGGTCATCCACAGCGCGCCCTGTTTGGGCGTGCGGCCATCGAGGGTTTTCAGGCACGCGTCGTGCCACTTGCGGTAGACGGGCGTGCCCGGCTTCTCCAGCCCGGCCTTGGCCTGCACGATCTGCACCGACCAGTCCGGGCCGTAGTCGAGCGCGAAGTTGTTGCAGTCGGTGAAGTTGCCCAGGCCGGGATGGTAGAAATCGACGTGGTAGACCTCGAGGTACACCTCGATGAAGGTCTTCCAGTTCACGTCGTACTCTTCCACCATCACGCGGTCGAGCAGGTAGCCGGAGAAATCCCAGTCGCCGGTGGTGCTCATGCCGGCGAGCGCCTGGCGCGGGTCGGCCGGCCCGGCGAACAGCAGGCCCTGCCAGTGGGTGAGCGGCGTCGAATGCAGCCTGACGCAGGGATTTTCGGCGAAGTGCGGCGCGCCGAGCAGCTCGCCCTTCAGGTCATAGGTCCAGCGGTGCACCGGGCAGACGATGTTCTGTGTGTTGCCGCTCCCCTGCAGCATGATCGACTGGCGGTGGCGGCACACGTTGGACAGCAGTTCGACCCCGCCGGCGTTGCGCACCAGCACCTTTGCGTGGTCCATCCACTCGAGGGTGCGATAGTCGCCGGCGTTCGGCACCATCAGCTCATGGCCGGCGTAGTTGGCGCCCGCGTCGAACAGCAGCTTTTTCTCGCGCGCGAAGACTTCCGCATTGAAATACCACGACACCGGCAACTGGCAGGTGGCCGGCTTCAGCAGGCGCAAACTCGGGTGGTCTGACATTGAGCCCGGGGGGGTGAAAAAACGGGGCGAATTTTACCCCAGGGAGGGTTTGACCGCCGAACGGCCCCTCGGCTAAGGTTGCCCATGGCCAAGCCCGCCGCCGAGCTCACTTTCGAGAAGGCGCTCGCCGAGCTGGAGAAGCTGGTCGCGCAGATGGAGGGCGGCAGCCTCTCGCTCGAGCAGGCGCTCGCGGCGCACCAGCGCGGCCTGGAGCTGGCGCGCTTCTGCCAGGAGCGGCTGGACGCAGCGCAGCGTCAGGTCAAGGTGCTCGAAGGCGAGGTGCTGAAGAAACTCTCCTCGGCCGCAAATCCCGGTGACGACGCCTGACCCGGCGTTCGCGGACTGGATGGGCGGCGTCCAGGCGCGAATGGAAAGCGCCCTCTGGCGCCTGCTGCCGGCCCCGCAGGTCGCGCCGGCGCGGCTGCACGAGGCAATGCGCTACGCCAGCCTCGAGGGCGGCAAGCGCGTGCGCCCGCTGCTCACCTTTGCGGCTGGCGACCTCGCGCGCGCGAAGCCCGAGCGGCTCGAGGTGGC
>Ga0247727_10012346_pt1 | contig 14693 bp, 18 predicted proteins | sample WisWelCaveWW1625_FD_202498 | JGI IMG/M metagenome (GOLD analysis project Ga0247727, IMG submission 202498) | Biofilm microbial communities from Wishing Well Cave, Virginia, United States - WW16-25 | ecosystem: Environmental > Aquatic > Deep subsurface > Groundwater > Cave microbial mat | place... | reverse complement strand
AAGCCGCCGAGTACGATTGAGTGGGAGTAGCTTTCGAGTCTTCAATTGACACGATTCGTTTTTTTTAGAAAGGACAGGACTTAACGTTTACTGTAAACGTGGGTTAGAATCTACTTTTTAAAATCTGAATCTCGTCGTATATTAACACGTCAATTTCCAGCGTGAGGATTAAAAATGACCATTAAAGAGCAAGTGACCCAAACCATAGAGTTTCTGAACGAATCCGAACTTCAGGAAGTAGCCGAGTATTTGTCGTTTCTAAAATTTCGGGCGCGTTTGCAAACCAAATCCACTATTGACACTAAGAAACTCGCTACTCTTTACAGCGAGTTTGCGGACGAAGATCGGCAAATGGCTGAAGAAGGTATGGCAGACTATGGCGCAGATTTGATTGCAGAGGATGAAAAATGACGTTTAAGCGCGGCGACGTCTGGTTGGCAAATCTTAATCCTACTCAGGGTTCTGAACAGTCAGGAACGCGGCCAGTCATCATCTTTCAAAACGATGTGATTAACAAATTTACAACGACGCTGTTGACGATTCCGCTTACGACGAATTTACGTCGCGCGGCGTTGCCATCCTGTGTTAAAATCGCCAAAGGGGAAGGCGGGCTTAGAAGTGACTCGGTTGCTTTGTGTCATCAATTACGAGTTCTGGATAAAACGCGCTTACAACGTAAGCTGGGAACGATCTCCTTAAAAACAATCGCCGAAATTGAAAGTTGTGTCCTGTTCACAACAGGCATAATATAAAGTTGGTGGTTATCATCAACGGAGTGCGCGGGGTGAATCGAGTGGTTTATGATATCAGTTCGAAGCCGCCGAGCACGATTGAGTGGGAGTGAGGGAAGCAGGATAAAATCAAGTTAGAATTTTGATATGATCAAACGAGTTTCAGCGCTTGCAATACAGGCATTGAAAGAAGCCCTGTGCAACATTTACTGGTACAAAAGCGATTTGAGAAGTTTTCTTCAAAACTGTATAACAGACACTTCAAGTATTACCTCCGCAAACTGGGATAACTACAAACGCCAGATTGTTTCTGATACAGTTGATAAACTATGCTCGGATCAAGACAAATATCTGGGTGATTTGCGTCGGTTGTTTCACGAAGTGTCCGAGATGAAAAGTTTCCGCCATTTGGAGGAACTTGAAGATGGTGAAATCAAAGCCGAACGAGCCAGACAGTCTGTTGCAGAATTAAAACGTATTGTTGAGGTGCATGACGAGGTTGCTCGTGAGCAAGAAGACATTGAGAAACGTCGAAAAGTTGAAGCTGAACGTCTTCGTAAAAATCAAGCTGTACGAGAAAAACTCGAAGAAATAAAAAATAAATTCATGGTACTTTTGTCATCCACACAACCGCACAAACGTGGATTCGAGCTGGAAATTATTCTTTATGACTTATTTCAGTTGTTTGATTTGGATCCCAAAGCTTCTTTCAGAAACATTGGTGAACAAATAGATGGTGCCTTCAGCCTTGAAGGCACCGATTACCTATTTGAAGCAAAATGGCAGCAGGAACCTTGTGCGATTCAAGACTTGGATTCATTCTCTGGTAAAATAAAAAGAAGGTTGGATAATACACTAGGCTTATTTCTCTCAATAAACGGATTCAGTCCTGATGCCATAAGGGCGCATTCAACAGGAAGGCCAGTGTTAATATTGATGACGGGAGCCGATTTAATGGCCGTGTTGGAAGAGAGGATTGATTTCGTCAGCCTGCTACTTAGAAAACGTAGGCACGCTGCGCAGACAGGTAATATTTTGTTACAGATTCATGAAATTATAACTTAAAACTGGGATTCTAAAATAGTTTTGCTGGAAATGACAAAGGACCAAATCCTCAAAACCCTCGAATCCCTCAAACCCGAAGTTCGCCGAAACTATAAAGCCGAACTTAAAGGGATATTTGGTTCGTATTCTCGGGGAGACGAACAAGAAAGCAGCGACCTGGATGTTTTGGTGGAATTTTAATGATCTACAGAAAACGTAGGGGCACGTTGCAACGTGCCCCTACGAGTAAGGGAACAATTCAAAGAAACCCATGTGATTGACTTGCCAGAATACGATTACACATCGGCCGGATGGTATTTTATTACCATTTGTGCACACAATCGAGAATGTGTTTTCGGCGATGTCGTAGATGGAAAGATGATATTGAATGATTATGGTAAAATAATCGAAGAAGAATGGTTGAGAACATCGAAAATTCGTCCCAACGTGGATTTAGATAAATACATCATCATGCCCAATCATATCCACGGGATTATTACCGTTGTTGACCGTAGGGGCACGTTGCAACGTGCCCCTACTACGACCCGTGAACAATTTGGTAAACCCATATCCAATTCGATACCAACCATAATTCGCTTATTTAAATCAACAACCACGAAACAGATAAATGAGATTCGTCAAACCTCTGGCAAGGAATTATGGCAACGCAATTATTACGAACACATCATTCGCGATGAACGTGAATTAAACAAAGTTCGAGAATATATTATGTACAATCCTTTGAAATGGGAAGAGGATAAGGAAAACCCGAAAAATATCCAAGTTGTGGGATAAATAGCATGATAAAGCATTGGCGATTTGTTGTAGGGGGACCGTTGCAACGTGCCCCTACCAAGGCCCGGGGTTTTGTTGCCGTCATTTTGCTTGATCTTTAGCGGTAAACTTTTTAATATAGCGCGTCGAAATCAATTCTATTCATGGAAATAAATTACAGCAACGTTGAATCACATCATATGGAGAGATTGCTATGTGCGGTATCGTAGGTTACATCGGCAGCAAAAACGCCACCCCCATTTTAATTGAAGGCTTGAAACGTCTGGAGTATCGCGGGTACGATTCGGCGGGCGTGGCGATTCTCACCAACGGCAAAATCACCGTTGAAAAAGAATCCGGCAAAATTTCGAGGTTGGAAAAACTCATCTCAGAAAGCCACCCCTCCGGAGAATTAGGCATTGCGCACACGCGCTGGGCCACCCACGGCGTGCCCACCAAACTGAATGCCCATCCGCACACCGATTGCAACGGACGCTTGGCGTTGATCCACAACGGGATCATTGAAAATTATGCCGCCATCAAAACCAAGCTGCAGGCCAACGGCCACAAATTCGTCACCGAAACCGACACCGAGGCGCTGGTGCATTTGATCGAAGAATATTATAAAAATGGCACCACACTGGAGGAAGCGGTGCGCGCGGCGTTGAGTCAGGTGGAGGGCACCTACGGCATCGCCCTCATCTCCAAAGACGATCCCGACACGCTGATTGCTGCGCGGCGCGGCAGTCCGCTGGTTGTCGGCATGGGGGAGAACGAATATGTGGTCGCGTCGGATGTTTCCGCCATCATCAGCCACACCAAAGACGTCACCTACCTCGAAGATAACGAGATTGCCATCATCAATCGCGATAAGGTGATCATCAAAACCATCGATAACCTGCACGTCAACAAAAAGATCGAGAAAATTTCGTTTGATCTGGAAAAGATCGAAAAGGGCGGCTACGGCCATTTCATGCTCAAGGAAATCATGGAGCAGCCGCAGACGATTGAAGACTCCATGCGCGGTCGTCTGCTGGTAGAGGAAGGCACGGCCCGTTTGGGCGGCATCCGCCACGAAGTGGACTCCCTGTTATATGCGCCGCAGATTTTGTTTTCGGCCTGCGGCACGAGCTGGCACGCGGCGCTGATCGGCGAATACATGATCGAGGAGTTTGTGCGCACGCCGGTTGAAGTGGAGTACGCCTCTGAGTTTCGCTATCGCGATCCGGTGATCGAGCGCGGCTCGGTGATGTTCGTCATCAGCCAGTCGGGCGAAACCGCGGACACCCTCGCGGCGCTGCGCGAGGCCAAACGCAAGGGCGCGAAAACGCTGGGCATCTGCAACGTCGTCGGCTCAACCACCGCGCGCGAAAGCGACGCCGGGGTCTATCTCCACGCCGGGCCGGAAATTGGCGTGGCTTCCACCAAAGCCTTCACCTCGCAGGTGACGGTGCTGGCGCTGATCACCCTGTTGCTGGCGCGCATGCGCAACCTGGGCGCGTCCAAAGGCGTGGAGATTGTGCATGAAATGAGGGCGATTCCCCAAAAGGTGGCCAGCATTCTGGCGAATCAGGAGGTCATCAAAAAAATTGCCCACGAATTTCATAAGAGCCAGAATTTTCTCTACCTCGGACGCGGCTACAATTTTCCGGTGGCGCTCGAAGGCGCGTTGAAGTTAAAAGAAATTTCCTACATTCACGCCGAAGGGTACCCGGCCGCGGAGATGAAACACGGCCCCATCGCTCTGATTGATCAAAATATGCCGGTGGTCTTCATCGCCACGAAAGATTCGACCTACGATAAAATTCTCAGCAACATTCAGGAAGTGAAAGCCCGCCGGGGGCGCATCATTGTGATTGCGACGGAGGGCGACGAGGAGATCAAGCACCTGGCGGATCACGTGATCTACGTGCCGCCCACGATGGAGTTTTTAACGCCGATTTTGACCATCATTCCGCTGCAGTTGCTGGCTTACTATATTGCGGTTTTGCGCGGCTGTGATGTGGACCAGCCGCGCAATCTGGCCAAAAGCGTAACGGTCGAGTAGAGGAATTTAGAAAGGATGGGGCTAATCAAAACTTTACACATTGTCTGGTGTCTGATCGCGATTTTTGGATTGGCACGGAACGGTCTCTCGCAGGATTGGACCAGTGTCAAAGTCGTTTTCGAGCGGGAAAGCGATTTTAATCAAGCGCTTGCCTTCTACAAGTCAAACGATTACAAAGATGCGCTCGCCGCGTTCGAGCCCCTGGCCTCGTCCCGAGACCTGCACCAGTTCATGACCGGTTCCCTTTTGATGACAGGGAAAAGTTTGTACCAACTCGGCCGTTTCAACGAGGCTATCCCTTATTTTGACCGGCTGATTGCCACGTTTCCCAAAAGCAATTACATCGACGATGCCTATTTTGCACGCGCCACCTGCTATTACCGCCAGGAGCAGTATACCAAAGCTGTGAACGATCTGCTGTGGGTGACGGATTGGAGTACGGAGGAGGTTCTGTCCTCCAAGAGTATCCGGTTGGCCACGGGCATCATGCGTTCCAAATTATCGTTATCGGACGTGCGAAGTTTGCTGCAGTATTCCAACGGCGAAAATTCCGCCGCGGCGGTGACGTTGGAGTTGGCTCGCAAGGAAATCGCAGATGGCTCGCCGGAAAAAGCCGTAGCCGCGCTCCAAAATTACAAAAAGAAATACGACTCCAAAAAATACGCCACCCAAATCGATCAGCTTTTGAAAGAGAGCGCGTCTTCGAGTGCCAGCCCCGTCAAAGTAGGAGTAATTCTTCCGCTCACCGGCTACTACGCGGAAGAGGGCGCAGGGATTTTGCGCGGGATCAAATTTGCGCAGCAGCAGGCCCGCGGCCATTCTTCCATCCCTATTCAGTTGATGGTGCGGGATTCGGAAAGCAATATGGTCAAAGCCATCCATCAAATTAAGGATTTAGTTGGAAATGAGAAAGTCCGCGCCGTGATTGGGGAATTAGAAAGCGGGGTTACGGCAGGGATTGGCGCGCTGGCTTCCCTCGATCAGGTTCCGGTATTGGCGCCCGCGGCTACCGAAAACGATGTGGTAACCGCCGGTGAAACGATTTACCAGCTCAACAGCAATTTGGAGATTAAAGGCCAGGCGCTGGCGGAGTATGCCTTCAATATTTTGGGGCTGCGCCATTTCGCTACCCTCGCGCCCGCGGATGAATATGGGCAGCAGTTGACCAATAGTTTTACTGCGAAAATCGATCAGCTCGGCGGACGGATCATTGCGCAGAGCTGGTATTACGCCAGCCCGGAGGACCTCAGCCGCCAATTCAAAACCATTCGCGACGCTGCCTTCGATTTCTCGGATACCGATGTAAGCAAGCTCATTCGCGAGGCTGAGGAGAAAGGGAAGGACCTCGACGAGAAAGATATTTCGGTGCATGACATCGACGCCATCTTTTTGCCGGTGTATGCGGACGATATCAAATACGTGGCCCCGCAGTTTGCCCTCAGCAACATCCGCGCGCAAATTCTGGGCGGTGAATACTGGGACGACCTGCAGGTTTTGCTTGCCCCGCAAATTCAGCCGTATGTGAACGGCGCGATTTTTGTGAGCGACTATTTTCCCGACGAAGCCAACCGCGAGTTTCGTAGTTTCCGCAGCGAGTTTCGATTAAAAATGAAGCGCACGCCCGAGCGCTGGGAGGTTTTCGGCTACGACGCCTTCAACCTGCTGAGCGCGGTGATGAATCAGGGGGCGAAAACGGCGTCGCAAATCGGCGAAAAATTGACCGCGCTTTCCGATTATCCCGGCATAAAGGGGCGGATAACCTTTAAAGACAACCGGCGCGTCAACAAAGAAGTGAACGTTTTACAGTTTCTAAATGGACGAATTATTAAACAGGAAGTATCGAGGTGATCGCTATGGCAACCAACGGCATTCTTAAAAAGACCATCCTGGCTGGTCTGGGGGTCTATTCACTGACCCGCGAAAAAGCCCAGGAAATTATGACCGATTTAGTTAAACGAGGCGAGCTTTCCAAAGACGAGGGCTCGAAATTCGTCAAAGCCCTGGTGGATAAGGCCGACGAAGAAATCGCTTTTTTAAAAAAGATGGTGGATAAGCAGGTGAACCAGGCTATTTCGAAATTTCGGCCGTCTTATGAGGAGGAGTTTAAAAAACTCCAGCAGAAAATTGATAAACTAACCAAAGAAATTGAAAAGTTAAGCAGCAAATAGTTTTAAACCCTAATTAACATAACCTATAATTAACAGCAGGAGGATGTATGCGGAGGTTCATTGTGTTTGTTGTGTTGGGGATGTTGTTTGTTGCTAACCAGACCATGGCTCAGGGTCTGGGGTTTAAAGGTGTTGGTGGAAGGCTGTTTTTTGCGGATCCCGAAGGGGCGGGGGGGACTATCGGACTGGGTGGTCACGTTCATCTTGGCGAGATCATTAATAATCTGGTATGGCATCCCAGTCTGGAGTATTTTAAGAAGTCAGGTACCTCTTCCATCACCATTAACGGCGATATCCGATACTATTTTCCAACTCCCGGCAATGTGGATTTCTTTGCGGGCGGCGGATTAGCCATCCAATTTTTAAATAATGGTGGCGATCAAACTGATCTTGGTCTGGATATTTTAGGCGGTGCCGATTTCCCCATTGCCGATAATCTGGTGGCGACTGCAAAGATAAAATTTTTAATCAGTGATGTCGACGTGCTTAAAATTACCGGTGGGATTACGTATCTTTTGGGGAAATAGGTTAATTGGTGGGGATTAAAACTATTATGCAATTTTAAAAAGGCTTTGGCTTTCGAGTTAAAGCCTTTTTAATTTTTAGCCAACGTCTTCTCGTCGAGACGATTAAGTCACATTATCAAGAAAGGAAAGGTGAGTTATGAAAACCGTAATGATCATTCTGCTCGTTGTTAGTTCGTTGGCCTGTTTTGCTCCGCAGGGTTTCGCGCAGGGCCAGAGCGGCAAATTTGGATTCGGGGTCTCCGCCTTTGATAATCTGGTGCTAACCGGTCGTTACTGGCTTGGAGGCGATATCGCTTTGGATGCCGGGTTTGGTTTCACTTCAGAATTTACCGACGTGTTCGTCCTTGCCGGTGGTCTGATAAAAACCATCGGTGGGGCGGAAAATGTCTATCCGTACTTGGGCGGCAGGCTGGTCATTGCCGCAGTGGAGGCGCCCAGCGACGATGAAATTTCTCTGGTGGGCGTTTTCGGTGCCGAATTTTTTGCGGTCCGTCGCTTTAGTTTAATTGGCGAGTCTCGGCTGGTCATAAATTTAAATGATACAAACGGGAACACATCCTTGGAAACGCGGGCGGCTCTCACGCTCCTATTTTATCTCAATTAAATTTTAGAAAAAAGTGCCTTCAGCGCGGGCGATTTTCCCCTTGCAATATTAACAGAAATCGGTTATATTGACGGGCAATTTTTTTGGAAACCTATTTCATCCTGAGCGAAGTCGAAGGATGACTTCATGTTCGACTCCGCTCAACATGAAGTGCTAATTTTACCGGAGGTTGTGTGTCGAGCTGGGAAGCGCTCCTGTTGGGGATTGTTCAAGGATTGACAGAGTTTTTACCGATTAGCAGTTCCGGCCATTTAATTTTAGTAGAAGCCTTATTAGGCATTCGCGATGATAGTATCATTTTTGAGATCATTGTACATTTGGGCACGCTGTTAGCCGTGCTTACTTATTTTAAAGCAGATCTTCTGCGGATTTTACACGATTTCAGATCAAGTCCAATTTCGAAAACAAAAACCGGCGAGGAAAAAGACGATAATCCCGGCTCGCCGCAGGGGAGATATTTGTTTTGGCTGTTGATCGTGGCCACTCTGCCCGCGGCAACTTTAGGGTTCGCCCTGCGCGGGATAGCGGAACAAGCAGCTGCTCATCCCCGGTATGTTAGCGGCGAGCTGATCGCGACGGGCCTTATCCTGCTCGCGTCGAGATTTGCGAAAAACAAGATGATGAGGTTGAATTCTAAACATGCGTTGGTCATCGGTCTGGCGCAGGTGGTGTCGTTAATGCCGGGTATCTCCCGCTCTGGCACCACCATTACCGCAGCGCTGTTTCAAGGCATCTCGCCGCAAGAGTCCGCGCGCTTCTCGTTTTTGATGTCGGTCCCGATAATTTTCGGGGTCTGCGGAGTCCAAATTATCGAGTTGGCAGCCGCCTCGCCCACTAACCACCAGCTAATTTTGCTGGGTATAGGCTGCGTCAGTGCGTATGTTTCGGGACTCCTCGCCATCAAATCACTGATGTTAGTCATGCGAAAGGGGCGCTTCGAGCATTTCGCCTACTATTGTTTTGTCGTCGGTATCCTGGGGTTGATAGTGTTCTAATATTCGGTAATTCTATTTAGCCTTCATTATTTATAAACCGCAGAGAGCGCAAAGAACGCAGAGTTGTTTTTTTATGATTTGAGCCTGGAATCTTTTGATTTGCGAAAAAATTCATTTCAGAATTTGTTTGAAATTTAAAACCAGTCCCGAAGCGTCGGGATTAAAAGCCTCTGCGTTCTCAGCGACCCCGACCGGTTGGGTGAATTATTCAGGTAGTAAAAAGGAGAGGTGGGAGCAATGCGTCAACAGGCTTTGCCATCAGAATAGAGTCCACCCAAATGCAGAAATGAACTACCCGGAATTTTTACAGCATCTCAAAAGCAAAAAATTTTATCCATCCTATTTTCTCTGCGGCACCGAGGAGTTTCTGATTGAAGATGCGCTGAGCCGGCTGATCGCCGAAATTGTTGACCCCGCTACTCGTGATTTCAACTTCGACGTGTTTTATGGCGACCAGGCCGATGGCGGGAAAATCATCGATACGGCCAACGCCTACCCCATGCTGAGCCAATTCCGGATGGTGGTGGTTAAAGACGCGCTCAAGCTTCCTCCCACGAGCTTAGAGGCTTTGGCTAAATATCTCGATCACCCTGCGGCCACGACCAAGCTCGTCCTGCTAAGCACCAAAGTGGATTCACGAAATAAAACCTTAGCAAAAATAAAATCCACTACTTGTTTTGTAGATATCAAGCCGCTGTATGATCGACAAATTCCGCAGTGGATCCGCGGCTACTTGCAGGATAAAAACTACGATATCGAACAGGATGCAGCGCTGTTGTTGCACGCCCTGGTCGGGAACAGCCTGCGGGCGATCGTCAATGAGCTGGAAAAAATTATTATCAATTTAAATGGCAAAAAGAAAATTTCAGCAGAAGACGTTCAAAAGTTCGTGGCTCTTTCCAGGAATTTCAGCGTGTTCGATTTGACCGATGCCATCGGGTATAAGGATCTGGGGCGCGCGCTGCTGATGTTGAACCAGATGATAGAAAGCGGCGAATCGGCCACGGGAATAGTTGCGATGATAGCTCGCCATTTTGTAAATTTAATGAAGTTGAAGGGCGCCCAGGCGCAAAAAAAGTCGCGCGAAGACCTGGCAGGCCTGGCGGGCATTCCGCCGTTCTTTATCGAAAAATCTTTAAAGATGGCCGAGAACTATTCCCTGTCGCAGATGCAGCGCATTTTCGAGCGGCTGTTGGCAACGGATCTGGCGCTCAAAACCAGCCAGCAATCCGATCAAATTGCGCTGCAAACTTTGCTGGTTCAGGTTATCAACGACTAATCGTACCCGCACGGCGTAGGAACTTTTTAATTACAATCTGGTTGAAAAATCCGTAGTTGACATTCATGACAACGCCAATCAAGAGTAATGAGAGCCAGCCCTCAGACGAAGATTTAATCGAACGATTTCAGAGGGGCGATCTGTATGCTTTTGATTTAATTGTTAAAAGATATAAAGATCAACTGCTGAATTTTATTTACCGCTTTGTCGGCAACCAGGAAGAAGCTGAAGATATCATTCAAGAGACCTTTCTGAGAGTGTACCGAAAACGCAAAGCTTACAAACGCATCGCGAAATTCTCTACGTGGATTTACACCATTGCGGGTAATTTAGCGCGGACTGAGTTGCGGCGGAGAAAGCGCCGCAAGCTGTTTTCCGTCACCGACCTGGGGTACGAAGATCGCGACTACGAGATTTCCGATGAAGGCCACAGCCCGGAAAGAGAAGTCGATGGCGTCATGCAGGAGGAGATCATTCAGAAGGCGATAGAGAAACTTTCGCCCAAATTCCGGGAGGTGATTGTCCTGCGTGACGTGCAGGAACTTTCGTATGAAGAGATCAGTAAGATTATCAACGTTCCAATAGGCACCGTGAAATCACGCGTCAATCGCGGCCGGCTCAGGCTGCAAGCTCAATTAAAGCATCTCAGAGCAAAAAAATAATATGCGTCTATATACTTCATCTAATTGTCGCCATTGGAGTCGGAACGATTAACGGAGTTGCTTATGAAATCTTGCAAACAGTTTGAAGAGGTCATTTTCGATCACGTAGACAACCTGGTCTCCGGAGAAAAGCGAAAAGAACTCGACCAACATCTCGGGCAATGTCCTCCATGTCAGGAGATGTTTAAAAATGCCAAAGAAGTCAGTATTCGACTCCACAACCTTAACCGCATCAAAACCTCTTCCGATTTTGAAACCGTACTCAGAACTCGCATCACCATGGAAAGAAGTTTGAATCGCGGCGTTTTTATCAACTGGCCGATGCGATTGCCGACCTATGCGATTTCAGGAGTGCTGGTGATACTCATCGCCTTTTTTGTGGCCAGCGTTATGAAAGGCGAGCTCCTCTTCACGAATTCGAAAAAATCTCCAGGCCTTCCATCTCTTATAAGCAACCAACCGATAGGCAATAATTCCGTAATTCAAAACTCCAGTCCTGCTGCCGAAGCCATCCATTTCCCGATGGATTGGAAGACCATAAGAGGTACCGCCATCAACTCAACTGAATATGAGCGCAATGCTCGGGCACGATTGGATTCGGCGCACACCTCCATTCCAAAGGAAACCATCGTTCCCGTCGAATTTTGACCGATTGCCGCCCCAGCGCCGTGTATTATTTTACCAAAAAAATCATTGTCGGCAAGCAGTTCGTTGCGGTGCTGTTTCTGTTTGAGCTGACGCAGTTGGCCTACGCGGGTGAAACCTGCAAACATCTACAAAAAGAACTCCATCAATTAATCGATTCCAGCAAAGTTAGCGTCGTCACGGTGGCAGCGAGATTTTCCCACGAGATCAATGTCAGCGAAGATAGTGGCTTGCTGTCGTTGTTCAAAAGCGAATATTCTAAAAAAGCCCTGACCTATACCAACATCGGGACTGGAATCATTTACAACCATGAAGGTTTTATTATTACCCGCAGCAGCATCGTATGGGGTTCTTTGGCGAGCAGCGTTACCTTGTTTGATGGCCGGGAGGTGCCGGCACGATTGATCGGCCATGATCCGGAGACCGGCTTCGCGGTGCTCAAAATCGCTCCGGAAGATTTTAAAATTATTAAAATCGGCAATTCCGAGGAGGTTCAGCCCGGCACGTGGATTGTGTCTATCGGCAATTCATTTGGCGCCTTTCCATCCGTAGCGCTGGGCTTCATCAATGGCGTGCGCCGCGATGAACTGTTCCAAATCTCGGCTAATTTAAGTCTCGGGAACAACGGCAGTCCGGTGTTTAATCTCAAGGGCGAAGTCATCGGCGTGATTGCCGGACGACTGAGCTCCTGGCAGCTCACTCCAGAGCTAACCGAGTGGAAAATTAATAACTGTCCATTCTTTGCGTACCCGATCGATTTGGTCAAAAAAGTGGCGGACGATATTATTCAATTTGGCCACGTCCGTAAAGGGTGGCTGGGGGTGGTCGGCTATCACGACGGCAGCCAACCCAAGATTAGCGAAATCAAAGACCAGAGTCCAGCCCAACAGGCGGGTTTAATCGAAGGGGATGTAATCGTTAAGTACTCCAGTAAACCGGTAAAAAGTATCGCCGATCTGGTGCGCATGGTTGAGTATTCTCCTCCGGGAAAATCGGTACCGGTCGAATTTATTCGCGCCGGACAAATTAGGAAGGTCGAAATTGCGATTGGCGAAAAATCTCAGAAATCGGTTGCTCCCGAAGCGCCGCCATCAGAATCGGAGTCGGAAACGTTGACTCAGTCGTTCAGTCAGGAAATCCAGCCCGATTACCAGTTTACTTTTTTTCAAGCCAACAAATTGCTGGAGACCCGCATCGTGCAGTTGGAAAAAGAGGTGGAGAGGCTAAAAAAGCTGCTCGAGTCGAGATAGCTTCCTCAAAAAGCTAATTTAACCCCCGGAGGTTTCAAACCTCCGGGGGTTGGGTATAACCGTCGCTGAGCAGCGGCGGTTTTTTTATTGACTTTTTTAAATTAATTGCTAAATTGGCTGCGAGTTAATAAAAAAGAAGATTGGGAGATACTCATGTCCAAAGACAAAAGTTTTGCCGCGAAAGTCGCCAAAGCGGCCGCCGGAAAAGGTGGAAACCACTGTCCGAAATGTGGCGAGGTGTTGAACCCGGTGCAGTTGGTGGTTTCGGAGAAATCGGATATCAAAAACTCCTGGAAATTCAACCAGCGGTTTGTGAGCGTTTGCAAGTGCAACGAAGCCGAAGTGTACGGTTAAGTTAATCGGAGGTCGGGTTTGATTCTCGCAAAAGTCGTCGGCACGGTTTGGGCCACCCGCAAAGATGAAAAACTAGTGGGGATGAAATTCCAGATCGTCAAGCCGGTGGATATCAACTACAAATTGAAAGAAGGTTTTCTGGTGGCCGTCGATGCCGTGGGTGCCGGCGTGGGGGAGATCGTTCTGGTGGTGCAAGGGAGCTCCGCGCGGCAGACTGTTTTGACCGAAAATAAAGCGGTGGACGCCACCATAATGGCCATCGTTGACAAGCTGGACGTGGAGGCCGAAAAGTGAATTTGGCGAAAGTCATCGGAACGGTGTGGGCGACTCGCAAGGATGAAAATTTAGAAGGCGCAAAAATGCAGATCATCCAGCCGCTCGACCATCACGAGAAAAAAGTGGGCTCGCCCATTGTTGCGGTTGACACGGTTGGCGCCGGGCAGGGAGAGTTGGTTTATTATGTAACCGCCCGCGAAGCCACCATTCCGTATCCCACTCGCATCGCCCCCATCGACGCGGCCATTGTGGGCATCGTCGACCGGGTTGAAGTTTACGATTAGCGACCAGCGGAGCGCAAAAATTTATTTTTGCCTGTGAGCAACCAGATCATTCTCGCCACGCGCAATGAGGACAAAATAAAAGAAATCCGCGAGCTGCTGCATTCTTTGAAAATCGAGATTTTAACATTGCGCGATTTTCCGGACGCGCCGGAAGTAGAGGAAGACGGCGCGACGTTGGAGGAAAATGCCATCAAAAAAGCCCGCACCATCGCGGAGTTTACCGGGCTGACGGCGGTTGCGGACGATACCGGATTGGAGGTGGCGTATCTGAATGGGGAACCTGGCGTGTTTTCCAGCCGTTATGCTGGTGAACACGCGACGTACGCGGATAACGTGCAGAAACTTTTGCAAAAGCTTCACGGCGTGCCGTGGGAAAAACGCGGCGCGAAATTTCGATGTGTGGTAGCGCTATGCAATCAGCGTGAAAAGCACACAGTGGAGGGCGTGTGCGAAGGGGTGATAACCGAAGAACCTCGAGGTGAGCGTGGCTTTGGATATGATCCCGTATTTTATGTTCCAGAATACGGCCGCACCTTCGCGGAGATGGAGCTGGAATTCAAAAATCAGATCAGCCACCGCGCAAAAGCATTTATAGCATTAAAGGATCTGATCCAGCGAGGGTTGATTTCATAAAATAAAGATGTTTGGTAGAAGAATTGATGCCTACTGCCAACTGCTTACTGCATACTGACAAATCGGGGCGTAGCTCAGCCCGGCTAGAGCGCTTGGTTTGGGACCAAGAAGTCGCAGGTTCGAATCCTGTCGCCCCGACTATGAAAAGCTTTGGAGTATTGGAGTACTGGATTGATGGATCGATGTCCCCCCTTTTTGAAGGGGGGTCAGGGGGGATGTTAGTATTGGAATGATGTAGCAATGGATTATCAGCTCGATGGTGTTTTAAATTGAAGGAGGCATTACCACAAACTGCCAACTGCTTACTGCCAACTACCCACTGAAACAACGGGGCGTAGCTCAGCCCGGCTAGAGCGCTTGGTTCGGGACCAAGAAGTCGCAGGTTCAAATCCTGTCGCCCCGACTAAAGCCTGCTGTCTA
>Ga0247727_10012345_pt1 | contig 14695 bp, 15 predicted proteins | sample WisWelCaveWW1625_FD_202498 | JGI IMG/M metagenome (GOLD analysis project Ga0247727, IMG submission 202498) | Biofilm microbial communities from Wishing Well Cave, Virginia, United States - WW16-25 | ecosystem: Environmental > Aquatic > Deep subsurface > Groundwater > Cave microbial mat | place... | reverse complement strand
GCTGTCATCGGTATGCTCGCGATCGATCTGGGGTTGCATCGAAGAGCACATGCTTTATCAGCAAAAGAGTCTGCTATCTGGAGCAGTGTATGGATTGCAGTTGCTGGCGGCTTTAATGTCTTAGTATACCTTAGCATGGGACATGAGAAAGCATCAGAATTTCTGGTTGGATATGTATTAGAGAAATCGTTAAGCATCGACAACATGTTCATATTCATACTGATCTTTTCCTCCCTCAACATTCCCAGTGCATACCAACCAAAAATCTTGAAGTGGGGAATAATTGGCGCACTGTTGATGAGAGCAATACTAATCTTCGTTGGGGCGTCGTTATTAGAAACATTCCACTGGATGATCTACGTCTTTGGTGTAATCATTATGGCAACTGGAGCGAGAATGATCATACAGAAGGAAAAGAAGATACATCCAGAACGAAACCCGCTAGTAAGGCTTGCAAGAAAAATTTTGCCAGTGACAAGCACCACACATGGAGAGAAATTCTTCGTAACACTGAATGGTGTCAGGTATGCAACACCACTTTGGCTTGCCTTGCTAGTTGTAGAAACAACAGATCTTATATTTGCCGTAGACTCGATTCCAGCGATATTTGCTATTACTAGTGATTTGTTCATAGTCTATACCTCTAACATCTTTGCTATATTAGGTCTAAGAGCACTGTATTTTTTACTTGCCAATATCATGCAAATGTTTTCATATCTGAAGGTAGGTCTCTCTGTCATTCTGTTCTTCATAGGCATAAAGATGGTTCTGTCTGATGTCTACAAAATTTCAATTGAAATATCCCTTCTAGTAATATTCGGAATATTGGGATTTAGTATACTTCTTTCGTTCTTTCGCAAGGGAGCCAATATCAATAATCAAGGAAAGTAAAAAAAAGATGCGCGGTGCCATATATAGCTGAGTTCGTTATGGTGATGGCATGAAGACTTTCGAATTCTGTCAGACATCTATAAAGAACTGTTAAATCTTCCGTAGAGGCCCAAACTAAGTGCATGATGCTTCAGACGTGCATAAACTTTTCGAGTCTGAATCTCTTTGAGATCCCTCTGGAAGAGAGTTGAAATCCATTACGGCAACGAGTCCGTCGAGTATATCAAAATTGAACGGAAATAGGACCCACTGTGACTGGTTCGGTGCACAGCTGACTCGGTCCTGAAATTACGAAGCGGAGGAGACGAAAGAACAATGAGCAAGGCGAAAGTCAGGTTCTGATTACATCAGTCCAAGAAGATTCGCAAAATATTAATTGAAGATTGGAAAATAGCGCGGTTATGAATGATTTACGTAAGATGACAAGCTAAATATCTGCAATTACCTCATCAATAAGTTGCGCACTAAGTTCTGGCTTATCTTGTGGCTTGAATACGGCGAGAAGCTCATGCGGAGAAATGATCGAATCAATAAAGAATTGACGTTGATGGGTAGTTGTTAACGTAGCCCAACGTTCGATTCGGGAATAGAGTTTGTCCAATAATTTAGTAAATTCAATGACCTTGCAAAGTCTAACCTGCCCGGGGGCAACTCTTAGCGCATCTGGACTAAACTCTTCTTTTTGAGTAATTAACACAGCGAATGTTTCATAATCGGTCGATGAACGTTGTTTCAAGACCGTAGCATCAGCCAAAGCTTGAGACACATTCTCTTTCTTCTCTATTTCTCCCTCCTCTTTTGTCTTCACTTCAATTGAAAGCTGATATTTGTTGACTGTTAACGAAGAGATCGCTATAAGATCTGGTTCACCTTTCTTATTGTTTCCACGACGAACTTTATATCCTAACATCGTCAATATCTGCTCTAGCCCAACTAACATTTGTCCATGCGTTCCAGTTTGAAGTTCTTTCTTTAGCTCAGTGAAGCTCGCTTGCCAATTTTTCTTCCTCGAGTTGTTAGTGTTAATGTAATTATCGTAATCAGATATAATTTGTTCCTTAACACGGCGTATTTCTATAGATTCAAAATCTAGTTTAAGCTGTCGATCTTTTTCATGGACAAGTTCATTGAAGATACTTCTTAACCGATTAAACCAACTACTGTTACCTCCTGTTTCTACAGCATTCTTGAGATTTTCTTGAGCCCTTTTCTGTGTTCCCTCTGCTTTGTAGTGATTGTAAGCATTGTAGTAATTCATAGCGGCTAGATAATAGTACCATGCAGCTACAAGCTGATTGCTATCTTTCGTCTGTTCCGCCAAAAGCTCAAAAAGCTGCGCTGCAGTCTCATAACTTGCCACCATTGATTTTTCCCAAGCCTCGATTTCTAGCTCATATTTTTCTTCCTGTGTAGCAGATATTGCCGTCCAATTTTTTTTCTCGTCTGCTAGCAATGTCTCGTAATTAGGATCCTTTATACCAAAAAATTTACTTTCAGCATATCCAAACGCAGACGCAGGAGTTCCCTCTTCTGACATATAAAAGCCAGTATAAGTTTCTGCATGAATTCTACGTGGAAAATAATTAAAATACTGTTCTTCCCCCGTGAAACGAGCTAGAATTCTTGGATCTAACATAAAATAAATCGCTTCATCTGTTTCAAGTCTGTTACACCGACCAAATGCCTGAACCAATCTGTTAGCAACTTTCTGCTCAATATAGGAATAATTCGCAAGTACTGAGTAATGGAACATATCCAATGGTTCGAGGAACATTGGAAGATTGACAATGCAACAAACCTTGCAGGTGCCTCCTGCAAAATCCAATCCTACGTATCGATTAGCACATACAAGCACTCCTTCCGGCATCGCTTTGAATTCCTCTCCATTTTCAAATTTCTGATAAAATAATACAGGCACTGCGTATTTGTTTAATATGTTTATTATAGTCCTAGCTGTAGCTTTCGAATTTGCTAAAACCAACGCTTTTTTGTGAGTCTTAACAATCGACATTATACCCTGAAGAATGGCGTCGGTTATATGCTTCTCCAAGCTGCGTATGTCTACTGGCAATATGAGACGCCTACCAAACTTTTCCATTGCGTCGCGCGCTGCATCAGAAAGATCTTCTTCTTTTATCAAGTGGATGATTGATTTGCGAATGCCGAATGATTTATGAAGTAACCCCGTCGGATAAAGGGTAGCTCCCATGAAGATTATCTGCGGAATGTTTGTGAGCTTCAGAACCTCCTCTGGAATTATCATTGGTCTTAGCTCGATCTCATAATTGGTCACTAAGATAAGGAAAGAATCTAATGCTTCTTTATTTCTTTCATATGAAAGTCTAAAAGTCGTATCCGTTCCAAGTGTTGATAAATTTCTGTTTATAACATCAATAACCTCCTTCGCATGTGTGAAATGTATAACCTCGATGGCATCAGCTCGCTCTCCAGTTCCCTCAAGAAAAGTTTGCAGATTCGGATACACCTGAAAGTGTGATCTCAATTTTTCTACTATAGCATTGTAGATATCGCCAAACTTGTCTCTGTCAATTCTTATACTAAAAAAATCACTTCTGACGACTTCAAATTCATTGGCGTCATCAATAACAAGAACGTATGGGGGAACAATGTCTTCTCGGTATTCTGTCGCGTACAGATATGAATAATAATTAAAGATTCCTATGGCTCTTTTTTGTTTATACCATGTCAGGTTTCGTGTACGCTGTTGCCTGTATTCTGGCTCACCTTCTGATCCAAAAATAGTTACAACAGGAATTCCTATTTCCTTAGCTTTGGATTCAAGGTCTTTAGCCAATGCACTAGTGGCAGCCAAGATCGCTACGTTCTTACCTGCTCGCCGCCAACTTTCTAATATCAGAAGTGCAATTAGACTCTTTCCAGCACCAGTTGATAATCTGATACCAATTCTGGGCTTATTCTGACATTCAATGGAGTACTTTTCCAGTACTTCTCGTTGGGTCTGCCTCAGTGTTTTGATTGAAGAATTAGATTTATCGAGCTCATCGAAGAGCTTTATTGGATCGAGCGTCACTAATGAATTGCACCTGCACATTAATTATTAACTTTTGCCTGCACAAGGTGGTACTTGCATCGGTTGAATTTCTCTGATGCTCAGTTAGAAGCGGGCGTTGTTAGTTCTAGTTAGGGTCTCATCTTCGCCTTAGCTATTGCCCATAGAGGACAATAGAGCTGTAAGTTTACTAGAAATATCTTTCTCTATTTCCTTTAACTCAGTAGAGGTAGATAATTTGTTACCCTTCTGTGAAAGCATTAATAGCACTTTCTTGCCTAGTTTAAATCCCTCTTTCGCATCTTTCTGTTTAACTTTACCTGAAAAGAAGTCATGTGCAAGAAGATTACGTTTTGTATTGAACTTCCGCAATTCTCCTAGTTCTTTAGAAGATACTAATGCCAAAGTTGTTAGTATTTCTAGTATCACTGAATACTTGAAATATTTAGGATTACCAATTTTTACTAGTTTGCCATAGTATAGATGAAGCAAAGCGTTCATAACCAATTCAGTTGCACTATGTAAGATATTTACTGCTTCTATATGATAACCTGCATCATACGCTTGTTGCGCGTGGGTGAAAACGTCTACCCTCAACGTCAATATTTCGTCGCTAGGATCGGGTTTTTTGCCAGCCATGAGTGCTAGAAACCCGTATCTGTAGGTTCTACTACACGTCTTATTTTGTCCGTATCTTCTAGTATCGCGTCTGCTTTAAGCTCAAACACACCATGTGCTAAATTGTTACTGGTTTCTAATTGGTCAATCCTTTTCTCTATTGCTTGTAGGAGTTTCTCTAATCGTTCCATTTCATCGTGACCATTGTCCTTATTCAGATTTGTTAAAATTCCCATCATTGAGATGTTTGAAGGTTGCATACTTAAGCTTTTTATCATCTTAACATAATGGTTTTAATGTTAAGACAAATCATGAACAAAACTTTGCATTGTTATTCGTAAACTTAACATTTTGGTTTTAATGTTATGATAGCATATAATTTTGCAACTATGACAGTGCGGTGGGCATAGTTTAACCATAGTTCTCTTAAGCAAGTATGTAGTATTGCTGTGTATGAGCGTGGATCCTACAATGGAAGAATTTTTGAAGAGAAGCCTCAAAAGATTGCTCGAAGAGATACACAACGCACAGCAACGAGAGGACTATAATGCCGCGGATGGGTTTAGAAAACCAGTAATGGAATCGCATCAATTAGCAAAAACTCTCTTTCCTGATAACAAAATTCTACAAAACATATCTAAGGAGGTACCCGTTGCTGTACCAGACCCTAGTTTTGGCAATGCTTGGGCATCGCCTAACCTGATGGCTACGAAGTTAAGGGTTCTGGAAATAATCGATGCAATAGGTTGGGATTTCTCAGAAATAAATAAGATTACAAGTTCTACACCTATCTTCAACATAACGCAGACGCAAAGTACATTGCAGTACAATATTCAGGCGATAGATAATATTTTGGCAAGTTTGAATCAGCTTTCACTGAATAACGAGAATAGATTGCAGCTTGAACAATTAATTAGAGAGTTCGAAAATGAAAGTAAAAAACCTAAACCAGATCAAAGCAAGCTGAAAGAAATAGCAAAGAAGGCTGGTTCACTGAGTAAAGAGGTGGGACTAATGTTGTTGCAATTCGCATTAGACAAAGGGCTGTTGGCCTGGGCAGGTTTGTTATAGCCAAAGATCTCTTTCTTTTTTGTAGAACACAGGCGACACTAATTACAATTAACTAATCGCAAGCCCTGCTTTTCAGCATCCCGAATAAACAAGCAGCGCGAACGAACGGAGCACAAGCGTAGTGAGCGAGCCCTAGCTTTGTTTAAACTATCATGTTTCATTATTCAAAAAGTTAGACGATGAATTTCCTTGAAAATATTAATGGAATAAAGTACGCTCAAGTTAACATTACCGCACCATTCTTCAAATATGAAAATGTGAATATGATTAACTTAGGTGTCTCTAAAAATGTTAGATTCTAAGGTTTTGCATCCCCCGATCTCTTTTTTGTGCAAAAATACGCTCGCCTTAGGTTTGTTTTATGCGAGAAATTCATGTTTAAAGAATTCTACCCGAGATACGATTCTTTGCAATCTTTTCTAAATGAAAAATTCATATGTTCTCTATGCTCACGGAAGGTGCTTCAAAGCATGTCAATGTAGCAATGTTCTACATGCATCAAGTTGAGATTCCATCTGTGCCTTGATGATTTCAGCATCACGACCTGCTATCGTTATCACGGGGTCATCGTTCTCTCTAAAGCTAATGTATCTCATGATATTCTCACCCATGGTTGCTACAAGGCAAGATGCATGAATTGGTGGTAGTTGAACAACTGTAGGACAGGCTATGATTTCAATCGTGGAATAGACGGATCTTGTCAATGTGCAATCCTGCATGTTCTTGAATTTATTTTTATGGAGCATGCCTAGCGTAAGTATTGAGTAGTATACCTCCTTTGAAGGGTTCTCTCTATAGCGCTTGATAAGAGAGTACATTTCAGATGCATATCTTCTGCCAGTTTGAGCAAGATCTGCGAGGCTTTTTGAAAATACTGCTCCCAATTCCAGATTTCTACTAAGAGTTTCCTCCAAACCATCTATCCAAGCGATCCTTTCCTCTTCATTCATGTCCTCTGGCTCCACATATGCATTCCTGCACTTGAAAACAATCTCCATCCCCACCTGCCTGGCAATTGCCTCTATTTCATCAATGTTCTTCACGGTATTAATAGAAACACAGTGCTTTTGCATGAATCATGACGTCGTAGATAATAGTTAACCGGCTATGTTAACAATGGCGATCAACTTGGTTCATCATCACTTTTCTGGCATCTATCTATTATCAGAAAGGAAAAGCCTAGGATTGTCGTCGTCAAGATAGTAGATCTTCATGCCTTGCACGTTTGTATAGTGTGCAACGTATTCTGGTACATCTAGAGTCATGGCAGTGACACCAAGTCGCTTGCAGAGTCTTATGACTTGGTCGGCACCAGTGCCCAACTGCCATACACAAATTACAGGCATGATATTCCACTTTTGCGACGGATATTTCTCCCTATATGAAGCACTGTAAAGCAGCACCTGACCTATGCTCATTCCCATCCTTTCAATGTTAATAGGCATCTTACTTTCACCAGCCTCTCGTTTCTCCTCGACTATCTTGAATTCTACAACCCAGCGCGATGAATCGTAGCCTGGTGCTACCATGTCTATTTTCTTCTGATCGTTACCAAGCTTGACGCTTTCCTCTAGATCAATCGGCCTGTTTTCGAAGAGATTAAGTCCTCGAAAACAATCTTTTAGGTATTTCTCATCACTCTCACTTTCCTGAGGATCGTATAGACCAGGTTGGTTTTTGACTATGTATAGGAAAGGCTCATCAGCTGATTGATTATCTATCTTGAGAAGTGGTTGAAGAGACGAAGCATTTCGTGACTTTATGTGGTCTAACCACCATTCCTTGCTGCCAATTGGACTACGTTCACTCATATGATCAACCATATGATCAGTCATAGGATTGAATTTAAATGGATCCGTATGACATCTCTTTAGGAGATAACATAGTTGGACGAGATAGATAGAAAGATATTGACTTACTTGAAGAAGGAGGACTGGCCAGTTACGACTGAAATGGTTGCCAGGGAGTTGAAGATAAGTTGGAATACTGCCCAGCTGCATTTGTACAAGTTACAGGCAGAAGGTCAGGTGAAGGGCAAAAGAGTAGGAAGACAGAATCAGTGGATGCTTATGCAATAGATTATTGGGAACTCGCGTCTAGCGATGATGTTGGTTAACGAGACGATACAAACATACGAATGGAATCTTTGATTAATAGGATCAGTGTATTGTTTTTTGGTTAACCCTCGATACAGAATAGTTCTTTAAGAGATGAAGCAAGGCCCATGGGTAAATCTTCATTTGATAATTTTAGAGGGAATATCAGAAATCATCATATGATAGAAGTGTTCAACTTTTCCCTTCTTAACCTTGAAGATACCAAAAGTTGCTTTCGCCTTCTTTAAGAAGTCCAATATTTCCGCGTCATTCAATATTGTCCTACCTTTAATCGCACGAGCTGCCCAGTGATTTTCACGTACAGAAGATAGATCGATGTAGTTTTCACTACGTTCCACTTTAAATGCCTGCAAGTACTTTCTATCCTTGGCCCATCCCTTCACAGACTCGAGAAGTATGCGAGGCAATTCGTCGCTTGGATGCCTAATCGTGCCCTCCGTGTTAAATAGATCAGCACGGGATATTCTTGCCGGGTCACACTCATGCTTTCTCTCGCTGAGCTCCTTCCCATCGAAATACACCTCTAGTGCTTCAGCGGTTAAGCAATGCTCACAAATATGACCTTTGTATCCTACAACTCTCTTGCGCTGAGAGAGGCTTTCTCTCGAGGCTGACTTCCATTCACTCACTAAGATCATCGTGAGCAACTTGATCTCCCCCCTAAAGGTTAACCTGAATGTACCTTCTGTTGCATGTGCTCTTCGCAAGAAATCTTGGAGTTCTTGCTCGGTAAGCATAGTTGCGCCTTTAGTACCTCTCTGAGCCCAGTGTCCTTCTTCAATGATTCCCAAGTCTATGTGCTCCTCTTCTTTGTCATGCGATGGAACGCTTAGCAATAATTTCTTGCTTTTGCCCCATTTGCCTACTATGTTAATCAAGTCTTCTTCCAATTTCTTCCAAATAATTTGCATTTCAAGTGTCTTGTCTACATGCTTCGCACTTTCCAGGTCCTTTTTGATGCATTCATGTTCTGGCAAGTTAGTAAAACTAAAACCTGTTGCTAGAGACCCCCAAGAGTATATTGACTGTATGTAGCCTTTCAGGCAATCTTTGCATACTGACGCCCTGAACCCTACTAGTGCCGCTTTCGGAGCATGTTGTTTCTGAAGTAATAGTGTATCAGCAATCATAGTATAGATCCCAGCTGCCTTCATGGGATCTAGCACATCGACTATGCGTTGCGCCATTCTTTCCTCAAACTCTTTCTGGACTCTATCCCAAAGATTATCCAGATCAAATGCAAAAACAGATCTTCGTCGGTCGTTGTTCACTGGATGTATCGTTTCAGGGGGGTCGGAGCGACCTGACAGCACCCTAACCAGATATGAGGGATAATCGATCACAATGGCTCTGCCGTCGTGTTTAAGTCTTACATGACGCTGGGCACTGTACCTCCGACCAAAAACCCTTCCACATCCTTCACAAGCCCAATTTAGTTGTGGTGACACTTCCCTATATAATAAAAAGCACAATGTGTTGCACAGTGATGCGCTGTGCTCGTACCGCAAACAAACAAAAAGACTGTCCATGAGCGCCAGAGAGCAGACTATTGATAACCATATAGTAGGTTCTCGTTTAGGTAATATGGCGTGCAGAACAATTCTTTACTCCGTCAAGCCGAGTAGTTCTCGCGTAGAATTCATGATCTCAAACTTGGTTAATTGAGACAGACAAGGGCTAGTTTGACTAAACGTCAAGATGAACAGCACAACTTTCGCCATGGTGATCTATGCAATAGGCGGAAAGGGTTAGAGCAAGAATATTCTTGACATACTTGACCTAGGATATTCTCGCTACAGCACGACCGAGTTCAAAAGCTGAATAATTAGCGGCAATCCCTGTTTCTGGATTCCTGTATATATCATAAAGAGCGCCTATGCACGACGCAATTAAGGGAAAATAGTTTCGAAAATCCATGAAATCATTCGTACACGTCTTATCCACGGGAGATTGTATAGAACACGCATCAACAAGAACCTTAGCCCTCTCTTCTCTCTCATGCGGGGATAGATAAGTGAGCCTATCAACGCTCTTAATTGCCTCAATAACACATTCATCAATATCATCGATCCAATATTCGTTCGGATTAAAGGCAGATCTGACCAGATTCCTAATCTGACCCATCTCTTCACACAGCTCAAACAGACCTGCTTCTCCAAGATGTGGAGCAAATGTCTCCAAACATGCACTCGCTATATTATGATCTATCCCTGTTAGCTTCTCAATTCTATTTGCAGTGATCAAAGACGGCTTTGGCAGCATGTTGCATATACAATCTTCGACTGCATCTAAAGACTTCGAACCGCAGACTTGCCTTCCCATTCTGTTCCCCTGTTTCTGGGGAATGTAACGTTCTATATATTATAGATGTTACGAATCGAAATTCAGAAACGAAATAGATCAAGAAGGCTCAGACAATTAGCTACGCTAGCTCTTGAAAATCCCTTCATTCTAAATTCTGTCAGTGCAGTGGGAGAACTCCTAAAGGTATCAAGGAAGAACGCAAAAACGATTTTATACAGATACAGAAAACTTGCTGGTAACACTGGTAACAGATTATGTCCTGAATGCCTTGCAGTACTCAAAATTTTACTGGACTCTTTAGCGTGTAGCAGATGCGGTTTTGAACATGATTTGCCAAGCATAATTGCCACTGTGGATTCTACCCATGAAAAACAGAGCGGGATATGGCCTCTTGGAACTGAGATGACTGTGAGCGAATTGAAACAGGTAGCACCCAATTTGAAGAAGCTCTTCTCCACGAAAGAAGAGCGAATAAAGAGGCAATTACTATCTGACCTTGAAGAAAATTTGAAATCATACACACTGGCCCCTGAGCAGACTACTCATCTTGCTCAGTGCGCATTGTTTCATTTCAGAATACTTGTGTATGAAAAAGGAAAGATGAGAGTATTCAAGGCTGTCGCACTGACACTTCTGGACGGTGCACGAATGACTCCTATATTGAGCCTAGCTTTGAGGGATTACTTGAGCACTGGTCCCTATTATTCTGCAAGAAAACACAAGAAAAGGAAAGCGAACTTGCATGAAAAGCGAAAATGTATCTGTTAAGAGAGCGGAGATTGAAAAATTGCTGGAGGAACTTGCTAGATTAAAAGAAGAGTTCGAACGATTGCGTGTAGGTTCAGTCGCTGTGCATCAAAAGAAGAAGGAGCTTTTGAGCCAATCATGAAGAACTTGCGAGCCATCGACTTACTGTCTGCTCCATATTCTCTATTCGTTTTGATATGCTGTTCATTAGATCCTGCTCATCCATGTTTAACTTTATTGCGAGCTGCTCATCCAGAACAAGACCACACCTCGTACACATTCGTACCTCTGGAGAATTCTCATGGCTACACCTAGGACATCTTGAGATACTTATCTTGTTTCTTTTTTCCTCAGGATTTGTTAAACCATGCATTTCCAATACGCTATTTTCTAGATCCGCACCTGAAAGATGCACATACTTTCTTGCCATCGAACTTCCTTGCGTCCATCCGGCAAATGAATTAAGATTGGCCTCTCTCAATCGAGTTGCTACCCTTGTGAGTTGCGTATGCCGGAACAGATAATTCCAAATCCTTTTCTTTATAGATGCTTTCTGAGCAGATCTTTTCACAAGTCTTGACAGATAGCTGTATCCTACTGCTTCACCTTGATGGTTGGATGACATGTTGTACCACAACGGCGCTTCAGGATCATCATTTTGTGGATGCTTATTCAACCATTCAAGTACTGCCTTGTATCCTAGAACAATGACACCATTCTTCAATCCGGTCTTTCCTCTTACACTTATCAGGCAGTACTTGTCTTTGAACTTCACATCTCCTACTCTCATTGTCAAAAGCTCCCCAGGACGCAAAGCACATTCAAGAAGAGTCCATAACATCGCTCTATCCCTTTCGATATTCTTGCTTACACTTGCTACTGCTGACAATAACGCCAGTATCTCTTCCTCCGAAAGCAGGTCTGCCGCTTCTACCGTTACAGCTCTGCCTTTGTTATACCTAGAGGGTTTTATCCATGCCACAGCATGGCAGTTTTTGTCGGAATTTCCGGTCTTAACATAATTTACGAATTTCTTGAGCAGGGGTGCATACTGCTGTTTCGTAGAACCCTTCATCCAGTCCTTCAGTAATTCTGCGAGAACCTTTTCTGCCTTTATGGAATCAATTTTCCGAGGCTCTAAACTCATTTCTGCAAGGGTTCTTTGCAACTTGGGAACCCTAGAGGCATAGGCGCATACCCTTCCATCACTAAGCCCTTTGGTCTTTAGGTGCGAGATGAATGCCAGTGCCTTGTCTGCATGCTTCTCTTTGCCTATTCTCTTCTGCCAATATTCAAGGCGTCTTTGGTAGTTGTGTATCTCCATTCTACCATTAAAAAGCGCATTTTTGTTACCGCGCATCATACACGTCTAATATATGCGGGATGCGGGATTCGAACCCGCGCAATTGGCTCTATCCGCGAGCGCTTGGGAAGCCAATATCCTGACCGCTAGACCAATCCCGCACAAGTATCTCAACGAATCTAGCACACTATTAAGATTATCAGATTGTAACAGAGAAATGATTCTATGTTCAACAGTTTGTAGTTCTATAACATCTTTACAATCTTCTAAGCTTGCTGTTGATCTTTAGGAGGACCATATTCTATTGTTAGGATTTCGCGATCCTTGAATATATGATCCCTGAATTCAGCACTTTCACTTCCGTCAATATACATTCTAACCTTGTTCAAGCCGTCATTACACTTGTTCATTATGCAGTGTTCGTTAAATGTCTCGCCCCAAACATCGAAGAATTGGCCTAATGTAAAAGTTCTGATCACCATAGATTCTATATGGATGACACCAGAGGTATCGTGAGTATGCAATGGATATACCCCTAGTTTTTTGGGCACATATTTGTCAAGCTCATGAGTTTTATAGAGATCAGGATCAATTCCGATCTGTTTAGGTACAGGTACACTTTCATCATTAATTATTATCCTGAGCGTAACATGCGTGTGAATGAGCAACGGTTTACCCTCATCCTGTGGCTTAAGTTTGACAGCTTCAAGTGCATTATTGACGGCAACTCCTCCCAAAGCCATCAAGGAAACTATTACACCCAATGTAAGATAAACCCAAAACGATCCCAACTATTTCACTCCATTAACCTGTTCTTACCTTCTTATCAGTTTATCCAATTCCACTGCCAATCAACACGTAGAAAATAATTTAGGCAATGATTTTAGGTTTTAGTAACACAGATAGTAGAAACGTAAAACTAGTTTATAACATATACTATAGAACCAGAAACCCTAATTAATAATTCATCGAACTGCATTTGTCTATGATGGATAAACTAACAATTATGGGAATACTCGCAGCAACTATACTATTAGCAGGAATGCTAGGATTAATCCCTATGGCATCTGCTACACATAAACCAGTAAAGATTCTCATACAAGTAAGGGATGCGGCAACTGGCAAACCATTGCGAGGTGTTGAATGTTCTACTGATCCTGCTGGTGGACCATTTCCTGCTGTTACAAATCCTGGTGGGATAGCTAGGATTATGTTACCGGCAGGCACTTCCATTGTAGACGTAACTTGTGACTCTACAATACGTGATGATATAAGGCTCAAAGCACACGATACTACAGTAGTTAGAGTGCTGGTCTAGCGAATTTCTACTAGTATAAATAACCCAGGCTAAGTTATTTTTTGTTGTGACACTTTTTTGGTGTTTTGAGAATAATACTAGGCGCCTATAGGTCGCCCTTCAACACTGTAATATTTTCTAGGCATCAATTATTCTCGTCACATAAGTTTCATACTTACAAACTCTTAGAAACAGTATTGCCCTGTTGTATGGCATGAATAAGAAATCTACAGACAAGAAAATGCCTGTCTTTACTTGCTGCGATAGACATCCGAGTTACATTGTATCATACTTGGATGATGCCTCCCGCACCATCTGGTATGTTTGTGACCAACACATCAAGGAGAGGGCGTTCAAGAGTATGTCAGTGAATCGTTACATATGCATAGAACCTATCACAGCGGAGTTATCCAAGTTACCCCTAAAACACACGATTAATTTGTAAACTCCGTATTTCAAAACTTAACTAAATTCTATTCAAGAATGCAAGGTTGTTTGATTTATACGGTAGCCAATGTAATTTGGTCATTGATTATATGCAGTATCGTGTAAGGCCTGCTGCACATTGGGCATAAACCGTGGTACAGCGCACCAGCAAGTATTCCCTCCGAGTATAGCTGGTTGCATTTATCAATGTTGAAATATACTGGCCAAAAATAGTCAGACGTGCAATTACATTCCTTGTGAACTACGCGGAATACCACATCGGATCTTATGACACGTTCTAGGCTGTTTAGGTCAAGTTCGATTTCCAATGATTATATGAAAGGCACGTCATTGTCGTAATAAGACTTGAGTATTGGCAGTTGAGTATTAGTGGTTATAGGTGCGGTTATATATTTTCATAATATAGAAAATTTCCCGCGAAATCACATACTATTTTATTATATTAGTGATCTCATACTAGGCTGGGCGGTAGAAGAGTGGAGGTAGACAAGAACCCCTACGCAGCTTACCTACGAGATCAGGCTAATGATTATGCTAAATTTTGCTGGATGATGATGCAATACTGGTTCAACTGGCATTCATACTGGGTAAAGGTTGCAGACATTTATTCTAATGGAGAATAATTTTGGCTGTACCGCAACCAAAGTGTCTTATTTATAAAACCCGTATCTATCCAACTTGATCTCGTCAAAATAATATTCTGATAGTACAAGATCAAGGCTATTCATTATTTCACATCGAATTTCATTTGGAATCTCTATCAGATAAAGCTCAAAAGCAGACAGAGGCGATTCGAACAGCACGGTTAACGGATTCCTCTGGCAGTTGGCTTTCTTATAGCTTATTCCTACACTTGCTAATTTTTTTAT
>Ga0247727_10012344_pt1 | contig 14695 bp, 15 predicted proteins | sample WisWelCaveWW1625_FD_202498 | JGI IMG/M metagenome (GOLD analysis project Ga0247727, IMG submission 202498) | Biofilm microbial communities from Wishing Well Cave, Virginia, United States - WW16-25 | ecosystem: Environmental > Aquatic > Deep subsurface > Groundwater > Cave microbial mat | place... | reverse complement strand
GCTTGAGTCGATCATCCATGATCCACCTCCCCGATAGGCCGAAATCCTTACCTCGCACATCCAGCACGCATCACAATCCCAAATTCCAGGCTCCCGGCGGAGATCAATCTTGGACAAACTCCTAGCACGCCACGCGATGACTGTCTTCACCGACCGCGACCGCTCGCCCTTCGGACAGGCGGACGATTCGGTCGCCGCGCTGGGCGATTGATTCGTCGTGGGTGACCATGAGGATAGTGATCCCCTCGTCGCGGTTCAAGTTGACCAAGAGATCGATGATCTCCTGGCCAGTGGTGGCATCGAGATTCCCTGTCGGCTCGTCGGCCAGCAGGATTTGAGGGTGCCCGATGAGGGCGCGCGCGATTGCGGTTCGCTGCATCTCGCCGCCCGACAGTTCGTTTGGCTTGTGCTTGAGCCGGTGCCCCAGGCCTACTCGCTCCAGCAATTGCTCGGCATTCTGCCTCAATCGCCGGCGCGAGCGCCAGTACGACAGGGCGCCGTGGCGAATCATGAGCGGGGCTAACACGTTTTCGACGGCATCTAGTTCGGGCAGCAGGTGGTAGAACTGAAAGATGAACCCAAACACATTGTTGCGCAGCCGGTCGCGATGGGCGGGTGGAAGATTGTCGATCCGCGAACCATCCAGATAGATTTCGCCGGCGTCTGGCGCATCGAGCGTCCCCAGGAGATGCAAGAGCGTGCTCTTGCCACAGCCGGACGTGCCGACGACGCTGACAAATTCCCCCCGGTCGGCATCGATGTCTACGCCAAGCAGCACAGGCACTTCGATTCCCCGCGCGGGTCGCCGCCACGGGATCAGGCCGCGAGCCGCACCCCAAACGCGACCACCCAGCCGGCCGGAACTCGGCCGACGGCCCTTGAAATACGACTTGGTAACTCCACGCGCCGACAACTGAGGCACATTCAGATTCATGGCATCTTGCCTTTCCGCTGTTATTCGTATCGAAGCGCCTGAACCGGCTGCAACGCCGCCGCACGTCGGGCCGGCAACACGCTGGCCGCCAACGCGATCAACATGGCACCGAAGACGATCCAGGTGATGTTGGACCATTCGATCACCGTCGGGATCCGATCGAAGTAGTACAGGTTAGGATCAAAGATGTGGCGGCCGGAAAGCCAACTCAGCCATTTCTCGATCTTGTCGAGATAGACGACGATGAGCAGCCCGAGGCCCATGCCGAACCCGCTACCAACCAATCCCAGGCCGAGACCGTAGCCGAGAAAGATTTGCTGAATGCCGTGGTCGGACGCGCCAAGGGCTTTGAGGATTCCGATGTCGCGAGTTTTTTCCACGACGATCATGAAGAAGATCGCCAAGATGCCGAAGCCGGCAACGGCGATGATCATGAAGAGCAGCACGTTCAAGATTCCCTGTTCGACCGCCACGGCACTCAGCAATGGCCCTTGCTTTTGCTCCCAGGTTTGCACGTGAAAGAGCCCAGCGGGGAACATCTCACGAAGGCCGGCGACCACCATTTTCGAGTCCGAATAATCCTTGAGCTTGATGTGGATCGCCGACACGTTATTGCCCATGCCGCGAATCTCTTGCAGGTCCTTGATGTCCACGTAGCAGAACCGCTGGTCATACTCGCTCATGCCGCTCTTGAAGCGATCGACCACGGTGAACTGTTCGTGAACTCCGACGATCTTGAACGAGGTGACCGACGAACTTGGCATCGTGACCATGACCTTTTCACCCGGCCGGATGATCTCGATGTCTCGTTCATTTCGCCGAAACGACGCGAGCAGCCACGGGACGACGATGCCCCGCTCCTTGACCTGCACTTCGGGGCTTGGACCGAGCAAAGACTCCCGATCATTTTGGCGGAACGGATTGTCGGGGGGACTCTGTTCGGGACCGACGGCTGCGTCCGATTGGCTTACGGAGAGCACCGCCGAGCCGGCGTCGTCCTCTTGCGGCGTGCCGAGCTGAATCGAGCTGGATTGCTTCGGCAGTGAATCTTCGTCAGTGTCCGGGCGAGGAAAATCGTCGTGCGGCATCAGGGCCGGGTCACTCAGCCACCAAGGCCGCGACCGCGCCGCCGCCCGCACCGACTCACGAATCTCAAACGTCGGCCGCTCGCGGTTCGATGGATCGACCATGCACTCATTGAATCTCCCGACCGTTCCATGCGTGTTAATGTCGATTCCCATGACCTCAACCCACTCGTGCGTGCTCTGGTCTCCGACAGAGAATGTCAGGAATCCCAAGGTCTCAATGACCGGCGTCATCGCGGCGATCTTGTCGCCGAATTTGTTTCGGATATTCGCCATGTACATATCGGCGTTGGGAAAGCCATCGTTGGCATCGCCCTGGATCATGATGTCGGCCAGGATGCCATGAATGCGGTCACGCATTTCGGTCGCGAAACCGCCCATCACACTGTTGACGACGATGAGCGTCGCCACGCCAAGTGTCATACTGACCACAGAAGCCAGCGCGATCCAACGAGTTCGCAAGTAACGCAGGCAGAGCAGAAGCTTGTACATGAAGTGCGGCCTCCTTGCCGAAAAGATTGTTCGATGGGCTAGCTCGCAACGCGTGTTGGACGTATCTTGCGAAGCACCTCGGCTTCCGCCGCTTCCGCTCGCGAAAGGTCCCACCGGAGCTGAAGGTTAAGCCAATAGGTGGCCGAGTTTCTGAAAAAGCGCGCGAGCCGCAATGCCGTGCCCGGTGTAATGCCACGTCGTTGATTGATGAGTTCGTTTACGCGCTGATAGGGGACGCGAATCGATCTCGCAAGCTGCTGCTGAGAAATCCCCAGTGGCTTCAAAAACTCCTCCAGCAACATCTCGCCTGGGTGCGTTGGCGTTCGATGTGTCGGAATGCGGACCATGCCCAACCTCCTAAAGACTCAATGGTAATCGACAATCTCTACCTCCAATGGTCCGCTCGCAGACCAGCGGAAGCAAATACGATATCGGTCGTTTATCCGAATGCTGTACTGCCCTTTCCGGTCGGCGACGAGTGCTTTGAGACGGTTTCCGGGCGGCACTCGCAGATCACCAAGCGACTCGGCGGAATCAAGATGTTCAAGCTTCCGTCTGGCAATTGTCCAAAGTTCTTGCGGACACGTTCTCCGTGCGGCTTTTGTGTTACGCCCATTGAACACATCTTCAATGCCAGCGTCGGCGAATGACCGGATCACCGTCTCACCATAGCACGCGCTCCATGCTACCACAAGCGAGTCGTTCTACTGGAGCCCAGATCATAGATCACTCACCATTCCGTCCGCTGGTCTCAAGAGCGGGAACAGAATCACATCTCGAATGCTCGGCTGATTTGTCAGCAGCATCACGAGCCGGTCGATGCCGATGCCCAAGCCCCCGGCGGGGGGCATGCCGTGCTTCTGGGCGCGGATGAAGTCTTCGTCCATCTTGGCCATCGACGCTTCTTCCGGCAGTCCGGCAAGCTGCTGGCGCAAGAGCCGCTCTTGCAAGATCGGGTCGTTCAGCTCAGTGTAGGCGTTGGCCAATTCCATGCTGGCGATGAACAGCTCGAATCGCTCGGCGAAGCGATCATTGCCCCGCTTGCGTTTCGTGAGCGGGCAGAGCGACGCCGGGTAGTCGATGACGAACACGGGGCCGGTCAGCTTGTCCTCGACGACGGCCTCGAATAATTCGCTGATGATGACGTCCGCGTGTTTGTTTGCGGTCTCTATGCCGCGTCGCTTGGCCGCAACTTGCAAGGCGGCGGTGTCGTCGAGCTTTGCTCCGACGTACTGCTCGAACAGTTCCGCGTACGTTCGCCGCTGCCACGGAGGCGTGAAGTCGATCTCGCGCCCCAAGACCGGCCGCTTGAATCCGCCACCCAGCATTTCGACCAGGTTGACGATCAGCGACTCGGTAAGTTCCATCATGTCGCTGTAATCGCCGTATGCCTGGTACAGCTCGAGCATCGTGAATTCAGGATTGTGTCGCGTACTGATCCCCTCGTTGCGAAACACGCGGCCCAACTCGAACACCCGCTCGACACCGCCCACCATGAGCCGCTTCAGGTGCAGCTCCAGCGCGATGCGGAGAAAGAGGTCCATGTCCAGCGTGTTGTGGTGCGTGACGAACGGCCGGGCCGCGGCCCCGCCCGCGATTGCGTGCAGTGTCGGACCTTCAACCTCGACGAACCCTCGGTCCGGTGCCGTTAGAAACTCGCGAATGCGACTGACGATGTGCGACCGTTTCAGAAACGTTTCGAGAACTTCGGGGTTGTAGACGAGGTCCACGTAACGCTGTCGGTAGCGCAGTTCTTTGTCCACGAGCCCGTGCCATTTCTCCGGTGGCTGGGCGAGACACTTTGTGAGGAAGTGCAATTCGCTGGCAAACACGGTCAGCTCACCCATGCGAGTCTTGTTCAGCTCCCCGTCGATACCGACCAGGTCGCCAAGATCGACCAGATCGACAACCTGCCAGCCGCGCTCACCGATTTGTTTTTGCCCGACAAAGACTTGAATCTTGCCGGTCCAATCCACGAGGTCGAGAAAGATCACCTTGCCCTGTAGCCGCTTGCCCATCACGCGACCGGCCACGCGAATCTTGAGGCCCTTACCGTGCTCGGTCCCCTCGACCCATTGATCGCGGACATGGCCGATCATCTGCCGCCCGGTAAACCGCTGGCCCCATGGGTCCAGCCCAAGCGCTGCGATCTTTTCGAGCTTCGCCCGCCGCTCCATTTCAAATTTGTCGACGGCTTCGCTCACGCCAACCTCGGAAAGCTAACTTCTGACTTCTGATCACTGATTTCTGCTGCAAAGGGTGCGGAATTCTAGTCGTACTGGGGTTTGAGTCAATTGCAAAGACATGCCAGTCAATTCTGGGTTCGGTTCACAACCTCAATCTTCGCACCCAGATTGTTTGCGGGCGTGCAGAGGATTCGAGCCTTGTCTGGAGGGAACGAGTCGAAGAGTCGCGATGCGATCCACTCGGCTCGAAATCGGCTCTCGACCACGGCGGCGAGCGTCGGGCCCCAGGAACTTTGAGCGATACCGCGGATGCCGTGCTCGTGGAGCAGATCGATCATCGCACCGGCCAGTGGGCTAGCGTAGATGCCGCCCTGACAGTCCGTGAAACACTCACCCACCTTTCTGCCGAACCCGATGAGCGATTCGCTGAACGCGGCGAAGTCGTGGCCGGCAACGGCGGGGAGTATCCCGAGAAGCGTGAGCCGGCAGAGTTCAGCGGTGATTGCGGGCGGGATCGGCGAAAGTCCCTCGAAGGCCTCACGTTCGGCCGGCCCGTGAAGTCCTTCGGAATTCGTCGGCGTAACAAGCACGAAATGCCATTCGGCGGGGAAATTGAGCCGTGCGACGAGCGGCGAAATGTGCTCAGAGTTTTGTTTACCTCCTTCGACAAGGAATCCGCCGACCTGAAATCCATGTACACCGATCGCGGATCGCGTGCCGCGGCCGACCCGACGAGCCAGTTCCGTCGCAGCCATTTCCGGTTTTCCGATGAATGCAGCCAGCGCCCGAGCAACCGCCAGGGCCAGTTGCGTTCCGCTGCCCAGTCCGACATGTTCGGCCGCTGCTTGTTCGACGCGAATCACAAGCCGCTCAACGATTGATCGATCCTGGTCCGAGTCGAGGCTGTCGCGAAACCGACGAGCGAACTCGGCCGCACGCAGCTCGGCGGCATTTCGCGGTTCCCGGATTCGCTGCCCAGATGCGTCCAGGCACACAACCACGTCTGTCTGGGGCCGATCTATCATCACCCCGACGCCGCCAAACTGCCGCGACCCCGCGTCGCCGTACGACAACAAACCAAAGTGCAACCGGCTCGGCGTGCGCACCCGCATTGCTAACTCGCTTGTGTTCATGAACTGGATGGTACGAGTTGCACGGCTCGCGGGCAAATCTTAGAGTATGGACTACCTCTCACGAAACCAGTTTGCGAGGTGTCGGCCATCGTCACCACTACTTGTTCAACACGTCCAGAACCAATTATCGCGGCCAGAGGTGTTTGCAAATACTATCACCCAAGGAGCCCACATGAAGTGCGTGCTTTGGATGGCGTAACTCTCTCGGTTCCTCGCGGGGCGTTTTGCGTGCTGACTGGTCCCTCAGGTTCGGGAAAGACGACGTTGCTCTCAATCTTAGGCGTTCTGGCACGACCAACCACGGGACACATCAGCTTCGATGGAAGGGAGACGGACCGTTTTTCCGAAATGGAGTTTACGAAGATTCGCGGTCGCATCGGCTGGGTTTTTCAGGGACTCGCATTGTTACCAAGACTGTCGATCTGGGAAAACGTCTCGTACCCATTGATTCCGCGAGGAATCGGCCGATCGGAACGCCGAAGGGTTGCCGAGGAACTGTTGGTCCGGCTCGGCCTTGCCGCCAAGTCGTGTGCAAGGCCCGAGACACTTAGCGGCGGCGAACAACAACGTGTCGCGGTGGCGCGGGCACTCGTCTCCAAACCCGACGTCGTGTTCGCCGATGAGCCGACCTCGAACCTGGATCCGGCAGCATGTCGTGTGCTGGCGTTGCTTTTGACGGAAATTCATGAGGCCGGTACGACCGTGATCGTCGCCTCCCACGATCCGGAGTTTCTCTCGCGGGCCTCCTTACACGTTGAACTTGAAACTGGTCGCTTGAAAACGTCTGCCACGTGAAATCCCAACGGCTCGAGTGACTGATGATTTTGAATGCTTACGCAGTTCTGGATGCATTTGTCAGCCTCTTGCGGCTGCTGGTCGCAATGGTAGTCTTGACACTTGGTGTCACCGCCTGGCGCCGAAGTTCGCGAACAGATGTTCCGAACGCGAGCACGACCAGCGAGGCGCACTATTACCTCATGTTCCTGCTTGCGTTGTTGTTGATGGGTTTGAACGTCGTCTCCTGGCCGCTCTTGTACCTGTTGCTACAGAGTTACGTGCCCGAATGGTCCGAGACGATGTGTATCTTCGGCGTGACTCAAGTCGGATTGAACAGCATGGGACCGGCTCGGTTTCTTCCCCACCTGATTTCAACTCTTCAAGTAACCAAGCCCGCGGTGGTCTTCCTTTCCGGGGCATGGCTGGTGCTGCACCTCTGCAACCGAACCATCGGCTCGTCTTCGTTAAAGCGTTGCACGTACATCGTCTTGATTGGTCAATCGCTTTTTGCGGGAATCGACGCCGCGGCCGAGAGTGCGTATCTCGGCATTCCCAAGAAGGCATCGCTCCCTTCCGTGGGATGCTGCACGGTCGCGCCACCACATTCACTGAGCTTGTCACCGACCCTCGAGTCGGAATGGTTTGGAATTCCGTCAACCCCCGTCCTATGGTCCGGCTATTACTTGCTCAACGCCGGCCTGATTGCCACGCTTTTCCTGGCAACGATTGGTCATTCGCCGAAGCTGCCCGCTGTTTCGCTCAAAATCCTGCTGGTCGCCGCCGGAGCGATTGGCGTGGTCTCATGGCTTTTCTTGGCCGAAATCGCGGCCCCAGTAATGTTGCACTTGCCTCAGCATCACTGCATCTATGACTTGATTTCGAAAGTTCCGGAGATGAACCTCGGAATTGGCCTTCACGTTTTTGGCATTTTTTCGATCGGATGGGCCAACCTCGTGGCGTGGTGCGGTGATTCATCGGACGTGAAACCGGTCGCTCAACACTGGACACAATCGTTGGTTCGCTTGGCAATTCATGGATATGGCGGATCGATCGTGATGATCTCATCCGGTCTCTTAATGGCATGAAGGAAGGACTCGAACGCGTGCGCGAACTTGGAATTAGTTTTCTTATTGCGGCATTGATTCCGGTCCTCGCAAGCTGGTTGCGGAACGGCGGCCCGGCGACCTGTGCATTGGACGGACAAAGCTTGCAGCCCATATTCCAGGTCCGGATTCAAGACATCGGCGGCGAGACCCAGAGTTTTTGCTGCATTCGTTGCGCACAAATTTGGCTGGAACGCAGAAACAAAGTGCCGGTTGCAGTCATGGTCACCGATGAACGGTCCGGCCGTGAGATTGATTTGTCCGAGGCCCATTTCGTTCGAAGTTCGGTGGTGACATCGCCGAGCACCGGCAATCGCCTTCACGTATTCCTGCACGAATCAGACGCCGCAATACATGCCGCTAGGTTTCGGGGCAAGGTCTTAAGTGGACTCGAACAACCGTTTCATCGTCCTGAAGTAAGCAATCAAACCGTCCCGCATGGAAGCGATGTTCGCAGAAAGGATCAAACTCATGGCTAATCAGAATACCAGGCCAATTTTGCTGGCCGGAGTCGCTCTCGTGTTGGCAATCGCAACTGTCGTGTATTGGATCAGTCGGCCCGCGGCCGACGAGCAAGGCAAGGCCGCATCCGCGGACAAAAAGAAAAGTAATTTGATTCGAGACCTCCCGGAGCACAAATCAAGTGACCCCAAGCAACCGCTCGGCACTGGGCCTGCAAAGGAAATTTCTCCCAAGTCACCCGGTTTCGTTGACGAGGCGGAACATCGTGGAATCGAGTTTCGCATGGCGTTTTTGCCCGGTGAACAAGGCGAGAATTTCAAGATCAATCTTTACGATCACGGATGCGGTGCCGTGGTCGGCGATTTTAACGGCGACGGGCACGATGACCTCTATCTCCTCAATCAACTCGGCCCGAACGCCCTGTATAAAAATGACGGTCAGGGAAAATTCGTGGACGTCACCTCCTCCGCCGGCGTCGCCCTGGAAGATCGCATCTGCGTGGCCGGCACATTTGCGGACTACGACAACGACGGCGATCAGGACCTATTCGTCACCTCGACTCGCGGCGGAAACGTCCTGTTTCAAAATCAAGGCAACGAGACGTTCAAGGATGTCACGGCCCAGGCCGGCCTCACCCTCGTGGCACACTCTCAAACTGCCGCCTTCTTCGATTTCGACAACGACGGCTTTCTCGATTTGTTCGTGACCAACTCGGCACGCTGGACGACCGAATCATTTGACGACGAAGGCAAGTACTATCGCGGCCTCGAACGATTTCAGCAGCTTCTGGAGTGCACCAAGGAATTCAATAATTTCTATCGCAACAATCGCGATGGCACCTTCGCAGACATCACCGAAAAGGCCGGCCTCAAGGGTCAGGGCTGGGGCGGCGACGTCGTTGTGTTCGACTACGATGAAGACGGCCACGTCGACCTCCTGGTCACGAACATGTTCGGCCAGAGCCAGGTCTATCACAATGACCAGAAAGGGTCGTTCAGCGACGTGACCGATTCCGCGCTGGGACAAACCTCCTGGGGCGCGATCGGGTCCAAGGCGTTCGATTACAACAACGACGGCAAGCTCGATATTTTCATTGCCGACATGCACTCCGACATGTGGATACCCGTGGAGGACTCGGAAGATATCTCCGCGTTCATAGTCCGTGAGCACAAGAAGAAATATCGGCTCGTGTCCGGTCCGCGTTCCACGGCCGACCCGCGGTGGATCGACATGGAAAAACAATACGCCGAGATGATCAATCTGCAGTACGACAAGGTGCTGTTCGGAAACACGATGTTCAAAAATCTGGGCGGCGGAAAGTTTGAGGAAGTCTCCGGGCCAGCCGATGTGGAAACGTGGTGGCCCTGGGGTGTGGCCACCGCCGATTTCGACAACGACGGATTCGAGGATATCTTTCTTCCGTCGGGAATGGGTTACCCCTACGTGTATTGGCACAATTATCTGCTCATGAACAACGGCAACGGTACATTCACGGATCGGTCACGCTCGCAAGGCTTGGACCCGCCGGCACGAGGCATTTACCTGGAGGAGAAAATCGGCAATCGCCGCGCGACGCGGAGTTCGCGGTGCGCCGCCGTGTGCGACTTTGATCAGGACGGCCGGCTGGACTTGCTGGTCAACAATTTCAATGACAGCGCGTATTTGCTGCGGAACAATTTCCCCACGAAGAACTTCATCGCTTTCCGCCTCAAGGGCACTCGCAGTAATCCCGATGCGATCGGTGCCGTGGTGCGATTGCAACTCGGAAATGAAACCATGATCCGCCAAGTCCATGCCGCCGGAGGGTATTTATCTCAATCATCCAAAACCGTCCACTTTGGTCTCGGTGATCGGCCGAATGTAGACCACGCCATGATTCGCTGGCCGAGCGGCCGCGAGCAACGGATCGAGACCCCTGCGATCAACAAAATGCACGACGTGGTGGAGCCACAGGAATAGTCTGAAGCTCTTTCCGTCTTGAGAATTCTGGATAACCCTCATGCGACAGCGAACCATCTCCGGGGCTGCCGTTGCCTTGCCAACGCTCTTGATCTTGGGAGTCCTGTGGCTGACCACTGACAGCGATCGAGATCGCCGCGAGCAATCACGAGAATTCCAGCAACTGACTCGTGGCCTCGGCTTCGGCCCGGTCCTGGATTTGTCGGAATGCGATTTTAGCCTTGACCCGCGACTCGCGGCCGGGTGTCCACTGGATTTGGGACCGGTTGCTGGGGGCAAATGCTTCTGTCGGCAACACACTTTTTCAGTCTTCTTCTATTCTGAGCCGTAATGGGCAAGTTCGTTACCGTCGCCGCCAGCGGCCTCGACGCCATCCGCCTGCACCCGCTACGCAGCCTGGTGACCAGTGGGGCCGTGATCGTGATTCTCGTACCCTATCTGGCCGGCCTGGCTGTTTCGAGCGGAATTCAACAGGAGGCGGAGGAGTCAGTTCAATTCGGCGCGGACTTGTACGTTTCCGCACTCGAATTCGGGCGCACGGCGGCAGTTCCGTTACCAGTCGCTGAGCGCGTTCGAGAAATCGACGGAGTTACAGACGTGGTACCTCGAATCGTCGGCCACGTCGTGCTCGGCAAGGATCGCGAGAATGTCGTGCTCGTCGGGTTGCCGGCAAACAAAATTCCGCCGGCTACCGCGTGTGTGGACGGCCGACTATTTCAGAACGGGACAAGCAACGAATTCGTCGTCGGCTCGGAACTCGCACACCGCCTTCACCTCAAGTCAGGATCGCTCATCCCGCCCTTTTACAAGAACCCTCAGGGCGACCGCGTCTCGAAAGTGGTCGGGATATTCAAATCAGACGTCTCGATCTGGCAAGCACGGCTGATGTTCACTTCATTCGAGACCGCCGCCCACGTGTTCGACAACTCTGGATTCGCGACGGATTTGCTTGTTTACTGCCGGCCCGGATATGAAGTTGCCGTCCGAAAAGAAATTCTCCGATCCATCTCCGATTTGCCCAAACCTGATTCCGGCACCATTCACCTTCGCGTGATCGGCAGACAAGACCTTGAAATCCGATTCGCACGCGCCCTGCTGCACCACGAAGGCATCTTCAATCTGCACTTTCTCCTGGTCTTCGTTGTGGGAATCGCCGTGACCGCCGTCACCTCGGGAATCGGTCTTTCGGAGCGTCGCCGCGAGATCGGTACTTTGAAGGCAACCGGATGGCAAACCGATGAAGTGCTTTTGCGCAGCCTCGTCGAGAGCCTCGTTCTGAGCACGACTGCGTCGCTTGTGTCGTTGCTCGGCGTGTTCGTTTGGCTGCGGTGGCTAAATGGATTCTGGATCGCCGGCCTCTTCCTCTCCGGAGCCGGTGTCGTCCCACACTTCGAGGTCCCGTATCGACTGATGCCAATCCCCGTACTGTTGCTCTTTTTGATCTCGCTAGTAATCGTGATGACAGGAACTTTGTACTCAACCTGGCGGGCCGCGACCGTCCCACCGAGCGAGGCCATGAGATAACACATGCCTCTCCGTCGTCTCGCCGCTGCCAGAGAGCCTCTCATTCCCGATTCGGCGACTGGCCCATGTTCGCAACAACGCGATTGACGTGATCGAGCAAAAACTGAAATGCGCGATGCTCCTGCTCGCCCCCAGTCTTCTGCACGAGTACAGCCAGCCTCTTAAAATCTGCCAGAATCTCCGCGATCGGCAGAAACTCCGTTCGGGTCGCCAGGATCGCCGCCTCAACCACGGCATGCTTCGCACGATTAAACCCAAAAAAGTCTCGCAGCCGGCCAGTGTGTACGACCTCGCACTCAATCGTTGTCCGCTCCTCACGGTCATCGAGCAGTTTCACGCGGAATTCATGCCAACGACAGGAATTTGCCAACACCTGTCCGCGCACCGCACGAGCGGAAAACATCTCCGGCGGCGGCTCGATCCGGCCAATCGCGGCCTGGGCCAACATCCAGACGTCGTCGGTGACGTGCAGCACGCCTTCGCCAACTTGCTTGAGATTGAGGTACGTCGTGGAGGTTTGATACGGGCGCAAGGTGAATCGCTCCGTCCGATCATCCACCTGCGGACCCATCGGGGCGATATTCACGAGACCGGCGGCGTCGATAGTAGTAACAATGCCTTCGAGGATCATTGCGTTCTGTGCTCAGGCCACCTGAAGACGAGGTATTGGATGATCGGTTCACATACTCGACTCGTCAAGGCGCTGCAGGCGACCGCACAAGAGGGGTCGGGAGTGAGGGATTCGTGCATCTTGCGGGCCGCGTGGCGTGGCTTATAGCGGCCTCAGGGATCACGGCCGTACGATGGTCACGGTGTTCGAGCCTTTCTCGTTCCCCGTGGTCGTGATAACGTAGGCCCGGAATGTGGCGACGGCGCCGGGCGAGGACAGGGCGATATCGGTGAGGATCTCGAGATTACCGCCGGGCGGAATGCTGCCGCCGGGGACCACCGCTTCAAGGTCCGTCGAGAAGTTCGGTCCCTGGCAGTAACGCCATTCGATTCGCAACAAGTTCGGGTCCGTGCTCTGCGTGCTGCTCAGCCTCGCCTTCTGTTGCGTCGCGTCGTACGAGCCGTTGGCCGTCACGGCGGCGGGCGTCGAACCCGGCTCCGGCGTCAACCGCGGCAGGCTCTCGACCAGTGCGTGGTCCGGCGCGAAGAACGTCGGCATCACTTGCCGATAGTTCTTGAGGATTTCGTAGATGGCGTCCTGCAAATCGTTCCGCTCCTCGAGCGCAATCTTCGTGTTGCTCCGCGCGATGTTTAAGGTCGTGGAGGCGGTCTTGAGCCCGGTCACTTCGGCGAGGAACGCGGCCACCAGATAGCCGCCGAGCAGCGACACGGCCGCGGGCGTCGCCGGGTCCGCGTTGATCAATCCCCAAAGATTGCCGATGTCGTCGAGCGGCTGCACGAACTTACTTTGCGCCTCGGTGATGGTCGGCACGCTCGGCAGTGCCCGCACCCATTTCGAGCCGGGGAACATACCACGAATCTTGTCGTTGAACTGGTTGGCTCGCAGCAGCAGGTCCTGTCGCTTCAGTTCCACGTCGCCGCGGGCCACTTCCTCGGCGTTGAGCTTCGCCTGCACGTCGGCCTGCTTCGCCACCAGCGCGTTCAACTTGGTTTGCAGCGCCGCGCGATTCACCGCGCCGGGCAAAACGACTTCGTTCCCCGCCCCGAGCGCCGTATCCACCGCCGCCCAGTGGCCAAGACACTCCTCCGTCACCGGCACAAACGAAGTCGGACCAGAGATAGGCATGGCCAGCGTCCTTTCAAGATCGGCGGTCGAAGAATCTTCGCCTAAAACATACAAGGCCGGTTCAGATCGTAACGATTATCATATGCAGTGTATCCGAGAAAGTCAACAGTGTGACTCCTGCAGCATCCAGCGGACAGCATACAATGCTCAGTGGACTGACTCAAGTGCCCAGTGGTCCGCTTCCAGCGCTCAGCTAACCGACTCAAGTGCTCAGCATAGTGCTTCTAGCATCCAGGGGATCGAATGCACCTGCTGGTCTCGTCACGCTGTCCAGAATCTACAACTCACTGAGCACTTTTGTCTATCCACTAGCCGATATTGTTATCCATTCTTGAACAACGTGCTGATTTCTGCCTCGATTCCTTGTTCCAATTTCGCTAGTCAGACCCACTCGCCTCGCCGCGATCTGTCCCCATCTCACAATGACGTCAGTATGTTGAGCAAGTTTATTCGTCTCATCCGCCCTCACGCCAGCTTGCGGGCCAGCTCCTCGTCCAGGATGTCCCGCACGGTCAGCGGCACGATCACCTTGCCGTGTTGCCCCCTCACCCTACCCTCTCCCCCGCGGCGGGGGAGAGGGTAGGGTGAGGGGCTTCCGATCTCGCTCATGGCGTCGGAGCTGAAGTCGAACGACACGAAGTAGGCTGGGTGCGGCACCCAGCCTACCTTGGTTCTCGCGAGTCATCACGGCCTCGAAGGAGTCGATTTCCGGCCGGCCGGCCTTGTCCTTTTGCTTCACCTGGATCGGCGTAGGGTGGTGCCGAGTCTTCGAGGCCCACCAGAATTGTCCGCATACCATTGGTGGGCCTCGAAGACTCGGCACCACCCTACGCCCGCTCTTGGGCACGGCCCAGACCGGGAAGATGCGGCCGTCGATGCCGCATCTTGGGTATCCCTTCTTCTGCTCGACCGGCCGGGCACTAGTGGACCGCCCGACCTGAATTGACACGTAGCGGAACTCGCCAGAGTTCCGGTTCGTCCGAACTGTGGCCAGTTCGGCTACCTATCATTTCAGCTCTGTCGGTCCACTAGACAACTATGCGGAGCCGACGAGGATTACGTTGCGATACGTCAGGGATACCCGCCGGCCTCGTGGCTTGCCGTGGTCGGTCTTACGAGCGACGATGCGGTGTTTCCACTTGTAACGCGCGTCGCCCGCCAGGATCAGAGCACTGCCGAGTTCCAACGTCAGCGAGCGGACTTCCTGCGTCTCGGCGTGAATCAAGTCCATCTCGTACACCGAGCCGAGGCTGATCGTTACGATCGTGTCCTTGAAGCAGGGCT
>Ga0247727_10012343_pt1 | contig 14697 bp, 13 predicted proteins | sample WisWelCaveWW1625_FD_202498 | JGI IMG/M metagenome (GOLD analysis project Ga0247727, IMG submission 202498) | Biofilm microbial communities from Wishing Well Cave, Virginia, United States - WW16-25 | ecosystem: Environmental > Aquatic > Deep subsurface > Groundwater > Cave microbial mat | place... | reverse complement strand
GAACGACGACAGGACGTTGAGCGTCGTCGTCTTGCCGGAGCCGGTGCCGCCGGACACGAAGACGTTGAGCCGGGCCTCGACGCAGGCGCGCAGGAAGTCGAACATGTCCGGCGTCGCCGTCCCGAAGCGGACCAGGTCGTCGACGGTGAACGGGGTGGCCGAGAACTTCCGGATCGTGATGACCGGGCCGACGAGCGACAGCGGCGGGATGATCGCGTTGACCCGGGAGCCGTCGGTCAGGCGGGCGTCGACCATCGGGCTCGACTCGTCGACGCGGCGGCCGATCGGGGCGATGATCCGATCGATGATCCGCATGACGTGGTCGTCGTTCTGGAAGACGACGTTCGTGAGCTCGAGCTTGCCGGCCCGCTCGATGTAGATCTGGCGCGGGCCGTTGACCATGATCTCGGAGATCGACTCGTCCCGCAGGAGCGGCTCCAGCGGCCCGAGGCCGATGATCTCGTCGGTGATCTGCTCGAGCATCCGGACGCGCTCGGCGCGGGTCAGGGCGAGGCCCTCCTCGTCGATGACCTTGCCGAAGATCTCCTCGATCTGACGCCGGACCTCGACCTGGTTGGACAGGTCGAGCTTCGGGTCGAGGTCCTGGATGACCCGGTTCTGGATCCGGAACTTGACATCGCGGAAGGACTCGCGGGCCGGCCCGCCGGCCAGCCGCGGTGCGACCGCGGGAGCTCCGAGCGCCGGCGGCGGAGCCCCGCCCGGCGCCGCCGGCGGAGCGTCCGGGCTCGCCGGCGCCCCCGGGCTCGCCGGGGCGCCGCCCGGTCGAGCGCTTTCGATCCGCTTCAGCAGACTCATCGCCTACACCCCTTCATCGCCCGGGGGGCCTATCCCTGTGGGCACCCCGATGATGCTCCGTTCACCGCCAGGCGAACAGAGACTTCTTGGCCGCCTTCTGTGATGCCGGTGACGCCTTGTCGCCGGCCGAGCGGACGTGCACCTCGCTGGCGACCGCGGTCGCGAGGCGCAGGATGTCCTGGGAGACCTGCGCCTCCCGGTTGCTGACGTAGAACGGGATCCCGCGATTGAGCGCGTAGACCACGCTGCGGCCGTCGCTGACGACCGTGTGGTCGATGCGTCGACCGATCGAGCTCTCGACGTCCGAGACGCGGATGCCAAGCGTCGAATCGGCCCGGTTCAGGACGAGCCTCACCTTGCCCTTCTCGTAGCCGAGCTGCTCGGCGACCTCGAGGAAGAGCCGGATGTTCTTGATGCTCGTGATCTCGAGCGACAGGATCGTGAGGATGACGTCGGCGGCGTCGAGGATGGCCAGCGTCGTGTCGTTGAAGGACGCCGTGCAGTCGACGACGACGAGGTCGTGGGAGGCGCGGAGCCACTCGACCGCCCGCTTCACGTGCGTCGCGGTGATGAGCTCCGCCTGCTCTGGGTGGGGCGGCGCCAGGAGGACCTTGGCGCCCGACGAGTGGCTGATGACGAACGTGTCGAGCGACTCGGCGACACCCGCTTCCAACTCCGGCACGAGGTCGGCGATCGACTTGTTCTTCGGGTTGAGGTTCAGTAGCACGCCCACGTCGCCGAACTGGAGCGAGCCGTCCATGACGACGGCGTCTCGGCCGAGGCTGGTCGCCGCGGCGACGGCAAGGTTGACCGCGATCGTCGTCCGGCCGACGCCGCCCTTCGGGCTGAAGACGGCGACGACGCGGCCAGGTTCTCGCCCGCTGCCGCCGCCGCCCTCGCCGCCGTGACCGCTCGCCGCAGGGCGGGTGGCGATGCGGCTCCGCTTGTCGCGCTCGCGGCTGTGGACCTGGCGGATCGAGGAGGTGAGCTCGTCGCTGCTGAACGGCTTGACGAGGAATTCGCGGGCGCCGGCGAGCATCGAGCGGCGGAGGTAGTCGGCCTCACCCTGGACCGACATCATCACGACCGCCGCGGTCGGCGCCCTTGACGCGAGCTGTTCGGTGGCGGCGATGCCGTCCATGTCCGGCATGTTGATGTCCATCAGGACGACGTCCGGATGCAGGCTGCCGGCCAGCTCGATCGCCTCGACGCCGGACGCCGCGGAGCCGACCACGTCGATGTCGCTCTCGAACGAGAGCAGCTTCGCCAGGTGGTTCCGCGTCTCCGTGATGTCGTCGACGATGAGGATCCGGATCTGTTCGGCCATCTCTTCCTGATTCGAGTCCTGACTGGATTCGGATGTCGGGCGGGGGAGCGACCGGCGCCGGATCGGATCGATCCGGCGCCGCCACCCGCCGCGCCCGGTTGCTAGGCGGTCCGTCGTCCGTCGCTACGGAGCCGGGGTCGGCAGGATCGCCTCGATGAGCTGCGGCGTGAGGACGCCGTACGTGTCGATGAGGGACTTGAGGATCACGCCGTCGGTGATGTCGTCGATCGGCAGGATGACCTGGCCGTTCTCATCGCGCTGCTGGTAGTCGAACGCGGAGCGCAGCACGAGGCTGACGTTGGCGTCCATCTGGACGTACTTCAGGACCTCCATCTGGTTCGCCGTGCCGGCCAGGATGACGATCTCCTGCTGCCCGGTGAGGGCGGTCCCCTCCGCCGGGGCCGGCGCCCCCTCCGGGGTCGTCGGTGGCGGCGGCAGCAAGGTGACGAGGACCTGGAGGTTCTGGAGGACCATCTTGACGCTCGTGCCGTTGAGGCCCTGGACGACGGTGATCGACTCGTCGTCGGGGTTCACGGTGACGACCGGGAACGAGCTGCTCGTCAGGCCGATGACGACATCGACGTAGTCGCCCGGCTGGATGAGCGTGCCGACGCCGGTGACCTGGTCCACCTGGAGCGCGATCGCCCGCTTGCCGGCCGGGACGACGACGTCGGTCGCCAGACCGCCGCCGCCCGTGAAGTCGGACGCGACGATCTGCTGGCCGAGCACGATGTCGCGACGGGCGACCTTGCCGACGGCGAGGCTGGCACCCTGGACGCGTGACGCATCCGCTTCGGTCGGATCCACCTTCCGCTCTTCGACCATCGCGAGCGTGACGACCGTGCCGAGCGGGATGTTCTGCTTGGCGATGACGACGGTGACCTTGAGGGCCTCGGGCGGTGTCTGCCCATCCGGCCCACCGCCTCCGTCGCCCAGCAGGACGACGATGCCGATGAACGCGACGATCGCGAGGAAGATCCCGATGAGCAGGATCAGCCTGTTGGAGCGCTTCAACGTGAACCTCCCCGGAGCGGTGTGACGTGGCACCACTGTAGCACCGGCCGAACGCGGTGCATCTATACCTTTGGGCTAGGACCCTGGGAGGAACCGGTAAGAAACCACGTTCGGCGATGGCTCTTGACCGGCCCCGAAAACGACGCCGGCCCGTCCGGGCGGACGGGCCGGGGCGCGGTCGCCGGAAGGTTGTCGCGACGTCGGTCAGATCGCGCTGCCGATGACACTCAGCTTCGTGCTGATCTGGCTGCCGAGGAAGGCGAGGGCGATGATCGCCACGACCGCGATGAGCGAGATGATGAGTGCATATTCGGCCAGGCCCTGGCCGTCTTCGTCGTGCACGATCGATGCCCGGATCGACTCGATGACGGTGCGGAACACCTGCGGATCACCTCCCTGCGTCAAGGACCCCCGGGGTGAACGAACGGGGACCGCAGCGCCGACCTCGGCTCGAGCGGTCCCCGTCATCATGACAGGTTCGCGTCAGACGCTGGCGCCGACGCGGCTGAGGATCGTGCTGATCTGGCTGCCCAGGAAGATCAGGGCGACGATCGCGACGATGGCGATGAGGGCGAGGATCAGCGCGTACTCGGCGAGACCCTGGCCCTCCTCCTCACGGCGGAAGGACGAGATGAGTGCAGTGATCAACGACATGCTGGGAACACCTCCTTTCCTCGAAATCTCCCCGCTCGACGGGTGCATTTCTTCCCCGGCGAGGTCGAAGGCCGGGTCATGGTGCGGGTCCGAGAGTCGCCTGTCAAGGCGACCGAGGGGCGCCTCGGTGCGTCGGCGCACCGCTGGGATCGGGTCGCTGGGGAAAGCGCCGGGACCCCCGAGCCGTCGAGGCTTCGGGGGTCCCGTTCGCGGATCGAGGGGGTGCGTCAGACGCTGGCGCCGACGCGACTCAGGATCGTGCTGATCTGGCTGCCGAGGAAGATGAGGGCGACGATCGCGACGATCGCGATGAGGGCGAGGATCAACGCGTATTCCGCGAGTCCCTGCCCCTCCTCGTCCCGCCGAAGCGAGGCGAGGAAGCTGGTGATGAGCGCCATGCGAGGCTGCCTCCCGTCGATGAGTGCTCCCCGATGATCAGGGCTGCCGGACACGATAGGCGTCGCCCGCGCGACCGGCGAGTCACCTATTCGTCCTATCGACGGATAGGACCCGTCAGGAGGCGTTCGCGGGCGTCTCGCCGGGGAGGGCGGCCTCGAGCCGCAACCGCGAGCCCTCGTCGTGCAGCTCGACCGAGATGTTGAGCGTCGAGGCGCGGCCCCCGATGTCGCGCCATGTCGCCGCGGGCAGCGAGATCACGGCGGCGCGTCGCGCGACTTCGGCCGCCGCCGCCTCCGTCGCCCGCTGGTCCTCGACCATCGCGGCGAGGGCCGGCGGAAGCTCACGACCCTTCTCGGGAGCCGGGGCGGGGATCGCGGAGTCCGGCGCGAGCGCCGCCACCGGGCCGACGGCGGTCATCTCGGCGACGAGCGAATCGGACCAGTCGAGCATCAGCGACACCCGCAGCGGCCCGGCGCCGAGGTAGCCGGCGAGCGCCTCGTCGAGGATCCGGAAGACGCTGCTCTCGAGCTCCATCGGCAGGCGGCGGTCCACGCCGAGCGACTCGAACTCGACCGGGACGCCGGCTCGCCGGCCGCGGTCGCGGGCCGCGCGACGGAGCGTCGGCACGAGGCCGAGGTCGTCGAGGACCATCGGCCGGACGTCGAAGATGAACGACTTCGTGGCTTCGAGGGTGTGCTCGACCATCTCGACGAGCTGGCGCACCTCCTCGCGGGCGGCGACGGCCTCGCCGCCCACCAACCGCTCGACGATCTGGGCCTGCAGGACGATGTTCGTGAGGCTCTGCGCCGGCCCGTCGTGCATCGCGCGGGCGATCTCTCGGCGGAGGTCCTCCTGGGCGCCCAGGACGACGCGGCTCAGCGCGGGCGGGGCGCCCCCGCTCGCGTCGGCCTCGGCAGCGCTCGTCGCCGTCGCCGCGGCGCCGTCGGCCGCGGGTCCGGCGGCGGGCGGCCCGCCGGTGCCGCCGACGGATTCCGAGTACCCGACGACGGCATCGCGGAACCTGCCCAGGGTCCGGCGCTTCCCGTCGAGGATGTCGACCTGGGCGTCCATGACCGCCGCCCGCCGGGTGAGCGCGAGGGCCTGTGCCGCGAGCTCCGCGACGGTCCCGGCGTCCGCGTTCGCCGCCCCCGCCGCGGTCAGCTTGTCCGTCGCGGCGACGCGGCGGGCTTCGTGCCGGCCGGACTCGGTCCGCGCCTGCGACACGAGGAGGTCGATCTCCGCGAGCTCGCGCTCGAGTCGCGCGACCTCGTCCGCCAGCCGGGCGGCCAGGTCGGGCGCGCTGATGTCAGTCCTCCGGCATCTTGATCCAGCCCTGGCGCATCGCGTACACGACGGCCTGGGTCCGGTCGTTCACCGACAGCTTGCGCAGGATCGAGCTCATGTGGTTCTTGACCGTCTGCTCGCTGATCGTCAGGGCGTACGCCACCTGCTTGTTCGTCATCCCCTGCGCGATGTTGTCGAGGATCTCGACCTCGCGCGGCGACAGTGGGGCGAAGATCAATCGATCGTCCGACCCGTAGACGGCGAGCTCGCGGAACTCCTTCAGCACGCGCGAGGCGACCGCCGGTCGTGCGAAGACCTTGTCGTTGATGAGGTACTCGCCGTTCGAGACGCGGCGGATGATCGCGACGAGGTCGTCCGGCCCGACATCCTTGAGGATGAATGCGGCAGCGCCGGCCTTGATCGCGCCGAACAGGTCATCCTCGTCCTCGGCCGACGACAGCACGATGACCGCCGTGGACGGCAGCTCGCGCTTGATGCGCTGCGTCGTCTCGATGCCGCCCGGGCTCGGCAGGGAGAGATCCATGAGCACGACGTCCGGCGAGGTCGCCAGCGCGACGTCGAGGGCGCTCCGGGAGTCATCCGCCTCGCCGACGATCTCGAGGTCCGGCTCACGTCCCAAGATGTTGGAGATCCCCACCCGGAACAGGACATGGTCGTCGACGACGACGATCCGGATCTGCTCGCCCGCGCGCCGGCGACGCTCCGGCCCCGAATACTCCATCGCGCTCATCAGTCCTCCTTCGCCCCCGCGGGGATCGCGAGTCGCACGACAGTACCGCCGTCAGGCCGCGATCGTACTTCGAATCGCGCACCGATCAGCTCGGCGCGTTCGCGCATGAACTGGAGCCCGAAGTTCCGGCGACCCCGGAGCGCCACGCTGCCGACGTCGAACCCTCGGCCGTCGTCGCGGACCTCGAGCAGCCACTCACCGTCGCCCCTCGCCGTGGCGACCTCGACGTGGGCCGCCTCGGCGTGCTTGCGGACGTTCTGGAGGGCCTCCTGGGCGACCCGCAGGACGACCGTCTGGGTCGCATCGTCGAGGTCCTCGGCCGGCGCCCGCAGGTCGACGCGGACGGGGACGCCGATGAGGTCCGCCGCGCGGTCCGTGGCTTCACGGAGGGCCCCATCGAGCCCGAGTTCGACGAGCAGCGGCGGTCGCAGCTGGCTGATGAACGCCCGGACGTCGCCGAGCTCCCGCCGCAGAAGCTCCCGAAGGTAGCGCAGCTCCGTCCGGGCCAGGCGCGGGTCGTCGACCACCCGCTCGATGTACTCGACCTGGAAGATCGCGTTGGAGAGGGCCTGAGCCGGCCCGTCGTGGACCTCCTGGGCGAGCCTGGATCGCTCCGCCTCCTGCGCCTCGACGATCCGCATCTGGAGGTCGGCGGCGCCGGCCGGCCGGCTCGCATCCCCGACCAGGCTGGCGTCGCCGCGCTCGAGGAACAGCCAGGCGTTCTCCAGGCTCTTGAGGGCGAGATCGATCCGCCCGAGCTCGCTCCGCTCGCGGCCGACCGCGCCGCCGAGGGTGGCGACCTCGCGCCGGATGAGGCGCGACCGGGCGTCCTCCGCACCGGCCTCGGCAGCCGCTTCGGCGTCCGACCGTGCTGCCGGTCGGCTCTGGTCGCCGCGGTCTCGACGGTCGAGCTCATCGAGCTCGTCGCGAAGGCCCTCCCAGCGGGCGAGCTCCTCGAGGTACGTCTCGCGGAAGCGGGCGCGGGTCGTCCGCAGCGTGTTCGCCGCGTAGCCGAGCGCGGCCTGCGCCTCGGCCAGGAGCGCGTCGAAGCGGGCGTCGCGGGGAGCGGGATCCGGCCGCGCTTCCACGCGTTCCGCGGGTGCGTCCATCCGCCGCCGAGTATAGGCGGCGGTCAGCGGCACTCGATCCGGTACACCAGTACTGCCCGTAACAGCTCCGCAGCCGTCGGGTCCACGACAGTGCCCAGGGTGAGCGGGTGGAAGCAGGCCGCTTCGGGGTCGCCCGCGTCGAGGATCTCCGGCCAGCGCCCGCCGTTGTCCGCGTCGACGATGAGCAGCGTCGCGCCGAAGCGCCCGGCGAGGGCAGCGGCGCTCGCCGGCGACTCGTCGGGCAGGGCGAGGGCGCGGACCCCGGTCTCCTCGGCGAGCCAGATCGGGAAGTCGGTGATCACCGGCGGATGGTCCGGACCGAGCCGCTCACCGGCACTGGCGAGGACGGTCTCCAGCGCGGCGTACTTGGCCGCCGTCCGACGGCCGTCGGCGCCGAAGCCGAGGAGCAGGACGAGGCTGATCAGCAGGCCGGCGGCGACCGTCAACGTCGGCGCCAGCCAGGCGACCGGCCGGTTCCAGCCGCGGAAGCCGCCGATGACCTCGAGGAGGCGGTCGAGGGCCAGGAGCGCGCCGATGACGAGCAGCACCCCGACGGCGCCCGCCGCGTGGAGATAGGTGCCCCACGTCGTGGCGACGGGGAAGACGAGCGTCGTCACCCCGAACGTGATCACGGCCGCGATGACGAGCGGCCGGACGGCCACGAGCCGGAGCATGGAGCCCAGGCCCGCCAGGCCGAACAGCGAGATCGGGATGCCGGGCACGACGAGGACGTCCAGGAGGTTGTGGAGGAGCGCCGTGACCCGCTGGCCGACGAGCGTCCCGACCCCGGCGCCGAGGTAGCGCTCCAGGGTCGGGGGCTCCGCGTAGGCGAAGATGTCCCGCCCGTCGAGCGACAGCGCGTTCGCCAGCGCCTGGCCGGGGAACGGGCTGCCGAACGTCAGCCAGTCCCGGGCCGCCCACGGGGCGAAGACGAGGAACGCCACGGCCGCCGTACCGCCGACCAGGCGCGTCCAGTCCCGCCAGCCACGAGACGCACCGAACGCGGCGACGGCCCAGGCGAGCGCGAGCCAGGCGGCCTCGTTCCGGGTCAGCGCGGCGAGCCCCAGCACGAGGCCGAGGACGAGGACGCGCCGGTCGGTCGGTCGCGCGCCCGCGGGGTCACGGACGATCCGGGCCATGAGCAGCCCGGCGGCGAGCGACAGCGCGGCGAACGGCATCGTCGAGTCCGGCAGCGCGGAGTGGAGGACGAGCGGCAGGTAGACGCCCGCCGTCAGGCCGGCGCCGATCGCGAGCGAGCGGGCGCGGAAGGGCGGCAGATCGAGGTCTGCCGCGACATCGGCCGCCAGGCGCCAGGCGAGCGCGGCGACGACCGCACCGACGATGACGGACGACCACTGGGCGGCGCCGAACGTCGGGCCGAACAGCGCCATCGGCAGCGACGACAGGAACGAAGGCAGCGGCAGCCAGACCTCGAATGCCGGGCGCGGGAACTCCAGCGGCGGCGTGCCGTAGCTCCAGATCGCGTCGCTCACGAGGCCTCGCCCGGTCACCAGGTTGCGCGCCACGCCGACGTAGTAGGCGGTGTCCTCCGGACGCGGGAAGCTGACGATCGCCGCGGCCCAGACCCGGAACAGCAGCGAGAACGCGAAGATGCCGGTGGCGGTGACGACCGATTCGCGGCGGCCGGGCACCGCCTGCGGTGGCGCGCCCGGCGCCGGCGAGCCGGGGGAGCCCCCGCCGGGTGATCCTGCGCCGGGTGGACCGGGCACCGGCCGCGGCAGCGCGCTCAGCCCGGACATCGCGGGTCCCCCGCCGTGACGCATACCGGGAAGAGTGCCAGCCTCGGCGGTCCGCCGTCCGCGCTGGCGGCGACGTGGGCAGCCGCACCGATCCAAGGGGGTCGCGCCTCATCGCGCAGGATCGGCCCGAGCGCCGCCACCACGTCGTCCCGCTCCACGATGAGCCAGCGGATCCCGTACGCCCGGGCGACGGCCTCGATCGTCTCGATCGGGTCGTCCGGCGTCACGACGCCCGGTCGACCGGTCCAGTACTTCCAGCCCGCCGCGTCGATCGACAGGAGCCGGTCGTCCGCCGCCACGCCGAGCCGGTCCAGCTCGGCGGCGAGCTCGACGCGCGGCCGCCGCGTCTCGTCCCAGCCTGCCTGAACCGTGGCTCCGAAGCCCACCGCGCTGGCCGCCGTGATGGCGACGATGCCCCAGCTGAAGACGGCCGTCGCGGCGCCCTGTCGCCACGACCCGCGTCTGGCCGCGACGAGGCCGACCAGGATGGCCACGCCCTCGAGAGCGAGGATCGCGGCGTGCGGCGCGAGCCCGATCGCCGAGTGGATGAAGGCGCCGCCCGGGACGTGGAGCGGGTACAGCAGCGTCGCCCCGGCGAAGACGACGAGCGTGTAGACGAACCATGGCCCGAAGTCCGGCGAACGACGCCGCGCGAGCGCCCCGACCAGCAGGAACGGCACGAGGACGATCGAGCCGATGACGACGACGTAGTTGCCGATCGCCGACGCGAGCCCGCCCAGCCGGCTCGCGATGATCGGCCCCGGCCCCTGGGCCAGGAAGCGATCGAGCGACGGCGCCGCGGTGATCGAATTCCACTCGCTGATGTCGCGGATCCAGAGCGCGGCGCCGCTGGCGCTCGTCGGCGAGATCGAGCCGAACGTCGCCAGCTGGCGCGCCCACCACGGGCCGATGACGGCGAGGAACAGGATCGCGAAGCCGACGGCGGCGATGACCGTGATCGGTCGCCGGTCGTCCGTGCGGGCCCAGGCTCCGGCGCCGCTCCGACGTCGCCACCAGCGGACCCGGTCGAGGAGCCACACCACGCCCATCGCGCCGGCCAGCAGGACGCCGTCGTTACGGGCCAGCGCCGCGAGGCCGGCCAGCAGACCACCGAGGGCGAAGGCGCGGCCATCGCCGCGGAGGCCCCGCGCGGCGCACCACAGCGCGGCCGGCACGATGACGTGGAGCAGGGCGAAGTTCTCCGGCTGGCCGAGGAACACCGTGCCCGCGCCCGGCACGGCCGACAGCACCGCGGCGCCGGCCGCCACGATCGGTCGCGCACCGACGTCGCGCGCGATCGCCCACGTCAGCGGCGCGGCGAGGGCGCCGACGAGCGCCATCGGCAGCGCGGACGCGAAGGCCGTCGGCCCGAGGAGGGAGATGAACGGCGCCTGGACGAACGACGCCAGCGGCAGCCAGTGGGCGTTCGACGGGATCGGCAGGCCGGGGGCGTCCGGGATCCGGTTGCCGACCTCGGCGAAGATCCACACGAAGTCGACGGACAGGCCATGCCCGGCCGCGATCGCCCGCGCGACGTCCACGTAGTAGTACGAATCCGGATACGCCGCATCGGGGTACGTCGCGAGGAGCAGCCCCCGGACGGCGAGCGCCAGGACGTACAACAGCAGCGGCGTCCGCACGCCCGGAGTGTACGGGCCGCATCTTCGGTGGACCCATGGCACGCGCGGTGTCTGAGCGACGTTCCTGACAGACTCCACCCTCGCCGGCCTTGGGCGAGGTCGGGTCCGGTCCCGCGTCGGCCGCCACGTTCGGCGCGGCTCGCGATCCCTGACGGACTCCATCCCCGGTGTCGTCTGGCAGGTCCGCACGCCCGAGAGAGAGCCCAAGGCCGCTCCGGGTGGAGTCTGGCCGGTTCTGCGCTCGCAACCTCGGAACATGTCGGCGGTTCGCGCGTCGAACGCATGCGACACTCCCAGCCGATGCCTGACCCGCAGCCCCTGCCTGACGCCCCGCCGCTGCCTGACGCCCCGCCGCTGCCGAACCGGGCGTCCCCGAACGTGGCCGCCGCGCTGTCGCTCGCCCTCCCAGGCCTCGGCCAGCTGGCGGCCGGGGCGACCCGTCGCGGCGTCCTGTTCATGGCTCCGCTCGCCATCCTCCTCGCGGCGGGCGCCGGCGCCCTCATCGGCAACCCGATCACCGTCGCGACCCTGCTCCTGCGGCCAGAGGTGCTCGCCGGCCTCATCGTCCTCGACGCCGCGCTGCTGGTCTGGCATGTCGTCGCGATCGTCGACGCCCATCTCGTCGTCCGTCGTCGGACCGACGTGCGGCCCTCGCATCCCCGTCGAGCTGCCGTTGGGCTGGCCGCCCTCGTCGCGGTCGCCGTCGGTGCGTACAGCCTCGTCGGATGGGGCGCCTACCGGCTCGACGACGCGGTCGGCTCGATCTTCCTCGGCGGCGGCTTCATCCCCGAGCCGGCAGCCAGTCCATCACCGACGCCGCTACCGTCGCCGTCCCCCGGCGCGCCGACCCCGTCGCCGACGCCCGAGCGCACCCCTGGGCCATTCCCGACCTCCGTGCCCGTCTGGGCGCAGGATGGGCGGCTGGACCTGCTGCTCATCGGGGCGGACTCGGGACCCGGCCGGTGGAGCCTGCGGACGGACACGATGATCGTCCTGTCGGTCGACGTCGCCTCGGGGCGCGCCGCGCTGTTCGGGCTGCCGCGGAACCTGCGGAACGTGCCGCTGCCGCCGGAGAGCGCGGCCGCCGTCCCGCACGGGAAGTTTCCGGGGCTCCTGAATGCCATCTACGTCTATGCGGGCGAGCACCCGGACCAGTTCCCGGGCGGCGACGCGCGCGGCTTCCGGGCCGTCTCAGGCGCCGTCCAGGAGCTCCTCGGGATCCGGCTCGACGGGCTCGCCGGCGTCGACCTGGCGGGCTTCGTGCGCCTCGTGAACGCGGTCGACGGGCTGTGGATCGACGTCCCCACCGCGGTCTACGACTCGCACTACCCGCTCGAGAATGGCACCGGCAGCATCGTCCTGTATGTCGAGCCAGGCTGCCAGCACATGGACGGTCGGCGCGCGCTCGCCTATGCGCGCTCGCGCCACGGCTCGTCCGACTACGGCCGGATGGAGCGACAGCAGCTCGTCCTCCTCGCACTCCGCCGCCAGCTCGACCCGCTGGCGATGCTCATCCGTTTCCCGGAGTTGCTCGACATCGCGAAGGAGGCGTTCTTCACGACGCTGTCGCGCGAGGACATCACCGACCTCGCCCAGCTGGCGACCCGGGTGGCTGCGTCGAACGTGCAGACGGTGCTGATCATCCCGCCCGACTACCCGGAGTTCCTCGACGACGCCGCGATCGAGCGGATCAGGACGCTCGCGCGGACGATCTTCGACGAGCCGGCGCCGGATCCATCCGCGTCGCCATCGGCATCACCGAGCCCCTCGGCGGCGCCCTGTCCGCCGGCCTGAGCGCGGCGGCCTCGACGCGGCCCGTACCATCGCTCGCACGATGTGGCGCGGGTGGAGCCGGGGGCGTGCGATCCGCGACGGGCTGACCGTCGCCGGGTTGGCGTTCAGCGCGTACCTGTTCCTGGTGACCGCGCCCGCGGCCGGCACGCTGGGCTTCGATGCGTTCGCCTACTGGTCGGTGGATGTCGAGCGGCCATATCGCCTGGCGGCGGGGGAGTTCGGTGCGTTCCCGTACTCGCCGGTCATGGTTCGGGCGTTCGCCCCGGCGAGCCTGCTGCCGTGGCCGGCCTTCCTCACGCTGTGGCTCGGTGTGCTCCTGGCGACCGCCGTCTGGCTCGGCCGGCGGTGGACCCTCGTCGTCCTTGCCCTGCCGCCGGTCGCGCTGGAGCTGTACCACGGCAACGTCCACCTGCTGCTCGCGGCGGCGATCGCGCTCGGCTTCCGTTACCCGGCGGCCTGGGCGTTCGTGCTGCTGACGAAGGTCACGCCGGGCGTCGGACTCCTGTGGTTCGCGGTCCGACGTGAGTGGCGGCGCCTCGCGATCGCGCTCGGAGTGACCGGGCTGCTCGTGGCCGTCTCACTCGCGCTGGACGCGCGGCTGTGGGCCGAGTGGCTCAGCGAGGGCCTCGCGCGGGTCGCGACGCGCCCACTCGATCAGCCGCACCTCGACATCCCGCTGTGGCTGCGTCTGCCGGCGGCGGCACTGCTCGTCGGCTGGGGTGCCCGGACGGATCGCCGCTGGACGGTGCCGGTCTCCGCGGCCCTGGCGCTACCGGTCCTGTGGTTCGCCGGGCTGTCAGTCCTCGTCGCCGCCTTCGCGCTCGATCGCCCGGCGCTGCGGGAGCGCGGGGCCGCCGCATGAACACCAGGAAGGCGGCTCGGTCGGATGGCGGGTTCTTCCCAAGGGGGCGTGGCCCGGGGGCGCCGGGCTGGCTGCTGAAGCTCGCGCGGGTGGCCCTGTTCTCGGCGGCGGTCCTCGGCGGCCTCGCCGGCGTCGGCGTGCTGTGGCTGCACCTCGTCGGCGACCCGCTGGCCGACGTCCGGGCGTACTACGACGCCGCGCGCAGGCTGAACGAAGGCGCGCCGCTCTACCCGCCGGGCGCGGACACGAACGCCGCCGAGTTCTACCGCTACCCACCGCTCCTGGCGATCGTCCTGCGGCCGTTCGCGCTGCTGCCCTACCCGACGTTCGCGCTGCTGTGGGAGATCGGGATCGTCGCCGCGCTCGTGGCGACGCTGCGTCGCGTCGGCCTCGGCTCACGGACGTGGCTCGCGCTCGGCCTGCTCGGCATCCCGCTCGGCTGGGCGGTCGCGGTCGGCCAGGCGCACGTCCTCGTCATGTTCCTGCTCGCGGTCGGGACGCCGTTCTCGATCGCCGTGGCGGCCCACCTCAAGGTCTTCCCCCTTCTCGCCGCGCTGTACTGGGTCGGCCGCGGCGAGGCGGCTCATGTCGCGGTCTTCCTGGCCTGGCTGGTCGGGCTGTCCGTCGGCCAGGCGTTCCTCGAGCCGGCGGGCTGGGACGCCTTCTGGCGAGTCGCCTCGCTCGAGCAGGTCGGCGCGGTCCGGAACCTGTCGCCGTATGCGGCCTCGCCTTCGTTGTGGCTCGGGCTGCTGGCGCTCGGGGTGGTCGCCGCGCTCGTCCTCGCCCGGACGCGCTTCGGCTGGCCGGCGGCGGTGGCGCTGGCGACGCTGGCGCCGCCGCGGCTCTTGTTGTACATGCTGTCGTCTCTGCTGGCCGCCCTCCGGCCGCCGCGGCCGGACGTCCCGGAGTTGGCCGATGCCGTGCCCGACGCCGCGGAGGCCTACGTCAGCTCGGCTCGGTAGCGGGCGGCGGCCGGCGGCCCAGCCGGGAACTGCGCGGCTTGCGCCCGCACTTCCGCGGTTTAGTAACCCGGCTGCTGCTACGCGCGACGTCGATCCCCGCCGAGCGGTCACCACGGCGGATTGGGCGCAAGGATCCAGCTGTGTCACGTTCAGACAGCCGATCCCTCGGCCACATCGGCGACGCCGAGCGACTCGTCAGGGTGCTCAGCGGGCGCTTATCAGCACACCGATCGCTAGGGCGCAGAAACCGCCCGCGGCATCAGCGAGCCGGCGCAATCCCAGACGGTTGACTGGCGGACTGCGGCCGAGCCCGATGTTCGCAGGC
>Ga0247727_10012342_pt1 | contig 14697 bp, 13 predicted proteins | sample WisWelCaveWW1625_FD_202498 | JGI IMG/M metagenome (GOLD analysis project Ga0247727, IMG submission 202498) | Biofilm microbial communities from Wishing Well Cave, Virginia, United States - WW16-25 | ecosystem: Environmental > Aquatic > Deep subsurface > Groundwater > Cave microbial mat | place... | reverse complement strand
TGGACCAGGTCCTGAATGCCTTCTGGCGAAAACTGATGAAGGAAGGACTGGATCCACTCTGGCATGTGCAGTCGGCATCCGGCGGGGGAAGAGGGGGCCGGAAGTCTACCGCTGCAAGCGCTCGTCGACAGGCGATGACGAAAAAGCTGCCGCATGCTCGAACGAGGGAGTGAGAGGGCTGGCGGATTCTTCCGATGGATGTTGTCTTGAGGGGTGAGTCGAGAGCACGGCGAAACCGGCACCTCACCCTGGGACCCCGCGTCACGGAAGGCAGCAGACGAATCCCGGGACGAAGACTTCTCGGTCGGAGATGGGCGGTACGGAATATGGCGGGTTGGGGCGAGTCAGGCGATGCTCGGGGCACAAGGGCCCGGTGGTTAGGATCGCGCGTCATGGATGAGCCACGGCCACGATCCAGGAAGCTGTCCCTGGGCACGGACGGCGACAGCGGCGGCTCGCTGCGCGAGGTGATCGAGTCTCACAGCCGGCGCGTCGACCTCAAGCAGCTCGCAGAGAAGAATCAGTCCGGCCGCGTGCTCACCTTCTCGGCCCTCGAGAAGATCATGACCGAGGCGATCGCCAACCTCCTGCTCAAAGGTCCCGCCGATCCGCTGCTCGACCGCGCGCTCCTCCAGGAGCAGACCCGCGAGGAATTGCGCCGCCTCCTCGAGTCCCATCAGCAGGCGTTGCGCGACAAGAGCGAGGCGCTGCGCGCGCGCGAGACCCTCGAGCAGCAGGTCGCGCAGCTGCGCGGCGAGATCGATCGCGCCCGTCTGCGCCTGCGCGATGAGAAGGAGCGCGGGCTCGACCCCGTGGATTTCGCTCCCGAGTCGGTCGCGCGCATGCGCGCCCAGGTCGGCGAGTGGATCAAGGGGACGCTCGCGGACTTGAAGCTCAAGGAGCCCGGGGCCGCCCCGGAGATCGAGGAACGAATGCTGGGCGCCTTCGAGCTGTGCCTCGGCAACGAGAGAAAGCAGTTGACCGCCGAGCGCTCGGCGGCCCACGCCCGGGAGGTCGAGCAGCTCGAGCGGCGCATCGACAAGCTGAACAAGGCGCTGGTCGAGACCGAGCAGGCGCTGCACCAGACGCTCGCGGGCGCCGACATCGACCCGGGCCTCAAGTCGGTCTACTCGGCCGTCCAGGGACTGGCGCCGGACTCGCCCAACGCCTGCCGCAAGAAGGATCTGATCCGCGTCGTGTTCGTCAACAACCTCACCTTGCGCCGCCTCGAGGTGCGGCCGGAGGACGTCGCCGGAATCCCGGAGGGGCTGCTCCTCAAGGCCCCGGAACCCGAGCCCGGGACAGCGTCCGCGCAGTTTCCGCCTCCGGTCGATCCGGTCACCGACGAGACCGCATACTGAGGAATGGCCGGATCGCAACGTGAGCGTGCGGGACCGGTGATCCCCATCCCGCGGCATGATGAGCAGCCCTGATTCAGGCCGGGCTGGATGAAAGGAACCTTGGAATGAGCGAGACCCCGACCAGTCCTCCGCACAAGGGCGCCGGCGTTCTGTACGTGGGCATCGACCTGGGAACGTCGCGCACTTCGGTGGCGGCGAGCAACGGCGTGCGCGAGACCGTGTGGTCGTACGTCGGCTATCCCAAGGATCACATCGCCGCCAAGGTCCGCGGCAAGGACCGGCTGTTCGGCAGGGAGGCGGTCGAGAAGCGCCTGTCGCTCAACCTGGTCCGGCCGTTCGCCGAGGGCATCATCAAGATGGACAGCAAGGATCAGGAGCCGGAGCTGCTCGCGACTCATATGCGGGCGGCGAAAGACCTGGTCCAGCACGCGGTCTCCTTGTGCCGGCCGCGCAAGGATGAACTGCTGTACGGGATCATCGGCGCCCCGGCGCAGGCCTCGATCAAGAACCAGCAGCTCCTGCTCGAGGCGGCCAAGGGCGTGCTCGACTCGGCGATGATCTGCTCGGAGCCGTTCGCCGTGGCCTACGGCATCGACCTCCTGGAGGACGTCCTGGTGGTCGACATCGGCGCGGGGACGATCGACCTGTGCCGGTTGCACGGGACGATGCCCGCGCCCGAGGACCAGGTCACGCTGACGACCGCGGGCGACTGGCTCGACAAGCAGCTCTACTCGCTCTTGAGAAAGAAGTGCGCGCAGGCGGACTTCACCATCCACGCGGTCAAGGAGCTCAAGGAGAAGCACGCCTACGTCGTCGACTCAGGGCCGCCGGTGATGGCGGAGTTTCTGGTCGAGGGCAAGCCGACGGTATTCGACGTGACCGAGGAGTTTCGCCAGGGCTGCCGCAGCCTCGTCCCGCCGATCGTCGAGTCGATCCACAAGCTGGTGAAGACCTTCGACCCCGATTTCCAGCGCAAGCTGCGCGACAACGTCATCCTCTCCGGGGGTGGATCTCTGATCGGCGGGCTCGACCTCGTGCTCGAGCAGGCGATGCGCGAGCGCCTGGGCAGCGGCCGGGTGACGCGCGTCGAGGACTCGCAGTACGCGGGCTCGAGCGGCGCCCTCAAGATGGCACACGACACGCCCGCCGAGTTCTGGCAGCGGCTGTCCTAGCCCGGCCCGCGTAGCGGCCGCAGGTGCCGCGAAGCGGCACCTCTCAAAAGAACACGCTGCGCGCTCGCCGTCCATGAAGCTGGATTCCCGCTTTCGCGGGAATGACTGCTACCTTTCGCGGGGAGTGACGGCTGCCTTCGCGGGAATGACGGCTTGTCCCAAAGTGAATGGCGTTGGGGCTGGCCACAGGCTGGCCGGCCGATCAGCAGATCAGCCTGGCGCGCAGCATCTCGGCCATGACGCTGAGGATGCTGTAGTGGCAGCGGGGCAGGGACTCGAGGATCTCGCCCAGAGTGGGACCGGCCTCGAGCCGGGACCAGATCTCCCGGGCGATCGACAACGTCGGCGCGTCGGTCCAGAGAAGCTCGTGGGTTGCGCAGTAGAACACCCGGGAGCGATCCGCGAACGTGGACTCCTTGAGATGGCGGCATTCGTCCGAGAGGCGGGTCGCCTCGAGCAGCAGCGTGGTTCCCGGGAGGTGGCGCCAGTCGAGCTCTGCCTCGGGATCCTCCTTGATCTGCTCGCGGAACGAGAAGCTGTGATTGGGCCAGTCTTCCTGGAAGAGCTGGTAGAACGCCTCGGAGCCGAGCAGCACGCCGAAGCGCGTCGAGATCAGCTTGCCGCGGTCGATCGAGATCTCCGCCACCACCCGGCCGCCGCGCGAGTGGATCGACAGCGTGCCGGTGCGATCCTCGTTGGTGACCAGGCTCTGCAGGATGGTGCTCAAGTCGAAGAAACGCAGGTTTCCTTCGAGCTGCTTGTGATGAGCCTCGATGCCCTCGAGGTTGACGACGACGTTTTCCAGGCGGCGGGCGAGCGCGCGGCACATGCGCAGCGCCAGCGACGGAACGAGCAGCATCACCTCGGAGAACGCCTGGCTCGAGAGCACCAGCACCTGCGCCTCCTCGGGCACGCGCGCGGTCGATCGATGGACGGCGGCCGAGAACACTCCCATCTCTCCCAGGATGTCGCCCGGGCCGAGGTAGGCGGCCGCCTTGAGCTTGCCGTCCTCGCCGGGACGCTGGATCTCGATCACGCCCGATTTGACCGCGTAGATCTGCTCGCACTTTTCGCCGATCTGGAACAGACAGGAGCCCGGCGGATAGGTGACCAGGCGCCCCTTCATGTGAATGGCCTTGAGGGCGTCCTCACCCAGGCTCCCGAACGCGCCGTTGTTGCGTAGGAACTCGACGTCCTCGGTGTGGAGCTGGCTCAAAACGCCGAGGTTCTGGGCGTCGCCGGAGGAGCTGATCATCAGCGACAGCGTCGGCGAGATCTGCGAGGGCTCGATCGGCGTCGGCGCGGCGGAATTGAGCAGGGTCTCGAGCCGGCGTTCGAGTTGCTCGACGCGTTTCTCGAGGTCGAGGGGTTCGACGAGAAAGGACATTTGCGAGGGAACTCCTCCACAGTCGGTTGCGCTCTATTGATCGAAAGGACGGAGCGCGCGACTTGCCTCAGGCAGTTCTCATTTGACGAGGGGCCGGTGTCCATCGGAAGGGATTTCGCGGAGTCGGGGAGGATGGAGAGAAGCCTCTTCCGGGCCGAACCAAAGCGGCGCTGGCGCGCCGCACTCCGGCTTCTCAAGCGCTCACGACGACGGGCGGCCGCTCTTGAAGTGCGGTGCGTCCGTCGATGCGGGCGTTCCTGTCCTTTTGGAGTGCGGTGCGAAGCACCGCTTTGGTCCGCGAACCTACCCCGCGAACACCTGCTCCTTGGAGCATCCCGCCCGCTGCCTCGCGTGCGAACCAAAGCGGCGCTGTCGCGCCGCACTCCAAACCGCTTCGACTCTCGAACGCTCACGACGACGGGCGGCCGCTCTTGGAGTGCGGTGCGTCCGTGGATGCGGGCGTCCCTGTCCTTTTGGAGTGCGGTGCAAAGCACCGCTTTGGTCCGCGAACCTACGACGCGAACACCTGCTCGTTGGAGCATCCCGCCCGCTGCCTCGTGTGCGAACCAAAGCGGCGCTGTCGCGCCGCACTCCAAAAACCGTGCAGCGGATGCGATGGAGAGCGGCGCTGTCGCGCCGCACTCCAAAAACCGTGCGGCGGACGCGATGGAGAGCGGCGCTGTCGCGCCGCACTCCGGCTTCTCAAGCGCTCACGACGACGGGCGGCCGCTCTTGAAGTGCGGTGCGTCCGTCGACGTGGGCGTCACTGTCCTTTTGGAGTGCGGTGCGAAGCACCGCTTTGGTCCGCGAACCTACGACGCGAATACCTGCTCTTTGGAGCATCCCGCCCGCTGCCTCGTGTGCGAACCAAAGCGGCGCTGTCGCGCCGCACTCCAAAAACCGTGCAGCGGATGCGATGGAGAGCGGCGCTGTCGCGCCGCACTTCACGACGATCGCGCATCGGGACTCACAGGAACTTCGTCACCCCAGGCACTGCGACGGGGGCGACCGGCAGCGGGCCCCATTGGTAGCTCGACGGCGTCAGGTCCTCGGTCGAGCTCAAGGCCTGCTCCCAGGTGATCGTCTGCCCGGTATAGGCCGCCATCCGCCCCATGATCGCCATCAGAGTACTGTTGCACATGTACTCGCCGTTGTTGATCGGCCGGCGCTCGCGGATGGCCGCAAACATCTCGTCGTGCTCGTTCTGGTACATGTCGTCCTCCTCCTCCGGCCGGCGGCGCAGCCTCCAGGCACTGCGCCCCTCGATCTCGTGCGTCTGGATGTGCGCGACCCCTTGAGTGCCGAAGCAATGGTCGGACACGTCCGCAGCCGCGCCGACCCACTGGCGGCACGAGCTGAAGCCCTTCACGCCGTTCTTCCATTCGTACACGGTGTTGAAGTGGTCGTAGACATTGCCGTAGTCGGGGCTCGTCCGGCAGACGCGCCCGCCGCTCGAGGTGCAGCGAACCGGATTCTCGTCCTTCATCGCCCAGGCGAGCTTGTCGAGGCTGTGGATGTGCTGCTCGGCGATGTGATCTCCGGACAGCCAGTTGAAGTACAGCCAGTTGCGCATCTGGAACTCCATGTCGCTCCAGCCGCTCTGGCGGCCGCGGTGCCAAAGGCCGCCGGTGTTGTACGAGCATTGCATCGCGACGATGTCGCCGATGGCACCGTCGTGGATGCGCTTCAAGGTCTCGCGCTTGGCGCGCTCGTAGCGGTAGCACAGACCGGAGACGACGATCAAGCCCTTGTCCCTGGCCTTGGTGCACGATTCCCGGACCGAGCGCACGCCCGGCCCGTCGACTGCGACCGGCTTCTCCACGAACAGATGGCGTCCGGCATCGACCGCCGCCTTGACGTGCTGCGGCCGGAAGTGAGGGGAGGTGCACAGCAGGACGACGTCGCAGCTCTCGATCACGCCCTTGTAGGAGTCGAAGCCGACGAACTTGCGCTCGGAGTCGACCGCGACCTTGGAGGCGATCTCGGGATTGTTCTTGAGGCTGGCGAGGCTTCCTTCGAGATAGTCGGTGAACGCATCGGCCATCGCCACCAGGCGCACGTTGGGGTCGGCCTTGAGGGCGTTGACCGCCGCGCCCGTACCGCGCCCGCCGCAGCCGATCAGCCCGACCTTGATGAGATCGCTGCCGGAGACGTGCGCTCGAAGGGGGGAGAGGTACGGAGCCACCGCCGCCGCCGCGAGGGTGGCTGTGCTCTCCTGCAGGAACTCGCGGCGCGAGGACACTTCGGTCGCCTGGTCGGTGCGGTTCATTCGTGCCTTCTCCTTGGAATACGATTCAGGCCACAGCATCGACGGCGACGACCTTCGAGGCAAGACGCCATCCGCACGTTTCGGTGGAATCGTTCATCGCGCACGTCGATGGACTCGAGGCGACGACGTCAGTCGGCTCGTGTCTCCCGGGGAAAGCCGGAGGTGGACTCGACCTGGACTCTGCCGTCGTGGACCAGCGCCCAACGGGCCTGCACTCCGGGGAACGCCGCCACCAGCTCTCTGCCTGCTTCGATCGAGAGCACGCACAGAGCCGTCGCCAGCGCATCCGCGGTCAGACCATCGGCGGCGAGCACCGTGACTCCCTGCGCCCGGGTCAGCGCATCCGCAGTGCGCGGGTCGACGATGTGCGAGTAGCGGATGCCGTCGACCTCGACGAACTGATAGGTGTCTCCCGAGCTCGACAACGCGGCGTGCTTGATCTCGAGGTGGAAGGGCGCCGGAGCGTGGGGCGTCTCCACCTTGATCCTCCAGCCGCGGCGTTCCGGAGGCGGCCGGCCGGCACGGGTCTCTCCTCCGCAGACGACCAGGGAGCACGAGCAGCCGCGATCTTCGAGGACCCGCAGCATTCGATCGGCGGCGTATCCCTTGGCGATCGCGCCGAAATCGAGCTTCATGTTCGGCGCGAGCAGCCGCACGGCCTGGGCGCGCGCGTCGAGCTCGAGCCTTCGGAATCCGACCCTGGATCGCGCATCCTCGAGGCGCGCCTCGTCCGGGAGCTCGCTCAGTCTTCGTGCGCGCCGCCACAGCTCCGCGAGAGGGCCGATGGTCACGTCGAAGGCGCCCTGCGAGGTCACGGACAAGCGCTGTGCGAATTCGAGGACCACGCACAGGTCGTCGCTGATCGGGATCCACGGAGTCGGCGCGCGGTCGCTCGAAACCGCTCCCAGCCTGCGGATCTCGCTCTTCTGGTCATAGTCGCTGAAGATCGAATTCAGGCGGTCGGCCTCGGCGAACGCGGCCGCCGCCGCCGCGTCGGCGGCCGCGCGCCGCCCCGAGTAGATCACCAGGCGAAACTCCGTGCCCATCATGGGCGCATGGTAGTCGTGGCGCTGCAGCCTGCGCCCGCAGCCTGCCGGCATGAAGGTCGAGCACAGCAACAAGATCGTCGCGAGACGTTGGTGGACGATCGGGAACGGGTCCGGCGAGGCAATGGAGCAGTGGAGGTCTGCGTTCATCGCGAGCGGCCGGGTGATTGCACTCTGACAAGCCGGGGCTCTAGCCCGGCTCATGCATGAACAGATTGTCAATCGTTAGAGACCTCGAGAAACCATTGCAAGCGGACTTGACGCAACGGGTTGCGACCCATTGGCCTTCAGGTTCAGGAATCAACCGGGCTAGCCAGGATAGGCTTTGTCGGCGGCGGAGGGACTAGTTTGGGCCGCCTATGGGTCGGAATTCTCGGGGTGTTGCACTAGGACCTGGATTCCCGCTTTCGCGGGAATGACGGCCTGGAAACCTGACGCAAATCTCGGCGCCCAACGAAGCACTTGTTTCTTCACGCGCCCCTAGGGAGGCTGTCCGGTTGTTTCTCGGGGGACCAACTCACACAAAACCCGGAAGAGCCCAAGAATCATGCTCGATCCCGCGTTGACGCTGTTCCTGTGCCTCTTTCAGGAAGAGGACAAGAAGGGATCGGTCTATCCCGATCCGCCGCCGGGCCTGCCGCCCGAGACCAGGATCGAGGATGCGACCGCGACCGACTCCGCATCGATGAAGCACTACATCGAAACCCTTCCGGGAACAGAGGTCGGCTTTGCGATGGTCCCCATTCCCGGCGGCAAGCTCTTGATGGGCAGCCCGGAAACGGAAGAGGATCGCAGTGACGACGAGAGTCCGCAGCACGAGGTGATCATCGATCCTTTCTGGATGGGCAGTCATGAGGTCACCTGGGATGAATACCAGGTGTTCATGTTCAAGCTGGATCAGGAGGCGCGCCGCGCAGGTCGGGGAGAGAAGAGTCCGCAGGATCCCTGGGCGGACGCGGTCAGTCGGCCGACACCGCCGTATGTGCCGATGGACTTCGGCATGGGGGTGAACGGCTACCCGGCGATCTCGATGACGCAATTCGCGGCGATGCACTACACCCGTTGGCTGAGCATGAAGACCGGTCGCTTCTACCGGCTGCCGACGGAGGCCGAGTGGGAGCATGCGTGCCGGTCTGGAACGACCACCGCATGGTCGTTCGGCGACGACCCGGCCCAGCTCGGCGAGTACGCCTGGTACTTCGACAACAGCGACGGCAAGTACCAGAAGGTCGGACAGAAAAAGCCCAATCCGTGGGGACTGTACGACATCCACGGCAACGTGTGCGAATGGACCCTCGACCAGCACCGCTCTGATTTCTACGCCGTCCTGTCCGCGGCAGGATCTCCAGCCGAAAACCCGGTGGCCTGGCCCACGACGGTTGAGCCGCGGGTCGTGCGTGGCGGCTCCTACGACGACGACCCCGAGACCCTGCGGTCGGCGGCGCGACGCGGCTCGAAGAAGTCCTGGAAGGTGCAGGACCCTCAGTTTCCCAAGAGCATCTGGTACTACACCGACGCGAAGTTCGTAGGCCTGCGCGTCGTCCGGCCGCTGCGAGCGCCCTCGGAAGAGGACCGCCGTCGATGCCACGATCCGGACGTCGAGGAGATCCGCCAGATCCTGGAAAAACAGCGCCGCGGAGAACGATAGGCGCATTCCGGGAATTCAAGGTCCTCCGCGCCGGCCGCTCTCGCGGCTCGGGTCCCGGACCGTTTTTTCGTAGCTTGTGTACCGGTCCTTGTCCGGCAGGCCCTGCGGAACACGACACTCCCATTCACTCTCGAACGGAACTTCTCATGCAGAAGAGAACCTCGGGCGCAGCTCGGAGCTCGCGCCGCACCTTTCTCAAGCAGTCCTCGGCGGCACTCGCCTTCGCCTCGGCTCTCCCCGATTCGCTTCGCTCGGGCGTGTTCATCCGGACGGACGACACTTTGCGCGTCGCCTTGATCGGTTGCGGCGGCCGCGGTGCGGGTGCCGGGGTGCAGGCGCTCAGGACGGCGGGGCCGATCAAGCTCGTGGCGATGGCGGACGCCTTCCGCGACCGGCTCGACGGCGCCTTCAACGAGATTTCCAAGGAGCATCCCGACAAGGTCGACGTTCCGGAGGAACGCAAGTTCGTCGGCTTCGACGCCTACCAGAAGGCGACCGACTGCGGCGTCGACGTCGTCCTCCTGACGACTCCACCCGGTTTTCGTCCGCAGCAGTTCGAGTATGCGGTGCAGCAGGGCAAGCACGTGTTCATGGAGAAGCCGGTCGCGGTCGACGCGCCGGGAATCCGCAAGGTGCTCGCCGCCGCGGAGGAATCGAAGAAGAGGAATCTCAAGGTCGGCGTCGGCCTGCAGCGCCATCACGACCCCAAGTACCAGGAGACCGTCCGCCGCCTCCAGGGCGGCGCGATCGGCAATCTGGTCCTGTTGCGGGCCTACTGGAACGGCGCCGGTGTCTGGGTGCATGCGCGCAAGCCAGGAATGACCGAGATGGAGTACCAGATGCGCAACTGGTACTACTTCAACTGGCTGTGCGGCGACCACATCGTCGAGCAGCACATCCACAACCTCGACGTGTGCAACTGGGTGAAGGGCGCGACGCCGGTCTCGGCCCAGGGCCAGGGCGGCCGCCAGGTGCGCACCGGAGTCGAGTTCGGCGAGATCTACGACCATCACATGGTCGAGTTCACCTACGCCGACGGCTCGAAGATGCTGAGCCAGTGCCGGCACATTTCGGGGTGCTGGGACAGCGTGTCCGAGCACGCTCACGGCAGCGCGGGCACCGCCGACCTGTCGGCAGGGATCATCGTTCCGGCGACGGGCGAGGAGTGGCGCTATCGCGGAGAGGACGTCGACCCCTACCAGGTCGAGCACGACCGGTTGTTCGCGGCCATCCGGCAGGACCAGCCGCACAACGAGGCGGAGTACGGCGCGCTGTCGACGATGACCTCGATCCTGGGCCGGATGGCGACATACTCGGGACGGCTGATCACCTGGCAGGAGGCGATCGCCTCCGAGCTCGCGCTGGTGCCGAGCGCCTACGACTGGAACGCGAATCCACCGACGCTGCCGGACGAGCACGGCCGCTACAAGATCGCGATGCCCGGCTCGACGGCGGCGATGTAGCGCCCGCTTCCATCTCGCGCAAAGGCGCAGAGGCGCGAAGAACCGCAACAGGGAAAAGGCATCACCACGCAGGAAAGACGAAGGAGAAGTCCTGTGAATCGTTGCGCGAGGAGGACGGCGTTCTTCAGTCTTTCGCTCGCGGCCGCGACCTTGGCGTTCGCGCCGGCGCTCCTGCAGGAGGAGGTGAAGTCGCCGACCGCGGTGCCCGCGGGTGAGGACCAGACCCGGATCGACCAGTGGATGGAGACGATCGAGGAGGGCATGGAGACGCTGCGAAAGTCGGTGCGCGATCCGGCCCTTTTCGGCGAATCGATCGAAGTCGTCGAGAAGATGGTCCAGGCCGCGGCGTGGGCGCGCACCGAGACGCCGAAGATGGCGGCCAACGTCGCCGAGGGCGAGCGCGCCGCATTCGTCCGCGCCTACCGCAAGGAGATGATCGAGCTGCTGGTCGAGTTGCTGCGGCTCGAGGCCGCGCTGCTGGAGGGCAATACCGAGGACGCGCAGAAGATCTACAAGAACCTCAAGAAGATGGAGGAGGCCGGGCACGAGAGGTTCACGGACGGCGAGTAGAGCCATCCCTTTTCATGGGGTTCATGAATCATCCGGGCAAGCGGCGGTCCGCCGCTATGCTGTCGAACCCGCTGTGGCGCGCGGCATCGGTGTGGAGAGGCTCATGGCCAAGGACGAGAAGAATCACAAGGACCTCAGGGTCGACGAGGCCCATCTCTACCGCGAAGAGATCTTCACCGATCTCAAGGTCGCGACTTTGCGGCGCATGACGCCCGTGAAACCGGACGGGTTACCCGACCCCTCCCGTCCGCCACTGTTCTCGGCGGAGACCCAGGTGATGTCGCAGGTCGGTCCGGTTCCGATCCAGTGCCCGATCGAGGCCAGGACGCTCAAGGAGGCGATCGACAAGTTCCCCGCGGCGATCGAAGAGGCGATCGAAAAGATCGTCCAGGAGGCCCGCGACATCCGCAGGAGGGAAGCCTCGCGCATCGTCGTCCCCGGGGCGATTCCCGGCGGCTTTCCCGGAACGATCCCGCCCTCGTCCCCGGGACGGATCGAGCTCGGCTGAGATCGTGAGCATTCATTGGCCCGCCGCAGAGGAGTCTAAGGCGCCGCAGGCGCCCGGCGCCCATCAGGCGCCGAGGAGGGGGAGGCCGCGTGTCGCGGCCGTTGTGGGGGAGGGTCCGCCTCCCCCACGAGCAAGGAAACTCAGAGCCTGAGCGATTCTTGCTCAGGCTCTGAGATCGGCCGCGGATGAGCTGGACGCGCGTTTACGCCGTCACTGAATCGGGGCCGCAGCGACTGAGTCTCCCGCGAAAGGGCCACGACGTACACGACGTTTTCGATGACCTGCCCCTGGGAATCTACGAGGCGTTCCGGACTTTTTTCGGCGATCGATTCCTGCACCTTGACCGCCACCTCGAGCGTGCCGAGCGATCGATGCAGGCGGTGGCCATCCACCTTCCGCTCGACCGCGCTGCGGTCAAGAAAAGCTTGAACGCCGCCGCAGGAGAATGGGCTCCGCGCGACGCTCGCATCCGTCTCGACGTGCTCGAAGGCGTCCCGCGGTCGCTCGGAACGGACCGTCGCGTGCTGATCGCGTTGTCGGAGCTGGTTCCGGTACCGGCGCGGATCCTGGAGGAAGGGGCGAGGCTGGGGATCGCCGCGGGAAAGTGGCGCGCGCGGCCACAGGTCAAGCAAGCCGCATGGGTGATCGAGAGACGCGGCACCGGTCCCGGCGACCATGGCCTGTTCGAATACGTTCTTCTCGATCCACAGCAGCGCATCCTCGAATGCACCAGCTCCAATTTCTTCGCGGTGCGAGGTGGTCGGCTCGTCACCGCGGACGAGGGCGTGCTCGAAGGGATCACTCGATTCGTGATCCTCAAGGTGGCGCGCGAGCTCGAGATCCCGGTCGACTTCGCCCGCGTGCCGCTCAAACAGCTCCCGCTCCTCGAGGAAGCGTTCCTGACCAGCTCCTCGCGAGGGCCGGTTCCGATCGCCGCGATCGACGATGTCCCGATCGGGTCGCTCGACCGGCCGGTGTTCCAGAGGCTCCGCGCCGGCTACGACTCCTACGTCCGCCGGCACGCGCGGCCCGCCGACGCCTGATCATCCCCGCCCCTCGATCCGCCTCGCACCTGCCTTCCGCTCCCCCGCCTCGATACGAACCCTCCCGTGTCTTGAGGCTCCTGGAACCGATCGTACCGGCGCTCTTTCATTCCTTCCTGGCGTCGAACTGGATCAGTGGAGTCGAGTCCCGGAGGCAGGCGTTGTACTTCGGAATCGCGGTTGCCTTGCACTTGGGGCACTCGAAGACGAAGGTCGAGTCGTCGGTGATCCAGTGCTGGATCTCCTCGATCATCGAGGTCGTGATCGTGCCCCGCGCCTGTCCCGCCGTCTCCAGCGTGCGCGCCGCGAACTTGAAGCTGAGCCTCTCGTCGCTCTGACGCAGGTGGTGGTGGATGATGCAATAGATCCAGGGTCGCAGGCGCTCCGGAGTCCCCGCCTTCTCCATGATCTGCCGGCAGCGTTCGAAGTCGAGAAGATCGGGCGAGGAGTCGAGCATCTCCTTGACCAGATCGGGGGATTGCAGTCTGCCGTAGACGATGAGCTGGCACAGCCGGACGGAGACGGCGCATTCGTCGACCCCCAGCTTCTCGAGCTGCGGCGGGGCCAGGGACTGACCATCGATCATCGCAGGCATCGAGGCGGCCCGATCGCTCAGGCTCACGGACTCCCAACCGTTCAGCAGGGCAGCCATCAGGTGGCTGACCTCGGCCGAGGGGGTGGCGAGGCGCGCCTGCGAGGGGTGCTCGGCGGTCGCAAACCTTGACCTCGACCCCTGGCTGGCGACCGCGGCGAAGGCCTCACCGCACGCCGCGTTCGAGTGCGAAAGGGTGAGAAGATGGTGGGCGAAGAAGCGCTGGCGGGCGAATTCCTCCGGCTTCTCGTTGGTCTCGCCGATCAGCTCTTCCGCGGGCGACGTCGCCGCTTTCCAGTTTCCGGCGTCGCAGGCCTGCGCGGACCGGGTGAGGAGCTCGAACGGCCGTCGATAAGGGTTCTCGCTCTTGCAGGCGGGGACCACGACCGTGAGCACCGCGGCGAGGGCCCATCGGTCTCGTCGGGAGACGGTCATCAGCGGCCTCCTTTGATGTCCTGCTTGATTCCCACGAAGATCGGTGTCAACCCTTCCAGAGACTTGATCTTCAGAGTGATCAGCGACTTCAAAAGGTCGAGCTCGCGGCTGAGCGTCGGCGTGTGGTGGATGATCCTGCCGCCGTCGACCTCGAAGTCATCTCCCTTGGGAATCTGGAAGAAGACGAACCCTTCCCTGGCCTTGTCCCAGACCTCGATCAATCCCGTTTTCAGGGCGAAGCGGGTCACGGCGTCCTGGACGTCCTCGTCGTCCTTCCCGACCTCCGCGTAGGGCACGGAATCGAGCCTCGTGCCGTCCTGAAGGTACATGCACAGCGCCATGTCCTCGGGAGTGATCTGGATCGGGAGCTCGTCCTGGCCCTTTCCGCGCAAGCCGACGCGGAGCGCGACCGGCAGGATTCCTTCCGAGGTGAGATTCGTGTCAAAGACGCGTTTGTGATCGGTGTAATACGTCGCCTCGACCCACACGACGTTGGCGTGATGGGCGAGCGAATGAAACCCCACGTACTTGGGCGGGGGCTGGGTGATCTTGACGTCGCCACCGCCTCCGCAGGCGCTGAAGAGCAGCACCGATCCCACGATTGAGCTTCGCACCTCCGCCTCCTCCCTGCCAAACCTGCCTCTGAATCATGAGTCCGACGTGAACACCAGCTCCTTCTTGATGGTCTCTTCCCTCGTTTCGGGGTGCAGCGTCACTTCCCTCATCAGGCCGAACACCGGCGAGAACCAGCGAATGCCGCCCGTGGACTCCACGACGAGACAATGCAGACTCTCCCGCTTCAGGGACTCGCGGAATCTCTCCAGGTCGGCAGCCGAGATCGCGAGAGAGCCGGGCAACCGGGTCTCCTGGCCCGACCGGAACACCTCGACCCGCACCTTGTCGCTCTGGCAGAGGTCGAGGGTGGACCGGACCTCCCGTTCGTCGCGGAAAATGCGTCCAGTGAGGCGAATCCTGCGCTTTTCCGGGATTCCCTGCCTCAGGCCTTCCTTGTCGCGAACCTCCTTCATGATCTCCCAGACGATGGCTTCCTCGAGCTTCTCCTTGCGGATGAAGTTCTCGATCTCGAAGAACACCGAGCCGCTTCCCAACAGCTCGCCTCGGTACACGAGAAGGCGTCCGCGATTGGGGAACGCCGAAGCGGCCTGGCTGAGCTCGTGCTGCATGCGAACGGCGTGCAGCCAC
>Ga0247727_10012341_pt1 | contig 14697 bp, 18 predicted proteins | sample WisWelCaveWW1625_FD_202498 | JGI IMG/M metagenome (GOLD analysis project Ga0247727, IMG submission 202498) | Biofilm microbial communities from Wishing Well Cave, Virginia, United States - WW16-25 | ecosystem: Environmental > Aquatic > Deep subsurface > Groundwater > Cave microbial mat | place... | reverse complement strand
TGGTAAAATCATGATGAAAGATCTGACATAGGTAAAAAATCTGGTTTTAGAGTGCAGAAAGAAACGGAATTGCGCCCCATTGATCTAGATGATAGTCTAGTATGCCTGAACAAATCTTGTCATACTTGTCATAGAAGGTCCTTGCATCCTCTTCCGTGGCTTCAAATATTGCCATTCCAGTTTTGTTATTATGGAAAGGACCAGACCAAATGAAATTTCCTCTTGACTGCCAATCGTTTACAAGTTCAATCACGGATGGAACAACCTTTTTGAGATCCAATTCTGTTGTATCTGCTTTTAGTTCGCTTACCAAAACCCAGACTGACTTTTGCTCATTTGCTTTTGTTATTTGTGACATGACACTAAATAGTAATTTTGCTATTTAAACACTAAAAACATTACAGGTTCTGATTCTAATTCTATAGAATGAGAATTAGCTCGTCCTACTGCAAAAAAACCGTGGGAACCTTGGAATTTTCTAATATACTCAATAAACCATATAAGAACAATGAATATCTTATCTGATGAAATATTTGATAAATGCAAACAAGTTCTTTGGGTTAAGGACATTGATCACTTATGAACAAAAAAATAGGAGATGCATCTATGAGAAAAGACTCATGTCGTAGTTGCGGTTATGAACTTCAGGCCTTCAGGTTATGCCAAATTTGTGAGATACCAACAACATTTCATTGTCCTAGATGTGACATACAGACGGATGAACAATTCCACAACCAATGCAGATTTATAAAATCCCAGATATCAATTACCGTATAACTCATACTTTTTTAAGTGGTTAACTTCATCAGTAATTTCGTTAAAGGTTAAGAGTAATTGCAAGCCAGATAACTGAATTTACTTTTTTTCTTTTCTTAAATTTTCTTGTTCTTTGATTGCTTTTTGTAATTCTTGGTTTTGCTTATGCAGTAGAATCTTTGTTTCTCTAATTTGTCTCGAAATCCAATCAATTTTTTTTTGGATTCTTTTGTCTTCTTCAAAATTCATATTTCTGTCCTTAAACCTTTTCCTCTTTTATCCGTACCTGAAATACATTTGATACGAACAGTTAATGGGTCCAAAATAATAAAGAATGCTACTGGAAAGGAGGACAACCTATATTGAATATTGCAATAGGTGGTTTTTGTCGGCATAGCTATAATCGTAGATTTTAAGATGCCTTGTTTTATTTTCCCATAACATTTCAAAATTTTCAATCTTTCTTTCAACTCTCAACCCGTCATCCCAAGAAGTAAAAACGTCAATTGATTCAAAACTTTTATTTTGATCAGAAAATGTCATATTCGAAGTTCCACTGAATGCAACTCGATTATCTTCTGAATCTTTGAAAATACCTATGTTTTCTGAAAAAGTTGAACAGACACCCCTGTCAGGTATTGCTATTTTTATTTCCAAATTATTATTATGTATCATTTTTCTCAAAATTCCTATGGTATTGCCATCTACTATGACATGTTCAGTTGTATTTTTTTCCTTATTTTCTTCATGAAATGATTTTGATAAAATTGTTAGATCCTCAGGTTTGAACCTATGACCAGCTATAATCCTTAGTTTTGCATTGTTATTGGCAAGGTCCCTAAAACCAGTCCAAAGAGTACCGATGCTTTTTGCTGTGACGTATTGTATTGCCCTATCAAATTGGATACAGTTACTCAAACAAGGAACAAAAAATTCTGAAATCAGATCGTCTCTATCTATTCTGTATTCTTTCTTTAGGGATAGGTTTCGTAAGGTCAATGATTCACAAAAACTCTCACTTGCTATAAAAATTGATATGTGGTATAGTTAGGTTGTTAGATTTTGCACTTGCTTTTTATTTTCTAAAAAATCAAGTGGTTAACTTTATCAGTAATTTTGCAACATTAGCACCAATCTTTTTTACTTGGTCTTCCTGATCTTTATTTTTCATTGTGCCATCTGTGTTGAAAACTTCATGAGCTTTTGCTACTGCCATCTGTTCTGGTATGACAAGAACGCCAATGTTTTCAAGTGTAGCACGAACATGAACCAATCCCCTGAGGCCGCCTAACCCTCCAGGAGAGGCGCTCATCAATCCTGCTACCTTGTTTTTAAAACAAGCTAAAGGAATCTCGCCTTCACTCTGCCGTGACGCCCAATCAATTGTGTTTTTAAGAACACCAGAAATTGAACTGTTATACTCTGGAGAAGAAATGAGAAATCCCTGATGTGACAACATCAGGCCTTTTAGCTTGCGAGCTTCAGGTGGAAGTCCATCACGATGTTCCAAGTCTCCGTCATAGAGTGGCAATGGAAAATCACGAAGATCAATCAATGTGACTTCGGCACCGACATCTTTTGCACCAACAGCCGCAATTTTTATTAATTTCTTATTGAACGAATCAATACGAGTACTACCTGCAAATGCCAAAATCTTTGGGTTTGTCAAAGCGTGATGCTCTTCTTTTTTTATGATTTAAGTTTTCTCTGCTCAAATCTTTTCTCCAAATAGTTCCTGACATTTGGGACAGTAATCACCACTATCCCCATTTGGAAGTACAGTATGTATTAGCTCCACATTCTTAAGGAGTGGGCAGATGTTTTTCACTTTAAATACCCAGTATTGAAAATTGTATATGAGATTATATGTAAGGTGAAACTGGAATGGTGTCATAAACAGAGATTTTTAAACCATTTTTGTTTTTACTTATTTTGACTACGTACTAATGTAATTATGAAAATATGAATTAATTTGTTAAAATGAAAAAGACTCAATACTATACCACATCAACATCAATTCGTGTTTGAATTAATTGTATTTTTCACTTCTTTCAAATATATTTTTGTAGAAGGCGGTGAACAGGCTCTTGTCGGAATAGGAACCATAACCAGAATTGGATTACGAGAAACGCTGAAGATAACGATTCTTGGTTTTTCAGTAGGAGTAGCACTTTACTTTATTTTTCTAAATTTTGCTGGATTTGTTCCAACTAACATACTTGAAGTTGCATTGGGAATAGGTTTACTATTTTTTAGCTACACAATGTTCAGGGAATTTTTTGAAAAGGATACAAAAAAAGATGCTACAAAGTATAGAATAGGATACTTTTACATTGCGATGCTAGAGGCTGTAGAAAACTCTGTTGCTTTAGCCACATTTAGTTTGATAGAGATTACAAGCGCGTTGTTAGGTGCACTTGTTGCTGTTGGTCTAATTGTTGGCTTGTTTTGGATTGGTGTGATAAAAAAAGTTCCATTACGAATCACTAGACTGGTGGCAGGAGTATTACTTTCAAGCACGGGCATACCGTTGATTATTTATGGTCTTGGCATACCTGCACCAGAAATTTTACATTGGCTAGTTCCTCCACTATCGTAAGTTTTAAAAAATCAGAATAAAAAATTGGATTCATAGTATGATAAATAAAAAAGAGAATGTAATTGAGTTAGTTTCTTACATTTTTGAATGTAGTGAACCAGGACTCAACTATATTATTATAGAATTTTGCAAATGCTTGTGCAGATTCGTAAAATGATTTTACGTTTTCTTCTGTAACAGCGATGGCTGCATTGACATATTGTTCTTGGATTCGGCCTACTTTGATCAATCCATCGTTTGCTTTATCGATAGCCTTGGTCGAAGCCGCATGAATCTGTGTGTTTATTTGTGCTTTTTGTGAGTATTTTCTTTGAACATCGAAGACTGCTTCTACAGTATTTCTCCAGGTGTCAAGATATGTTTTTTGGTAGTTTATCACAGATTGAAAGTACTGTGGTACTGATTTTTCTGCCTCGCTGAAATATTTGCCAAAGTTTTTCTGGAATACTTGGTAAATATCTGCTATTTGGTGAGTTGTTTGTTTGCTCATATTTACCATAAATTGGTATGGGCATATATATCTATTGGTAATAATTGGTAATGAATGGTAATGATAACCAAAGTTTATAAATCCCTAAACAAGGGTGTTTACCTTAGTATGGCGGCTTACAGAAAAAGCTTACAGATAGTAGTTGATTTGCTTACAGCAACTGAACAGTCTGGACAAGAAGGAATCAAGATAACTCACCTATTGGAAAAAGCTAATCTCCCGCATTCAAGATTAGCAAAATTTGTTGAAAACTTGACAGGTGCTGGTCTGATTAATAAAATTGAATATAATGGAAAAAACACATTTGTAATTACACCAAAAGGCAGACAATACCTAGAGTCATACGAAAAGTTTGCAAATTTTATGGAATCTTTTGGACTAGATCTCTAAAAGTTAGTTGATATGCCTATTACACGATCACGTTTTAAACATAGAATAGTACGGCCTAATGTACGAATATGCGTTGACTGTGGGAGTACTGTGACTGACATAAACTACAAGCGCATTACTTGTAGAGATTGTGGATCAGTTAGGCATTTTGATGACACACCTCATGAGCCTGGTTTCGAGAAGGGCGATCTAGTAAGAATAATTGATTCTGAGAAAAATTCAGATATAATATACAAAATAAAAAAGACGAAAAAATCGCAGGATGGTACTAAGATGTACCTGCTCAAATCAGAACCAAGTAAAATTTCGCTTCTTTATTATGAAAGTACAGATTCCCATCTAGAAAGAGTAGATTATTACCGTAGGAAGGGAATGTAAAAGCATGTCAAAAAAGAAACAGAACAAGGCTTTTGATCCAGATAACCTTGTACCCACAAAGCAAGAAATTCTTGAATTTTGTGATAGAGTGCTAGAAAAATGGAATAAAAATCCAAAGGAAAATGCACAAAACATTGTAGCTATGAATGCTGTAAAGTTGGGCGTTATATGGACAGATGAAAATTCATTAAAATCAATTTGGAGCGAAATTTTGAATTGGGCTTTTACACTCCTGTACAAAAACGCAATAGCTCAGACAAAAGAAGAAAATGTAGATTGGTCTCGTATAATGGGGAAAATTAAAAGACTCGAGGAATTCTCCAACAAATCATAACGTTAGTCATTATCTAATCATAACGAAATAGTTTCATTTTTTGCGCGTGAGGGGGTGTATATTCCCACCACTGATGTCTCTCTGGATTGGTTCCGAAATTATTCCAAAATGGTATCTGGGTCTTACAGAATCCGCACCAACAATTTATCAGCAATCTCTAAAACCGAGAATCAAAAAACTCAGTAGCAGGTAAGTTTGTATCTATTATTTTTCATTTGTCAAAACTTGAGATGGCACAAGTCATCATTTATTCTCTCTTTGTCATAAAGACTAAAAATTTCTTAGATGTTAATGACAAAACAGATTACACGATATATAGCAATAGCTGTTTTTGCATCTGTCTTGCTTGTTGCAAACACAATCTCGTTTGCAGAGGCACAGATAACAAACATCAGATACAAAGGACAATCTGCTGACGCATCTTGGTATTTTGAACAAGACGAAGTCTATACAAACGTCTACGTCTTTGCAACAGATTCTGCGTCAAGACAGAAATCAGATACTTTCACAGACTCTGTAACCTATGTTGGAATATCCCAGTACAAGCTTGGTGATGAGGTTTGTTACGAATATGATGGAGAGAAGTACTGCTGGAACGAATATGTTCCGATTCAAGAGTACTTTGGCTATGGAACAATCACGTCTGAAAACTTTCAAACACAGGGAAGACTGGATGGTGCAACACTTGATGCAAAACTGACAGGTTACAACTATCTTACAGAATCTGACCATGCGATATCAATCAACATATACTGGACAGGAGAAGGAGATTACTCGTCAGGAAAGAACAGCTACCACTACCGCTCTGGAGATTACATGTACAATGGAAACAATGTCTCATTTTACAGACAGGCAACTGCAACAGGAACAATTAGTGGAGATATCACATTGGAACTTGGCAGCTCGTCATGGGGTTCTTTGTACAACGCAAAATCGGGATACATTGACGTAATTCATTCCTAAACTCCTTTTATTTTTATAAATCTTGTAAATAATTCTAGTTATAATTTATCAGCAATCCCTAAATTCCATTCTAGATCAAATTTGTGACATACTTAATTTGAGTTTATGAAACGGCCGTATCCAACAACTCCATTACTGTTTATGTTTAGTTTCGGAGGGGTGATATACAAAAATCCCTGAGTATCAGATTCCATATCAAGTTTGGGAAGGACATTAGAGGGTGGGGATTGCAAAGACGCAGGTCCATCAACTGCTATTCCAGTAAGAGGATCATAAACACTTCCATGACATGGGCATTCTATCCTGTTGCGTCCAGGGTTAAGATTTGTGGAAGTTCGATATTTCCAGAGACACCACAGATGTACACATACATTACTGTAAATGCGGAAAGCTGAAACGTCATTGTTGTTTCCACCAAACTCTTCAGGAAGTCTAAGAAGCTGCCACTTTCTAAACGCCTCCATATCAAGAACGCTATCACCAGTGGTAGGATAAGTGATGACCTCCGCATGGTTTATGGGAAAACTGTTTACATTAGCATGTGTTCCGTCTGGAAGAATTATTTTTGCTCTTTCTAGGTTGTCAGTTTGTGGATTAGGCATGAATTTGCCCCACGGAATAAAAGGTGCAAATGCAATCCCAGCTCCTGCAGTTGTTAAAAGTTTTAAAAAATCACGTCTTGATAGGGTACTCTTTTTGTCGAAACCCTGTTCAGACATGTATCATTAACACTCAATTTTTAATTTAAGGGTTGCTTAGAAAATCTTCTCTCATTTATTTTAATAAAAGATTCTAAGTCTTTTAGTAAATCATTACATGCTTCATAAAAAGCAGGTCTAATTTACCACCAAGATGGATCCATTGTACAAAAATGAACATAAGGACAGATTTAACAATGATAAGAACGTGATCGAGCCAATGACAAAAGAAGCTACAGAAAAAATCATACCAGTTGAGAACATGACCAAAGAAAAAATGGCTGAAACAATCAAAACTGCCAAAAAGGAGGCCGAACCTTCAGAAAAAAGGGATGTTTCCATTTGTGATGTTATGCAAAATAACACATCAGAGATAATCCAAAAATTAGAATCTCAAATTCCAACATTTGCGCAACTCTATTCTGATCTTTATAAAAAATATCTACACATGATGGATGATTTTTACAGCGCCTGTTATGTGTCTGAAAAGGAATTTTTTGACAAGTTAGGTATGGATCAGAAAGCACTTGGGCCCTTTGATACATATTGGAAATCCATCACAGAACTGACTCTAAATCAAATTGAGATGGCCACAAATTTTGCAAAAACGTATGTACAATCCAGGCTTTCAGCACTAGATTCGTATGATAAAGCAGTTCATCTAATGATGGATAGCTATGCAAATGCTTGGGCACAGTTTAACTCCTACAATAAAAAATAATTGGTCAAAAATTAATTCAAATACTTGATTATCTGTCCGCTGCCTTCAAGCTTGATTTGGTTTATCTCGTTTTTTAGGTCGTTAAGGTCGTTTATCTTCATCAGATTTGATGTTACAGTATACAAGGAATCGTCGATGTAAAACGTCCTAGTGCCATATGAATAGTCATAGGGTGAGCCGCTAGAGTGTTCTATGGTTCCTTTCAGGCTAAAGCCCTTTACAGGGTCCACTCCAAATACGTAAAAGCCCTTCCAGTTGTTTTGTGGAAATGGTCGTGGTGGAATTATTTTTTCTGGTGCTACAATTCCAGGTTCTGTAGAGTCTGAACCAATTTGTCCTTCTTCAAGTATGATTGGTCCGCCCCAATACTGTTGGAAGACAGGAATTGATAGGATATTTTTTTCCTTGTCAAAAAGAAAGGCTTTGGGATCACTCAAAATCTCAGATTCAGTTCCTGGTCCTCCAATAAGATATGTATCAACAGCTACAGGTTTGGAAACATCTGAGACATCAAATAGTGATACCTTTACCCCAACTGTTTCCATTCCACCATACTGGTTTTGTTTTGTCTCCTTTCCTATTCCTATTACATGGGTTTCATCATATGGATGCAAATAGCTAGAGTATCCTGGAATCTTTAGTGCACCCAAGACTTTGGGAGTGTCAGTTGAAAGGTCGATTACAAAAAAGGGATCAATTCTTTGATATGTTACAAGATACAGCTTCTCACCCATGAATCTAGCAGAGTAGATTGATTCTTCTGGTGCAACATTTTCCACACTTCCTAAAATGTGAAGTGATTCATCTAAGATGTATACGTTATTTCCCATGGTGACTCCTTTTGATGTATAAAATTCAGAGGTTGTTGCAACACGAAACTTTTTTCCAAACTCATCCATCGAATACTGGTTTAGCAAATATCCTGGAACTTCGCCCTTTGTTACATAGCTCACATTTCCATTGTCTATTGCAAATTTTTGGATTACAGTCTTTCTGTAATCTTGTTGTATCTTGATCTCGTATTCTGAAATTGATTTTTGTATAGTATCAAAGAGTTTGTTTTTTTCATCTTCAGGCATTCTGTTGTAAGTGTTTTGTAAAATATCAGAGATCTCTGTCCACTTTTGAGAATCATTAGAACTGCTAGACTCGATTGATTTTATCTGATCTTGAACATCTTGTGGCAAGAGTGGTAGAATCGTTTTGAAGAACCTGTCCTTGTTGTAATTTTGATCATAATAGTATGGTTGGTATTTTTGGTAAGTGAGATAAATTGCATCATTTGAAACATAAAGTGTGCCGGTTGCGCCCATCATAAACGTCTTAGAGTCTACCTCATCAGAAAATATGTTAAATGTCGTAATGGTGTTAAAGTTGTAGTTTTGCTCTGGGTTGTCAAAGTAATAGACATCTGGGGTAATTGTCATGCCAGAACTTTCTCTAAAAATAGGAGGCATTGGACGGTAATAATCTACATATGAGTTTGAGATAAGATAGACATAATCTCCAATCATTCTTGCACCGGTGTAGTAGCCAGTCATTTCGTAGTTTTTCCAAACCTTTGGATTTTCTTTATCAGAAACATCAACTATGACAGCACGGGTTACAGGAGTATAGATGGGACTTGGAATGTAATCATATTGTTGTATGGAATAGTGTTCAGAATTATCGTTGTAAAAGATAACCAATCTGTCCTTGTTTAGAAACATGTTCTGAAGATAATTTCCTTTTACATCAAGGCCAACCTTTGAGATTATCTTTGCAGTCTCGCCAGGATATGCATCGATTATTGAAAGTTTGTCCTGCGACAAAACATAGGCATACTTGTTGTCGTTTTTAAGAAAGTCAGGCTCATCAATTCCGCCAACTTGGACATTTGTGGTGGAATACTGGACTCCTCCACCTACTGAACCATCAGTTCCTTTTACTTGTGCTGGTGCCTCTGAAGCTACTAGCGCACTTTCTTCAAAACGTACAAATTGATCCACACCCATGTGACTTGGAAATTGTGCTGAAGCTTTTACCTGAGAGTCAATTAGAAAAGTTCTTATCTCATCAGTAGAGTTGAATTTTTTTATATTTTGAATTGTAGATTGGATTGTAACATTTTGAATGTTAGTCACAGTTTCAGGTAAAACCTGGGCAGGTGTGTTATTTGAGACTAGAACAAAGGCAGCTGTACCAATGAGTACGACTGCAATTGAAGCAATTATGATGTACGTTTTGCTGTTGTTCATTTTGGATATGATGTAAATGGAAGGAAGACCTTATAGGCTTTGATTAAATTTGAATTGAACTTAATTTATTGAATTTTTTTCATACAATTTATCAGCAATTTCTAAAAAGACTAGCAACTAAAAATTTGTATGAGAATTGATTGATACGTTCTTGTACAAGTATCTAACTGACCTAGGTTCTAAAACTATAAATAAATCGGTACAAATTTCCATAAATTCCTTTCAGAATTAAAAAATAAAAAAAAGAAAAAAGGAGTTTAGTAGGCTGCATCGTTAGACAGGTTTTGTGGCAAAACGATTAATGATCTCTTGCCGATAACAACTGATGCGGTTCCATCACCGAGTTCTACGTCTATTTCAGAATGTACTTCAACTATGTGCTCGCCTGCACCAAGGTTAAGTACTACCCAATTCCAACCATGTGCTGATTTTGTATCAATGAAGGATGTGATGTAAAAATCATCACACTCTATGTGGGCGTAACTGTATTGACAGCACTGCAGAGTTGTTGAATTTGGTGTAGGATGTTTGTACTAATGTTGTATGTTCGGTCACACATGGTAACTTCACCATAACCTGACCCTGCATCTTTCCCACAAACGGAACGACAAAATAATTTCCCAAAATTGGCAGATCAAATTTTTATCCACATGAGATGGTGAAAAGTAATGACAAGTTGTTTGTCTTTTCACTGGAATGCAACAGTAGATATCCTTACCTCTCACTTTGTCAGAAAAAAATCACATAGGGGCGTAGCTCCAATTATTGCCACATTGCTTTTGATAACAATAGCAGTAATAGGTGGCGTGATGATCTATGTGTTCACCCAAGGATTCTTTGGGAACGCCAGCATATCTGCATCACCATCCATGGATACTGTCATCATGACAGGATATGATATGAGAGAAATAGAGGGGGACCCGCCTTGTAACAACCCACACAACCCTCCTGATAGTGGGGTCATAACACATGAAGGAAGGATAACATGTCATGGTGATAATCCGGGTAATAATGATCTTGGTGGCAAATTTGACGATGAGGCCGGAACCATTTTCATTAGAAATGTTGGACAAGAACCATACACTCTTGTAAAACTTGAAGTAAATGGAAGAGTACTAGACTTCAGAACTGATGATAATGATATCAGAAATCAAGCTGGAGTGTTTGGAATCTATACTGTACCAGACACACAAACAGCAACCGCTGATACCGCACTAAGAGAGGTAGCAACAATTTTGCCTGGACAAGAGGGAACTTTAGTAATGTCCTTTGACGGAAGTGGCATCGCTACTGACAATAGCGCAGTAAATGATAGAACAATTCCGATAAAATTGACATCCTCAAGCGGTTCAGTATACAATTTTGTTGTAGTCATCGGCACAATGCAATAAGATAATGTTAGTGATCAAAGTCTTACAGGACTCGAACCTTTGAACTCCGAATCTGAATAAAGAATTGAAAGTATTGATTCTAAAATTTTGAATGAATCTTTGCAATTTTCTAAATTTTCAAGTATGAGATTTTGGCTCAAGAATTTTTTAAAAAGAATTAAAAATGATTTTTGGATTCTAGATACAATCCTTCCCGTTTAACTTGTCGTTTTTTATAAAGTTGGATTCATACATTTTTATATTTTACATTACAAGTTGTACAAAAAAAGTAGGATTATTTCATATCAGATAAAACAAAAGATGATCAATAGAATAATTTCTTAGCATAGGCTGCAAATCTAGTCTGCGTGCTAGATTTCAATCAGAGTAGTTTAAGTGCATCTTCACGTGATAACGATACCAAGGTTTCTGATCTTATTACCTCGCCAGCAGGCAACCACAGTTTTATTGCATCTTTCTCATCCCTCCCTTCAAAGATCCATACAGAATCGTATCTTCCAAGGGTCCAGTAAGTGCCGATTATTTTTACGCCTGGTGGTAGATTTTGCATTATCTTTTTACCGACTTCAACAACTTCGCTTGCCTTTTTCCTGAATTTGATCAGGGTTATGAAAATCATTAATTTCCTATTATGGTTTTAATTACTTAAGAGTATTCAACCTGATTTTCATCCCCCTTCAAATATTATTAGATTCAGCATTACCTTACAAACTGTTAAAAGTTCATTTCATGAAATAATGTCATTGATAGTTTATTGTAACATATGCTCAATAAAAATAGATGAGAAAGAAATTGAAAAACATGTAACTAGCGATCAACATCAATCAAACAAAAATAAGACATTGCGTCCAAAAATGACCGAATATGCAAATCATAAAAACCTCGTCCAAATTTGGTTAGAATCTCTACATCTCTAGACATCTATTATAATATTAATAATCAGGCCACCGTTCTTCACCATTTGCTTGAAGCAGAACGTGGAAATTCTTTTCCTTCAGATCAACTATCAGAGGATTTTGTCTTGCTATTATCTGATTTTTGTTTTTGGGCTGCCTTTTTCGTACTTTCAAGATATGCTATTGTAGTTCCCAAGTTTCCAAATCCAAAAGAGTTAAGCGATTCTGACGGAACCATTACTATGGTAGTGCCTTGAATTTTCATTGATTCATACAACATGTTTGATTGTCTTAAAGCATAAGCAACAGGGTTTTCTGCATATACCCTTGAAGCTTCCTCAAATTTTTTTGCAACCAATACTTCTGAATCACCATATGTCACCCGTGCGTTTTTCTCACGTTCTGCCTGGGCCTGCATCGACATTGCGGACTCTAGCTCTTGTGGGATTATTACTTGGCGAATCTCGACACCAGTCACTTCGATGCCCCAGTTACTTGCTTCACTTCCTATTATGGTTCGTACATGAGAATTGATTTCTTCCCGTTTTGATAGAATGTCTTGGAATAACGAAGAACCTATATTGTTGCGTAGTGTAGTCTGAGAAACTTGTTGGATCATTTGGTTAAAGTTTTCGACATTTAATATTGCGTCTTTAGCTCGCTGTTCAATTATTTTGTAACGAAGAATTGCATCAATGGTTACTGGAACATTGTCTTTTGTAAGCATCCTTTCTGCTTTGAATTCACTTACTTTTTCTCTTATGTCAACTACTAAAATATTGTCTGCAAAAGGCAACCGAGTTTGTATGCCAGGTCCAACCTGCCTGTTGTATTTTCCAAGACGAAGTATTATCGCCCTGTCATATTGGTTGATTATCATTAGAAACGATGAAACAATTACTGCAATTCCAATAGCTATTGCAAGATATGTTATTAGCTCGTTTTCAAAGAACATACCAATGCCGATACCAATGATTAGAATTAGTATTCCTATTATGACATGAGAACCAGATCCTTTCTGACTAACTAATTTGTATGCATAATCATATGACGAGTATGTGCTAGACAACGCTTCGTCCTTTCCCTCTTTGTTCTAACATTGAGTCTGATCCTTGATTCTCCATGCATTATCTGTTTAATCCAAGTATAAAAAATCAATGAACCTGATTAACACTATTGCGGACATCAACATAGGAAAGGAGTTAGCTCTGCCTACTCTGCTATAACCGTCTGAATCAGTGCAGAATTCATAATTAAAGCAAGTCTCATAATAGTGTCATTATACAAAACACACCTGAAGAAATTTTCAACAAATGTAAAGTGGTTAGATGCACTCAAGGGCCATTGATAACTGATGGTGTTTTAGGAGAAATAGTATGTGGAAGTTGCGGCCTTGTTTTAGTTGAAAAAGTAGAAGACTCGGCTCTAGAGTCTAGAATTCATGATACGGAAGAATATCTGTCTAAAAGTAGGACTGGCAGTGGTTCAACATTAGCAATGCATGACATGGGTCTGACCACAGTAATTGGAATTGAAAACAAAGATGCATCAGGCAATTTTCTTTCTAGCGATATGAAGAATACATTCAGACGGCTCAGAATATGGAACACTCGCAGTGAATCAAGACCAACAGATAGAAATTTGAAGATAGCCTTTACCATTCTAAATACCATTAAAACAAAACTTGCCATCCCTGACATGGTAATAGAAAAAGCCGCATACATCTATCGGAAAGCTATAGTTAAGAAAATGACAAGAGGTAGAAACATTACTGGCTTGATACACGCATCACTATATGCAGCTTGCAGAGAAACAGACACACCACGAACATTACAAGATATAGCGCATGCTGGAAATTTAACAAAGAAAAATCTCGCCGCAAGTTATAGGAATCTAATCAAAACCTTGGATCTAAATTTAAAACCATACGATCCATCCGAATTCATAACAAGAATATCAAGCGAAGTTGGTATAAGTGAAAAGACAAGAAGGAATGCCCTGAACATATTGTCAAAGGCTGCAGAAATGGAAATTTCTGTAGGGAAAAACCCTGTTAGTCTAGCAGCTGCGTCTCTTTACCTCTCATGCATGATGAATAATGAGGAAAAAAATCAAGATGAAATTGCAAAGGCCTCTGGTGTTACTGCAGTTACAATAAGAAACAGGATTAGATCTCTTAGAAAAGATTTGAAAATAAAAATAGGATCCTAGATAATCTAGTTTACAAGGCAGGTCCAAAATACAACTTCGGTTTTCCATATTCCTTTGATACAAATAAACGAGAACATCTAGGGCATAATAGAAACATGGATTCGGTAAGTTCTAATTTTATATGACAATTCTCTTTTTTACAGTATGGGCATGTCAAGCCTTTCATTAGTATACTTTAGCTTTTCTATCTAATTAACAAATTATGCTTCAATTGAAAAGATGGCTCAAACCTTAAGGCAAGATGGCAAGAGTGGATTAATTGTCAGTTTTGATTTTTTTTGACACCATACACTCTCCCACAAATTTCACATTGCCAATGGTCTGAAATAACACACCATTTGTGTTCATGTTTTTTCAAGAGGTTCGTTCTTGTCGCATTGGGTGTCTCATGACATATTATATGTTGATTATAAATAAAAACAAAAACTTGGATACAAACAGACTAAAACCTCACTACAAAAAAATGAAATTTTATCCTGCTATAAGATATACTCCAATTCCAATTCCAACCAGTATTCCCAGTGCAAAAAAGAACAGATCAAACGCTACTACTTTTCTGAATGAGGCATGTACTATTCTGTCCTTTTTTGGCTGATCATTTGGATTTGTACTAGACATGTTTTCTTAACTCAT
>Ga0247727_10012340_pt1 | contig 14698 bp, 14 predicted proteins | sample WisWelCaveWW1625_FD_202498 | JGI IMG/M metagenome (GOLD analysis project Ga0247727, IMG submission 202498) | Biofilm microbial communities from Wishing Well Cave, Virginia, United States - WW16-25 | ecosystem: Environmental > Aquatic > Deep subsurface > Groundwater > Cave microbial mat | place... | reverse complement strand
GGTGGCGTCGATGAGCTGAAGCCGGCGGCGCCGGGCCTGCTCGCGCACCTCCGGCGACACCCCGTGGGCGCTGAACACGACGCGGGCGCCCTCCGGAACTTCGTCGTTCTCCTCGACGAAGATGGCGCCTTCCGCCGCCAGCCGCTCCACCACGTGCCGGTTGTGGACAATCTCCTTTCGCACATAGACCGGCGGGCCGTACACTTTCAGGGCCAGCTCCACGATGTCGATGGCCCTCACGACGCCGGCGCAGAACCCCCGGGGTTTCAGCAGGTACACAACCCTTTCCACGATTCCAACAGTATAGCAGCAGGGGGAGGCCGTGGTGACGGCACAGGCGCCGGCGTAGTTTCAGCTGCAAATTTGCAGCTGAGTTTGGCTACGCAGAATCAACGACTTGCCGAGCCCGCCAGGTCCACCACATACACCTGGGTGTGGCCGGTGCGGTCGCTGGCGAAGGCGGCCATGGTTTCGTCCGGCGAGAACGAGGGGTGGGGATGGGTCCACTGGGGACCGTAAACCGAATCGGCCGGCATTTCCATCCAGCTCAGGGTCCTTGGTTGGTCGGCAAAGGCGGCGGCCCAGTCTTGGGCCAGGGCATAGCGGGACTTAAACCACTGCGTGCCCTGGTTGGAGGACTCGGGATAACACAGGGTCCGGCGGCGGCCAGTGGCGACGTCGACCAACTGGAGGCCGATGTCGGGGTGATTGGTGTCGCACAGGATGGCGGCGCCGGCGCGGTTCGGGGTGATGTGCCAGGCGTTGAACTCCGCGATGGTGGTGATGTGGCGGGTGCGCCAGTCCAGGCGCTTCAGCGCCCGGGGCCAGACCGTGAAGGCCAGGTCGCCGGTGGAGCCCAGGAAGGTCTCGTGCACCACGAACTCGTCATTGTCGTGCTGATAGAGACATTCGAGGCCGGAGCCGTCCAGGCGGACGCGGTGCATGCGGGGCGCCGGATCGCCGGCGAACTCGAGCCACTCCGGCTCGACCGGAGAGAACTGGGGATGGATGACGGTGCGGGGGAACTCGATCACCCGCCAGGAGGCGCCGCTGGCGCGGCCCACCGCCACGCCGGCCTGCGATCCCTGCTTGCAGGCCGCCGCCAGCCACTCCCCGTCGCCGCCCAGGCTGCACTCGCCCAGCTGGGCGCCGGGGAACTCCACCACCAGGCGCTCCCCCAGAGTGGCGCGGTCCATCTCCCATACCGAGCCGCCACGCACGAAGAACACCGAAGCCCCGTGAGGGGAGAACACGGGCGAGAAAGGATGAATGGGCGGGCCATCGGTGAGCTGCCGGATCTGGCCATCGGGCAGAGCGGCCTCGAACAGCTGGGCCTGCCCGCTGCGGTAGGAAGTGAACAGGATGGCTTTCTGGTCGGGCGAAAAGGAGCTGTGCAGGAAATAAGTGGGATGGTTGACGCAGGCATGGCCGGTGATCTGGCGGAGGCGGGCGCCGGTCCGGGGATCCCGGCTGGTGGACAGCTCGGGGGGGAATACGGCGCCTTTGCGAAAAACCATTTCCATTCGGGAATGTTTTGCGCCACAATAAGGGGGTGCCCCGCTATCGTATCTATTCGCTGAAGGAATCGCAACGGCCGCACTTCCGCAACACCCCGCCGGGCGCCGGGGGCGCCAGCGCTCCCGGCGCCCCCCTGGTGCTGAAACCGAAGGACTATCAGGAACAAGGGGAAATGGAAGCCTCCAGTCCTTATGCGGCCTGGAGGCAGCGGCGGGGCTCGGAGGCTCCCATCGGAGTGGGCGACGTGCTGGAGGCGGAGACCGGCCAACTGCTGGTATGTCGCTTCGTGGGTTTCGAGGAGGCCCGCTGGTGGGCGCCCGAGCCGCCGGCGGCGATCCCTAGGCCGGTTCTTCCCCAGACGTCGCCCCCTCCATGAAGTGACGCCGCACCTCGGCCAGGAAGGCCTGGGCTACCGGGCAAAGATACTTGTGCCGGTGGTAGATGAGGCCCAGCTCCCGGTGGATCCGCTCCTCGAGCGGGACCAGGCGCAGCACGCCGGTCAGGTGCTCCTGCTGGGCGAAGCAGCGGCTGATGAGGGTGACGCCCAGGCCGGTGGCCACGAACTTTTTGATGGTCTCGACGCTGGCCAGCTCCATCGAGATCCGGAGGCGGTCCTGGAAGCGGCGCAGCTGGCGGTCCAGTTGCAGCCGGGTCTGGCCGGTTTTGGGATAGAGCAACGGGTACTCGACCACCTCTTCCAGCCGGACGGCGCGGCGGGCCGACAAGGGATGGCCGGGCGGGACCAGCACCGCCAGCTCGTCCTTGTGAATCGGCAGGATGTGGAGGTGGGGGTGCTTGAAGGGCAGGGTGATGACGCCGAAGTCGACGGCGTTCTCGAGCACTTTCTCGATGATCTTGCGAGAGAAGTTGCGGGTGACCTCCAGTTTGACGCCGGGGTGGCGGCGCTTGAACTCCTGCAGCACCACCGGCAGGATGTAGAGCACGGTGGCTTCGTTGGCGGCAATGGCCAGGCGGCCCCGGGGCTGCTGGCGCATGGCTTCCAGATCGGCCACCGCGGCCTGCTGCAGCTCCTTGAGCCGCTCGCCGTAGCGGAGCAGGATGCGCCCGGCGACGGTCAGCTCCACCTGACGGGCGTGGCGCACGAACAGCGGCTGGCCGCACCGCTTCTCCAGGATCCGCACCTGGGTGCTGACGGCCGGCTGGGTGCGGTAGAGCCGCTGGGCGGCCCTGGAAAAACTGCCGGCGTGCGCCACCTCCACGAAAGTCGCGATCTGCTCGAAGTCCATCGGGTTTCCGGGGTATACTGACAAGCTCATTGTTTCACAGCCCACGCGGCCCTGGCCATGGATTTCGATCAGCTCCGCTCGTTCGTGGAGGTGGCGCGGCTGAAGAACTTTTCGCGCGCCGCCGCCAAGCTGGGCCTGACGCAGCCCGCCATCAGCACGCAGATCCGGCAGATCGAGGAGGAATTCAGCGCCCGGCTGTTCGACCGCATCGGCAAGAGGGTCTTTCTGACCCAGCCTGGGGCGCTGCTGCTGGATCACGCCTGCAAGATCCTGAGCGTCCAGAAGGAAGCGGCGGAGGCGTTGCAGGACCTGCTGCCGGCGCCGGCCGGCCGCCTGAACCTGGGGGCCACGGAAGCCAGCTGCCTCTACCTGCTGCCCAAGGTCTTCGCGGCCTTTAAGAAACGCCATCCCGAAGTGCGAATCGCCATTTACCGCAACTTCACCACCAAGATCGTGCAGAAGCTGCTGGAGGATTCCCTGGATCTGGGTTTTGTGAGCCTGCCGGTGGAGGCGCGGGAGATCCAGACCATCCCGCTGTTTCGGGAGCCGATCGACGTGGCGGTGGCGGCGGATCATCCGCTGGCCTCGCGAGCCAGCGTGACGGTGGAGGAGGTGGCGCGCTACCCGTGGATCTTTCCTAAGGCCAGCCGCACGCGCCAGGCGCTGGAGGAGCTGTTCCGCGGGGTGGCGCAGCCGGTGCACGTCACCATGGAGCTTTCCGGACCCGAGACCATCAAGAAGTTCATCGGCATCGGGTTGGGCATCTCGCTGTTGAGCCGCAGCTATGCCAGCGCGGAGGTGAAGGCCGGGCAGTTGAAGCTGATCCCGCTGGCCGAGCCGCGGCTGGAGCGGCAATGGGGGCTGGCGTACCGGACTGACCGGTACCTATCGCGCACCGCGCAGGCGTTCATCGACATGGCGCGGAGGCATTTCGGCGGCTTGGGCAAGCCGGGCTGACAGCTTGCGGCGGAGCCGCTGTGCTACAAAAGAGAGAATGGATCTGATCAATTCGTTCGCGATCGTGGCGTACTTAGCCGGCCCGGTCGCGCCATTCGTGAATCGGCTGCGAGAGGACCTGGCGCCTGGGACCGGGCAGAACGCTCACATCACCATCCTGCCGCCGCGGCCGCTGGATTGCCCGGTGAGCGAGGCGGTGGAGTTCGCCCGCCAGCGGCTGGCGTCGCTGGAGCCGCTGGAAGTGCGGTTGGGGGCGGTGGAGGTGTTCGATGGCACGCAGGTCATCCACATTTCGGTGGCCGAGGGGGCGGCGGAGCTGGTTGCTTGGCACGATCTGCTGAACGGCGGGTGCTTCGAGCAGACCGAGATGTTCGACTACGCGCCGCACGTGACGCTGGCCCAGCAGTTGCCGCCGGAGTCGGTGGGACGCTGCCGGGAGCTGTCCCAGCGGCGGTGGCAGGAGTTCGCCCCGGCGCCGCGGATGCGCATCGAAACCCTGACGCTGGTCGAGCAGCGCGGCGACGGCGGCTGGGAAGACCTGGCGGAACTGGCCTTGGGCCGCGTTGCCGCGGTGAGCTAGTGTTTTCCTGGATCTGTCCGACCTGCGGCCGAGAGTGGGACGCCGCCAAGAAGGAATGCCCGGAGTGCGCCGGCCAGGGCGCCGGCGCCGAGTCGGGGGTGGCGAGGCCCGCCAGCAGTCTGCGGTTCTGGCTGCTGCTGGGAGGCGGAACGGTGCTGGCGGTGATGGGCCTGGTCTTGTGGAACCGCTTCCTTTCGAACCAGCCGGCGGCGCCGCCGGTCCAGGTCAAGCCAGCCGCCAAGGGCGGAGCCACGCTGGACCCAGTGAGCGAGTTCTCGCAGACCGGCCAGATCGAAGTTGCCGGGCTGCGGCTTTCCTACGACCCGGAGAACAAGCCCCGGGTGCGGGCCGTGGTGATCAATCACGGCGCGGATGAGTTCCGGGGAGTCTTCACGGTAGCGCTGCGGCCGGCGCAGGCGGCCACCGACTCGCTGCCCCTGGCCCGCTTCAAGGTCCAGATCGACGCCGCCGTCAAACCGGGGGCCAGCCGGGAGCTGGAGACGGCGCTGGAGAGCCTGGCGACGCTGGCAGCCATGCCGCCGTGGCGGCAACTGCGCGCCGACATCGAAAAATGAAAGCCGGGCTGGTGGCCGGTTGAGATGGCCGAAGTCCTGCCGGCCGGCAAGTTGCCGGCGCCCCTGCTGGACCGCCTGCTCCGCGACCTGCCCCGGAACGATTCGGTTCTGATCGGTGCTGCCTATGGGGAAGACGCTGCGGTGGTGGCGGGCGCCGGGGGGCAGTGCTGGGTCATCACCACCGATCCCATCACCTTCGCGTCGGACTGCCTGGGCTGGTATGCGGTGCAGGTCAACGCCAACGACGTGGCGGCCATGGGGGCGCGGCCCGAGTTCTTCACCGCCACGCTGCTGTTTCCCGCCGGGAGAACCGGGGCCGCGGAGGTGGAGCGCTGCTTCGAGCAGATTCGGGAGGCCTGCGGCGGGCTGGGCATTGCCTGGATCGGCGGTCACACCGAGATCACGGCGGCCGTGAGGCAGCCGGTGGCCTGCGGCCAGATGATCGGCCGGGTGGAACGCGCCAGGCTGGTGACCTCGGGGGGCGCCCGCGCCGGCGACGACATCGTGTTAGTCGGGCTGCTGGGCGTGGAAGGGACGGCGGTCCTGGCGCGGGAGAAGCGCGCCGAGCTGGAAGAAAGCTTCTCGCGGGAGTTCCTGGATCGGGCGGCCGGGTTCCTGTGGGATCCCGGCATCGGGATCACCGCAGCGGCGGAGGTGGCCTGCCGGGCGGCCCGCCTCACCGCCCTTCACGATCCGACCGAAGGGGGGCTGGCGACGGCGCTGCGAGAGCTGGGCGCCGCTTCGGGGCTGGGCGCCGCCCTGGCAGATACGGAGCTGCCGGTGGCGCCCGAGACGCGCCGGCTCTGCGACTGGTTCGGGGTGGAGGCGCTGGGGCTGATCTCGAGCGGGAGCCTGGTGGCAACCTGCGACCCGGCCGAGACGCCGGCGCTGCTGGCGGCGCTGGCCGCAGCCCGGGTCCCGGCTTCGTGTATTGGCCGGATGCAAGCGGCGCCGGGGGGGTTCTCGATCGGGACCCGGCCGCTGCCGGCCTTCGAGCGCGATGAGCTGGCGCGAGTGCTGGGCTGAAGGGGGATCGTGTCATTCCGAGCGCAGCGAGGAATCTGCTGTACGGGCGGGGTCGGGAACACTCGACTTATGCTGACATGACAGGAAACAGCACCTCGCCTTCGCACCCCGGGGGAAACAAAGAAGTTGTAACGCGCCTGCGTTATTCTCTATGGAAGACGATGCCCCTGCTCTCAGAAGACGGAAGGAAGGCTTCAGCCGACTTGCTGTTCGTTCTCAGACGAAAGGACGCCGGAGCGTTTCTCGTGCTGGCGGCTGAGTACGGTCGGCTGTTCCGTTGGTACTTCGTCAGGGCGACGATGCCGGAGTGGACAGCCGAGGATCTTGCGGTTGAACTGATGGAAGACATTGTTCTTTTCAAGATTGACCGGTACCACGGCGATACTGACGGCTTCCACGCCTGGGTGGTCACGTTAATGCGGCATACGGCCACCGACTGGTGGAGAAAGCAGAAGGGAGCTACGTTCGAACCAATACCAGACACTATGGCGACCGAGGTCCCCGCGGAGGCAATCCCTGACGTGGAGACTGTGCTAGCTGTGCGGCAGGCGCTTGCACAGCTAGGCCAGGCGGACCGCCGGATTCTGGAGCTGCGCCACTCCGCCGAAGAGAGGAGCTTGAAGGAGATCGCCGCCGTGTTGCAGATCCCGGAAGGCGCCGCACGGGTCAGGTATCACCGCGCCAAGAAGCGGTTGGAAGAGCTGCTCAAGAGCGATCGGCGAGTTGCGGAAAGGATTGCGAACAAAAGCGCGGGAGGAGATTGAGCTTATGACGCAGAAGGATGACTTGTCTAAGGTGGAAGGGCTTCAGGAGGTCCTGGAGATCCTTCGAGTTTCGAGTGACTTCGAGGCGCGGTGCGGGCGAGCGGCCGCCGTGGCGTGGCAGGTACGCCAGTTGCGGAAAGGAAGGACCGAAACGGGGTTCCGGGCGACGGGGTTCCGGAAATACGTGGAGGTGCTAGCTAGGGCCGTTGGGTTGGATGGCGGCGCCCTTCTCGAGTGGTTCGGAATAGGGGATTTGGGAAATGCCCAAGAGAGCCGTCAGGCGGCGCGGCTTGCCCGCGGCATCGGGCTGAGCCTGCCGGAACTGCTGGCACATTTGAGGATCGAGTTTGCCGAGAGGCGGAATGAGCCAGTTGCGGCGCTTTGCCGGAGTGGCGGTCCGGGGGGCCAGCCGGAGAGCCTGGAGAGTTGCGAGGCTGCGCTCGCGAGGATCGCCTGGGACATGGAGACCGCGGCTTTACTCCGCAGGCTAGAGATGGCAGCGGCAGCGGAATATGGGCGTTTATAGGGAAGGTAGGGTCCAGACATTGAGCGAGGGGGAGCGCGCCGTTCCGCACCAGATGCTGGTGGAGCGCCTTTCGCATGGATGGCGCGCGGCGCATGCTGATGTTGCCCGGGACTTTGTCTCTCGCTGGCGCAACCACCTCAACTGCGACGTGGATATCAAGGAGTCGGGAGACGGCTGGCTACCGTTCACATGTGACTTGAGTAAGATCCGCCTCCTAGGCATGGACTCGGTCCCTCGCATGCTGATTGGCGGGGACGAAAAGGACCTAAAGGAACACCTCGAAGAGCTCTGGCGATCGAATAGTTTCGGCACGACGCCATTTCTGATTACGACGTCGACGCAGAGTTTGCAAGTGGCCCGATCAGTCCTTCCGCCGGATAGGTGCCTGCTTCTCGGGCCGGATCTGGCCATTCAGCTCTTGGAGTCTGCCAAGCCGGTCGAGTTTCTGAAGCGAGAGCTGCGCCATCAGATTCCCCGCAGGGGCCTGATCCCATTCAACGTTGAGCGGCCGGCTGAGGGAGGCATGTTCTGCGGTAGGTCTAAGTTCGTGGATAAACTGCGAACAGATCTGACGAGTTTCGCGTTAGCGGGCCCAGCCCGTCTTGGAAAGACCTCATTGTTGCGGAGGCTGAAGAACGATCTAATCCGTTCACGAGACCCCGCTGCCCTTTCCACGTTTTACATCAGCCTCTATCGATTCAAGGACCGGACGCCGGATGGCATCGCGCAGCTTATCGCTTTGGCAATCGACGGTCGAAGCAAGAACAGCACCATTAATTGTGAGAGGCTTGAGCAGCTCTTTCAGTTCTGGAGCCACCATTTTCATCGGCCCCTAGACCTGCTGCTTGACGAGGTAGACGAGGTGCTGCCGCTGAGGGTCTTCGACACCTTGGAGATGATCTCCCGGTCCGGCTACTGCCGGCTGATCGTGGCCGGGAAAGCCCAGCTTCTGAACGAGATGTTGAGTTCGAAGAGAGCGCTGGCCGGGCGCCTAGCGCTGATGCGGCTCGATCCGCTGACCAGCGCCGAAACAGAGGACTTGTTCCTGCGGCCAATGGATGATCTTGGCTTCCAGGCCCCTGACCGGCAGAAGGTTCTGGAGATGATCGAATCTCTCACCGGCAGGATGCCCTATCTGATTCAGTACTACGGCAGAGCCCTAGTTCAGATGCTTCTTGACCGTGGGCTGGAGCTCATTGACACGCCAGTAATCGAGGATGTGCGGGACTCCTTCGAGGCGTCCTCGTACTGCCTGAGCCCGGTCATGAATCTTACAGATACAAAAACCCGTACTACGGCCCTGGCGTTGCTCAAGGTGCCCAAGCAGACTCTTTCCATCCAACAAGTTCAGAGCATCGTGCGCGACCACGGCCTGATTTTGTCGTTTGAGGAGACCAGGCGAATCTGCAATGACTTGATTCTTGAGAACGTCCTAGCATGGAACCGCGGGTTCGTCGAAATAGCCAACGGAACGATGATTCACCACGCCCGGACCAGCGGCTTGATTCCAGGGCTGTTGAAGGCCCGCAGTTCCTCGGCAGGCAGCAGGGGGGCGCTATGACTACACCCTTTCACTACGTACGAGTCTGTCGGGAGTTCATCTCCCAAAAAGTGGCGGGCCGGGTCCGGCGCGGCGAGAATTGTGTGCTCCTTGGGCATCCCAACAGTGGCAAGGGATACGTCTGCTATGCAGTCGCCGATTGCCTGAAAGAAGAAATCGCCCATCGCGTTGTCCGCTTGAATCTCGCGTACGGTGGGACCGTGGCAACCGAAGATGACTTTTGCAGAAGGATGCGGGAAGCGGTTGTACAAGCGGGCGGAGCGGATGTCGGTTCCGGTTCCGGGCTACTGGATGCTCTGAATGGACTCCAGGTCAATCAACCCTTGCTGTTCGCTAACAACGTAGACTCCATGGCCCACCATGTAGCCCGCACCTTCTTGCAGGAGGTGCGCTCCCGGGTGGAGGAAGGAAGGCTGGTTACTGTTTTAACCGGCGAGTACGACTTGCAGGAACTTGTACACGGCCCCAACTCGGAATTCAACGTGGCGGGCCAGTACGTGCTGCAAGGGTTCGAATTGGACGAATTCACCAACTTGCTAGAGCGGTATACAGATGCCTACGGGATTCAATTTAGTCCTGCGGACGAAGCGGCTGTGCGGCTCTGCAAGCTGACGGGAGGCAACGGAGACATTCTCCGGGCGGTCCTTTTTGCACTGGAGGATACAAGGTTCCGGTCAGGGACGCACCCGAGGGCGGCAGTGAGTTTGGACTGGCTGGAAGAAAAACTGCTGAGCCCCAATGTGACAAGCTGGCTGCACCGATCTATTCTGGGCCACGCACAACAGCTCATTCCACTCGCTCCCAACTGCTGGTCCAATTTGAAGAAGCTGATTGACGGACAGCCAGTGCCCCTTCGCGAACCGATGGGCCCGCCGGAACCGCTGACCCTATCGGGCGTGGCTGTCCGCACCCAAGATGGCTTTCTTGAATTTGGCTGCGACCTCGTGAGGCGCGCAGTGCTTGAGTTCTACAACGACCAGCGCCTGGGGGACCTCTGTGCCAGTGCTGGCCGCTGGGAGGAGGCCGTCGAATTCTACAAACGGACGGGAAAGATGGAGCGCTTGCGGCCAACGACAGCGCTCGACAGAACGGCTACGGATCGAGTCGCTCATGCCATAAGCTCATTGATGTATTCGAAAGCAGTGGAAGGCGTGGATGCAGTCCAGCGGGTTTTTGCCGAAGGGTGCCTGTATGCTCTGGGCTTCTCCGAAGTCGTTTTTTGGCAGCGGCTGGGCCACTGGGAGCCGGTGACACGAAGTGGACACCCGTCGCCAAGCAGTGAGGCCGTGCTGGCCGGGAAGGAAATCCTGACGGAGAGCGACCGGCGATCTGAACCAGCTCTTGAAATGACTCAGCCTTGGGAAGGTGCGGTCGTAGGAGTGCGGCTGAAGGGGTTGTGGACAGACCAGCCGTTTGCCGTCCTGGTAGGCGACTTTGAACATAAGAGGCTGTTGTCGAAAGAGCGGCAGAGATTGGCGGAGGAACTCCTCGATCACTTTCGCGGCGCGCGCGATCATGCCGTGGATCTTCAGCGGGACAAGCGCCTTTTGCAATTCCGGGAAACGTTCGAACGAATCACCAGAGAGATCGTGGAGGCCCTTGGCAGCCAGATCCTGGACGTCGATGGTGTCTTGAAGTCAGCAGCAGCAGGACTTCGGACGCTGGGCTACCGGCGGATCTTCTTCTCGCTGATCGATCCCACCGAGCAGCACATCAACGGCGTGTGGGACGAATCAGACGATGCTGGTGTCAACATCGTGAACAAAAGCAGGTGGAAACTGTCTGACCCGACCGCAGATATCCAGCCCTTTGTTGTGCGCGAGAAGAGGCCAATCCTTGTGGAAGACGCCACAACACATCCCTTGACCAAGAAGTCCGTTGTTGAGTATGCAGGAATGCAGTCCATCGCTGTAATACCATTGCTGACCACAGGCAACCGGGTCCTTGGCACCGTGCGCATCGAGCGCAGCGATCGCTCACGGCTTTCCGAAGAGGAGGTGAATGAGTTCTTCGAGTTCGGCAGGACTTTGGCGGCGCTGATCCAGCAAGGCGAGAGGATCCACCTGCTGCAATCGGCTCTGGACAACATGCCCGAGCCGCTGTTGATCGTTGATTCTTGCCGCCGGGTCCGGTACGGCAATGAGCCGGCGTCCAGACTGTTCCCTACCTTGGTGCCGGGGCGCTGGAGACTCACCCTCGATCAAGAGTCCTCCGTCGACCTCAAGAGTGTTGAGCCCGATCTCGAAGTGGCTCTTAACGGAGAGCGGGGGTCCCATCACGTTCAAGGTGTCGGGTCCGACGTCAACTATCGCGGGTCGGTACTGGCTGAACCCATTCGGGACCAACGAGACGAGATCACCGGGGCCTTCCTCCACATTGAGGATCTGAACTACTTTTACCGGGTACTGGATGCCCTGGCCAACGCGGCCAGGGCGAAAGACAGCACGTCCTGCATGGAGCGGCTGCTTGAGGCAACCGAGATCCTGGGCCATCAGTGGGGCCGACTCTACCTTGTGCAAGAGAGTAGCGAGCGGCTTCTGGTGAGCAAGAAGCAGTTTGGATTCGCGCAGGGATCGAACGAGGCCCAAGAGTTTGAGAAGGGGATCCTGCTGGCGCCACCAGCAGGACCGTCAGAAGAGTCCTGGATGAGCTTTGAGCAGAGAGAGCCAATCGTTTTCTGTTACACCTCGGAAGACCGAAGCTTCAGGACGAAGATGGGCTTGAAGGTCGAGGGTGTCTCCAGGCCCAACTGCACTTTGCTAAAGCTCCCGAACGAGTACTGGATTGATGTGCCCTTGCTGGCGGGGACGAGCGCACTGGGAAAGATCAGTGTCCAATGCGATGCTGATCTGCCCCCAGAGCACTTTGAATTCCTCAAGGTGTTTTCGGCAATGGCATCGGTAATCTTGGAAGGCTTTGGAGCCAGGGAGGACTCCATTCGGATCGAAGTGGCGGAGCGATCGCTAGCCAAGCTTTCCCACACGATTGGAACAAAACACGCGTGGCTATGGCCACAGCTAAGCTCCTACCAACGTTTGGAGAGAGACTGCCCGAAGCTCGTAGTCATAAACCGGAGCTTTGAAGAGGATCTGAAAGATCTAGAACAGGTTCTGATCCGGGCCAAGGAGATGCTTCGAGGAATCGTTCTCCATCCGCAAGAGTTTGACATCGCCAACTTATTGAGGCACTGTCTGTTCGGGGTCATCCAGGCCGGGATCGAGGGACCTGAGGCGCTCACTGTCGTTGCCGACGCTCTGCACCTCAAGAGCGCCATCAACGAGATTGTGGCGAACTCGCTGAAAGCTCAAAAGGCGTCTACTGAGCCTGAGATCCTGGCGGCGGTGGAACAAGTTGAGAAGGAAGGGAGAGAGTATGTCCGCATTGTGATTTCGGACGGGGGGCCTGGAGTGCCGGATCACATCAAGCCGCGAATCTTTGAGGACTTCTTCTCGTACGACTCGGAGGGATCTCCCGGCACGGGCCTGGGTCTCGGACTAGTGCGGCGGGTGATTCGGGCGCATCGAGGGTCGGTGCGCGAGACAGGTGAACCAGGGAAGGGCGCCAGGTTCGAGATTGAGATTCCTCGGGTCGCTGGTGGCGCGACCGTCGCAGTCCGGGAGGTGGAATATGTACAGGATCTTCATCGTTGAGGACAATGAGCCAACAAGAACGCGCCTGATTGAGGAGATTCAGGAGGCCATTCACGATGCGGACGTCACAGCGGCTGCCACAGTGGAGGAGGCCGAGGCGAAGATCGGGCAGACGGGGGATGAGGAACTGCCTTTCGATGTGGCAATTCTCGACAGCCAGCTTCCTCGTGCGGGGATCTTAGAGATAAATACGACCCTTTGTGAGGCAGTCTCTCGCCGAATGCCAAGTACCTTTGTCATCCACTTCACTGCCTTCGGTGAAGACCAAGTTTTCCGGAGGCATATGGGCAGCGTGCACCCCCGGAGCTCCTTCGTGCGGAAAGAGGGTCACTGGGATCAAGAGGTGATCGGCAAGCTTGTGCGTAACAAGGTAGAACGACAACTGGAGGATGTCTTCCTTCGGGGCGCGAGTACCCCCGCTGGCAGGTTTCGGCAGGGCGGGGGCACCTTCCGCCTTGCAGCCTTGATGTCGGATATTGAGCGGTATTGGAACCTGTTGCCGGAGGACACAAAACATCTTGTCCGACGGGATTTTGACGTTGTGGAGGACGGTGAGACAGTGACGGTATCGCTTGGAGGAGCGAGATGACAAAGGGGTACTATCGGCCGGGCCTGAGCTTCACCCAGGTGAAGGCACTGCTGAAGCCTGAGCCGGCTGGTGAGTTGGCAGCGGTTCGGCTGCACTACGCCGAGCGCGAGTCGAAGACGGGTGTTGGTGTCGGCGCGCACGGTATCCGGCAGCCGGACACAGTCGATCTCTACCGCCGGGCGCTTCAATGGGCGTACAGCCGCCTGACGTCTCCCCCCATAGGTCTGAATCCGCCTTCGAAGCCGATCCCGATCTACGTTTTCGAGATCGGTGAATGGCGCGGGATTGCCGACCCGGTGACGTTCCGGGATGGGACGACCCTGGCGATCGCTCTGCCGAGCCGAACGGCTCTCCCGGCGCTCGCCCTGGAGCGACAGTACATGGTTGCGGCAGCGGTTCATGAGATGTGCCACGTGATTTGTCACTCGCAGCCGGGAATGTATCTGATTATTGAGGAGCCCAAGTGGATCTGGATCTCAGAAGGAACCAGCGTTTGGCTCGAGTCGCTGCTTATGTCGGAGGGCGAGGCCAAGCGGGCGGAATTGCCGGTGAGTTTTGACTGGATGTCCTACGCCCTGAACTGGTGTGATTATCCGGAGACTCCTGTGGATGCGGAGCCGGGCTGGTATCAGGCGTTTCTGTTCGTCCGCTACCTGGCAGCAAAACATGGGGGCGAAGCAATTATTGGAGAACTTTGGCGGCAGGCCAGAGTCGACGTTGATCCCTGGCAGATCATTGAAGAGCTGACCGGCCGGACAAGGGATCAGCTCTTTACTGATCATTGCCATCAGGCGTATCTGCTCAATGACCCGCAGAGCGCCTGCTATTCTCCGGAGGTCTTCCAGCGTTTCGGGAGCCGGGCCATCACCGAGAGTTGGGATGTAGGGCCGGGCGAAGAGCGATCTTGTGACGGAGCCGTTTGGGGTATGGGCTGCCGGTATTATCGGATCTACCCGCGCGGTGTCTCTTCTGTGACCGTCGCCTGCGGCGGCAAGGAGTGGGGAGCAGCGGTGACCCTAACGGCTGGACTAGCGATGACAGAGTTGCGAGGCGCCGGAAGCGCCGTGCCGCTGGAGCACCCCGGGGAGGCGGAGATCGGCGATGTGACCGGGGCGGACCACGTGTGGCTGGCCGTTTGCGGAAAAGCGGGTGCCCACGCCGCCCGCTATTCCTTCCGTGTTCGCGGAAAGTGAATGCGCATCAGGCGGCCATGCGGCGTGAGCGCTTCGCCTGATCCTGGGTTGAAGCTTTCGGGGGCGTCTGCACGCCGCTCACAATGGAAAGCGGCTTGCGGGAGCGTCCGCCGAGGAACCATCCGAGCGCCAAGCCCGAGAGGATTGCGGCCTGTGCCATTTCCCAGATGGAACCGAAGGCTAACGGCGAAACCAGAAATTCGAGGCTGCCCAGAAGAAGAATCAAGCGCACTAGCATCCCCTTGTCTCCCTTCTTTTTTGAGTCTGCCAATCCGCCATTGCTGATTTGCAGGACGTTATTCATCCACTTGAGAGAACGCATCGGCGTTACGTGGATACGTGGGCAGCGGAGCACAGATTGCTGTCGCGAAATCCCCTTCGCACCAGCCAAACACCCAGGAAGCTTCGGCGCTACGCAAAAATGACCCAGTAGCGCTCGGCTGAAGTGACCCAGTCTGAGAACGGGACTGGGAACAGGAACGAGATGTGGAGGGCATCATCCACGCTGCCGG
>Ga0247727_10012339_pt1 | contig 14699 bp, 10 predicted proteins | sample WisWelCaveWW1625_FD_202498 | JGI IMG/M metagenome (GOLD analysis project Ga0247727, IMG submission 202498) | Biofilm microbial communities from Wishing Well Cave, Virginia, United States - WW16-25 | ecosystem: Environmental > Aquatic > Deep subsurface > Groundwater > Cave microbial mat | place... | reverse complement strand
GCGGCGAGCGTCTCGTCGTCCACGCCGCCGCGCGCGATCCACGGCTCCTTCAACAGGCGCAGCTTCGCGCGCAGCGAGAGGAGCCGCGTCGTGACGAGCGCGAGCGGCGAGGTCGGCGCGGCGACGAGCCGTCCGCGCCGCAGGATCCAGCGCCGCCGCGCCGCGGCCGTTGACTCGACCAGCTCGCCTTCGAGCCCGAGCTCGCGCACGACTTGCAGCAACGCGCTCGCGCCCGCGCGCGCCGTCGACGCCGCGCGCTCGATCAGGAAGCCGTCTTCGCGCACGCTCTCGATCACGCCGCCTGCGCGCGTCGATGCCTCGAGCACGCCAACACGCGCCTGCGGCCGCTCGCGCCGCGCCCGCCACGCCGCGAGCAGCCCGGCGAGGCCGCCGCCGACGACGAGCAGGTCAACCGGCGGCGACGCGCTCATCGAGGCGCTCCGATCGGACGGCGTCGTCGAGGACGAGCCGCGCGAGCGCGTCGACGAAGTCGGGCCGCACGCCGAGCGCCTCGCTCCTCACGAACGACGTGATCCCGGCCGCGCGCGCCGCCGCTGCGAGCACGACGTCGATCTCGTGCACGGTCTCGATGTGGTCGGAGACGAAGCTCACCGGCACGATCACGAGCGATCTCACGCCCTCGCCGCCGAGCCGCGCGATCGTCGTCGCGGTCGACGGCGCGAGCCAGCGCACCGGCCCGACCCGGCTCTGGAACGAGAGCAGCGGCTCGCCGCACGACTCGCGCAACCGCGCCGTGACTCCCGCGACCGTCGCGCGGATCTCGTCGACGTAGGGATCGCCCTCGTCGACGATCCGCTGCGGGAGCCCGTGCGCGGAGAAGAGAAGAGCCGGCATGCCGCCGTGGCCGTTCGCGCCGCCGCTCGCGTCCGCGCGCGCGTTCACGATCGCCTCGTCGACGCAGCGCGCGAGCGCCGCGAGATAGCGCTCGTCGCGCGCGTAGCTCCCGACGACCTGCAGCGGCAGGTCGGGCGCGCGGCGAGCGAGGACGGCGCGCAGCTCCTTCACGCTCGAGCCGCTGGTCGCGCGGCAGGAGTGGGGGTAGAGCGGCAGCGCGACCAGCCGCCACGCGCCGGCCGCGACGAGCTCGTCGACCGCCTGCTCCGCGCGCGGATGCCAGCAGCGCATCGCGGTGCGGACGACGAAAGGCGGCGCGTCGTGCTCGGCGTCGTCCGACGCCGCGACCTCGTTCAGCCGCGACTCGAGCGCACGCTCCTGCGCCTTCGTGCAGGCGAGCAGCGGCGAGCCGCCGATCTCGTCGTAGATCCTCCTCGCCTTCGGAGCGCGCAGCGTCGCGATCAGCCACGCGAAGGCTCGTCGCACCGGCGCGCCGCCCGGAAGGCGCAGCACTTCCGGGTCGCGGAACAAGTTCAACAGGAAGGGGCGGACGCTCTCCGGTCGATCGGGGCCGCCGAGGTTCATCAGGACGACGCCGGTCGTCTCGCCGCGTGACGCCCCCAATGCCGTCGTCGCCGTCGTCCCCATCGCCGCCATCGCGCTGGCGCTCATCACACCGTCTGCGAGTAACGCGGCGCGCCCGCGACGACCGACGAGCCTTGGTGCTGGTCGAAGAGCATCGCCACGTTGCGCGCGAGGTAGCGGCCGCTCTCGGTGAGCACGAGCTCGCTGCCGCCGCGGATCTCGACGAGACCGTCGGCGACCATCGGCGCGAGCTGCTCGAGCTCGTCGTGAAAGTGGTCGGCGAAGTCGACGCCGTGCGCCCGCCCGATCGCCGCGCCGTCGACGCGCAGATGGCAGAGCAGCGCGCGGATCACGTCGCGCCGCAGCTCGTCTTCGGCCGCGAGGAGGAAGCCGCGCCGCGTGGCGAGCCCGCGCTCGCCCACCGCGCTCAGCCACGGACGAAGCTCGCTCTCGTTCTGGGCGTAGAGGCGGCCGAGCTCGCCGATCGCCGAAGGCCCGAGCCCGATCAGGTTTCGGGCGTGGCGCACCGTGAAGCCCATGAAGGTGCGTGTGAGCGTGCCGTTGCGCCGCGCCGTGAAGAGCTCGTCGGTCGGAAGCGCGAAGTGGTCGAAGCCGACCGACTCGAAGCCGGCCGCCGCGAGCATGGCGAGCGCCAGCTCGTAGAGATCGCGCCGCAGCGCCGGCGACGGCAGGCTCGCCTTCTCGAGCGCCCGCTGCTGCCGCTTGAGCCACGGCACGTGCGCGTAGCCGTAGACGGCGAGGCGGTCGACGCCCATGGCGATCACCTGCTCGACCGTGCGCGCGAAGCCCTCGACCGTCTGCTCCGGCAGCCCGTAGATCAGGTCGACGTTGAGGCTCGTGAAGCCGCGCGCGCGCGCGCGACTCGCAAGGCGAGCCGTCTCGTCGTGCGTCTGGAAGCGGTGGATCGCCGCCTGGACCTCTGGCGTGAGGTCCTGGACACCCATCGACAAACGCGTGAAGCCGCGGCGTGCCAGCAGGTCGATCTGGTCGAGCGTCGTGACGTGGGGGTGGACCTCGAGGCTGCGCTCGCGGCAGCGCGAGAAGTCGAAGCGCGACTCGAGCACATCGAGAAGTCGAACGAGCTGCTCGACGGTGAGGTGGGTCGGCGTGCCTCCGCCGAGATGGAGCCCGCCGATCGAGAGCTTTCGCCCCGCCGCGCGCGCGACCGCGTCGGCCTCGCGCTCGATCGCGGCGAGGAACTCGACGACCGGCTCGCTCTTCCGCGTGATGAAGGTGTGGCATCCGCAGAACGTGCAGAGCTGCTCGCAGAAGGGGACGTGGACGTAGAGCTCGGCGTCGAGGCCGGGCTCGCCCGGCTCGGGCGCTGAGTCCCGCACTGACTCGCGCGGCGACTCGCGTGCGCCAATCGCAGTGAGCGCCTGCTCGAGATCGTCCGCTCCGACCTGCTCGTGCCACAGCGGCGCGGGCGGGTAGCTCGTGTAGCGCGGCCCGCTGCGGCCGTACTTCGTGAGCAACGCCTCGGCGACGCGGCTCACGCGACCGGCTCCGCCGCGAGCGCGGCGCGCGACACCGCGCCGCACCCGGCGATCGTCTCGACCAGCGCGGCGACGCTCTCGACCCGTGCCTCCGGCGTGATGCCGTGGCCGAGATTGCAGATCCAGCGCGGCGCCGCGACGAGGTCGCTGCCCAAGGTCATCGCCGCGTGCAGTTCTCTCGTGCGTCGTGCGACCTGCTCCGGCGGGCCGAGCAGCAGGGCAGGATCGAGATTGCCCTGGACGGCGATGCGCGGCCGCTCGTGCGCGAGCGCGCGGGCGAACTCCGGAAGGTCGATCGTCCAGTCGACCGAGAGGGCGTCGACGCCCGTCTCAAGCGCGAGCCGTGCATGGTCGGCTGAGCCGCGCAGGAACCAGAGGACCGGGACGTGAAGCTCGCGCACGCGCGCGACGAGCCGCGTCGCGGCCGGCAGCACCAGCCGCCGCCAGTCGCTCGGCGCGAGCAGGCCGCCCCACGAATCAAAGAGCTGGATCGCCTGCGCGCCGCCTTCCACCTGCAGCCGCAGGTATTCGGCGAGCGCGTCGGCGAGCCGCTCGAGCAGCGCGACGAAGCTCGCCTCGTCGGCCATGGCCCGCGCGCGCGCCCGCTCGAACCCTTTCGGGCCGCGCCCTTCGAGGAGGTAGAGCGCCAGCGTGAGCGGCGCGCCGGCAAACCCGATCCGCGCGACGCTCTGCGGAAGCTCGCGCTTCAACAGTGACAGGGTCCGAGCCGGCGCTTCGACCGTCGCGTTCGGCTCGAAGGGTCCGCCTGCCGCCGCCTCGACGGCCGAGCCCGGCGGATCGGCGACCTCGGGACCGTGGTCGCCGTAGTGGATCGAGTAGCCGAGCCCTTCGAGCGGCACGAGCAGGTCGGAAAAGACGATCGCCGCGTCGAGCGGGAAACGGCGGATCGGCTGGAGCGTCACTTCGCACGCGAGCGCCGGGTCGGAGCAGAGCTCGCCGAACGACGCGCGCTCGCGCAGCTTGCGGTACTCGGGCAGGTAGCGCCCGGCCTGGCGGAAGAGCCAGACGGGCGGACGCTCGACCGGCTCGCCCGCGAGCAGCCGCAGCAGGAGCGGCGTCATGTCGTCACCGCGAGCCGGTAGCCGATGCCGCGGTGGGTGTGGAGCCAGCGCGGGTGGGCGGGGTCGGGCTCGATCAGCCGGCGCAGCTTCACGACGAAGTTGTCGACCGTCCGCTCGGTCGGTTCGGCCTGCGGTCCCCAGACTCTGTCGAGCAGCTCGCCGCGCCGGACGATCTGGCCGCGCCGCTCGGCGAGGTAGCGCAGGATCTCGAACTCCTTGCCGGAGAGGCGGTGGACGTCGCCGCTCGCCGTCGTGAGCTCGCCACTCTTCAGGTCGATGCGCGTCGCGCCGAGGCGCAGCACCGAGCGGCCGTAGACCGGCGAGGCGGCGCGCTCGCGCCGCTTGAGCAGCGCGTCGATCCTGAGCAGCAGCTCGCGCAGGTCGAAGGGCTTGGCGAGGTAGTCGTCGCCGCCGGCCTTGAGCCCGCGCACACGATCTTCCGTCGCGCCGAGCGCGGAGAGGAAGAGGATCGGCGTGTCGGGGTCGGCGACGCGCAGTCGCTCGCAGAAGGTGACGCCGTCGAGTCCCGGCAGCATCACGTCGAGGACCACGAGGTCGAAGCCGCCGACCAGCGCGAGCTCGAGCGCCTGCGCGCCGTCGCCGACCGCCTTCACCTCGAATCCTTCGTGCGCGAGGTTGAGCCGGATCGCCTCGGCGATGCCGAGGTCGTCCTCGACGAGCAGGAGGCGCGGCGCGAGGGCCGTCGTCATGACGCCCCCGATTCCGCCGCGGAGCCGGCGGCGAGCGGGAGCAGGACGGCGAACTCGGCACCGGTGCCGACGCCGTCGCTGTGGGCTTCGACCTCGCCGCCGTGGAGCAGGACGAGCTCGCGCGTGAGCCAGAGCCCGAGCCCGAGCCCCGGGCGGCTCGCGTCGGCCTCGGCGTCGCCGCGATGGAAGCGCTCGAAGAGCCGCGTCGCGTGCTTCGGATCGAAGCCGGCGCCGCGGTCCTTCACGGCGAGGCGCGCCCGCTCGCCGGCGCGCGCGACGACGACACTGAGCTGCGGCGGCTCGCGCGAGTACTTCACGGCGTTGTCGAGCAGGTTGCCGAGCGCGCTGTGGAGGAGGCTGCGGTCGGCGTGGACGACGATCCCCGGCTCGATCTGTCGTTCGACCGCGGCGCGCCGCTCGTCGAAGAGCGACTGGTGCTGCGCCAGGCAGCGGTCGACCTCTTCTCCAAGATCGACGAGCTCGAGCGAAGCGTGCAGCCGCCCGGCGTGGAGCCGGCCCGCGGCGAGCACGTTCTCGACCAGCTCCTCGAGCCGGCGCGCATTGAGCAGCAGCGTCTTCGCCATCGCGGCGCGGTCGGCCTCCTTCACTCGCCCGAGCTCGAAGGACTGCGCGATCAGCCGGATCGCGGTGAGCGGCGTCCGGAAGTCGTGGCTCACGGCGGCGAGGAGCTGGTTCTGCTCGTACTCGCGCCGCAGCTCGCGCTGCATCAGCCAGTAGATGCTGACGACGCCGCCGATCATCGCAATGGCGAGGAAGGCGCCTTCGGCGACGGCCATCCGCACGCGCGCGGCGCGCTGCGCCTCGGCGCGCGCGGGACTCTCGCCGAGCCGGACCGTGAGGTCGCTCTCCCGCCGGCTCTCGCGGTGCTGGAAGTAGACCCACCAGCCGACCTGGGCGAGGCAGACGCCGACCACGACGAGCAGCAGCACGCGCGCGCGCCGGAAGCGCGTCTCCTTGCGTCTCGAGCCGTCGTCGTGCGCGCGCATGAAGGGTTCAGCCGGCCGCCCGCAAGCTCTCGTCGGCCGCGAGATCGTCGAGCGCGCCTTGAAGCGCCGTCGCCGTCTCCGCCGCGACCGCCGCGTCGTGCGCCGTCGAGACGAAGCCGACTTCATACAGCGACGGCGCGAGCAGCACGCGGTGCGCGCGCAGCCGTGCGTGGAGGCGCTGGAAGCGGAGCTTCTCGATCGCGCCGATCGAGTCGGGTCGGCGCGGGGGCGCGCCGTCGCCCGGCCAGAGCCAGAAGAGGCTCCCGAAGAAGAGCGGCTTGAGCGAGAACGGGGCGCGCGCGCAGACCGGAGCGAGCGCAGCTTCAAGGCCGTGCGCATTCGCGTCGAGCCGCGCGCGCTCTATCGGATCGAGCGCCATGCCGACGCTTGCGAGTCCCGCCGCCATCGCCACCGGATTCCCGGAGAGCGTGCCGGCCTGATAGACGGGGCCGAGCGGCGCGAGCCGGTCGAGGAAGCGGGCCGGGCCGGCGACGGCGCCGATCGGCATGCCGCCGCCGAGGATCTTCCCGAGCGTCACGACGTCGGGCGTGACGTCGAACCGCTCGCTCGCTCCGCCGGGAGCGACGCGGAAGCCGGTGATCACTTCGTCGAGCACGAGCAGCGCGCCGCAGCGCGAGGCGAGCTCGCGCAGCGCCGTGACGAAGCCTTCGTCCTGGACGAGCAGTCCCGAGTTGGCCGGCACCCCCTCGACCAGGATCGCCGCAAGCTCGCGGCCGCGTGTCTTGACGACTTGCTCGACAGCCTCGACGTCCCCGAGCGGCGCGATCACCGTGTCGGCGACCAGCGAGTCGGGCACGCCGGCCGAAGAAGCTCCGGCGATCGCGTGCGCGCCCGAGCCGGCCTTCACCAGCATCGAGTCGGAGTGGCCGTGGTAGCAGCCGTCGAAGCGCAGCACGAGCGCGCGACCCGTGATGCCGCGCGCGAGGCGGATCGCCGTCATCACCGCCTCGGTCCCGCTGCTCACGAAGCGGACCCGCTCGCACCACGGCAGCGCCGAGAGGACCGCTTCGGCGAGCTCGATCTCGCCGCGCGAGGTGAGCCCGAAGCTCGTGCCGAGCGGCGCCGCGTCCTGGATCGCCTCGACGATCCTCGGATCGGCGTGGCCGCCGAAGAGCGCGCCGAAGGACTGGACGTAGTCGACGTAGCGGCGCCCTTCGAGGTCGAAGAGGTGGGCGCCGCGCGCCTTGGCGGCGAGCAGCGGCTCCTCGCCGACCGAGCGGAACGACCGCACCGGCGAGCTCACTCCGCCCGGCAGCGCCCGCCGCGCGCGCTCGATCCACTGCTGCGTCGTCGGCTGCGTCGTCGAGCTCGGGCTCACGCGAGCCACCCTCCGGCGAGCGCCTCGCGGCCGTGGTACGTGATCACCAGATCGGCGCCGGCGCGCGCGAAGGCGGTCAGGTTCTCGCGCACGACCGACTTCTCGTCCATCCAGCCGTTGCGGGCCGCCGCCTTCACCTGCGCGTACTCGCCGCTCACGTTGTAGACGACGAGAGGGAGCCGCGTCGCCGCGCGCGCGCGCGCCAGGACGTCGAGGTAGGCGAGCCCCGGCTTGACCATCAGCAGATCGGCCCCTTCGGCCTCGTCGGCGAGCAGCTCGCGCAGCGCCTCGCGGCCGTTGCGGGCGTCCATTTGATAGGTCCGTCGGTCGCCGAACTTCGGGCTCGAGTGGGCGGCGTCGCGGAACGGCCCGTAGTAGCCCGACGCCATCTTCGCCGAGTAGGCGAGGATCCCGGTCTCGACGAAGCCCTCGCGGTCGAGCGCCTGGCGGATCGCGCGGACGCGGCCGTCCATCATGTCGCTCGGCGCGACGAAGTCGGCGCCGGCCCGCGCGTGGGCGAGCGCCATTCCCGCGAGGAGCTCGAGACTCGGGTCGTTCAGGATCCGGCCCTCCTCGACGACGCCGCAGTGGCCGTGCGAGGTGTAGGCGCAGAGGCAGACGTCGGTGAAGACGACGAGCTCCCGCTCGAAGCGGCGCTTGAGCTCGCGGACGGCGCGCGGCACGAGGCCGTCCTGCGCCGTCGCCGCGGAAGCGCGCTCGTCCTTCTGCTTCGGGTCGTCGACCACTCCGAAGAGCAGGACCGAACGGATCCCGAGCTTGAGGTCGCGCTCGACGTCGTCCGCGAGCAGGTCGACCGAGACGCGGTCGATGCCGGGGAGCGACGCGATCGGCGTCCGCGTCTTCTTTCCTTCCACAATGAAGTGAGGCTGGATGAGCTGGGCGGCGTGGACTCGCGTCTCGGCGAGCGCCTCCCGGAGCGCCACGCTCGAGCGCAGCCGGCGCAGGCGCAAGAAGTCGTTCGGCAGATCGTTCATGGGGTCACCTCTTCCGGAACCCTCGCTTCATCGGCTCTTGGGACTCTGTCAGGGAGAAGCGCCCGCTCGATCGCGGGGAGCAGGTCGACGATCACCGGGGAGCGTGCCCGCGCCGACGGGGGACGGCCGCGCCGCTCGAGCTCCGCGGCCGTCGTCGCTCCGCCCGCGACGAGTTGAATGCGACGCGGAACTTCGGCGAGGCGCGCGGCCACTCGCGGGCGAGCGAGGAAGGCGCGCGCAGCGCTCGGACTCGACAGGACGACGACGAGAAGAGCGTCGGGCAGCGGCGGGTCGTCGTCGACCGGAAGCGTCGCGTAGAGCGGCAGGTCGGTCACGTGCACCTGCGCACGTTGCAGCGTCTCGCGAAACGCCGGGTCGGGCTCGGCGGTGCAGGGATGGAGGACTCGGGTGCCGGCAGGGAGCTCGCGCGCGAGCTCCGCGGCGAAGGCGGCCGCTCCGTGGCCGTCGCCGACGACGTCGGCGTGGAGGCCGGCGTTCACGAGCTCGTCGGCCGTTGCCGGTCCGAGCGCCGCGATCCGGCGCGCGCGCGCTGACCCGCCGTCGGCCCGCGGCGCGATGGACGCGAAGGCGCGCACGGCCTGGCGGCTCGTGAAGGCGACGAGGTCGAAGGAGGCGACGGCGTCGAGCGTCGCGCGCGCCGACTCGTCGAGCGCGCGCGGCTCGAATCGGATCGCGGGCTGCGAGAGGACGGCGAGGCCGCGCTCGCGCAGCGCCGACGAGAGCTCGCGGTCGAGGTCGTCGGGCCGCGTGAGGAGGACGAGGGGCTTGCGGGACGCCGAAGACGCCGGGGATGCCGGCGGCTCGGCGAGCAGCGCACGAGCCGCCGCCTCGGCCGCCTCGACTGGATCAACGGCGACGACTCGCGCGCAGCGCATCTCGCCGTCGCGCGCGAGCGAAGCGTCGAGGACGATCCGGTCCTTCACGCACGTGGCGAGCGCACCGAGCGGCAGGCTGCAGCCGCCGTCGAGCTTCTCGAGCAACGCCCGCTCGGCGCGCGCGGCGTCGGCGGTGTCGGCGTCGACCAGCCCGCGCAGCATGCCGCCGACCAATTCGTCCTCGGCGCGAAAGCGGGCGGCGAGCACTCCCTGCCCCGGCGCCGGCAGGAAGCGCGGCGGATCGAGCGGGACGACCGTGAGGTCGGCGAGGTCGAGCCCGAGCCGCTCGACGCCGGCGGCCGCGATCACGATGCCGTCGAAGTCGCCGCGGCGGAGCTTCTCGACACGGGTCGGCACGTTGCCGCGCAGGTCGACCACGACGACGCCGGGGAAGGCGTGGTCGAGTTCGGCGAAGCGGCGGGCGGAGCTCGTGCCGAGCCGGATCCCCGGCGGGAGGAGGCCGGGCGAGCCGCCCTTGCGGCGGAGTGCAACGTCGCGTCGCAGGAGCAGCAGGTCGCGCGGATCGGCGCGCTTCAGGACGCAGATCGTCGTCACGCGCGGCGGATCGTCGGTCGGCAGGTCCTTCAGCGAGTGGACGGCGAGGTCGACGCTGCGGTCGAGCAGCGCGTCGTCGAGCTCCTTCGTGAAGAAGGCGCGCCCCTCGATCTCGCGGAACGGCCGGTCGGTCGCGTCGCCGCGCGTGCGGATCACGACGAGCTCGACCTCGTGGCCGGCGGCGCGCAGCCGCTGCGCGACGAGGGTCGACTGGCAGAGCGCGAGCTCGCTGCCGCGCGTGCCGAGCCGGATCACGAGACGGCCCCGTGAAACTGCGGCAGGATCGCGAGGCCGGCGCCATCGCGGCGCCGCCGGCGCGCGAGCGCCTCGTCGATCCAGCCTTCGATCCGCGCGATCGTGGCGTCGAGCTGCGCGCGGTGGGCACCGGCGAGCGCGCGCAGGTCGGCGAGATCGGCGAGCCGCGCGTGCGTTCGTGCCTCCGGCTCGACGTTGCGCGGAAGGCCGAGATCGACGACGCCCGCGCCCGGCGCCATTCGAGTGAGCACGAGCTGCGCAGGGATCAGCGGCCGCTCGACTCTCGTCGCGGCGACGAGCGCGCGGATCGGCGTCGCCGCCGCGAGGAAGGCGTCCTGCGTCTGGGAGAGACAGGCGAACTCGCGCGCGATCGCCGCGGCGCGAGCTCCATCGCGGCCGACGACGAGCCAGCCGTCGCGTCCGTCCTTCGGCCGCGCCGCGAGGATCGAGCGAGCCATCGCGCCGGTGCCGACGAGGACGACGGGCGCCGAGGTCTGCGCCCGCAGCTCCGTCCTCACGTGGCGCAGCGCGAGTCGCGCGAGATCGGTGCCGAGGTCGGAGAGCGGCGTCTCGCGACGCACTCGCTTGCCGACCCGCAGCGCGAGGTCGAACGCGGCCACGAGTCGCGGTCCGGCGACGTCCGCCGCGCGCGCCGCCCCGATCGCCTCGCGCACCTGTCCGAGGATCTGCTCCTCTCCGAGCGCCGCCGACTCGAGCGAGCAGGCGACGCGCAGCAGATGGCGCAACGCCGCCTCGCCGACGCGGACGCAAAGCGGCGGCGCGCCGCCCTCGAGCTCGAGCGCCGCATGGAACGCCTCGGCGAGCGACGCCGCGTCGATCGCGCTCTCGCCGGCCTTTGCAGCAAAGGCCAGCTCGACCCGGTTGCACGTGACGAGCGCCGCGCACTCGCCGCCGCCGAGCCGCTCGCGCGCGCGGCGCGCGAAGCGGACGCCGTCGCGCCCCGCCGCCGCGATCCGCTCGAGCACCTCGATCGGGACCCGATGGACGTCGATCCCGACGATGGCGAATCGGGCGAATCGGGCGAATCGGGCCATGGGGCCCTTTTCGGGTCGAGCCGCGGCCGCTTCGTCACGGGAGGGTCATGGCGCCGCGCCCGCGATCCCGTCGCGGAATCAACTTCCGTTGCGGCGGATGCGGAAGAATCGCAGCCCGTTCGGCGGGAGGTCGAGCGTGAGATGGAGCGCGCCGTCGCGGAACTCGAGCGGACGGTTGCGCTCGATCGGCTCGAAGCGGGCGGCGCGTTGCAGAGCCTCGATCTCGGCGGGCGTGAACGAGTGCCGCGGCGGATCGAAGAGGCGATCACGGACGAGCGGCCAGATCGTCGCGTGATCCGCGTCGAGCGCGTAGCAGTCGAGCACGCCGCGCTCGAAGGGGACGTGGTCGAGAGAAAGCTCGACGCGTCGGAGGTGGGCGTCACGGTTCTCCGGATCGAGCGGGGCGTGCGCACCGATCAGGAGCGAGAGCTCGTCGCCGGCGTGCGAGCCGAAGCCGAAGAGCTCGGGGCCGCCGGCGGCTTCGGCCGGCGCGTCGGCGCCGTCGCGCCGCGCGGCCGCCGGCTCGAGCAGGAAGTAGTCGGTGCCCATCCAGCCGAGGCAGGCGAGGAAGTGGAGGACGTCCTTCGGGATCGTGACGCGACGGGTCAAGCCGTCGGCGCGCCGCTCGTCGAGCAGGGTCGAGAGCGTCGGGATCCCTGAGAGGTTTCGATCGAGCGGCCAGACGGTGAGCAGCGCCTCGTGGCGCGCGAACGCCGGATCGGCGAAGGCGGCCGCGATCGCGCGGCGCGTCCAGTCGGCGGCCCACGCCGGCCAGAAGCCGTTGCCGAGGAACATCGCGCGCGTGGCCGGATCGCGCGTGGGATTCCAGTCGGGGTCGGTCTCGAACGAGACGACGGCGAGGCGCTCGAAGAAGTCGGGGTCGATCGAGAGCGCGGTGCGCCGCGCCCACTTCAGTTGCTCGATCGCGAAGCCGGCGTGCTTGTACTCGTGGAGCGAGACGAAGTCGCACGGCGAGCCGCGGCCGTCGTTGTTGGAGACGAGCGCGCGGACGCGTTGCGATGCCGGCTCGTTTGCCACGGCGTTGCGCTCGGGCCCGCGCGGCGAGCAGTGCTCGAGGAACTTGACGAGCAGCTCCGGCTGCGGAGCGAGAGCTCCGAGCTCGAGCCCGCCGACCTTCACCTGATCGCTCGGCAGTTCGTGCTCCTCGAAGGCGCGGAGGATCGCGTCGACGGTGACGTCGTAGAACCGCAGCAGTAGGACGTCGTCCTTGGCCCAGAAGATCGGGCGCAGGTCGGGCTCGTTGAAAACCGACCAGTAGAAGTCGAGGCAGTCGCGGCCGTAGCGTTCGATCAAGTGGGACGTGATCGCGCGCGCGACGTCGTGCCACTCGCGCCACGACTTCGGTCCTTCGACACGGTTGGGAACGCCGCTCGCCGAGAGGTCGCAAGGAGTCCGGTCGAAGCCGACGACGAGCCGGCGGCCGAACCGGGAGTGGACGAGGTCCCACTCGTGGTCGAGCCGCCCGAACCAGTAGACCGGCGTGCCCGGCGGGTCGAGCTTCACGAGCCGCGTCAGCTTTTGTGGGAAGTGGCCGGGCGTCGAGGGCGAGTCGGGAGAAGTGGGCGGCGGCTCGAAGACGTGCAGATCGGCGGCCTGCGCCCGCACGCGCACCGTGCGGCGGCTCTCGTCGACCGCCACGATCCGGCCGCTCTCGCTGCGCTCGTCGTCGGCGAGCAGGACGGCGCAGCCGACGGGATAGTCGGGCGCGAGCGGCCGGTCCGGCTCGATGCCGTAGAGCTCGCGCTCGGGCAGGTCGGCGACGGCGAGCTCGAGCTCGGGGAGCTCACGCCCCGGCCCGCCGCCGGCGTCGACCACGACGATCCTCGTGATCCGCCGCGTCTCCCGCTCGCGCACGAGATTCGGGTCGCCGTCGAAGAAGGCGTTGGTGAAGTAGTCGCCGCAGAGCGGCCAGTCTCGCTGCAGCGGGCCGGCGGCCGGCGACGGCGGCGGACCGGCCACCGCGCGCAGGAGCTCGTAGGTCGGAACCTGCTCGAAGAGCGCGCTCGTGTCGAAGTTGGGCTTGAGCGTCCCGCTGAAGACGCGGTGATCGAAGTGAACGGCGCGCGTCACGTCGCCGCGCAGTTGGACGGGCGCGTCGTCGGGCGCCGCGCGCGTCGTGAAGCTCCATCTCGCGGCGTCCGAAGCCAGCAAGACGCCACTCGCGCTTCGAGCATCGATGCGCACCTCGCACGTGGTCGCCGCCGCCAGCGGCTCGGCCGGCACGACGTAGACGGCGAGCGGTTCGAACGGCGCGAGCGGGTTTCCCGAGGTGCCGGCGGGAAAGAGGCGGCCCGTCGCTCTCAAGGTGAACGCGCCGGCGCGCAGAAGCTCGCGCTCCTCGCGCCCGGCCACGACCACGACCCGCAGCGTCGCGGCGTCGATCGGATCGGGCGCGCCCGCGGCGTCGGTCCCGGCATCGAGCTCGAAGAAGAGCGTCGTGCGCAGCGGCGCTCCCAACCCACCCGGCGCCGGCCGCGGCGAGACCGTGACCGCGCCCGGCCAGACGTTGCGCCTCAGTCGAGGCGGCGTGCCTTCGCCGATCCACGCAACGGTCCAGAGCAGCGCGAGCCGAGCGTCGAGCGTCTGCCGAATGCTCACGGGCCGGAGGATAGAGGATCAGGGCCGTGTTCCCGGCGAGCGGGACCGAGTTACCACGTCAGCTCTGGTCGGCGAGTCACGCCCGGATCGAGAGGCGCCGGTGCCGAAGTTGCAACCACCACGAACCTGGGCGCGCGGCGCCGTGCGGTCGCGGCAGGGGCAGGAGCGACGCAGTCATGGGTGGCACCGGTCCGGTGGCGTACCTCCTTCTCGCGGCTCGAGCCGCGACCGCGGCTCCTGCGTCGCCACAGGATCCGCCGCCGTCGATGCCGCCGCCACCACCGGATTCGCTCGCATCGAGCGAGGTCCCGGTGCACGGCAGCTTCTCCCTGCGCTACCGGCTGCGCCACGCCTCGCACAGCGCCGATCAGGACGCCTACGGACTGCTCGACCTCGACGTCGGTGATGCCGGGACGACGGGCTTCTCTGGACACCTGCTGGTGCGAGGAGCCGCCGACCTCGACGGCCACACCGACGCGAGCGGCGGCTACGTCTTCGACAGCCTGGAGGACACCTACGGCCACCGCGTGAGAGGCGTCGTCTACCAGGCCTACGCCGACTACCGCGGCGACGGCACGATCGCGCAGGCGCGCGTGGGCCGGCAGCTCGTCTGGGACACGCCGGTCGCCACCTATTTCGACGGACTTCGGATCGACGGCCGGGCGATGGGCTCGCTCGATCTCAAGCTCGGGGCCTACGGCGGCGTGCCCTCCCATCTTTACGAGTCGTCGCCACGCGGCGACCTGATCCTCGGAGCGTTCGGGGAGGCGCGGCCGTGGCGCTCCACGCGGACGCGGCTCGACTGGATGCAGGTCGAGGACGAGCGGCTCTTCGAGTCGCGGGAGAACTCGCTGGTCCGCGCCGCGTGGTGGCAGCAGGTCGGCGACGAGGTCGACCTCTTCGGCAACTTCACGTGGCTCGACTGGCGCGGGCGCGATCTCGACGTGCGGGGGAGCTGGTATCGCGGCGAGTCGGACCTCGTGGTCCAGCTCGACTACCACGAGCTCCTCACGACGCAGCGGTCGAAGGCGCTCGAGTTCGACCCGTTCTTCACGATCGCCGGCGAGTCCCGACCCTACCGCGAGCTGCGCGCGAGCGCGTCGAAGGGCTTCGGCGACCACGTCGATCTCACGATCGGGGCCGACGTCCGCCGCCTCGCCGACCACGCCGACGTCGGCCAGTTCAACCGCGAGTTCGAGCGCTGGTTCGTCGAGCCCGCGCTCGTCGAC
>Ga0247727_10012338_pt1 | contig 14700 bp, 13 predicted proteins | sample WisWelCaveWW1625_FD_202498 | JGI IMG/M metagenome (GOLD analysis project Ga0247727, IMG submission 202498) | Biofilm microbial communities from Wishing Well Cave, Virginia, United States - WW16-25 | ecosystem: Environmental > Aquatic > Deep subsurface > Groundwater > Cave microbial mat | place... | reverse complement strand
CAATCACATCTTTCCGAACTTTTGTTGCACTGCGAACAGTAAGCCCTACAAAATTTTGTTCGTTAATTGCTTTAGCAAGATTTTCCTGTGCAACTTTTTCTGTAACAACAGTAAACCCTGCTTTTTCAAGCATTTCTTTTCCTGTTGTATCAATGCCATCGTTGGCGAGAATTTTTTTCATGATGTTAGTTTATTAAATGAGTAAACCGAAACTCAGATTCTTTGCAATGCTCAGAATAATAAGCTTCGGTTTGTATGATTTTCAATTTTTGTATTACCAAAACTTTTTCTCAAACTCCGCCATCACATCCACCAGAACTTTAACGCTTTTAAGCGGAAGCGCGTTATACATAGAAGCACGGTAACCACCAACATCTCTGTGTCCTTTTAGTCCGCTGATGTTTGCTTCTTTGCACATTTTGTCAAACTCGGGTTCCAGTTCAGGCTTATGAAGAATAAATGTTACGTTCATGTTCGAACGGTCGGCAACTTCGGTGGTTCCTGCAAATAAATTATTACGGTCAATTTCCGCATAAAGCATTTCTGCTTTTGCTTCATTTATTTTTTCAATCCATTCAACACCTCCGTTTTTCTTTAACCATTTCATCGTAAGCAACGAAACATAAACTGGAAATACAGGAGGAGTGTTTAGCATACTTTCTCCTTTTATATGAGCTTTGTAATCGAGCATACTGAGCATTGTGCGCCCTGTTTTTCCCAATAGTCTTTCATCAACCGCAACCATTGTTGCTCCTGCTGCCCCCATGTTTTTCTGTGCACCTGCGTAAATCAATCCAAATTGTTTTCCGTCCACTTTACGTGAAAAAATATCAGAACTCATATCGCATACAATCGGCACACGGCTGATTGGAAATTTTTTGAGCTGTGTTCCGTAAATAGTATTGTTTGAAGTAATGTGGAGATAATCTAACTCGCTCGAAATTCCGTATTGCTTTGGGATGTAAGTAAATTTTTTGTCTTCCGAACTTGCTACAACTTTTGTGCTGCCCACAATTTTCGCTTCTTTAATCGCTTTGCTCGCCCACACTCCCGTGTTTACATAACCTGCCGTCCCTTCAGTGCGCAATAAATTATAAGGTACCATCGCAAACTGCAAACTTGCTCCGCCTCCAAGAAATAAAACTTTGTAATTATCATCAAGCATTAATAATTCTTTCACTAAAGCGCGCGCTTCTTCCATTACGTTAATGAAACTTTTGCTGCGATGCGAAATTTCTAAAATGGAAAGATTGAGGTTATCGAAATTGATACAGGCTTCCGATGCTTGTTTCATTACCTCCTGCGGAAGTATTCCAGGACCTGCACTGAAATTGTGAACTTTTGTCATAAAATAATTTCTAAGGATTTTAAAATCCGTGTCGAAATTAATAAGAAATAATATGCAGTGCCCGAAAAATTATTTAGGAATATTCGGGTCTTTGGTGGGTTCTTTGTAATTTTTATCCTTTTCGCTTTCCGGATTTTTACCATCCTGCGAATCGCTTTGATAACGCCACTTTCCTTTTTCCCATTTCAAAGCATCAAGCGAAAAATCGGGACCGTAAAACTGGTAGTAACCTTTTTTTGAAGAATCATCGGGCGAAAGATGGTCGAACACAATTACTTTTTTTCCTTCTTCCCACTTCAATGCCATTGAAATCTTTTGTTTCCATTCAAAAATCAAACGGTTTTGCCAAACAATTAAAAGTTTATCGGTTTTGCCGATGTATTTATACACCTCAATTAATTTTTCTGCACCAAACACGGGCTCTCCAGCCGAATTAAAAGTTAAAACATCAATAACTTTTTTCTGAGTTATTTTATCATTTCCGTCCCAACCTAAGAGTGTATAATATTTTTTCTTCTTGTATTCCGTTTGCACAATTTTAAAATAATAACAGCCCCACCATTTTTCATCCGACAGAACTGCTGTTTCCGGATTTTTTATTTCCTCCGATTTATCTTTCAGTTCAAATACATCCCATGTTTTCTTTGCTGTGTTATAATGTTGTATATATCCGAAAAATTTATGCGTGTAATCATCCATCTGCATATCCCAGGTAATGATGCGGACTTCTTTATCCTCGGAAACCTGAATCATCCGAAATTTTTTCAGCGAATCGAAAGGATAATCGTAAGAGTAATTGTGATTTATCGCTTCGTCAATTTGTTTTTTCAGAAGTGTATTAATTTCAATTTTCTCAGGATCATCTTTTGCTTTTACAGAAAGGTACATGAGTTTGGAAATAGAATCTTCGTAAGAAAGAAAAATCTTTTTCAGCGAATCGTTCATCATTTCCATCTGCGAAAAGCAGGGGAGGAACAGAAAACCGACAATAATTATGGAAACTATTTTTCGCATGATCATTTGTACGCAAATGTTGAGCCAAAGTTACAGCAATCTTGCTTAGTTTTGCGCCCGATGAAATGGGATGATAAAATAAGTGCCTTTACTAAACTGGGAGAAGAGTTATGTTCTATTGCTAAAAACGATAAATGGAAAGATTTAATTCTCCAAAGTTTTCATCAAAACGGATGGTTTACAGAAGAGAATGTGCGTAATGCGATTTTTTCTTTGGGAGAAAGTATAAATAAGTTAAAGTTGAACAAATGGATTTCCAACTACAAAATACCAGATACTTCAACCCCAAAATCTGTAGCAGTAATAATGGCAGGCAATATTCCTGCTGTCGGCTTTCATGATTTTTTATGTGTACTAATGTGCGGACACAAGTTTGTCGGCAAGTTGTCTTCCGATGACAAGCTTTTGCTTCCTGCAATCGCCAAACTATTAATTGAAATTGAACCTAAGTTCGAAAAACAAATTTCATTTACCGAAAATCAATTAAAGGCTATTGATGGAGTGATTGCAACAGGTAGTAATAATTCTTCGCGCTACTTCGATTATTATTTTTCAAAATATCCTCACATCATCCGCAAAAACAGGCATTCTGTTGCTGTACTTGATGGTACTGAAACAAAAGAAGATTTAAAAAATTTAGGCAAAGATATTTTCCAGTATTTCGGTTTGGGTTGTAGAAATGTTTCAAAATTATTTGTTCCGAAAGGATATTCTTTCGATGAATTCTTTGAAAGCATTTATGATTTCAAATCTGTTTTGTCAAATAATAAATACACCAACAATTACGAATACAACCGCACCATTTATTTAATGAGTCAGACAAAATTGCTCGATAATAATTTTATTCTTCTAAAAGAAGATATTGGTATGAGTTCGCCTGTTGGTGTTTTGTATTATGAGTTTTATGATAATGAAAAAGAACTCGAAAGCAGATTGCTTATGGATAAAGAAAGTATTCAATGTGTTGTTTCTTCTTTCTTAAAAGATCCAATTCCGTTTGGTGAAACACAGTGTCCGCAGCTTGGCGATTATGCCGATGGAGTGGACACGATGAAGTTCCTGCTCGCACTTTGATTTTTGCTTTTCTTTTCCTACTTTTATCAAACCTTTCTAAACACCCACTGCATGAAAAGGATATTATTTCTCGTAATTCTATTTTCCCCTCTGTTTTGTTTTTCTCAAACATTCTGGACAGAAACATTTACAAACGGCTGCTCTGCTAATTGCATGGCGAATTCATTTGTTGGTACAAATGGAGCTTGGACTACTACTAATACCGGTACAAATGGCATTGACCCTAACGTATGGTATGTAAGTTGTGCAGAAAACGGAAATGTGCCTCCGGCTTGCGGAGCAGGATGCGGCTCGGATGCTTCTCTTCATATTGGTTCTAACCAAACTGTTGTTGGCGATGCCGGTGCTGCATATTTAGCTGGAGGATTGGGATTTTGGTTTCCTGAAACTAATGTTAGAGCCGAATCTCCAACTATAAATTGTACAGGACAAACAACCATTACCCTTTCTTTCGGATATATTGAATTCGGACAAGGTGCAATTGATGATGGCTCCGTTTGGTATTACGATGGTTCAACATGGGCATTACTTTCAAACTCCGCGAAAACTGTTTGTTGCGGTGGACCGTGTAACGGTTCGCTGCAAGGCAGATGGACAACTTTCACAATGGTTCTGCCTGTAAGTGCAAACAATAATCCGAATGTGAAAATAGGTTTCAACTGGACAAACAATGATGATAACGTAGGCACAGACCCTTCATTTGCTATTGATGATATAACACTTAGTGTTGTTGGTGGCGCACCGCCAAGCGCAGCATTTACTGCGAGCGCAACAAATATTTGTGTTGGAACTTGCATCAACTTTACCGATAACAGTACAGGAACTCCAACTGGCTGGGCTTGGACTTTCGCTGGAGGAACTCCCGGAACTTCTATTTTACAAAGCCCGACAAATATCTGTTACAACACTGCAGGAACATATACAGCAACATTAGTAGCAACAAACGGAAACGGTTCGAGCACAACGTCACAAACAATAACAGTTAATGCTTTGCCAACTGCTTCAGTCCTGCCTTCTCCTGCATCTGTTTGTATCGGAAGCGGAGTTTCGTTAACAGCATCGGGTGGTACAACTTATGCCTGGAGTCCGGCAACTGGATTAAGTGCAACAACGGGCGCAACTGTAACAGCAAGCCCAACAGCAACACAAACATATACGGTAACAGTTACAAATGCTTCTAATTGTACTGCAACAACTACTGTCACGGTAACGGTAAATGCATTGCCGACTGCTGGAGCGGGTTCACCTGTTACAATTTGTAACGGAGGGAATACAGGATTAAGCGGAAGCGGTGGTACATCTTATTCGTGGGCACCGGGCGGAAGTTTAAGTTGTGTACCATGCCAAAATCCAACTGCAACACCAACTGTAACTACAACTTATACTGTTTATGTAACGAATGCTGCAGGTTGTACGGCAACAGCAACTGTGGTTGTAACAGTACAGCCGTGTGTAGGACCAATTGCCGGAATAACAGCATCTACAACTTCTATTTGTCCGAATGGATGCATAATATTTACGGATGCAAGTACAAATGCTCCGACTTCTTGGGCATGGACTTTCCCGGGCGGAACTCCTGCAACATCTGCATTACAAAATCCGGGAAGTGTTTGCTGGACTACTCCCGGGAATTATACTGTTTCTTTAACTGTAACTAATGTAAACGGAAGTTCAACAACAACGCAAGTGATAACGGTTAACACTCCTCCTACAGCAAATGCGGGAGTGGATGATTCAATTTGTACTGGAAGTAATACAACACTGAACGCGACAGGTGGTGGAACTTATGCGTGGAGTCCGGCAACGGGATTAAGCGCAACAACAGGCTCGAGTCCTGTGGCGAATCCAACCGCAACTACTTCTTATACTGTAACGGTTACTGATATTAACGGATGCACGGGAACAGACATTATTATTGTTGTTGTAAATCCTTTGCCAACGGCAAACGCAGGACCCGATGTTACAATTTGCAACGGAGCAAATACAACATTGAACGGAACAGGGGGAACTTCGTACGCATGGAGTCCGGGTGCTGGGCTGAGTTGCACAACTTGTCAGAGCCCCATTGCGAATCCAACTTCTACGACAACATACACTCTTACTGTTACCGATGCAAACGGGTGCACGGGAAATGATATTATGACGATAACAGTTATTTCCTGTTCAACACCTAACGCGCAAATCACAGCTTCGACAACAAATGCCTGTGTGAACGATTGCATTAATTTTTCTGATAACAGCACAAACAATCCGAGTTCATGGGTGTGGACATTTAACGGAGGCTTGCCCGGAACCTCTGCCCTGCAAAATCCGGGAAGCGTTTGCTGGGGAACTGCCGGAACTTATACCGTAACACTTATCGCAACAAATGTTAACGGTTCGGATACTACAACGATTGTAATTACAATTAATAGCGGACCGACAGCCAATGCAGGAAACGATACAACAATCTCAATAGGCAATTCGGCTAACCTGAACGGAACAGGAGGAGGAACTTACTTGTGGAGTCCGAGCACAGGATTAAGTTGTACCACTTGCGCAAACCCTGTTGCTAATCCTACAGTAACTACAACATACACGCTTATTGTTACAGATGCTAACGGATGTACCGATGTGAGTACAATTACTGTTACAATTGTTTCGGAATTCGAATGGTTTGTGCCTTCAGGGTTTTCGCCAAACGGTGATGGAGAGAATGATATTCTGTTCGTTCGCGGTGTTGGTATCAAATCAATGAAACTAATTGTTTACGATAGGATAGGTGAGAAGATTTTTGAAACTACTATTATTACAGAAGGATGGGATGGAATGTATAAAGGCAAACCAATGAACAATGGTGTGTATGTTTATCACGCAACAGTGGAATTTTATAACGGAACAATGGATAGTAAGAAAGGGGATGTTACTTTAGTCAGGTAACGTACTCGCGCGAGCGGTCATACTGAGCCTGTCGAAGTATGCGGGAAGGGAATAAAAAGAATGATTATGAAAATGATGTATGTTTATATTTTAGAATGTGCAGATGGAAGTTATTATACAGGAGTAACAAACAATACTGAAATACGATTAGCACAACACAATGAAGGGATTGACAAGAATTGTTACACATATGAAAGAAGACCTGTTAAAATGGTTTTTTGCGAATGGTATACTGACCCGTTGCAAGCAATAGCATTTGAAAAGAAAATTAAGGGATGGACCAGAAAGAAAAAAGAAGCATTAATTAATGAACGATGGGATTTGTTGCCTGAGTTATCAAAAAACAAACAAGGCAACGCACTCCTTCGACAGGCTCAGGATGACAACGCACAAAAAAAGAAAAACAAAAAGTATGAAAACATATAAACTGCTTTTAGCAACAATGGTAATTTCTTCTGCGGCATTTGCCCAGGATTTCCATTACTCGCAATTTATTTATTCGCCTGTAACATTAAATCCTGCCACGGCAGGCGCTTTCAATGGCGACATACGTGTAACCAACAATTACCGTCAGCAGTGGAGCAGTGTTACAAGCATGCCCTACAAAACTCTTACTATGAGTGTGGATGCGCCCATCTTCAAGGGGAAAATGAAAGGCGATGATTATTTCGCGGGAAGTTTTTCGGTGAACAACGATAAAGCAGGGCAGAGCAAGCTCACACAAAATTTATATACCGGTGCTATTTGTTTCAACAAATCGTTATCGGAGGGCGGAAGCAATTATGTGAGCTTAGGTTTTCAAGCGGGATATGGCATGCGCAGTTTAGACCTCACGCAACTCAGTTGGGATAACCAGTGGACTGGTAGTACTTATAATTCATCGCTGCCAAGCAACGAGCCTTCAATAGGCCTCACAAAAAGTTATGTTGACATGAGCGGAGGAATAATGTATTCGCAGATTGGCGAAATGATTAAATGGAATATTGGCGCTGCCATGTTTCACATCAACCAGCCCGACATTGGTTTTGGTACAAAAGATAAACTGTACAGTAAAACGGTGATACACGGTGGTGGAAGTTTCCGATTGAGCAAAACAAGTAATGTAGTTTTGATACCAGCCATGGAAATAGTGTTACAAGGACCAACCACCATGGTAAACTCCGGCATTAATTTTAAATATATTTTGCAAGACAGAAGTAAATACACCGGTTATTACAGCGAAATGAGCATCACCTTTGGCGGATGGTACCGCCTTGCTGATGCACTTATCTTCAGCATGAGGTTTGATTACGGACAGTTTGCCGCAGGTTTTAGTTACGATATGAACTTAAGCGGACTTACCGCAGCCACCAGCGGGCGCGGAGGTTTCGAATTGCTTTTCCAATACACAGGTGTGTTTGGCGGGGCTACTGTGAAAACGGTGAAGGCGCGCATCTAAAAACAGGTTTTCTTTCCCAAAAACAGGTAATTTCGTATGGTAAACTCATTATTGAGTAAATTTGCCTCTGTTTACTGATAACCAGTGTTTTATTTTATATATTTAGTTACGAATACTGTATCTTAACTAAAGAACACGGCATCTCAACTGAAGTATAAGGCATCTCAACTGAAGGATAAGCCATCTCAACTGAAGTATAAGCTATCTCAATTGAAGAACACGGCATCTCAAATGAAGGATTAAGCATCTCAATTGAAGGATGAGGCATCTCAACTGAAGGATAAGCCATCTCAATTGAAGGATAAGGCAAACCTTTTCGGGTTTAAGCCCATCCTAGGCAAAGTATGACTAAGTCTTTTTTATTTCTCGTGATTCCTAAATAAAAGTGTGCGATGTCACACTGAGCCTGTCGAAGTGTGTGTGAAAGCCAACGCACTCCTTCGACAGGCTCAGGATGACCTGCCTTTTTTCTACCGACTACAAACTACCAACTACAAACTAATTTTTCTAAGGAGCATATTCATAGCAACCCATATCGGGCATGCCATCCATATTGCGGGGGTTGTTACGCAGGTCGGTGTTCAATACAAACGGAAACCAGTTAACCGAGTTAATATCGCCCGCATTAATAGCATTGCTGAGGGCACCAAGGCGGTAATCGGTTTCGGAAATAAAATAAGGGTCTAAGTTCGCCACACAATTTACATAATGGCTGTTGGAAGTGGTGAGGGTGGTTTTTATCAAACAGTTATGGAAATTATAATTAAAGGCAGGTGTGGTGTTCACGCTTTGGTCTAACTGCAACTCATCGTCAATACTTCCGTAAATAATGCAGTTGTAAAAACTTGCGCTATCAAGCGGGCGGGTAATTACTGCGGTAGAAGTTTCGTACCAGTTGTTCAGAATTACGGTGGGATATTGGCGCGTGCCGTAAGTCCAATAATTAGCAAAAGTGCAGTGATAAAAATGGTACAGTCCGCCATAAATTAAAGCCACATTGTACTTGCCGCAATTACTTACCTCCACGTTAAATGCTTCAATCTTGCTTCCGCGACCAAGAATACCATAGCCGGCAATATTTTTAATTATTGTGTTACGAATAATGAGTGTGGGATTTGCGGCAGGAAAAGTATCAACAATAATTCCGTAATCGGCATTTTTAATAATCACCCAATCCATGGTATTGTCATCGCACAAGCTCGAAAACCAAATACCCAACCATTGTCCGGGTGTTTCCGAAAACTGAGGCTCCAGTCTGTCGCCTTCAAAAATAACTTCGTTGCCCTGAGTGCCGTTTACATTTAAAGTTCCTTCGCGGTAAACATAAAGCATAGCGTTTTTGTGCGAATAAACATGCGTTCCCGCATTCAGCGTAAGCGTGAAAGTGGAATCAACCGCCACATAACCATAAATAACGTGAGGCTTATCGGTAGGCCAGGTGGTGTTTACGCCAATAATTTCGTGGTCGTGGAAATAAGCGTTCTTGCCCCAGGCTTCTAAAATTATTTTCTGCTCGTTGCCGTTGGTGGTAAATAAAATAGAATCAGTTATCACAAAAGGAATGGTGTTGCTGTTCGGGTCAACTGTTACTTCCACAAAACAAAATAAGCTGTCCTCGGCAGGAATTTCAATATCGCCACCGCTCACCATCGGCACACCGTCAACATTTATTCTGTACGATGAATTATTCATTCCGCCCAAGCGCACATTGCTAATGTTTATTGGCTGATTGTGCCGGTTGTAAATTTTGAAAGATGCAGTTGTACTTCCCAAGGTGGTAAACACTGTATCAAACAAAATACTGTCGGTGCTAAACTCCAGCTTAGCCGAAGCATCGGTAATTATCTCATCTCTCTTGCATGCCTGCAGAAAAACGAGAAGGATAACGAATAGTATGAATGCCTTTTTGAACATGTGCGACAAAGATAAACGGAAAAGTTTGTGATTTATTGTGTGGAGGTGGGGTAGAAAACAATTTTTTGCTCATCTAAGCAAAACATATATCTTTGCCATCCGAAAAATTAAAAGACGACAGAAAATGAAAAAAGGAATTCACCCGGAAAATTACCGCTTCGTAGTGTTTAAAGACATTTCGTTAGACTATGCTTTTATTACAAAAAGCACTGCAATTACCAAAGAAGTTATCAAATGGACTGACGGTAAAGAGTACCCTTTGGTTAAGTTAGATATCTCGCACATGAGCCACCCTTTCTTTACAGGCAAAATGAAATTGGTTGACACCGCAGGACGTGTTGATAAATTCCGCACACGTTATAAGAAGAAGGAGGGCTAAGCGTTAAGAAAATCTCCAGTGGAGATTTTTAGCGAAGAGCCAGATTGAAGGGATGGAAAAAAGCTAAATAGTATTAGCTCTAAGTATTATAAAAACCCTGCTGAGAAGCGGGGTTTCTTTTTTGCACCAAATGCAATAAATAAAAAAGCCCCCGATTAAGGAGGCTTTTCTATTAAGAACTAAATATAGTTTATCGTCTGTACCAAGAAACACAAACATCAGAGTTTGTTCCATCATTCCACTGATATTTCACAGTAAATGCAGTAGGAGCAATGGTGCTTGTAATTCCTGTTGGATTAGGAGTAGTAGTATATATGTTCTGGATATATGCAGTTCCACCTAAACCTTGGTTAAGTGCAATATTCAGGTTTGTTCCACTTACGGTAGCCCAAATATTAATGCTCTGTCCGAATGCACCAAAATTATTAATCTTGATAAGATTGTTAACAGTATCCGAAGTCATAACATCGGGTTGATCTCCAGACCAAGGGAAAGGACCACCACCAACAGCGCAAGAGTCAGTAGATAAACCATAAATGCCTGATAAATATTCAGCATCATTAGTAATATCTACAGTTCTAGTAACTGAACTTGCGTTTCCTGCTTTGTCAGAAACAGAATAAGTAATTACGTATGAACCTTTGCGGTTTGCCATTTCAGTTCCGGTGCGAGTAACGTTACCGGCATCTTTAATGGTAATAGTTACGTTAGCTGTAACGTTTCCATCTTCATCATCTTCGGCAGTAACACCTGGTTCTGTCCAGCTTCCTGCTCCTGCAGTGCCTGGCAAACTCTGGGTTATGGCTGCTGAACCTGTAAGAGTAATTGTAGGACCTGTAGTGTCTTCTTTTTTACAGCTTGTCATCATAACCGTTCCGGCTACAAAGGCAACAACTGCGATAGCTAATAATTGCTTTTTCATGTTTGATTTTAGGGTTTTAGGTTTATGGTTAATTTTTTTTCGGTTGGGCTTTTACAAATACCATGCAAAAGTAGACTTTTTCGGCAAAGGACAAAAAAACTTTTTCCACAATTTCCCCTCACTTTGGTTATAAAGAGAGGTGTGTATAATATTTTTTTGTCAGATTAACAGAACATTATACCTTTGTCGCGGTTAACCAAAAAAATCACTTATAAAAAAATGAAAAAACTATTAACATTTGCAGCAATTGCCGGCTTTTTGTCGCTTGCTGCCTGCGGACCAAGCCAGGCAGAGCTTGACGCTAAAGCAAAAGCATTGGCTGATTCATTGGCCTTAGATTCTACAATGAATGCTCAAAAAGCACAGCACGAAGCTGATTCTTTAAAGCAAATCGCTATGGCTGATTCTATGAACAAAGTTCACATTGCTGATTCTTTGCGCATGGACTCTATTGAAAAAGCCAGCAAAAAAGGTGGAGGAACTAAAAAAACGCCTACTAAGAAAGAGCCAGAAAAAGCTCCTGAAGGCGCACCAAAAGTTGGCAAGAAAAAACCAGGTCAATAGATCTGTTTTAATATATCAAAAATCCCGTTCCCTCAAAGGAGCGGGATTTCTTTTTTTTAGAAAATTAAATAAATACTTTTGCAGTATGATTAAGTACTCTTCATTACTTATAATAGTATTACTATTTGTTTCGTGTGCTGATGAAAAGGCAGAGCGCGAAAAGCAACGCAAAGCAAAACAAGATTCTATTTTACGTGCCGATTCAATTTACAAATCGGGTATGCAGTACAAAGAGTATCAAAAAGCAAAGGAGGATTCGTTATTACAGCACGAAGTTTATCATGAATTGGAGATAAACGACTCTACGTCCAAAGCCGAAGAAATACAGAAGTTTAAGTGGAAACACCGCGATCCGCCTAAAATAGCCCCCAAAAAAGAAGACAAACTGCCCAAAAAGCGTTGAAAAAGCCGAAATCGGCAAATTATCTTTAAAATTTTGTGTTTTTATTTGGTAATCAGGTTAATTCAGATATATCTTTGCGCCCGAAACCAAAAAACACTAACAAGACAATGAAAAATTTATTAACAGTATTAGCCCTTGCAGCATCAGTTTCTTTTGTTGCATGTGGACCTAGCCAAGCAGACATTGACAAAGAAAACAAAAGAGTTCAGGATTCTACAGACAGCTCTAACAAAGTAGCTTCTGACGCAGAGGCTGCAAAAATGCAGCACGAAGCAGATTCTATGAAAGCAATTCAAGATGCCGCAGCGAAAGTTATGGCAGATTCTTTGCACGCTGATTCAGTGAAGAGAAAACTTATCAAGAAATAATTTTTTCTTGAGAAAGAAAAAAACCCGGACAGAAATGTCTGGGTTTTTTATTTAATAACCTTTGATGAAGATTTTATTTCCGAGCATCCGCAACCCTTTGCGCAGTTTTTTGCCGAAACAGATTTGTAAATGCGAATGCCAATAAAAATTATTGCACACACAACTAATATGTAGATTGTTATTTCCTGCCAGTTCATAATACAAAGTTAGTATTTTTGCGCATCAATGATTGCCGTAGATTCTCCAATAAATTTCGATAAAAAAAATCATTCCGATAAGGTTTTGATAGAACTTTATCGTGCTTTGATAAAACCACGCATGGTGGAAGAAAAAATGTTGGTGCTTATCCGGCAAGGAAAAATTACCAAATGGTTTTCGGGAATTGGTCAGGAGGCAAGTTCAGTAGGTGCCGCTTTTGCTTTAGAGAATGATGAATATATTTTGCCTATGCATCGCAATCTGGGAACATTTACAACACGGGGAATTCCTTTACATCGTTTGTTTGCTCAGTTTCAAGGAAAGATGGGCGGATTTACTAAAGGTCGCGATAGAAGTTTTCATTTTGGCGCACAGGAATATCATATTGTAGGAATGATTTCTCACCTCGGTCCACAACTTGGTGTTGCCGATGGAATTGCGTTGGGAAATCTGCTAAAGAAAAATAAAAAGGTAACACTTGTTTACACAGGTGATGGTGGAGCAAGCGAAGGTGATTTTCACGAAGCGTTAAATACAGCAGCTGTTTGGAATCTGCCTGTAATTTTTGCAATAGAAAATAATGGATGGGGATTATCTACGCCAAGCAACGAACAATTCATGTGCAAACAGTTTATCGATAAAGGGATTGGCTATGGAATAGATGCTGTGCAGGTTGACGGCAATAATGTTTTGGAAATTTACGACACAGTAAAAAATCTCGCGAAAGAAATACGTAAAAACCCCAAACCGGTAATTTTAGAATGCATGACTTATCGCATGCGCGGACACGAAGAAGCATCAGGTACAAAATATGTTCCATCGGTTATGTTTAAGCGATGGGCAAAAAAAGATCCGATAGAAAATTATGAAAAGTGGCTTCTCGCTGAAAAAATTCTTACCGAAGAACAAAAAGATAATTTTCGAAAAGAAATAAAAGAAGAAATTGAACGCGATTTGGAAATTGCCTATGCTGAAGAAAAAGCAAAACCGAATACCGAATTGGAAATCAAAGACGTTTATGCATCGTTTGACTTTAAAGAAACAAAACCTGTTTCGGGCTTAACAAGTGAAAAAAGATTAGTTGATGCAATCTCTGACGGAATGAAAATGGCAATGCATCGTCATCAGAATTTAGTTTTGATGGGACAGGATATTGCTGACTATGGTGGAGTTTTTAAAATCACCGATGGTTTTGTAAAAGAATTTGGAAAAGAAAGGGTGCGTAACACCCCGCTTTGCGAAAGTGCAATTCTTGGTGCAGGTCTTGGGCTTTCGATAAACGGAATGAAAGCAATGGTTGAAATGCAGTTTGCCGATTTTGTTTCGGAAGGAATAACTCAGATTGTAAATAATCTGGCAAAATCTCATTGGCGCTGGAATCAAAATGCTGATGTTGTTGTGAGAATGCCAACAGGTGCGGGAGTTGCGGCTGGTCCTTTTCATTCGCAAAGCAACGAAGCCTGGTTTTTTCATACGCCAGGTTTAAAAATTGCTTATCCAGCTTTTCCTGCTGATGCAAAAGGATTATTGCTCACCGCTTTCGAAGATCCGAATCCTGTAATGTTTTTCGAACATAAAGCACTTTACAGAAGTTATGTTCAGCAAGTGCCCGATGATTATTTTACAATTCCTTTCGGGAAAGCAAATTTATTACGAGAAGGCGATGATCTTTCAATTATTTCGTACGGAATGGGAATTCATTGGGCAATTGAAATATTAAATAAACATCCGGAAATAAAATGTGATTTAATTGATTTGCGAACATTACTTCCTTACGATAAACATGCAATTTTAAATTCTGTAAATAAAACAGGAAAGGTTTTAATTTTTCATGAAGATACTTTGACTGGTGGAATAGGAGGGGAGCTTGCCGCTGTTATTGCCGAAGAATGTTTTGAAAAACTAGATGCGCCTGTTGTTCGCTGCGCTTCGCTCGATACCCCAATTCCATTTTCCCCTGATTTGGAAAATAATTTTCTGGCTAAAGCGAGATTTGAAGAAACGCTAATGAAATTATTTCGTTACTGAGGTTTTATTTTTTCCGCAATTTCTATAAACTCAACGTTCTGCTGCATAGAAACAAAATCTTTTTCTGCCATCATTCTGGCATAATCTTTATAACCAAGTTTTAAAGCATCTTTTAATGATGTAATTGCTTC